>Ga0265292_1001796_pt1 | contig 17240 bp, 14 predicted proteins | sample Munlanlewell296A_FD_189080 | JGI IMG/M metagenome (GOLD analysis project Ga0265292, IMG submission 189080) | Leachate microbial communities from a municipal landfill in Southern Ontario, Canada - Leachate well 296A | ecosystem: Engineered > Solid waste > Landfill > Unclassified | place: Canada... | reverse complement strand
GTGCATATGCTAATGTCATTGATACAATTGAAGCCGGTGTGAATGGAATGGGTGGTATGAAGGCAATACTAAATACTGCAATTGGAGCTGCAGTTTCAACTGATGTGATTGTCAACGCATATGTAAACTTTTTCAATTCATGTAAGACGGCAACTCAAACTGCCATGACGGGAGCTTCTTCTGCTCAGGTAAACAGTGTTTCAGAAATATTGATATTAGTAAACATGAACTAGAGAAAAGGAAAATGGAGCCGGCTTCGGCTCCATTTTATCAAACTCAAGTAAGAGTGGTTATAAATGTATCCCTTTTGCTTTGAAGATTAAAAAATATTTAATCATAAATTCGAGGAGAATAGTTATATGTCAAACATATATAAGTTGTTAGTTAGAAGAGTAGAAAGCCTTTTTATTCTACTTATCATTACCTTTTTACTAAGTGTTCCCGGTAATATCAAAGCCGGAGATGAAGTAGAAATTAAGGGTTCAATCCAAGCAAAGTCCGACACAAGCATTACGGTCAACTCAATAGAGGTCGTTGTTACTTCCACGACAAAAATAGAAAGCGATATGCAAAACAATTTAGCATTCAGCATGCTAAAGGTTGGAGACTTTGTAAAGGTGGATGCAAATTCACAAGGAAATGGAACTTTGGTTGCACTTAAGATTCACTTGATGGATGCAAAAACTGAATTAGAATTGAAAGGTGCTATCCAAGCACGAACTGCAAATTCACTTACGGTTAATGGTACTGAAGTATTTGTAGATTCCAATACAGTCGTAATTACAGAATATCACGCTGCAATAAAATTTGCGGATCTCAAAGTTGGTGATAGTGTTTCTGTCAAAGCCACTCAGAAAACGGGTGGGGGATTTGTTGCAATTTCTATCAAAGTTGAAACTAAGGATTCCCGTCAAGAAATTGAACTAGAAGGTAAAATCCAGGCAATAACCGGCAACTCTATTAAGGTTCTTAACGTAGATTTTTTTGTTGATAGTTCAACTATCATCATGTCAAGAAGCAAGGGATTCTTAAAGTTCTCTGATTTAGCTGTAGGAAACCAGGTGAGCGTTAGAGGTTTCTTAAGACAAGATTCAACTTATTTGGCTCTACGAATAAAGGTGAAAACAGAAAGCTTTGTTCGGGAAGAGTTGGAACTTCAAGGTCCTATAACGGAAATTAATTCTAATAATATTGTGGTGAGCAAAATAACATTCTATGTTGATTCGAGTACCGTCATATTTGCTCATGAAGGGGTCTTGCTCAGTTTTGCAGACTTAAAAGTCGGCGACCTTGTAGAAGTTCATGCCTTTAAGCAAGCTGATAGCACTTATAAAGCCACCAGAATTAAATTAGAAAATGAAGAGAGCAAGAAAGAGATTGAAGTTGAAGGACTCATTGAGACAGTCAACACTGATAATATTTTTGTCGGCGGATTAACAATATTTGTCAATACTCAAACCAAAATCTATAATCAAAATAAACAGCTTCTTTCTTTCAGCGATTTAAAAGTTGGAACTTATGTAAAGATTGACGCTTACTTCCAAAACAATAACTATGTGGCATCTTCAATAAAAGTTAAGGATAAAGATAAAACAGAAATAGATATTACCGGCGCAATAGAAAGTATAAACGGCAACTCATTAACGGTAAAAGGTATAGTATTTATAACAGACCAAAACACAGAGTTCAGCGCCAGTAATAGGAATCAAATTACAATAAACGATCTTAAAGTTGGTCAAATTGTAAATATTAAAGCTGTTCTTCAAACAGGGAATCAATATTATGCATTGAGAGTTAAAGTAAAGAACTTTTGGCGACCGACTGTTATTGTAGAAGGAACGATAGAGAACTTAACTTTGAATTCAGTAACAGTTATGGGTATAACTTTTGCGGCGGACTCATCAACTCTCGTTGTCGGACATGGAACCGGGGTAATCACTTTTGCAAGTCTCACTTTAGGTTTGAAGGTGGAAGTAAAAGGAGCTTTAACCACAAGCGGAGTATTAACTGCAAAACTAATCAAGGTTCATCCCGAACATGAATTTGAAATTTACGGCAAGATTGATTCTCTGACCGGAACACAATTCGTTGTTGCCGGATTAACAATCAAGACTGATCAAAATACAGTTTACTACGATGAGTTTGATAATGTTGTCGCTTTCAGTAGTCTAAAGGTAAATCAGGTTGTTGAAGTTAAATACGTAAAATCTAACACTGGCGGAAATCTGGCTGTTAGAATTGAGATAGAAAAAGATCCTAATTCAGTCGAGTTCAATGGAATGGTTACAGCAACTAGTTCGAATAGCATTCAGCTTTCAGTTCCTTCATTCTCAATAAGCAGCAACACTGTATTTCTAAATTCTTCTTACACCCCGGTTCAATCTTCTTCAATTCAAGTCGGGCAGACAGTAACAGTCTGGGCAAGTCCGGATCAAAGCGGAAATTATAAGGCAGATCAAGTTCAGCAAATATCTGGTCCCGCTACTTCTGTCAACGATGGCGGCAAAGAAAGTTTACCTACCAATTATGAATTGAAACAAAACTATCCAAATCCTTTCAATCCTACTACTAGTATTTCATTTACTTTGTCAAAAGTTGAGAACGTAAGTTTAACGGTATATAACATAATCGGTCAAGAAGTTGCTTCGCTTGTAAACGGGCAGATGAATGCAGGTTTGCATGTTGTTACTTTTAACGCTGCCAAGTTAGCATCCGGAATATATTTCTATCGTTTGCATGCTGGTGACTTTGTAGCGATCAAGAAAATGGTATTGCTCAAATAATTCCTCCCAAAAATCATTGGATGGGAGATAAGTACTAAAATTTATCTCCCGTTCATTATTTGAAAGATCGCTATTGAAAATAATTAAAGGTGTTGAAATGAAATATTTCCTTAATGCAGTATTTCGCGTTTTGTTCATTTTTATGCTTCAAAATGTTCAAGCGCAAAATAAAAAATTCGGGCTTGGTATAATAATTGGGGAACCGACAGGAGTAAGCGCAAAGTTATGGACATCAAATAGGAACGCATTCGATTTTGGAATTGGTTGGTCAATCGGAGGAGATCGGGTTGGCAAGTATGATGGATTCTATGATGGGGGAAGCCGCGTTCACTTTCACATGGATTATCTATGGCATTCATTCAACGCAATTAGCTCGATTGAACGATTTCCATTATACTATGGTATTGGCGGACGTTTGAATAGCGGCGCTGGATATAATAGTTCGTTCGCAATTCGCGGTGTGATTGGCATTGCATGGCTGCCGCACGATACACCATTAGATATTTTTTTAGAAGTGGTACCATCGCTGCAACTTGTTACTTCAACCGGATTTGGAATTGATGCCGGAATAGGCGCAAGATTTTTCTTCTAACGATTTATTCCAAAAGTATAATGAAGTTCTGTAAAATTTGAGAGTCTCAAAATTCATGAAGAATCGATTTCATTTTTTTTGCGGAATTGTGATGACACTCGCTTTGATTGTTTCATGCAGTAGTTCCAAGGTACAAAACGGTATCAACGGCGGGTTTGAAAATAACGACTACGGCGGGGAAGATCCCGACGGTTGGTTTGCAAATCGCTTACCCCAAACAGAAAAGTATGCCGAATTAAAAATCGAGAATGAAACGGCGCATAGCGGAAATGAATCTGTATCAATTGCAATCTCAAAATCTCATCCTCAAAGACAGACTATTTATAACTGGGTCAGAAGAGTTGACGGATTAAAAGACTTTGGAATATATGAGTTGGAAGGATGGATTAAGACAAGAGAAATAAAAAATTCTCCGTTTATTGAAGTCCAGTGCTGGAACAATCGTGAGAATAAATTAATTGGAAGTGCATCAACTGAAAAGAAATATCGGATTACAGGTACAAGGAACTGGCAATTAGTAAAAACCATATTTGAAATACCGAAAGAGACAACAAAGGTATTAATCCTTGCCAGGGTTGGAAGTTATGAAAATAACGGCGGCAAAGTTTGGTTTGACGATATTCAACTTAAAAAACTTAAGTAACAATTTTCTCTGACACAGCTTTTTTCACAATCAAACTAAATTGCAGATAACTTTTAAAGCTTCGTAATTCGCTTCGATTGTTTTATCGAGATCGTCTTTTGTGTGTGCTGTAGAAACGAACATTGCTTCAAACTGTGCAGGTGGTAAATAAATTCTACGGTTCAACATCTCATGAAAATATTTGCCGTAAAGTAATGTATCTGACTTTACAGCCGTGTTATAATCAACGACCGGTTCTTCTGTGAAGAATAGTGTCATCATCGAACCGACGCGGTTGAATTGATAATTCTTTCCAACAGATTTTATTCCATCTTTAATTCCGTTTTCAAGATAAGCGGATTTCTCTTCGAGTATCTGATAAACTTCCGGATGTTCTTTGATGTATATAAGCGCAGCGTATCCCGCATTCATTGCTAAAGGATTTCCACTTAATGTTCCCGCTTGATAAACCGGTCCGCTTGGCGAAACCATTTCCATAATTTCTTTTTTACCGCCATAAGCGCCAACAGGCAGCCCGCCGCCTATAATTTTGCCGAATGTTGAAAGATCAGGATTCACGCCGAGAATTTCTTGCGCGCCGCCTTGTGCAATTCGAAAACCGGTCATTACCTCATCGAATATCAAAACGATTTTTTCTTCATCACAAATTGTGTGCAGCTCTTGTATGAATGAATCATTCGCACGGACTGTTCCCATATTTCCTACTACCGCTTCCATAATAACTGCTGCAATTTCATTTTTGTTTTGCTGAATCAATTTTTTGATTGAACCGATGTCGTTGAAATCAGCAACTAATGTATCTGCTGCATTACCTTTTGTAACACCGGGACTTGTTGGCACGCCGAACGTTAACGCTCCGGATCCGGCTTTAATCAAAAAGAAATCGCCATGACCGTGATAGCACCCTTCAAACTTGATAATCTTATCTTTACCTGTGTAACCGCGTGCGACACGAACTGCGCTCATTGTTGCTTCCGTTCCGCTGTTTACCATACGAACCATTTCAACTGAAGGAACGAGTTCTGTGATGAGCTTTGCCATTTTAATTTCAATTTCTGTTGGAGCGCCAAAACTTGTTCCATTTTCAATTGCTTTGAGAAGTGCAGTAGTGATGAATTCCGGATTGTGCCCGAATAAATGCGGACCCCAGCTTCCGATATAATCTATCAACTCATTGCCGTCAACATCAATCATTTTGGAACCGCTTCCTTTGGAAATAAATCGCGGTGTACCTCCAACAGATTTAAACGCTCGAACAGGAGAATTAACTCCGCCGGGAATATATTTTTTTGCTTCTTCAAAAAGTCTTGATGATTTTTCAATTACAGTTTGTTTCTTATTGTCTTCCTTTCTTAATTCGAACAAGGATTCAGTTTGTTCTCCTGCTTTGCGTGTAGTTTTTCTTTTCATTTTGATTGTCTTTTCTTTATCCTCAGAGTTTGAAGTTACGTTTGGTTCTTTTACAACTTCCATTTGCGGTATTGCTTCTTTGTATGTCTGTGAGATTGGTGTTCCGTTGAAGTCAACCGGTATTGCGCCTTTAGCAATTAACAAATCATTTGCATTGTTTTCATTTTCATTAGGTTTACGAATATATATTATTCTCCCTTTTCGCAAACCGTCAATTACCCCCGACCAGGTTCCGCCTTTATTATCAGATTCCGCGACATATATTTCTTTTGCTAATCCATAAATATAAGTATTCCTTCCCATAGCCAAGCCAACATCCCATGGAACTCTTGGGAAATAAGTGCTAAGGACTAAAACATTACCCTCAACTATTTGTGAATAATATTTTTGGATACTGCTGCCAAAAGTTAATATGCCTTGTGGCAGAACGATAATACTTTGCCCTATATACTTCAAGCTCGAGTCAAGAGCTTGCTTATCCACACCTTTTGCAAATCCGCTAACGACAACTTTAAATTCTTGAGTAAATATTTTTGCCAGGTTATCGGCAAAATCTAATGAAAGTTGTGATGCGTTTCTAGAACCGACAATTGCAGCGGTTTTCTCTTTTAATAATTGTTTATTTCCCTTGGTATAAAGAATAGGGGGAGCGTATTTTATTTTTAGATTTTCTTTTAGTGTTGGAGGATAATCATCGGAATTAATCGGTATTATTTCAAATCCTTGCGCTAATAAATCTTCTGCAACAAAAGAATTGTTAGGCAGTTCTTTCTTTGCGTTTTCCAGTTCAATTATTTCTTTTTGAGATAATCCGAATTCACCGGAAAGGTAGGCGGCATCCATCTCAAAAAATTCTTTTAGCGATATTGTTTTATTAGTCAAAATCTGCTGAATAAGTGTATTAATTTTTTCGGTTTTCCATCCCTTTATATGTGCAAGAGTAATCCAGTAAACAATTTCTTCATTTGTGTTAACCATTCAAATTTCCTCCAACTGTTTTAGCAATTACTAACGGCGCAATTGTTCCCGCGCCTAACTTTGATAACATTCTGCCAATCTCTTTTATCGTATTACCGCTATCAAAGATGTCGTCAATTATTAGGATGTTTCTATTAATGAGTTCAGATGGATTTTCATAAACGAAAGCATCTTTGACATTGTCTTTTTTAAGAATGTTGTTTTGAAAGACTTTCTGGGGCTCGGTTCTTTTTATTTTTTTGAGTTTATGCGAAACCGGAATTTTTAATTCATTCGATATCTTTTGTGCAAAATTTTTAACAAGATCATGGGATTCGGTTGGTGGAACATACAGTATTAAGTGGAACTCAATGCTCTTAAAATGATATCTAAAAGCTTTAACTGTAAGCTTCACTAAAAAGTTGGGAAAATCTCCGCTGTTTTCATATTTACATTTGTGAATTAGAGAACCCACGTTTGAAACTCCGTAGTAAGAAGCGGCTACTCCGTTTATTAGATTTGTCGAATTAGTTTCTACTTCTAAAATCGGGAAGAAATTGTTCCAGAAATCTTCAATTCTTTTTTGCCAATCTTTAGAAAAATCATATCTGAATATATCAGGCTGATCGTTATCACACTTGTGGCACTCTCCTACAGATTTATCGCCTAAATAGGAGCAGAGAAAATTCATACGACAAGATGTGGTCTCTGCATATTCAATAATATGTGACAATTCTTTTCTTTTAAATTCTCGAAGTTCTTCAAATCTTTTTGTATCTAATTGCGGTGCATTGAATTGGTATTCGTACTTTTTTGAACTGCCATACAATACTTCCTTAATAATGCCCTGGTCTAATAAGTCCGCTCTTATCACCCTAATTTGAGTTTGTTTCAAATTAGTTTTTCTCATTAGATCATGTTCGCCAAGCGGTTCTTTTTTTAAAGCATCAATTACTTTGAAATAATTTTTAACTAAAGGTTTACTACCATCAATAAAAGCATTTTGTAAATCAACATCATCCGGATTATAAAGCAGATATATAGTTGTTTTCTTACCATCTCTGCCGGCTCTTCCGATTTCTTGGTAGTAGTGGATAGGTGAACCGGGAAATTGAGAATGAATAATAAAACGTATATCGGGCTTATCTATTCCCATTCCAAGTGCATTGGTTGCTACCACACATTTCCAACGGTTATCCATAAATCCTTTTTCAATTTCAATCCTCAATGTAGCTTCGAGTCCTGCGTTATAATTTATTGAACTTATACCGATATATTGTAACCACTTGGAAAAGATTTCAGTGTTGTTTCTGGTGCCCGTGTAAATTAGTCCGGAGCCCTCGAATTTGGGCAGCATCTCACCGATCCATTCCAATTTCTCATTTTCGTTTTTTACTTTAATGACATTTAGTTGAAAATTATCCCGTAGTAAATTCCCTCTAATCAAAGAAATTTTTCCGCCAATTTGTTCAATAATGTCATTAGCAACTCTTTGGGTAGCCGTGGCTGTTGTCGCAAGTACCGGAAAATTTTGCGGAATGAGTTTAACTAAATTTATTATTCTTCTATAAGCGGGTCTAAAATCATGTCCCCAGACAGAGATACAATGCGCCTCATCAATAACAACCATTGATATTTTAATATTCCTTACTGCATCTAACCAATCTCGATTTTCCTGCCTTTCCGGCGCTATATAAAGAATTTTAATTTTGTTTTGTTTGGCATCTTGAATCACTCGCTCATTCTCATCTTCAGTTTGTTCACTGTTGATAGACCTTGCTGCAATTCCATGCAAGGTAAGAAATTTAATTTGATCTCTCATTAGTGCAAGTAACGGTGAGAAAATGATAGTTAGTCCTTCAAATTGAGTGGCTGGGAATTGATAACAAAGCGATTTACCATACCCGGTTTTTTCAATCAGTAATATTCTTTCTCCATTAAATAATTTTTGGATAACACTCCATTGATCATCATAAAAGCTATTTAACTCAAAAATATGTTTTAACCTAACTTCAGCTGCCTCTCTGTTCATATTCTCTATTATAATTTTACTTTACAGTACCATTAAAAATAATTATAAAATCTGTTACAAAAAATTAATTCGAAATAGACTTGGCTTCAACTCGGGATTCTTTTAATTTTTGATATCGAAAATGGAGTTAAGAATGATACATCAAATCGTCGGTAAACAGCACAACTCAAAATTGTGTTTTGTATGCGGATTAAAAAACAAGTTTGGTATTCATGCTCATTTCTATGTTACTGAAAATCAAGAATTGATTGCACTTTTTACCCCATCGGAAGAACATCAAAGTTATCCGGGAAGACTTCATGGCGGAATTGCATCTGCTATTCTTGATGAAACTATTGGAAGGGCAATACTAAATAAATATGAAACAGCGGTGTGGGGTGTAACTATTGATCTGAATGTGAAATTCAAAAAACCAATACCGCTGAACGAAGAACTAAAAGTGATCGGAAGAATAACAAATGAAAACAATAGAATATTCGAAGGCACCGGCGAGATTGTTTTGAAAAATGGTGACGTTGCCGTTACTGCTCAAGGAAAATATTTGAAAGTTCCGTTAGAAAAAATAACTGATTTCGATAAAGAAGAAAATGAATGGAGAATAGTTGAATTAGAAACAGACCCGAAAGAAATCGAAATATAGCTGGTGGTTAATTATTCTTTCTAAGATTAGGTGATACAATCCAGATAACTGTTGAGAAGATTATGAGAATAATTGAATTGATCAAGATGGCGGTCGGAGAACCAAATTGTTCGGCAAGCATTCCTATCCATAATGCGCCTATAGGCATGAAGCCGAAGAAGCTGAAGCTATATACTCCCATAACTCTTCCGCGGAATTCCTCGGAGACAAGTGTTTGCGTTAATCCATTCGAAAGATTATTTACAGCAATAATACCGGCTCCAATTCCAACCAAGATCAAAGAAGATATTATGAAAGAGCTATTAATGGAAAAAAGAATCATAAAAATCGGAAGTGAAACTAAACCAACAATTAATACTTTCCCTCTCGCAAGATTTCTACTGAACGAGGCGATAGCCAAAGAACAGAGAACGGCTCCAACTCCTCTTGATGCTTGAAGCAATCCGTTTGTGGTTGCATCCCCATGTAAAATTCCAACCGCCCATGCCGGAAACAAAGTGGCTATACTTAATCCAAAAAAAGTTGAGAAAGAGACAATAAGCATTATCAGTAGAATTTGTTTTTGTGTCTTGAGATATTTTAGTCCGTCCATCAATTCTTTACCGGCAGATTTATTGGTAATCCTTTTAGGAGATGGTGAGAATTTCATCTTTAGTAAGTTGAGAATGACAGCCAGAAATGAAATCCCATTAATTGTAAAACACCAACCGGGTCCAAGAACAGCATAAGTAATACCGGCAACAGCAGGACCAACTGCTGCTGCTGTATGAAACATCATTGAATTAAGAGCAATGGCATTTAATAAATCTTCTCTTGGAACCAACTCATTTACGAAAGCTTGACGTGCCGGTGCATCAAAAGCGTTCGCAATTCCTAAACTAAATGTTAATAAAAGAATATGCCATGGCTCTACAGTGTTTGTAAAAGTTAATGCTGCTAATATGAATGCAAGCAGCATCATTATAGTTTGAGTAGCGATCATAATTTTTCTTCTTGAAAAACGATCTGCTATTACTCCGCCATAAACCATGAATAGCCACGACGGCAATCCATTTGCAAATCCAACATAACCTAGAAAAGCGGGCGATTGCGTTAATTCAAAAATGAAAAAAGCTTGTGCAGTCATCTGCATCCATGAACCGAAGAGGGAGATGATTTGTCCAATGAACCACAAACGGTAATTGCGGTGTTTGAGTCCTGCAAAAGTAGATTGCCAACTTAATTTTGGTTTTTCTAATGAAGAATATTTTTCACCGTTGTCTAAAATATTTTTCGAAATGATTTCCGGCTCTTTGGAAAGGTTACTCATTAAATTATCATGTTCATGATCTTGATCTGCTCTTGATCTTAATCCTGCTCTTGATCTTGCTTATATTTTCAGATCAAGAATAAGATCAAGTGCAAGAGCAAGAATTAGGTTACCTGTTCTTATCCAAATATTTTGCGACATCCTTAGCGAAGTAAGTGAGGATCATATCTGCACCGGCTCGTTTGATTGCAATTAACGATTCAATCATAACACGTTCTTCGTCAATCCAATTGTTTCTTCCGGCGGCTTTAATCATGGCATATTCACCGCTAACCTGATAAGCAGCGGTCGGCATTCCAAATTTTTCTTTAACGCGCCATATGATATCAAGATAAGCTCCTGCCGGTTTCACCATGATAATGTCGGCACCTTCTTCAATATCGCTCTCAGCTTCACGTAATGCTTCGTAACTGTTTGCAATATCCATCTGATGAGAACGACGGTCACCGAAAGCCGGGGCTGATTCAGCGGCGTCTCTAAACGGTCCGTAATAACCGGATGAATATTTTACAGCGTAACTCATGATAGGAATTTCGATAAATCCTTTTTCATCAAGCGCTTTGCGGATTGCACCGATTCGTCCGTCCATCATGTCTGATGGTGCAATTATATCGGCGCCAGCTTCGGAATGAGAGATGGATTCTTTCACAAGCAGTTCAACTGTTTCATCATTCAAAATCTTTTCACCATTCAGAACACCGCAATGTCCGTGCGATGTATATTCGCAAAGACAAACATCCGTAATTACTAAAAGTTTTTTTGTTTCTTTCTTGATAGCCCGGACAGCCTGCTGGATAATTCCATTCGGGTCGTATGCACCTGAACCAACTTCATCTTTATGATCTGGAATTCCAAAAAGAATTACACCCGGAATGCCAAGCTTTTCAACTTCCTTGCACTCTTCAACTACAACATCTATTGACATTTGAAATACACCCGGCATAGAACGAACTTCATTTTTTACTTTTGCACCGGGAACAACGAAGAGCGGATAGATTAAATCATTCTTCGTTAAAATTGTTTCGCGCACCATATCGCGCACAGTTGGATTATATCTTAATCTTCGTAATCTTTTTGTTGGATACATTACCATTTTTACCTCCGTTTATGAGTGTAGAGTGAAGAATGTAGAGTGTAGAATCATTTGATTCCTTTTGCAGTTTTAATACTGCTAGTTAATAATCTCTCTAATTCATCACAATCTTTATCAAGACTTTCGAATTCTTGTTTATTAATTATTTCCGTTTCATTAAGTAATTTCAACCAATAATGAGATTCTCTTGCTTCTTTAAGTGAGATTGATAATTTATAAATGAAATCTTTTTTAGTTGCTGCACTTTGTGCTTCAGATATGTTGGCTCCTATAGAAGTTCCCGCTCTCAAAAGTTGTTTGTAAAGTGGTTCAAAGGATTTATCTCTTTGGATTAAATACTTATAAAACTTTACGATCCTTACAGAAAAATTAAACGACTTATTATTCAAAACACCACCATACATTACTTGAGGTTCAAATACTTTCGTCATTCTTCACTCTACACTCTTCGTTCTACTCTCTATAATACTTAATTTTCTCAAAAACGATTTCCGAATTTTTAACACAATCTCCTACAGAAATCCCGCCTCGATAGTTGCCGCCGAGGAAAATACCAGGATTCTCTTTTTCAAATTTATCAAAATAATTCTCATGTTCTATATAACCGAGATTGTATTGCGGGATTGCATTTAGCCAGAGTTTCTCTTTTATAAATATCGGTTCTGCTTTTATTTTCATTATCTCTTTGAACTCATTCAATGCTTTTTCAATAATTACATTTTTTTCAGTATTGATAAGTTGAGGTGAACGTGCACCGCCAACAAAAATTGTGAAAGCTGCTTTATCATCATCACAACGATTGGGAAAGATTACCGAACTCCAGATAGCTCCAAGAAAATTTTTCCTTTCTTTCGAGGGAATCAAATAGCCAAATCCATCGAGCGGAATTCCAATATCTTTTTTATTGAATCCTATATATAAAACCATTACCGGGGGATAATAGATATGCTCTAAGTGAGTTACAAGATTTGAATCCAGCGCTCCAAAAATTTTAGAAGTTATATACGCGGGTACAGTCGATAAAACATAATCGGAAATGATTGCGTGTGACTGACCAATATTCTCGTAGATAATTTTCCATTTAGAACCGGATGAAGTAGAAGTGCGTTCTACACTCCTCACTCTGCACTCAAATAAAATATTGTCTTTCAATTTATTGGCGATTGCCATAGGGAAGGATTGCATTCCATTGATGAATGAAAATATCTTTGCACTTTGTTTAGATTCCTCCGCACGTTTCTTTCGCTCACGTGCGCCTTTAATCATACCTTTTACTAATCCGCCATATGCTTCTTCTAACCGGTACAATTTGGGGAACGCCGACTTCACGCTTAATTTATGGGGGTCTCCCGCGAACACACCGCTGACAAAAGGATCAATTGCGTAATCCAAAAATTCTTGTCCCAACCTTCTGGAGACAAATTGAGCAATGCTTTGGTAATAACCATCATCAGATTTTCCAACGAATGGTTCACCCAATAATCTAAATTTACCTTTGGTCGAAAATAATTTTGATTTGATAAGTGAGATCGGATTCATCGGAAGTGGGTGAAGTTTGTTAGCGCGAAGAATATATCTCTTGTTAGAAACTTCGCTCGCATAAATCATCTCATCGGATAAACCAACTTCATCAACAAGTTGACGTATTAACGGAGTTGTTTCCAAACCGCTATTAGGTCCGAAATCAATTAAGAAACCATTTTCATGGTAAGTCTCCATCGCGCCGCCGGGTTCACTTTTAGCTTCGAGTATCTTTACGTCAAAACCATCTTTGTGAAGCCAATGTGCGGTTGCCAATCCTGAAATACCTGCGCCGAGTATTGTGATTTTCTTTTTATTATTCATTGAGTTTTGCTTTTACAATTTCTGATAATGCATCAATAAACAGTTGTGAATCATTTAGTCCCTTCATCACAATATAATTCTCAATGCCAGTTTTTTCGGCAACGTGTCTGTATTCAATATCTAGTTCAAACAATGTTTCAACATGATCTGAAACAAAACTGATCGGTACGATCAATAAATTATTTTTGTTTTGAGAAGCGAGTTCTTCAATCATTGTACTGGTTGCCGGTTCCAGCCATTTCATATGACCAACTTTACTCTGAAAACATAAATGATGATTGTGAGAATGTTTTCTAAGTTTCATAACCGCTTCGACTGTTTGTTTAATATGTTCACTATATGGATCGCCTTTCTTAACCAAGCTTATCGGAGTACCGTGAGCACTGAAAACGATTTGGATTTCATTTCTAACCTTCTCAGGAAAACGTAAAATAGTTTCATTAATACGCTGATTTATTGCTTCAAGATATTTTGGATCGAGATAATAATCATTTACAAAGATTAGTTTTGATTTATCTCCATTGTAATGACGCTTCCATTCATTAAATGAAGAACCGGTAGTTGTGATCGAATAATGCGGATAAAGAGGAAGTAAAATTATCTTACCATAATTTTTAATTTCTAAATTAGCTGCAACTTGTTCTGTCAGTGGATTCCAATAACGCATCGCAGTGTAAACATCAACAGACTCATTATTATTACGAAGACTAACTTCAAGCATAGATCTCTGTTTTTCCGTCCACTCATTTATTGGCGATTTACCGCCGATCAGTTTGTATTCTTCGGCAACTTTAGGAGCTCGCCAGCTCGAAATAAGTTTTGCGAACAGCTTTTGTCCGAAGGGCAAATTAAAAATATCAGGGTCGCAAAAAAGATTGTATAAGAACGGTTCGATCGCTTCGATTGAATCCGGTCCGCCGAGATTAAAAAGTACAACTGCACTACTCAAAGCTTATTTCCTTTCTCTAAAAAACTTAATGAACTTGTTGTGTAATTCTTTGTCGTCGTATTTGTCGTTCAACACATTTAACATTTCTTCTTTACTGTATCCCGAAGTTATTTTTTGTATAGATACGGTTTTATTCTTTTCATTAACGGTATAATTAATTCTCCATGTACGGTAAGCTAAAACGTAGAACTTCTTTTTCGTATGTCCGTTCTTTTCTAAGATTGAAATTCTTTTCCTTGTTGCATCAGTGGGATTAAATTCAAGCTGTAGCGTTGCAAAACATGCCAAATTAATTTTTGCATTTCCATTTAGCCAATTACACTGCTCTTTTGCTTTAGGTTTGAAATCAACCTTAAAAATATTTATGAAATCTTTTTTTACCCAACCAGTTTCAGCATTCGGGAAAGAATCCGAATAGGGCAGGTATGGTTTAATATCAATAATGGGCGAACCATCAAGTATATCTGATTCAGAAATAAAAATTTTTAATCCTTCAACTTTTTCCAATTTAACACAACTCATTCCAATGTGATTCGGTCTGTAAGGTGCTCTTGTTGCAAAAACCCCGACTTTTTTTCTTGTATGTCTTGGAGGATTAACCAACGGCTTCCAATTTTTGTTTAAGTGAAATTGATATAAGACCCAAATTCTTTCAAAACCATCTAAATATTTTAACGCCTGTTCAAAATTATTTTTCGGATAGAGCTCAATTACGGAAATCTCTTTACCGGCTAAAACTCCTTGTCTTGGAGTTTCATAACGGAGTGATAACGTGGAACGAATTATTCCAATCGGCTCGATAATTATTTTTTCAGATATCATAGAACTATATATTTCAAATCACATTTAATTTCATTTTTATCATTAATTTTATACCAGCATTATTAACTATTATGGAATCATCAATGAAAAACTTATTAGCTCTTTTATTGTTACTTGTTTTAACAACCGTGGCTTGCTCTTCAAAACCGCCAAGCATACGTGTAACAAATCAGCGCTCAACAAAAGCAAATGTTCAAGTAAAATTTGAGAACTCAAATACTATTAATATCAATGATGTAACCGGCGGTGCAACAACTTCCTATCAAGAAATCTCTGAAGGAGCTGTAGCAGTGACGGCAGTTATCCAAAATGAGTCGGTATCACCGGTAATTTCATTTACAGCACAAAAAGACAAGAACCACACAGTTGTAGTTTTGAATTCTACTCCGCCTGCATTAAGAATAGATACTGACGATAAATAATTTAAGAACAGCGATTGCGAATTAGACTGTGCGTGAGTAACGTGCTTTATCTTCTTTGCGCTCTATGTATCCATCAAAGTTCATAGCAATATTTCGAATGAGCAGCCGTCCCATTTGAGTGACTACTATTTTTCTATTTATAATTTCCACTAGTCCATCATCAATAAACTCTTGCATTCCATTAAGTGCAGAACTGAAATATTCTTCAAATTCAATATTGAACTGTTTCTCTACTGGTTTGAAGTCAAGTTCAAAATCACACATAACTTTTGTAATTACATGGCGTCGAAGAATATCATCTTCAGTTAAATAAACACCACGTTCTATCGGTAATGTTTCATTATTCAAAGCATCAAAATATTCCCGCTCTTTCTTCAAGTTCTGGGAATAAGATTTTCCAATTTGACTAATGCTTGTAATACCCATTCCGTATAAATCAGTGCCGGCATGTGTACTGTAGCCTTGAAAGTTGCGGTACAATTTTTTATTTCTTTGAGCGACTGCAAGTTCATCATTCGGTTTTGCAAAATGATCCATACCGATAAAAACATATCCAGCTTTAGTTAGTTTTTCAATCGTCATTTTTAATATTTGAAGTTTTTCTTCAGGAGCAGGAAGATCTTCCGGTTTAATCAAGGCCATATGTTTTTTCATCCATGGAACGTGAGCATAATTAAATACCGCAATTCTATTCGGGGAAATATTAATTGTTGTATCAAGAGTCTTTTCGAAAGTCTCAATAGTTTGAAATGGAAGTCCGTACATCAAATCAAGATTGATACTCTGAAAACCAAGCTCTCTAACCCAATTTACAACTTGTGTTGTCATTTCTTCAGGTTGAGGTCTATTAACAGCTTTCTGAACTTTGTCATTAAAATCCTGAACACCCATGCTGATACGGTTAAATCCGCCGCTTCGTAATGCTTCAAGATGTTCCTTAGTTAATCCGCGCGGATCAATTTCGCATCCTTCTTCTGCATTGGAACGAATTTCAAAACTTTTATTTATGAATGAAATGAGATCAGTTATTTCATCCGGATTAAGATGAGTTGGTGTTCCGCCGCCCCAATGCAGTTGAACAACTTTTCTCCCCGGTATGATGTATGTTCTAAGCAGATCAATTTCATTTTTTAGGTACTTAATATATTCTTGAATGCGGTCACGATTTCGTGTGATTATCATATTACATCCGCAGAAGAAACAAAGCGTATCACAAAACGGAAGATGATAATAAAGAGAAAGATCGGGAGGATTAGTTTCATTGTTTGTTCGGATAATTTCATCAAGGTACTTTTCATTCGTAAATGATGAATTGAAATGCGGTGCAGTCGGATAGCTTGTATAACGCGGGCCCGGCCGATCATATTTTTTTATTAGTTCGAAATCTATGTTAAACATTATAGCTCCGGTGTAAAAAAAAGTCGGTTCAATCCTAAAAGAAAAAAATCATTTCATTCAAAGAAGGAAAGAATCACTTCGCTCAATGATGATAACATTATTGACTCTTAGTTGACAAATATTTTATAAAATTTGATAGCTGTTTGGAAATTTCTAAACGTTCATTTTTGAGTTTCTCAAAGTACTGAGAATCAATGTAGCCTATCTCTACTGCAACATTTAATAAACTTCTGATTTCTCCAATGGAGCCTTTCGAATAATACAAGAATTTCACGAAATCTTTATCGCTGCCTCTTTCGAATCCCTCGGCAATATTATTCATTACTGATATTGCCGCACGTTGAA
>Ga0265292_1001795_pt1 | contig 17249 bp, 17 predicted proteins | sample Munlanlewell296A_FD_189080 | JGI IMG/M metagenome (GOLD analysis project Ga0265292, IMG submission 189080) | Leachate microbial communities from a municipal landfill in Southern Ontario, Canada - Leachate well 296A | ecosystem: Engineered > Solid waste > Landfill > Unclassified | place: Canada... | reverse complement strand
TCACCGGTAATCTCTAATAAAACTATATCTGTTATTATCTTGCTGTTACTTGTTGCGATCCAGGCATATTTTTCAATCCGCAATAAATCCCAGGCTTTTGCCGCTTTATCTGTGTTTTTTGCCTTGGCTACAGCTATCATTGGCGATGCAACACATTTCATGCTACCATTAGTAACGTTGACAGCTGCCGGAACCATATATTATTTTTACAGGTTTAATTGGGAACCATTACTTGTTGTAGCAATATTTCTTACTTACATCTCTTTCTTCCTGTGGCTGTTTGGAAATCCTTTAATGGGTCACCAGATGCAAATGATATCGGAACATCATTTTGACGTCATTTATCTTTTTGGACTGGGAGCATGCTTTTCCATTGTTTTATTGTTCAGAACGAAAGATACTTTTTCCGATAGTTTTTTGATTGGGGTTACATTCACTAATGGAATACTATTTACTTTTCTGCTGCTTCTCGTTGTATTAAGGTTCTTTAGTACAGATTATGTTTCTCTTTTTGCTGTAATAACTATTTGTTGCCTCATATATTCAACAATTTTACATTCAAGATCTGACTGGAATTTTGCATCAGCTTTCTACGTTCTTTATGGTTTTATGGCAATGAGCATTGCTCTTTATGGACTCTTTGGACTCCCGCGGGTCTATTTGCTTCTTTCGGTTCAAAGCCTGATTGTGGTTTCCATGGCACTTTGGTTTCGTAACAGGCTGATAGCAATCCTGAATAGTATTCTTTTCATGACAATCCTTACTGTATATCTTTTGTCATCAAAATCTGTCGATGGAGTTAATTTTTCTTTTGCGTTGATTGCCCTTATTTCTGCAAGAATAATTAACTGGAAGAGGTCACGGTTACAAATACAAACAGACCTGATAAGAAACCTATATCTGATCGAAGGTTTTTTTATGGTATTATATGCTTTATTTCATGCTGTTCCCAGACAATTTGTGACACTTTCATGGACAATGGCAGCACTTCTTTATTTCTTACTTAGTTTTATCCTTAAAAATGTAAAATACAGATATATGACCCTGGGGACCATGATCTGTGCCGCTTTTTATCTTTTCATAGTTGACCTGGCTAGAATCGAGATAATCTACAGGGTGTTAGCATTACTTTTTCTTGCTGCAATTTCTATTGGCATTTCTATATACTATACAAACCGGATAAAAAAATCGGGTAGTTAATTTCAGATTTTAGTTCAAAGTAAATTCTTGCTGATTTGTTATCTGCATTTAAAAAAATCCTTTTAATTTGTATTCCCTAAATTGTCATAAATGAAAAATATTTCTTTTCTGCTCATTTTACTTCTGGTTTGCATCAGCGGGTGCAAAACAATAAAACCTGCTGCTGAGATAAGACCGGAAGGAACACAGACCCAGGTACCCGTTTCAGATGTTGCCCCTCCGGCAATTAATTTTTCCGATCAGACCACATGGCTGCTCGGGTATTTCAATCTTGACAGACTTACCATGGCCCCTCATTCTGTCTGGTACATTAAGGGATACGATGAATATCAGTTTAGTAGTGAGGTAATCAATAAATTACAGGATATAAGCAAGGATAACCTGACCATAAAAATCGTGATGGGAACATGGTGCCCCGACAGCAGAAGAGAGGTTCCCCGGTTTATGAGGATTCTCGATATCTGGAAGTTCCCGGTTTCGATGGTGACATTTATCGGGGTTGATAATGCAAAATTGTCGCCGGTAGGAGAATACGACAAACTGGATATCCAACGGGTACCGACATTTATTATTTATAAAAATAATATTGAAGCCGGACGCATCATTGAAAATCCAACGACGTCTTTAGAGCAGGATATGGTTAACATCCTTACCAGGAATGAATAATAACAAATAATTTAAATATCATGGAAGATGTACAAAACAACACAGGACAAAATCTGGGGATTGCTGCTCTCATTACAGCTATAATCACATTTGTCCTTGCACCTATTCCCTGTGTGGGGCTGATTGCAATTATACCCGGGATCATAGCTATCGTTCTCGCATCAGTCGGGCTTTCTCAGACTGCCAGAAATAACTCACCGCGTGGGATGTTAATTGCCGGACTGATTATTGCGATAATTGCATCGATGATCTCATTCTCGCAGGTATTTGTAGCCAGTAAGTTCGCAAAGAGTGCTGACAAATGGTCAGGTGACTTTCATAATATTATTAATGATGTTCAGGATAATTTTATTAAGGATCTTGAAGATGCGAATATCTCAATAAAGGTTGAGAGTAATGGTGAAAAAGTTGAAATAAACGCCAGTTCAAATAAAAAGGATCAAGAGCAGAAGCTTGAAGATCTTGAAAGTGGAAACACTCAGAAGGATGATACTTTACAAAAGAAAAAGTAGTCCGGAACAAAACTTAAAGGTAATTCTCAGAAATGAGCCTTACCTTATTATTAATATATTTTTTGCCGGAGTAATATTGTTTATAATCGCATACTTCGGCTTTTTTTCTCCTGAAAAGGATAATTACCCTGTTATCTGTTTACATGAAAAACTTACAGGTGAACAATGTTTCTCATGCGGGTTGTCGCATAGTTTTTCTTTGATAGTAAGAGGGAGGATTGATGAAGCATACAGATGGAATTTATATGGGATGCGAGTGTTCCTTTTCTTCGCTTCGCAACTTATTCTAAGGGTGGTATTTTCGATATTCTATCTGTGGTACCCCGACACCCGCAAACAATTGATAACTATTGATTGTATTGGCTCCGGCCTGATCTTTCTGATCTCTTTCTGGCCGTTTATAACCCGGATAATTTCTGACATTTTATAATTGACAATAATTCTTTATGCCCTACGAACAATGATCACAAAATTCCAATTCGTATTCAAATTACCGTTGGCTTCAGCCAACGGTACAAAGGTAGATATCTACCCGGGCTTTAGCCCAATAAATCCTGAAGGACTAAAGTCCCTAACGGTAGAAGAGTCCCTTCTTCCGTCGGTTAAAACCGACGGTAATTGATATTGTTAATCTTCAGGATCATTCAGGATATCATACAAAAGACTGCTTTCGAATCCTTTTGATAACCCGTATCTTAAAAGCTTGGCTTTCAGATCATACTGGTTTTTGGCTTTGACAAACCGACGATGACCGGATATCAAATCACTTAATGTCTTTTTATAAAGTTCATTATCAATGACATCCAGAGCTGTTCTTATAATATCCCCGGGAATGTTTTTTCCCCTGAGGTGAGCAGCAATCTTAACCTTGCCCCATTTATTGTAATTGAATTTATCTTTCACAAAAGCCTGTGCAAACCGATCTTCATTTATAAAGTTTTCTTTTATCAGCACACTTATAATTTTCTCACTATCAATATCGCCCAGGCCCCACGAATATAGTTTAGCCCGTATTTCACTACAACAGAATTCCCGGCGGGAGCACTGGACCATCGCTTTGGAGAGAGTAGTTTTGAACAGGGCATTTTCAGACATCTTTTATTCCTTTAATTATTCTCTCCTTACTATTAATATCTGCAACAATTTGTATCTCAGTATATCCGGATGATTCAAGTAACTGTACAATTGATTTCCCCATCGCTTCATTGATCTCAAAATACAACCTGCCTCTGTGTATAAGAATTTTGTTTGCAAGTTTAAGTATGGCACGATAATATATAAGAGGATCGGATTCGGGTACAAAAAGGGCCGAATGAGGCTCAAAATCAAGTACGTTTTTGCTCATAAATTGTTTTTCCGAATTGCGGACATAAGGCGGATTGCTGACAATGATACCTGCCTTATCAACCCTTTCAGAATCAAAGCTGAAAACATCATCTTTCACAAACGAGACTGTCACATTATTTAATTGTGCATTTTCCCGGGCTGTCATGATGGCCTCATCCGAGATATCTATTCCAATAACTACCGCGCCTGGCAGATTTACTGCAAGGGCGACAGCTATGCAGCCCGAACCTGTCCCGATATCAATAATCGTTCCCTGATAGCCCCTGTTTTCCCTGATGATAAGATCAACCAGTTCCTCTGTCTCGGGACGAGGAATAAGTGTCGCACTGGTTACTCTGATGACACAATCGTAAAAACTGGTCTCACCCAGGATATATTGGATAGGTTTTCCGGTTTTAAGCTCTTTGCAGATATCGATAATTCTTCCCGCCTGCTGTTTGGTAACTATTTGTTCTGTCATATAAAGCTGATGCACCTTTGTGATGCCAATAACAGTCTTAATGATTATATTGGCAAGGGCGCTTATTTCCTGTTCCTGATAGATTTTTTCAAGTTCCTTTGCAAGATAAAACCTGATATCTTTTATTGTTTGTATATTAACACCCATAAGTCAAATTTAGCATTTTCATCGTAATGGCGGAGAAAGATGATATTAAATTCATGAGAAGATGCCTCGAACTGGCCTCCAAAGCCGAGGGTTTGACTTATCCTAATCCAATGGTAGGTTCAGTAATTGTGCATGATGGCAAAATTGTGGGAGAGGGTTCCCATCTCAAAGCAGGCGAGCCTCATGCTGAGGTTAATGCCATTAACGCTGTTTCCGATAAAGCAAAGTTGAAATCTTCAACGCTTTATGTAAACCTTGAGCCCTGTTCCCATTTTGGGAAGACACCCCCCTGTGCAGATTTTATTATTTCTAATTCAATTCCCCGCGTAATGATCGGAACCGTTGATACAAGTGAAAAAGTATCGGAACAAGGATTGATCAGGCTCCTGGATGCAGGTTGCGAGGTCATAACCGGAGTGGTTGAAGATGAATGCAAAAGACTCAACAGGCGGTTTTTTACCTTTCATGAGAAAAGGAGGCCTTATATAACCCTTAAATGGGCACAAAGTGCTGATGGATATTTAGATATTTCAAGATCTGAAGATCATAAAACTGAGCCAACCTGGATAACAGGCAAGCCTGAAAGAGTTCTGGTTCATAAATGGAGAGCATCTGAACAGGCAATTCTTGTCGGTGCCGGTACAGTAAGAGCAGATGATCCAAGGCTCAATGTAAGGGAATGGAAGGGAACTCATCCTTTAAGAATAATCCTTAGTAGTTCAGGATCATTCAATAAAGAATCAGTTGTAAATGAAACAGATGGTAAGGTTATTGTGTTTACTCATAATATGAATGCAAACATCGCAAATGCGGTAAAAGTGATATTGAATGATAATGTACCTTCTGCCTTACAGATTTCCGAATACCTGTTCAGTGCAGGTATTCAATCACTGTTAATTGAAGGAGGGGCAAAAGTGCTGAATCATTTTATTTCAAACGGGTTGTGGGATGAGGCGAGAGTTTTTACCGGGGGAAATTATTTTAAAGGAGGAGTGAAAGCACCTCTGATACACGGGACATTATTATCACGGACAATTTTCAGCGGTAGTTCCCTTGAAATATACTTAAGGGATTGGAATAAGTGAAGACGGTAGTATATATATAAATACTAAAATGTCTGAAAATTAGATTTTTGCAATCCTCCTTGGGTCTTGCAGCCAGGTATCCTTTTTTAAAAGATAAGACAGAACCGCCTCAGGAGTATTGGCAATTTCCCACATACCTTTATGTTCATATCTTAGGAAATGGCCTGATATCATATGTTCAAGAAAATCAATAAATGATTTATAAAAGTTCAATGTATTGAGGATGATAATCGGCCCAATGAACAGACCAAGCTGTTTCAGGGTTATAACTTCTGTCAACTCTTCAAGTGTTCCGACTCCGCCTGGCAAAGCAACAACAGCATCTGCCATTGCAAACATCTGCTTTTTTCTTTCTCCCATATCCTGTGTTAAAATCATCTCCTTTACATTTGAATGATCCCATCCTTCATCCTTCATGAAAGAGGGTATCACACCGGTAATTGTACCTCCGTTTTCAAGAACAGCGTCAGCCAGTTTGCCCATCAGGCCGATGCCACCGCCGCCATATACTACATCCATTTTAGCCTGTGCAAGGAGTAAACCAAGGTTTGAAGCAGCAGTTGCATACTCACTGTTAATGCGGCTGCTGGAAGAGGCAAACACACAAATTGTCATGGGCGATTATTAAAAAGGCCGTTACGATAAACCGAACGGTCATATTGAATAATTCTAACTTTTAAATAAGGGCATTAAGTTTAGCTACAAAGCTATTCTTTGGAGCAGCGCCAACCTGTTTGTCGGCTATTTTGCCATCCTTGAAGAAAAGAATTGTCGGAATGTTCCTGATACCATATTTGGCAGCAACACCAGGACTGCTATCAACATCGCATTTCACAACGAGAGCCCTACCTGAATACTCGTTTGATATCTCTTCAATTATAGGGGCAATCATTCTGCATGGGCCACACCATTCTGCCCAGAAGTCAACGACAACCGGTTTGTCTGATTTGATGACTAATTCATCAAAATTACCATCATTTACCTCTAATGCCATAATAATTAATATTTTAAAAATTTTCCTATAAGTATCTGTTGCAAAGATAGCTAATTGACTTTAAAATCAATGCCAGGATGATCATCGAGATATGAGATTAATTCATTATTCAACCTCACACGGAAGGTTCTGGAAAACATAGGGAGTGAGATTTTGTCATCAGAATCAAGGAAGAGGAATTTCAGTTCGGTTTCTCCCTTGTTTTCATGAATCAGCTCCTTAAGCTCATTAATCATCTCGTTACTGATATTCTCGGGGTTGATCTTAAGCGTTACTGATTTAATAAGCTCATCCTTCACACTTGACAAAAGATTTATTGTTTTTATCCTTAATTCAAGTTCATCTTCTTTATACTTTCGTCTCTGTACTCTTCCCTTAATAAGAAGATAATATCCAATAGTAAAAAATTTACTGTTTTCAATAAAATCTTTGTCAAACATCATAAACCGGAATGAATCGGAATAGTCCTGGAGTATAAATGAGCCGTAAGGTTTGCCGTTTTTCCCGATCCCGTTTTTTGTGTCTGTCACCATTCCTGCAACGACAACATCTCTTTCGAGGTATTCGCGGAGATTTTGCAGATCGGCAAGTGTTGCGGTTGCAAAAGTGTTGATCTCCAGTTTGAAATCATCGAGAGGATGAGAGGACAGATAGATACCAATTACCTCCTTTTCCCTGTTAAGCTTTTCCAGTTTAGGCCAATCGGGGCAGGGGGCAGGTTCAGGTTTTACCATATCAAACCCGCCTGTTTCACCGAAAAGAGACTGCTGGCTTGAATTCTTAACAGTTTTTGCGTTGTTCCCGTATCTGATCAGGCTTTCGATATAGCTTGATCCTCTCGTGTCGAGCGAAAAATATTGTGCCCTGATTATTGACGGAAAACAGTCAAATGCTCCTGCAACGGCCATAGCTTCAAGATTTTTCTTGTTAAGTGAGTTAAGGTTCACTCTTTCAACAAGATCATAAATATCCTTATAAAAGCCATTCTTTTCCCTCTCCTCAATCAGCTGCAATACAGCACTTTCCCCAACTCCTTTAATCGCACCAAGACCAAACCTTATATTTCCATCCTTGTTTACAGTGAATTTCACATTACTCTCATTAACATCAGGCCCGAGTACATCCATCCCCATCCTGCGGGTCTCATCCATAAATGTTGTGATCTTTTTGATGTCACTTATATTACGGCTGAGAACAGCTGCCATATATTCTGCAGGGAAATTGGCTTTAAGGTAACCTGTCTGGAATGCAACAAGGGCGTAACAGGTTGAGTGCGATTTATTGAAAGCATATTGTGCAAAAGCTTCCCAGTCGGACCAGATCTTATTTACGACATTTTCATCAAACCCATTCCTTGAACAACCCTCCTGAAACTTCTGCTTCTTCTCATCCATAATGGAGCGTTTCTTTTTCCCCATGGCTTTTCTCAGGGAATCAGCTTCTCCTTTGGAAAACCCTGCCAGTTCCTGTGAAAGTAACATCACCTGTTCCTGGTAAACCGTAATCCCATAGGTGTCATCAAGATATTTCTCCATTACCGGGATGGGATAGTCGATCTTTTCGGTTCCATGCTTCCTTCTGATGAACTTTGGAATATATTCCATTGGTCCGGGACGGTAGAGGGCATTCATGGCTATTAAGTCTTCGAACCTGTTTGGCACAAGATCTTTCAGGTATCTCTTCATTCCGGTTGATTCAAACTGGAAGATCCCTGTTGTTTCACCGTTACTGAAGAGTTCAAAAGTTTTTTTATCATCAAGGGGTAGTTCTTCGATGTTAATCACTATCCCTTTCGATTTTTTAATATTGTCAATAGCATCTTTTATAATGGAGAGTGTTTTTAAACCCAGGAAATCCATTTTAAGCAGACCTACCGACTCCACATGACTTCCATCGTACTGTGTTGCATACAGATCAGTATCTTTTGCTGTGCATAGCGGGATATAATTGTCGAGAGAGTCTTTCCCGATTATTATGCCACAGGCATGAACCCCCGTTTGCCTTACAGAACCTTCAAGTACTTCAGCATATTTTAATGTCTGTGCTATCAGCTTATTGGAAGAATTTTTTTCCTTTGCGAGTTCAGGCACCTCTGCATAGGCCTCCGAGAGGGTGATCCCCGGCCTTTCAGGGACAAGCTTGGCAAGCCTGTCAGCATCTTGCAACGGGAGTTTCTGAACTCTTGCAACATCCCTTATGGCCATTTTGGCAGCCATTGATCCGAAAGTGATTATATGAGCAACCTTATCGTGCCCGTATTTATCAACAACATATTTCAGGACTGCCTCTCTTCCGTCTTCATCAAAATCAATATCAATATCAGGCATTGAAATGCGGTCGTCGCTCAGAAAACGCTCAAACAGTAGTCCGTATTTAATGGGATCTATATCAGTGATCCTGAGGCAAAACGCAACTGCTGAACCGGCAGCGGAGCCTCTTCCCGGACCAACAGAGACCCCCATCTCCCTGGCAGCACGAAGGAAATCCTGAACGATAAGGAAGTATCCCGGAAATCCCATCTTAGCAACTGTCTCCAACTCAAAATCAAGCCTTTCGGTCTGCTCTGGTGTAAGTGTTCCCCATCTCTCCTCTGCCCCTTTGTAAGTCAGAAATCGCAAATACTGGTCTTTGTCGGTATAACCCTCAGGCAACTCAAATTCAGGCATGATCGGATCATGGTCGAGCTTGTATTTTTCAATTTTATCGACCAGTCCGGCAACATTATCGATAGCTTCAGGAACATCGCTGAAGATGGCACGCATCTCTGCTTCACTTTTAAGATACTCCTGTTTTGAATATCTTAATCTGTTTGGATCGTCAATATCTTTTGCAGTATTAATGCATATCAGCCTGTCGTGTGCTTCAGCATCTTCGGCATTAATAAAATGGACATCATTTGAGGCAATCAGTTTTACATTATATTTAGCTGATAATTTTTTAAAAGCCTCGCTAACTTTCAGCTGAAGGGGAAAGGTAGATCTGTCAGCGTCGGGATCGTAGGTCTCGTGCCGCTGCATCTCAAGGTAAAAATCTTCCCCGAAAATATCAAGATAGCTCATCAGGGCTGCCTCAGCACCTGATGTGGTACCATTAAGTATCTCATCCTGAATTTCTCCGGCCAGACATGCTGAGGAAGCTATCAGGCCTTCTTTATATTTTGCTAAAAGTTCCTTGTCGACACGCGGCTTATAGTAAAAGCCTTTGATCCAGGCAATTGAAACAAGTTTAATCAGGTTTTTATATCCTGTGAGGTTTTTGGCCAGGAGAATAAGATGATCGCCGGAGCGGTCCTCTTTTCCACTGACATCTTCAATTGATCTTTTCGCAACATAAATTTCACACCCTATAACAGGTTTTATCCCCTTTTTTGTGGCGCTGTTGTGAAACTCTTTAACGCCAAACATATTACCATGATCGGTAATTGCAATAGCTTCCATTCCCAGAGATTTCACCCTATCGATAAGCAAAGGGATATTTGAAGCTCCATCGAGTATAGAGTATTGAGTGTGAACATGTAAGTGAGCGAATGCTGTCATTGATGGAGATAATATATTCAGTTTGATCAGTTCACAAAAATACGTAAAATTGGATTATGATTGGAGGAGTCCGGCTATCGATAAAAAAATAATCCGAAGCATTACCGGGTTGAATCTGCGCATCGCTAAATTAGTATTATTCATTTGTTCAATTAAATATTTACTACTATCTTTGCAGCCACAATTTTAAAACAGGTTAAATAATAAAGCGTAAGAATTAATGGCAGTTAAAATCAGATTAGCTAGAAAAGGCCGTAAGAAAGTGGCCTTCTACCACATTGTGGTTGCAGATAGCAGATCGCCACGGGATGGCAGATATATTGAAAAGATCGGATCGTATAATCCGGTCACTAATCCGGCAATTATCGAACTCGATTTCGATAAAGCGTTGGGTTGGCTGCAAAATGGCGCATTACCTACAGATACATGTAGGGCTATCCTGTCTTATAAAGGTGTTCTAATTAAAAAGCATCTTCTTGAAGGTGTTAAAAAAGGTGCATTCGATGAAGCAGAAGGTACAAAGCGGTTTGAAGAGTGGATAATACAGAACGAAGCAAAAATCGAAGCGAAGAAATCAGGTATTGAAAAATCTCAGGATGATGAATTAGGAAAACGGCTCACTGTTGAAAAGCGCGTTAACGAAGCAAGGGCAGCGAAACTCGCAAAGAGAACTGCAGATCTTGCAGCTAAAGCAGCAGCAAGAGATAAAGCAGAAGCTCAGGCCGAAGAGGCACCACCTGCCGAAGAACCAACTCAGGTACCAGTTGCAGAAGAGACTGCATCAGAGCCGGTTGCAGAGGATAAGCCTCAGGAGTAATTGAGCAGTCATAAGGATCAACGATCCAATGGCTTACATTAGCAACATATTACTGGGACGAATCACGAAAGTCAACGGCTACAAGGGTGCCGTAACAGTTAAGTTAGAGAAAATCTTTTCTGAAAATATACCCCAAATGGAATCGGTCTTTCTGGAAATTGAAGGAAGACCGGTTCCTTTTTCTATTTCAGATTCGGAGTATTCAGGAGCCGATATTCTGAAACTTAAATTTGAGGGTTACGACTCAATTGAAAAAATCAGCGAATTTACCGGCTGCCGTGTGTTTCTGACTTCAGGTATTCCTGCTGAGAATAATTCAGATGATATTCAGAGCCTCATTGGATATAAAGTTTTAATACAGAACGATATTTTGCTTGGAACAATTACGGAAATTATTCCAAATCCCGGGCAATGGCTGCTGAATATTAACTCCCCTGAGAATAAAGAAATCCTTATCCCTTTCCATGAACATTTTATCGTGAGTATCGATAAAAAGAAAAATAATATAATAATGGATATCCCGGAAGGGCTTACTGAAATTAACTGACAGAATAATTTCAGTAAGCATTTCAGGCTCAGGACGGGTCAGGTCAAAATAGATTATTTCCTTATAATCTTAATTGTACCGTTTTGTTCCATTTTAATGACAGGTGATGCAGAATGTTTTTGCCGGTCATTCTGACGATGTTTTACGACAAAATCGACGGTATCAATAATAGACTTTTCAATTTCACTGAAATTTTCAGGTGATGGTTTACCGCTGAAATTGGCTGAGGTTGAAACAAGTGGTTTACGGAACCGACTTATCAGTTCGCGGCAGAATTCATCATGACAGATTCTTATTCCTACCGAACCATCCTCACTGCAAACACCGGCTGCCAGATTTTTGCCTGTAGGGTAGATTATTGTGAGGGGACTATCGGAAACGCTGGTAAGTTCAAATACTATTTCGGGAATGTCTTTTACATAACGATCAAGCATCTGTTCACCGTCAACAAGAATAATCAGACTTTTACTGTCGCTTCTTGATTTTATTCTAAAGATCTTTTCAACTGCAGAGGGGTTAGTGGCATCACAACCAAGACCCCATATTGTATCAGTTGGATAGAGAATGATACCACCCTTTTTCAGGGTGATCAGAGATTCTTTTATATCTTCATCGAAGATCATACAGTTTGAGTTACCGGGAAACTCCGTTCTTATTTAGCTGCCTCAGTTTCCTGTATTTATTGAAGGCAGATTTTGCATATAAGGAGCAGATCAAAAATCCGTCATAACCGTCAAGGAAACCTCCTCTGATAATATATGATCTGAAAAACCCCCATATGAGATGGATATATGGAGTGAACAGACTGGCCTTTCTCCCGGCTTTATGAAACTCCCCGGCACCGATCAGAGAATATTCACTCATTTTATCGAGATGATCCTGGTGTGAAGAAAAAGGCCAATGAAGCAGATCGCCTTTCAGCTTGCCAACTTTAGCTCCATTTGACATAATGAATTTCTCATGGAGATTGAGTTCTCCAAATTGCCCTTTGTCGGAATAAAAAAGTCTCAACTGTCTGTCGGGGTACCATTCTGAATGTCGGATCCTCTTTCCACAATAGTGATTTCGCCTGTTAAACAGATAACCATCATATTCCCATTTATCTTTAATTGCAAGTATCGACTCTCTGAGCCTGTCGCTTAAAGCCTCATCAGCATCAAGAGATAATATATTTTTATAAGTTGCAAGCCGCAGGGCAAAATTCTTTTGATCTCTGTATCCTTCAAACTCGTGTTTTAAAAACCTGACATCATATTTTTTACAAATTTCTTCAGTCGCATCTGTGGAAAATGAATCAACTACAACAATCTCATCGGCAATCCCAATAATTGAAGCGAGACATTTATCAATAAACAACTCTTCGTTAAACGTTATAATAACCGCAGATATTTTAGGCATAAATCAGCTTCAATTAGGATTGTGTCCAAAATTAACATAAAAGCAATTATTAACAACCATTAACTTCGCGAAGTTACTCACCTGTTTCAGAATTTTAATTTTAATATTTTCATCCTCTCTTTCATTTCATTAATAACTTCTATTTCTTTTTGAAGTGAATCTGCCTCAAAGGTTACCGAGAATCGGATAAATTTCCCGGCATCGTCCCAGGGAACAGTAGATATTAATGATTCATGTATAAGAAATTCGGAAAATTCAGATGCTGAATTAAAAACTTTACCACTTTCCGTACCGAAAGGAGCTTTTACATAACAGTAAAATGATCCTTTCGGCTTTTTAGCATCAAATCCTAAATCATTTAAAGCATTTACCAGCAGATTGAATCTTCTTGAGTATTTTATTATCGTTTTATCTGTTATTTCCGTATGCCTTAACGCCTGAATAGCTGCCTTTTGAATTGCTCTGAACTGCCCTGAATCCGTATTATCTTTTACAGTTGCATAAGCTTTTATCGCTTTACTGTTTCCACAAACAAAACCTATTCTCCATCCCGTCATATTAAAAGCCTTTGATAATGAATGGACTTCTATTCCAACCTCCATTGCTCCTTTAATAGAAAGAAAACTAAGTGGTTTGTATCCATCGTATGTTAATGCACTGTAAGGTGCATCATGAATGACGATAATATTGTTCTTCCTGGCAAAATCAACTACTTGCGTAAAGAATTCAGTAGTCGCCACAGCACCTGTTGGATTATTTGGATAATTCAGATATAGCAGCTTAGCTCTTTTTAAAATTGATTGAGGTATTATACTTAAGTCTGGCAAAAATGAGTTTGATTCCAGTAATGGAAGGTTGAATACTTCGCCGCCAAGATATTTTGTATAAGTTGCTGTGACAGGGTAACCAGGAACAGTTGTGAGTAAAATATCACCGGGATTAATAAAACATATTGGAAGCATTGCAAGTACAGGTTTTGATCCTATTCCATGAATGATATGTTCTGAAGGTATTAATCCTGAAAGCCCGTAAACCTTTTCAAGGTAAAGGGCTGCGGCTTCCTGAAATTCAGGAATTCCGTTATCTGCGTACCATCTGTTTTCTGGTTTTCCGGCTTCTTCTGATAAAGCTTTTACTACCAGATGATCGGCGGGCCAGTCAGGCTCCCCAACCCCCATGTCGATTAAGCCTGTTTCAGGGTGTGCTTTTTTTGCCGCTGCTTTTGCTCTTTTAATAAGTTCAAACTTGTAAATCGCTGTTGATTTTCCAAAGTTGACTCCACCAAGTCTTTCTGATATTTTGTCATCAAAAAAATTTACCATGATTATTTTCTTTGTTATATTTATTAAAACTGCCGGGTTTTTATTTTGGGCAAAAGTAATAAATGTATTAGGTAGAAGTGTTAAAAATGAAGTAAGTATTTTAAAACATAGTATGATATATTCAAATCAATATCTTTTAAAAACTTAAAACTCTTTAAAAAATATTTTGTCATGGTCAGAAAATCTTTACTTGTTCTAACTGCATTTATATTGTTAATATTCAATATATCTGCTCAGGAGGCATTGAAATATCATTTACCTCCCGCTGAAATAGTTAAAATAGTCGATGCCCCACTGACTCCTTCAACCTCAGTGAGTCCGGATAAGGCCAATATTCTCCTTATTGAGAGATCAAGTATCATAACTATTGAAGAACTTTCTGCTGAAGAGTTAAGGATCGCAGGTATAAGAATAGCACGTGAGACAATTCTGCATAAGCACTGGGAGGTATTAAACTGGATGGATAAATATGTTAAAAATAAATAAAAAGTAAGTTTTATTGATAAAAGGACATATTTGGTGAATATTTTAAATAATTAAATTCTTGTTTAGTATAAAAACTAATATAGTTTTGTAGCGGTGAATTTTTTTCATTTCAAAACCTTTAATTTTTAATTTAAAAACAGATATTATGATTAGTACTATTTTTTGGATTGTGCCTATTTCAGCGCTCGTTGCGTTGTTGTTTGCCTGGATCTTTTATAAGGGTATGAAAGTTCAGGAGGAGGGAACCGATAAGATGAAAGAGATTGCTGAGTATGTAAGGGAAGGTGCAATGGCCTACCTTAAAAGTCAGTACACGGTTGTCGGCAAGATATTTATAATTCTTGTTGTGCTATTAACAATACTGGCATACATGGGTGTTCAGAATCCGTTTGTTCCTATTGCCTTCCTTACAGGTGGGATATTCTCAGGTCTTTGCGGTTATCTTGGTATGAAAACTGCAACATTTGCATCCAACCGTACAGCCTGGGCTGCCTCAAAATCACTCAACAAGGGATTGCAGGTTGCTCTGCGTAGCGGAGCAGTTATGGGACTTGTTGTTGTAGGATTCGCTCTCCTCGACATCGCCGCATGGTTCATTTTCCTGACTAAAGTAGTATTTACTCCGGAACATATGGCGACAGGATTTAATTTTTTGGGTCTTACATTTGTGCAGGCAGGAATTGATGAACACCAGAAATTTGTTGAGATTACAGCAACAATGATCACTTTTGGTATGGGTGCCTCAACACAAGCTCTCTTTGCACGTGTTGGCGGCGGTATCTTTACAAAAGCAGCTGACGTTGGTGCTGACCTCGTAGGTAAAGTTGAAGCAGGAATTCCTGAAGATGATCCACGTAACCCGGCAACTATTGCTGATAACGTTGGTGATAATGTTGGTGACGTAGCCGGTATGGGTGCCGACCTTTACGAATCATATGCAGGTTCAATACTTGCAACTGCTGCACTTGGTGCTGCCCTTCCTATGATAGCAGGACAGAATGATTATCAGATTAAAGCTATCATAGCTCCCATGCTGGTTTCAGCAATCGGGATTTTATTGTCAATTGCCGGAATATATATGGTCAGAACAAAAGAGTCGGCTTCTCAGAAGACTCTTCTCAGGGCACTTTTACTGGGAACGGGGGGAAGTTCATCTCTTATCCTGGTAGTATTAGCAGTAATGGCCGCAGCAAATTGGATTACGTGGGGCGTTTTCGGCGCTGCAGTCTCAGGTCTTGTTGCAGGTGTAATTATCGGGCAGGCTACAGAATACTATACTTCTGATGGCTATAAACCTACACAAGGTATCGCAGAACAATCTCAGACAGGACCGGCAACTGTAATTATTGAAGGTATGGCAGTAGGTATGTTCTCAACCTGGCTGCCTGTTTTGACAATAGTTGGGGGTATTATTGCTGCTTATGCATTTGCAGGAGGATTCCACAACTTTGCTATGGGTGTTTATGGTATCGGTTTCGCCGCAGTAGGTATGCTTTCAACTTTAGGTATCACACTTGCAACCGATGCTTTTGGACCAATCGCTGATAACGCAGGAGGAAATGCTGAAATGTCTAACCTGCCCAAAGAAGTCAGAGAAAGAACTGATGCCCTTGACGGGCTTGGAAACACAACAGCTGCTACAGGTAAGGGCTTCGCTATTGGTTCAGCTGCTCTTACTGCCCTGGCTCTTGTTGCTGCATATATGGAGGAAGTGAAACTATGGCTTGGCAGACTTGCTGACAAAAGTGTTGATGGTTATAAACAAATCGGTGATGTTTTGTTTTATAAGAGTCATGTCCCGGCAGTTGTTCAGGCTGGCCAACAGGCAGTCGAAGTTTCACATGCTGGAATCAAAGATTTTGTTTCAGCCTATAACCTTTCACTCTTCAACCCGATATTGCTTGCAGGTCTTTTCATAGGAGCAATGATGTGTTTTGTTTTTGTTGCAATGGCGATGAAAGCTGTCGGAAGGAATGCCGGAGTAATGGTTGAGGAAGTCAGACGTCAGTTCCGTGAAATTCCAGGTATTATGGAAGGAACAGGAAGACCTGAGTATGCAAAATGTGTTGAGATTGCAACTAAAGGCGCACAGAAAGAAATGGTTGTACCTGCACTTATGGCAATTATAGTACCTGTTGTTACCGGGATCATTTTTGGTGTTCCCGGAGTTGTCGGGTTGTTAATGGGTGGAATGACTACAGGTTTTACTCTTGCCAGTATGCTCAACAATGCCGGTGGTGCATGGGATAATGCTAAGAAGTACATTGAAAGAGGAAATTATGGTGGTAAGAAAAGTGAGTGCCATAAAGCAAGTATTGTTGGAGATACCGTAGGGGATCCGTTTAAAGATACGTGCGGCCCGTCAATGAATATTCTTATTAAACTTATGTCAATGGTAGCGGTTGTTATGGCAGGTGTTACAGTCGCATGGAGTCTTTTTTAGTAGATAAAATACCTCATCCCCCTGCCCACTTCTCCCAAGAGAGAAGAGGGTAACTAAATGATATATATTGTTTTAGCCCCTCCCTCCTGGGGGAGGGGTTGGGGAGAGGCTGATTGAATTAAAATCAGATGATATAGCAGGGACACGCCATGGTGTGTCCCTTTTTTGTATGTCGGGCATAGTTCTTTGACTAGCAGGGTGTAAGTCCCTGTACACACCGGGTTGACAGGAAGTGTTAGTGAATGGCAAGGGTGTTTACCGTGAGGTAGAATCTGAAGGAAGCCATCAG
>Ga0265292_1001794_pt1 | contig 17253 bp, 18 predicted proteins | sample Munlanlewell296A_FD_189080 | JGI IMG/M metagenome (GOLD analysis project Ga0265292, IMG submission 189080) | Leachate microbial communities from a municipal landfill in Southern Ontario, Canada - Leachate well 296A | ecosystem: Engineered > Solid waste > Landfill > Unclassified | place: Canada... | reverse complement strand
ATGAGTAGGAACGCCTGGAGGCTAAGGATGAGCCCTATGAAGAGTATCGAGGCGCCGATGTTCAGGTAGTGGAGCGTCAGGATCGGCTGGGTCATGAAGAAGCCCATCTCCCAGAGGAACCCCGCGAGGGAGACGGCGTAGAACCTCCCGGGGAGGCCGCCGCCGACCCTACCGAGACCCGACAAGACGCCAACACCGGCGACAGGCGAGGAGATAAACTTTCGGAGAATACCTGGGCCCAGCTACCGCTGGGCGCTGATGTTCTCGTAGGAATGGAGAATTAAAAAAGGGTGTGTAGTCCTAGAGGACTACGGTCTTCATCTCATCGGCCTTGAGGAGCCTCTGCCAGTTGGTCGTGACGTTCGTCTGTACCTCATTGACCTCGGTCTCCGTCATGTGGCGGAAGCGTGACTGGGGCTTCAGGTACTCGCTCACGGGCTTGAGCTCCTTCGGCTTGTAGTTCAGCTTGAAGGCGGTGCCGTTCTCTATCTCGTAGAGGGGCCACATGCCTGACTGGACGCCCGCGCGTGCGAGTTCGATCGTCTTCGCGGGGTCGAAGCGCCAACCGACTGGGCACGGGGCCTGGATCAGGATGAGCCTGAACCCGATGATGTCCTTGGCGTACTTGACCTTCTGCATGAGGTCCTCTGGGAAGGCGACTGAGGCTGTGGCGATGTAGGGGACGTAGTGGGCCGCGAAGATCATGGGTATGTTCTTCTTGGGCTCGCCCTTTCCCCTGCTGTTCGGGCCGACTGGGTTCGTGGTGGTCTCCGCGTACTTCGGTGTGCCTCCACTCCTCTGGCCGCCAGTGTTCATGTATGCCTCGTTGTCCTTCGTGATGACGAGGATGTTCTCGTTGCGCTCGGCCGCCGCGGATAGCCCCTGGAGGCCGATGTCGTAGGTTCCGCCGTCGCCGAAGAAGGCGACCGCCTTCACGTCCTCGCGGCCGATGGCCTTGAGGCCTCTGGCGGTCCCGGTGAGGGAGGCGCCGCCGCCCTCGAAGACTGCCCCGACGCGGGGGTGCTTGGTGACCTGGTCAGGGCAGCATGGGATGCCGTGCCTGATGAGGTTCGAGCCTAGGACCTTGAAGGTGAGCCTGGCGGCCATGGCGGCACCGCAACCCTGGCAGGTGCTGCCAGGCGCTAGGATCATCTCTTCCATGGGGACCTGGGCTCTAGTCATTCTCTGTGATGCACTCATTCTGCATTACCTCCTATACCCACTGGATGGGAGCCTCCGGCTTCCCACCCTCGGCGACCTTCAGGGTCTTCTCGCCGATCTTCATCATGTCCTCGACGCGGACCTCCTTGCCGCTGAGGCCGCCGATGAAGCCGATGACCGGGGTCTTCTTCTCCTCGTCGTAGAGGGTGCTCCTCATCTGGTGGTAGACTGGGCCCCACATGCCCGGCTGGCAGCTGCGGTCGAAGACGCCGATGGCGCCGACGCCCTTGGCGATCTCCTGGAAGTCCTTCCTCGGGAAGGGCAGGAAGCTCCTGATCTTCACGAGTCCGACCTTCTTGCCGTCCGTCCAGAGCCTGTCGATCGCGGCCATGGCGGTCCCGGCGATCGTGCCCATCGCGGTGATGACGCAGTCGGCGCCCTCGACGCGGTATGGCTCGATCATGCCGTTGCCGTATGTGCGGCCGAACTTCTTGCCCCACTCGGCGAAGACCTCCTTGATTACGGTCTCGCCGTTGAGGGCCGCCTCGTGGTGCATCTGCCAGGGCTTCATGGGGTCACCCTCGCCCCAGCCGGCGCCGAACGTCTTGGGATCGACCTGATCCGGGAGTATGCTCGGCATCGGCTTGTATGGTGGGAGGAAAGCGTCGACGTCCTCCTGCGCGGGGATCTCGACTGGCTCAGCGGTGTAGCTGAGGACGTAGCCGTCGTAGCCGACCGCGACTGGGAGGCGGATGCGCTTGTCCTCGGCGATCTTGTACGCCATCACCGTGGTGTCGAGGATCTCCTGGGCGTTCTCCACGTAGATGTGGAGCCAGCCCTGCCACTGCTGCGACATGAGGTCGCTGTGGTCAGGCTGCATGCTCTTCACGCCGCGGTGGACGACCGCCATTACGAGGGGTAGCCTCTTGCTGGCGGTCTCCTGCATCGGGTGGTGCATGTAGAGGAGACCGGGGCCCGAGGTGCATGTGAAGCTGCGTGCGCCGACGGCTTCCGCCGCCTGGACGATGACCTGGGAGCTGAGCTCACCCTCGGCGTTGATGAACTCGAAGCCAGGTAGCTCCCCAGATGCGTGGATCTCGGAGAGGTACTCGGTGATGGTTGTCTGCGGGGTGATGGGGAATACCGCAGCTACCTTGATGCGGGCGAGCTTGCAGCCGACGGCCGTCGCCTTGTTACCGACCATTACTTCATATGACATTTCATTATCCTCCTTACGCGCCCGCGACCCTCTTCATCTCGATGGCCTTGACTGGGCACTCGTTGGCGCAGACGCCGCAGCCCTTGCAGGCGCGGTCGATCATGGCGGGCTTGTTGTTCGCCTTCCACTCGAGGGCGGCCTCGGGGCAGAAGATCCAGCAGCTCTTGCAGCCGATGCACTTCTCCTCGTTCACCTCGGGGTAGAAGACGCGCCAGCTACTAACGTCCTTTAGGGTGCCGTACCCACCGACGTTGAGGTCGACCTGTATCTTCGGCGCGACCTTGTTCTTCGCAGGGACCCATGGGGAGACCTTCTCGTAGCTCTTCCTGACGGCGGCGATGTTCATGTCGCCTAGCCTGCCGGGGAAGTACTTCTTGATGGCCTTCTCGATCGACTCCAACGAGACGACCCCCGTGGCCTTGGAGAATGCGCCGAGCAGCGCGGTGTTGGTGATGGGCCTGCCGAGCGTCTCCAGCGCGATGCTGGTGGCGTCGACGGTGGCGATCTCGATGTCACCGGCTAGCTCGCTCTTCTCAGGCGCGTACGGTGCGTTGAGTAGAACTTTGCCGCCTGGCTTCAGGTCGTTGGCTACGGCCTGCTGTAGGCCGATGAGCGGGTCGAAGCAGAGGCTGTAGTTCGGGTTATGGACGAGCTCCCTCTCCCTGACGCGCACTTTGTCTATGCGGACATAGGCGGTTAGGGGTGCGCCACGCCTCTCGGTACCGTACATGGGGATGGCCTGGGAGTACTTGCCCTCCTCGTAGGCCGCCGTCGCGATGATACGGGAGGCGGTGACGGCTCCCTGGCCGCCCCTGCCGTGCAACCTTATCTCAATCACGGATACATTTCCCTCAGTGATTCGTTACCACTTCTACGTGTGCTGATAAAAGAGTAACGATTCCGTAATGATGCTACGGAGAAGGATTTAAAGTTTAACCCGGAAATTTCCATTTGACGAAAAAAACTAGGGGAACGAGGGATCGCGTGTCCCTTGATTTATAAATCGGCTGAAAAATGGCTATTTGCTCAAGGTGTTAAGTTAAATTTGACCAAACCACCCGATCTTTGGGGTAGTAAGTATGCGGAGTTGCCGATTTATAGAATATATATTATCCCGATGAGAATAATATCATCACGTGTAAATTAGGGAACTGGAAAACGCGTTTGAGACCTGCTGCGCCTCTGGTCTAAGATTTAAATTAGGGCTTGTTGATCACACATGGACTAAACTTGATGGCGGAGAAGGAGCAGGGCTTCCGCAAGATGCTCGAGAAGAGCATCGTCGAGAACATTCGCATAGAACACCCCGTGGTTCTCAAGGGTCAGTACGAGACCGCCTACAGCCTACTCAAGGACGCCCTCGACACGGGCATAACGCCCTGCCTCGTCGGGCCGCCTGGGGTCGGCAAGAGCCTCCTAGCCCGCAAGGTCGCGGAGGACACCGCCCGCAGCTTCCACGAGGTCTTCTTCGACGAGAACGTCACGCCCAGCCGCCTCATAGGCAGCTTCGACCCCGCCCTCGTCGTACGCAGCGGGAGGAACATCAGCAGCTTCGAGCCGGGTCCTCTCATCCGCGCCATGGTTGAGGGCGGCCTCTTCGTCGCCCACGAGCTCAACCGCGCCACCGAGTTCTGCCAGAACAGCCTCATCGCTCCGCTTGAGGAGAGGCACTACCACCTATTCCCCCTCGGGATGGTGAAGGCGCAGGAGAGCTTCGCCTTCGTCGCCACCCAGAACCCCATAGAGACCGCGGGCACATACAGGCTCAGCAGGGTGCTCGTCGACCGCATAGGGTGCTGGATCAGGCTCACCTACCCGACGAAGGAGACGGAGCTGGAGATACTCAAGGAGAACACGCCCGCGTTCAGCCTCCCCGTCAGCGCGTTGGACAAGATATACGAGATCGTCAAGATGACGAGGGAGAGCCCCGTCCTCGAGATACCCGCCTCGCCGAGGAGCGGCATCTACCTCACCCGGCTGGTCAACAAGTACCTCGACCGCTTCGAGACGGAGGACGCCGCCATCAGGTTCTTCGCCCCCGCCGTCCTCGCCAAGGAGATGAAGATCCGCGGCGAGGAGGGCAAGAGCGTCGGCAAGGTCGTCGACGAGATAATATCAAAGGTACTTGGCTGAGATGTCTACCTCCTCCCTGGAGTATCCGTTCCACTACGCGAACTACTTCATCCCAGAGTTCATAGAGCGCATGAGACGGAGCAGGGAGATCGTGGAGAAGCCCAGCCCCCGCCAGAGCATCAACATGGGCAAGATACTCCTCCCCGGATACATGCGGGAGGGCTGCCTCAAGTTCGAGGACCTCCTCCGCGCCGCCGTAATCACCAGCCAGGTCGACAACCAGAAGATGGCCGAGAAGATCGCCCTCGACGTGCTCACCAACGTATCCGAGTACGAGGAGGAGCCCCAGGAAGACCTAGAGGGCGACCAGCTCCTCAGCCTGCTGAGCAAGAAGACCCAGGAGGTCTACGTGACGCCGATGGCGAAGGGGCTGGAGCAGAACATAGTAAACGACCACCCCAACATCTCCGCCCCCGACCAGTTCACCAAGTTCAAGAACAAGCCGGACGTCGGCGTGGGACCCGGGGAGGACAGGATACTCAAGTTCGGCGCCAAGGCCTTCAAGGAGGAGCGCGACGAGAAGATGCGCAGGCTCCTCGCCCACCTGCTCAAGGAGAAGCTGATGAAGCTGGGGCGCGAGCTGGAGCGGAAGGACGACTGGAGCCGCTTCGCATCCGTTCGACCATTCCAGCCCGGGGAGGACACCGACTCCATCGAGGAGGATAGGAGCCTCGAGAACATCCTCGACCTCGGGCGTAAGATAGAGGAGATCAGGCCCGAGGACTTCATGATGCTCAAGCGGAAGAAGAGGAACAGGAGCATCATATACATCCAGGACATCAGCAACACGATGTTCTACGACTACGAGGGCATAAACTCCGTCAACTACAGCGTGCTGAGCCTCATCCCCCTCATGTGGGGGCTGCGCAACGACAAGTGGGGGCTAATCCTCTACGAGAGCAACAGCCACGTCATCAAGGACCTAACCGACGAGATGGACCTCGAGCCCATCCTTGAGCAGCTCCTCGACATGATAACAATGACGACGACCCAGATGGAGTTCCGGTTCAGGGGGACCATCGACGGCTCGACCTGGGGAGGCACTATACCGAACAAGAGCATACAGTGGGCCTACGAGCAGCTCTCCGAGGCGCCCGAGCGCAGCGACCGGATATGCTTCTACTTCAGCGACTTCGTACTCACCGACCCGAGCAGGGACAACGACGAGAGCGCGAAGAACTACGAGACCATCGCCAGGATGGTCGACGACGGCATCCGAGTGTTCGCCGGCATCAGTCCCCTCGCGCAGAGGGAGATATTCAGGCCATACACTACCACCGCCATAGCGAAGCTCAAGAAGCTCGGCGTGCCGATGGTGGAAACCTACATCCCGAGCCAGTTCCTGGAGAAGGCGCACGCCTTCTTGGATGAGGGTTAGGTATCGTTCATCGCTTGATCTGAGAGCAATCACATTCTCCCAGCCGCGGCGCGTCGCCGATGTTGCTCTCCCTTGATGTAAATAACTAAATCGTTTGTTTATAGTTGTTAGGGGGTTAGTCTCAACATGCAGAGAAATGGGATTAACCCCATCATGATTGGTGGCGTATTACGCAGACGAATCCGCCGAGCTGTGTTAGCCTGGAGGCGCCGGGGTTTGCCGCATCCATTATCGTGACCGTGGCTCCGAGGTTCTTAGAAACTTGAACGATGCTCTGGAATCGGCTTCTCCACTGGTTGGAACCATAGAATTTCTCGGTCATAAGCAGCTTCGAGGGCTTCAAGCCACGTTCCAAAGCGTCGCCAACTTCATCTATTGTGTAGAGTACCTCGCCGAGTTCCAGGTCCCTCTCAAGCTGCTTGGCGATCGTGGAGCCAGTTTCTTCGGTCGCCGCCTTGACGGTGTCCTGTAGCTTGTTGGCCTTTATCAGTTGGATGACGTCGTTGCTTGTGCCGACTTTTCCCGTGAGTGTTCTCAAGGTGGTCTTTTCCTTCAGCCACCTGTGGTGTTTGGTTACGTGTTCGGCGAAGAGGGAGGCCAATCTCCCCTTATCCTCCGAAGCAACTATGACGCTGTTGAAGCCCTCGGGGAGCAGGGCCCTGATGGTCTCGATAACCTCTTCGCGGAATCTGTAGTCGGCCTTTTCGCCGTCTTCACCCTTCTCGATGTTCTTGCCCGGTTTGACGGATTCGCTGTAGACGAGCCAGATGTGGGCCGCGTCGTTGTCGATGCCGATGAGGATCGCGGCGGGGTAGCCTCTTCGTCCTCGCCTCGGCAACTTCCTACTCCCTCGGCTTGTAGCCTGTGAGGCGCCTGTGGTTCCCGCCGAATATGAGCCGGATGCCGTCGTCGTCGACGAGGCCGTCCGCCTTGAGGCTCTGGAGGGCGTTGAACTGCTCCTCGGCGATGTTGTATCGGAAGCCGCGTGGGAAGAATGTGGAGTCGGTGCCGAAGAGTATCTTGTTTGCGCCACCCGCCGTTATGGCGTGCTTGAATATCCCCTTAAGGTCGAGGTCGTATGGTAGGTACTTCATCCAGATGTTGCTGCCGCTGCTGTCCATGTAGACGTTGTCCGCCTGGTACTGCATGAGGAGGACCTCCCTGAAGAAGCCGGCGCCGAAGTGGGCGATGACGAAGTTCAGCTCGGGGAAGTCCCTGGCGGGGATCTGGATGTCTATGGGGTTGCCGCTGCGGAGGTCGGCCTCGCCGCCGATGCTGACGCCGAAGTGGCAGAAGACGAGCATCTTGTGCCTCAGCGCCTCCTCGTAGATGGGGTGGAGCTGCTCGTCGTAGACGTGGACGCCGCGCCAACTGGAGGGGTAGAGCTTTATCCCGTAGAAGCCGTCCTCGGCGGCCTTCCTGATCTTCTTGGGGGCGTCGGGGTCGGTGGGCTGGACGTTGAGGTAGCCGAGGAAGCAGCCGGGGAACCTCCGCCGGGCCTCCATGAACTCGTCGTAGGTCTCGGGGCCTATCATGAAGCCGACGCTGCTGACGCCGTACCTGTCGAGCTCGTCGGCCCACCTCTTCGCGGAGTCGAAGTTCTCGTCGGGCATCTCTATGCTCTTCATGTCCGTCCTGGTGGCGGTGCGTTTCTGGAAGCTGGTCATGCTGCGCCCCCTCTGCGCCCATGCCCGCATGGAGTTCGCAGTCATGAAGTGGGCGTGGGCGTCGATGACCTCTATGCCTAGCTTAGACCTCGTTCGTCCCCCTCCGGATAGGTAACCCTAGGCGGTTAAGGGGGATATCAAGGTTCTCAATATGTGGCTTTGGCGCTATCGCCCCTCCCTGATCTCCGGGATGCTCAGGAGTTCGCCTACGCTCGCTATCGTGTAGTCTGGGGCGATGTTCTCGGCGTCGGGTTCCCTCACCCTCAGCCAGACCGCCCTCATGCCCGCCGCCTTCGCCCCAGCCACGTCCGTCCTGAGCAGGTCGCCGACGTGGAGCGCCTCGCCCGCCCCCACCCCTAGCTGCCTGAGCGCCGACGCGAACGCCTCGCCCCTGGGCTTGCATACCCCCGTCTCGTCGGAGAAGACGGTGGCCGAGAAGCTCCTCAGCAAACCGAGCCTCTCGAACAGCTTCCTGATCTCTGCCCCGGATGTGACCCCGGTGTCGCTTATTATGCCGAGCTTGAAGCGACTTGAGAGTGCGGTGATGGTTTCCGCTGCGCCTCGGGTCAGCTCCGGTGGGTCTTCGTTGATCAGCGCGCCGAACCGCCCGATGACCGCCCTCTTGCCGGAGGGGCTCAGCGTTGCGCCGACGCCCCGGACGATGTAGTCGAGCCGGTCCATCAGTGGGTAGTGGCAGTGGTCCCTCTCCCAGAGCTCGTTGTGGCGGCGCTGGGCTTCAGCATAGAAACGGGCCAGGTCCTCTTCGCGGACGGGCTGCCCCTCCGCCTTGAGGGCATCGAGTAGAATCTCCAACCGTGCGTCGGTGTAGCTCCTCTCGGCGAGCAGCGTGTTCCAGAGGTCGAATGTTATTGCCCTCAGCAAGCTGGATCAGTCATCGTCGTCCGAGTGGGAGATAAGCCGATTCATCCACCGCAGTGGGGGCACACGAGTTCCCCCTCCGGGCTCATCTGCCACCCCTCCACGTAACCGTGGACGGTACACTTGAACCTGTAGAACGGGTGCTCTTCACTCCCACCTGTCTCGGTCAGGAGGCCGAGGAACTCGGCGTCGGCGCGCCTGTGTCTGAAGATCTCGATTATGGTGGGCTCCCTGAGCATACCCCTAACCTCAACGCGTCTCTCTAAACTGCTCATCGGCCCACCTCATCCACTGAGGATCGTATGGTCGAACGCGTTTAACGGTGTGTATGTAACGGGTCGGGACAGACTTTGGTGCGACCGCCTAGAACCAAACTCGGGTTTTAACTCGGAAAACAGGATTTACAATTCCCTGTGATATTTACGAGTTTAGCAAGTATTCTGTATTATTTGTAAATGAAGCCTTATCGCCATACTGTCCTTAAAGCGAATTGAGGGCTTATTCAAGTTTTCATAGATTCTAGCCAAGTTTGCAACCTCATTTTTCCTAGTTTCCTCGTACTGAGCTACGTCTCTTTTTTTAATGTTATTCCTTGCGATGTAATTCATCGGACCGATACAGATTGACTCTGTTATAAACGGAGATACTTTCTCAACTAAATCCTGAGGCTCATAATCCAGAAACGGCTCCATTGAAACGCTCGTTTTAAAGTCATTCTTGAAAGCGTACTTCAAGGAATTCAACCGCTCCTGAAATAGAGGCGCGTTCGGCTCCCAAAAGGAAGAGTAGTCTGTCGCTCTTTGATGTGATCGTGAACCTGAATTGAATCTGGTCTCGGAAGGGCTCGAACCTGTCGATTATCTCCTTTGTAACGTTGTAACTCGGCTTCGTCGTTATTAGAACCTCATTATTTGCTTCTAACAATTTTTGGATGACCTCGAAGCAGACCGGTTTGACCTTGGGTTCATCGATGATATCGTGGGAACTCGGGAACATAACCCGCCCATTATATTTTCGGAAGGTCTTGTTCAAGATGTCTTTTCTGACATGCATCTTCTTCCACGTGGTTTCGGTGCATCTCCCGAACCTCTTAGCCATCACCTTCGCGTAGCAATACCTGTGTTTGAATTCATTTTCCATTTTAACATTATTTTTAAAAAATAATGAATATTCTAGTTTTAGAACAGCTGTTCTAAAACATGGTATAATAATATGAGGTAAAACTAATAGTTCGGTGATGATGTGCGAGAGAAATCACAACGAATCGTATACGGTATGATCCTAACTTGTTTTTTACTTGGATCCTTGGTTTTTGGGGTGCCTGGAGTTAAAGCCTACGAATTTCTTGGGTACGAATGGTCTTACAGCGATATCCGAGATTTAACATACAAAGTGGATTCCAACTGTGATCATTATGCTTACATTGTCGATACCTCCTACTATGCCTCATCCTCATGGAATAACATCGTATCCTCGGGTTGTCCTAATTTAAATGAAGTGACAAGTGGCGATTTGGTATACATAACAGATTACGAAGACCCATATGGAGACCTTGCCTATACATACGTATGGCATTCCGGAGGATACTATTATAGTTCAATTATATACATCAACGATTATAAGATAGACGTGACCTACTATACGGATAATCTACATTTTCAATTTGTCGTATGTCATGAAATGGGACATACACTTGGATTAGCTCATGAAAGTGGAAGTGTTGTTATGTATCCCTATGACTCGGTCTATCTTGATCTAGGAATTTACCAGCCAACAACTGACGACGAAAACGGAATCGTGGCATTGTATAGCTAGGTGAAAAAAAATGAAAATAAAAAGCATAGTGTATGTATCTAGCATAGTCGTATTAGCAATAGTTTGCAGTGGTCTACTAAATCAAACTCCGGTAATAAACGAAGTCGATCAAAAACTGATTACAACCGAAGTTCCGGATAATTTAAATAAGGTAATTGGTTCCGGATCCTGGGCTAGCTATATACAGGATTATACCATAGATACCATGATTAAAAAGTCAGAACTTGTAGCAATAATCGAAGTAAAGTCTCATGGTACCTCTTACTCGATGTATCCCAACCATCCCTTTACTATTTACTCTGTCAATGTTATCCAGGTGATAAAGGGAAATACAACTGAAAAACAGATAAATGTCCTCCTTCGTGAAGGATACCTCAAAGAAAACACATTCATTCAGGGTGAAGGTGAACCCGACTTTAAAATAGGGGATAAATGGCTTCTTTTCCTGAATGAGATAGAATATGAAAAAGATTTCGAAATAAGTCTACCAGGGAATACTTATCGTCCAGAACCACCGACAAGTGCAAAACTTGAAAACAATTTCTTCACATTGCCTTATAAAACATTAGTACCTAAAATGGCGTTAGACGGGTTATCCTTCACAGAATTCAATCAACAATATACTTCCCCTTAGTTCCTCCTTTTTTATTTTTGAATCTGCAATGACCGCGGATTTTTTACTGTCAATCTGATATAACCAACTATCACTTAATTATAATGAAACTCAATAGGTTTCCCACTCCTACATGATGATATCGACCTTAATCTTCATCTACGGAAAAACCTCTGCATATGGGAAGATATGGTTTTCGAGTTTAAACACAGAAATAAAACCTCTATCGGACGCAGTAACGGGGCAGGATTAATAGCCATCCTCTGCCTGAAAGAGGCGTTTAAAACTGCCTGATTCGGTAGATTTGAGTGGTGCGACCGCCGGGATTTGAACCCGGGTTACTGGCTTGGAAGGCCAGAATCCTAACCACTAGACTACAGTCGCCCGGGAAGAGAATAAATGGTGCCGTTAAAAGGCTTAGCCCTCGATGGGCACGAGTATCTCGGTCGTCCAGTTCTCCTGGGCGTCCTCGTCTATGAAGCTGCCCGAGCTGAGCCCGTATGTGTCGGGCTGGTAGACGGCCTCCATGCTGCAGAAGCTGCCCGCCGCGGGCTTGAGGCCGCGTGAGTCGAGGTGCTTCTTGAGCTCCTCGTAGTAGTACTCGACGGGGTGGGCGGCTCCGGAGTAGACTATGAAGCCGGCCCGGAGTGGGGGGAGCTTCTTAGTCTTGAGCCCCGTGGCCTCCCTGTCGACGGGTACGAGGACCTCCCTGCGGCAGCCCTTCGCGTCCCTGGGGTCGTAGTAGATTATCATCGTGGGGTCGCTTACCCGGACGCCCTTCTCGTGGGCCTCGGCGTTGAGCCTGGCGAAGGCCTCGGCCTCGCCCTCGCCCGGCTTGAGCGCGTGGTACGCGACGAGCTGCTCGGCGAGGGTCTTTACGCCTATCTTGACTATCATTGGGCTCCCTGTGGTGTGGCTCGGTTTAAAACCTTTAGGCGTAGAGGTTTATCGGCCTCGCCAGTCGGCTGAGGAGGACTATGTTGCTCTCGTACTGCTCGTCGATGAGGGAGTAGCCGGTCTCCTCGGCGAGTCTGGCGCCGAAGGCGCGTATGTCCTCGTGGCTGGCCATCTCCTCGTAGGCGAAGCGGCGGCGTGCGAAGCCCACGCTCATGGCCCCCTTGGGCTCGACGTACGTCGGCTCCGCCCTCTTCACGAGCCCGGCGTAGCCCTCGACGTTCGCCATGTTGAGCTTCGGGACGAGCGTTTGGCGTATCACGGTGGGGCACCCGAAGCTGTGGAGCAGGTCGAGGGTCTCCATCACTCGTTTCCAGGCGCCGGGGACCATGGGTCGGCACGTCGCCTCGTAGGTCGCCTCGTCCGGGGCGCAGAGGCTGACGTAGAGCTGGCTCGGCTCCGTGCCCAGGTTCCTGAGAACGTCCGGATTAGTGCCGTTGGTGACTATGAAGACGCTGCGGAAGCCGTGCGCCTTGAAACTCTGCACGAGGTCGCCGAGGCGGTCGTAAAGGGTGGGCTCCCCCTCCAGGCTTATTGCCGCGTGGACGGGGTCAAGGGCCTCCTCCAGGAACTGCTCCGAGACCTTGGGGTTGCCGCCCCAGCCGTAGATGAGCCTCCGGTGGGCCGCGATCGCGCCCTCGACGATGGCGTCGGGGTCGTCGCCGCCCTCGATGGGCTGGGTCTGCTCCCAGCCGACCCCGAGGGTCTCCGGCGTGGCGCGCCAGCAGAAGACGCAGCTCTGGGTGCAGTGGCCGAGGCTCGGCGTAATCTGCAGGCAGCGGTGCGTCGGGACGCCGTAGAAGCGCTGCTTGTAGCAGTGCTCCTTGCCCCCGGTGCGGAGCGCCTTCCCGACCCAGGTGCACGTCTTCACCGCGCTGTGGGAGCCAACAAGCCGGTAGCGCTGCCTCCCGTACTGGGCGCGAAGCTGCTCGGGGACGCTCACAATCCATAGCTCCGGAGAGGCTGCTTATATCCGAGTCGAAACAGGCTTGAAGCCATGAAATCGAGAGCCAAGGCCTTCAGGAAGCTCCTCGAGGGGGACAAATTGTTCATGCGGCCGTGCGCGTATGACGCGCTCTCCGCCGTTCTCATAGAGCAGGCGGGGTTCGAGGTCATCGGAACCACCGGATACGGGATAGCCGCCAGCCTGGTGGGGCAGCCGGACATCGGCCTCGTCGGATACACCGAGATGCTGGAGCGGAGCCGGACCATAGTCAACGCCGTGAAGCTTCCCGTCGACGTCGACGTGGACACCGGCTACGGCAACGCCATGAACGTCTACTGGACCGTCGAGAACTTCGCACGCGTTGGCGCGGCGGGAGTCCGTATCGAGGACCAGGAGTGGCCGAAGCGCTGCGGCCACATGGCGGGCAAGAGCATTATCCCCGGCGACGAGATGCTGGGGAAGATCAGGGCCGCCGTGAAGGCGCGGGACGCCGAGGACCCCGACATGGTGATAGGGGCGCGCACCGACGCGAGGTCCATCACGAGCTTTGCGGAGACAGTAGAGAGGGCGGCCTCCTACGCGGAGGCGGGCGCCGACTACGTCTACGTCGAGGCCCCACAGAGCCTGGAGGAGGTCGAGACCCTCGTGAAGCGAATACCCGCGCCCCTCGCGTTCAACATAATCCCCGGCGGGAAGACGCCACCGTTCAAGATCGAGGACCTCGAGGCACGCGGCGTCAGGTACCTGAGCGTCCCCATGACCTGCCTCTACCCCGCCGCCAAGGCGATGCAGGCGGCGCTGAAGGAGCTGAGGACGACCCACGACTTGGACAAGATCGCCGCGATGGGCGTGAGCTGGGCCGAGTTCAACGAGATAGTGGGCCACACAGCGTGGCGGAGGCTCGAACTCGAAACCCTCAGCGGCGCCGAACTAAAGGCGAAGTATGGTACCTCAGACATCGAAGAAATAACCCGGAGGGAGACCGAGGCCGGGAAGAAGTGGAAGCGGGGCTAGAAGCCGTATATCCTCCCGAACTTCCTATCGAGGTAGCTCAGGAAGGGCTTCACCGTCATCTTCGTCCCGCAGACGTCCTTGATGAGGTCGGGCGGGTCCATCATGTTGCCCTTGCTCTGGACGTTCTCGGCGAGCCAGTCGAGTACGGGTTTACAGCTTCCTCTCCTAAGCTCCTTCCTCCAGCCCTGCACGTCGCGGTTCATCTTCCTGAGGAACATCCCGTCGTAGATGTTGCCGATGGCGTAGCTTGGGAAGTAGCCGAAGGAGTTCCCCGCCCAGTGGGTGTCCTGCATCACGCCCTCGGCGTCGTCCTTCACCACGACCCCGAGGTAGTCATTGTACTTCCTGTTCCAGACGGCGGGGAGGTCGTCCACGGTGAGCTTCCCCGCGAAGATGTCGCGCTCCATCTCGAAGCGGATTATGATGTGCAGGCTGTAGGTGATCTCGTCGGCCTGCCCCCTCAGGGCGGTGGAGGCGACGCGGTTGACGGCGGCGACGAAGTCGCGCGTCTTCAACCCCCGGAAGGGCTTCCCCGCGATCTTCTTCAGGTGCGGTAGGATGTAGGCGAGGAACTCGGGGCTCCTGCCAACCATGTTCTCTAGGAAGCGGCTCTGGCTCTCGTGTATGCCGTGGCTGCACCTGTCACCGATGGGCTGGTACATGTACTGCCGCGGGTAGTTCCTGTCGTATACGGCGTGCCCACCCTCGTGGAGGACTGTGAACAGGCTCCTGGGCCACCAGTTCTCCGTGAACCTAGTAGTCACGCGGACGTCGTCGTAGTAGCCGGTGGTGAAGGGGTGCTCGGTCGTGTCGAGGCGCGCCCATGCGTTGGGCCCCTTAGTCTCCACCCCTATGAAGTCGAGGGCGGCCTCGCTTATCTTGACCTGGGCGTCGACGGGGACGACCCGCGTCAGGATCGAGGCGTCCGGGGCGAAGCCCGACTTCTTCACCTTACCCAGGATGACGACGAGGCCCGCCTTCAGCTCGTCGAAGACCCTCGTCACGTCCTCCGCCGACATCCCGGGCTCGTATCCGTCTAGGAGCGCGTCGTAGGGAGTCTCGGTGCCCTTGACCTTCATCAGTATCTCGGCCGACTTCATGCGGAGCTCTATCGACCTCTTCAGCTCCGGCTTGAACATGCCGTAGTCCTTGGCTGCCTTCGCCTTCTTCCAGACGTCTATGGTCTTCGTCCTCTGCGTGGCGAGCTCGGCGACGAGGCTCTCTGGTATCACGGTGTTCTCGTCGTACACCTTCTTGGCGAGTTTGAGGTTCCTCTTCTCGGCGAAGCCGAGCCCCGCGTACCCGGGGTCATTTGTAATGGTCTTGATGAGCCTCCCCTGTTCGGGGTCGGTCACCATCTTGTGGAACATGACCTGCAGGAGCGATGCCTGCTGCCCCCTGAGGCCGATCCCGGCTGGGGGCATCTTCGTCTGCATGTCCCAGTACACGATGCCGAGCGCGGACTGGAGGACGTAGGCGTTCTTGCACCTGGCGAGGAAATCCTCGTAGGCCTTCTTGATGTTGATGGACATGGTTCCTGTTAGGGACTTGGGCGTTTTATATTTTTTGAGAGTTAGGCGGGCGTGAAGCGTACCAAAACTAATTTGGTCGTTAAAAGGGTGTGAAGGGCTAGAAGCCGTATATCTTCCCAAACTTCTTCTCCAGGTACCCTATGAAGGGCTTGACTGTCAGGTTCTCGCCGGTCACCTCCTTCGCGAGGTCGGCGGGGTCGAGGAGGTTGCCCTTCGCGTGGATGTTGTCCACGAGCCATTTCTTCACGGGCTGGAAGTTGCCCTTCCTTATCTCCTTCCTCCACCCGGGGGCGTCCCTCCTCAGCTTCTTGAGGAACATTCCGCCGTAGATGTTTCCGAGGGCGTAGCTGGGGAAGTACCCGTAGTAGCCGCTCGCCCAGTGGGTGTCCTGCATCACGCCCTCGCTGTCGTTCCCTATCTCGACGCCGAGGTACTTGTCGTACTTCTCGTTCCACGCCTGGGGGAGCTCGTCGACCTTGAGCTTCCCGGCGAAGATGTCCCGCTCCATCTCGAAGCGGATGATTATGTGGAGCCCGTAGGTGACCTCGTCGGCCTCGATCCTGATCTTGCTCGGCTCGACCATGTTGACGGCGGCGATGAAGTCGGCTAGCTTCACCCCCCTGAGGGGCTTGCCAACGATCTTCTTCAGCCGGGGGAGCATGTAGGCGAGGAACTCGGGGCTCCTCCCCACCATGTTCTCCACGAATCGGCTCTGGCTCTCGTGTATGCCGAAGCTCGCGGCGGTGCCGATGGGCTGGTACATCCACGCCTGGGGGAGGTTCTGCTCGTAGAGGGCGTGCCCGCCCTCGTGCATCACGCTGTAGAGGCTCGACGCCCACCTGTCCTCGTGGTAGTGGGTGGTTATGCGGACGTCGTCGTAGTAGCCCGTGGTGAAGGGGTGCTCCGTCTCGTCGAGGCGCCCACCGGCGTTGGGTCCCTTCGTGTCGTAGCCGATGTAGTCCATGGCGGCCTCGCTGATCTTCTTCTGCACCTCTATGGGGACGGGGCGGCTGAGGATGGAGGCGTCGGGCTTGAACCCCGACCCCTCCACCTTCTTCATCACGTCGATGAGGCCCTCACGCATCCCGGTGAAGACCCTGGTCACCTTGTCCGCCGTCATCTTCGACTCGTACGAGTCCAGGAGGGCGTCGTAGGGGGTCTTCGTGCACTTGACCCCCATGAGTATGTCGGCGGCCCTCTGGCGGAGCTCTATCATCTTCTTCAGCTCCGGCTTGAACATGCCGTAGTCCTTGGCTGCCTTCGCCTTCTTCCAGACGCCCACGGCGATGGTCTGCTGCTTCGCCGTCTCGAAGACGAGGCTCTCGGGCAGTTTCGTCGCCTCGTCGTAGCCCTTGCGGGTGAGGTAGGTGTTCCTCTTCTGCACAGCGTCGAGCTCTAGGCACCCCGGGTCCTTCTCTATGGCCTCGAGTGTTTTTCCGACTTGTGGGTCGGTGAGCATCTTGTGGCCCATGACCTCGAGCATGGCCATCTGCTGGCTGCGGAGGTTGAGCGCCTTCGGGGGCATCTTGGTCTCCATGTCCCAGTTCACGATGGCCGTCGTGGACCCGAGGACGGCGAGGTCCTTCGACTTCGCTAGGAGTGATTCGTACGCCTTCTGCAGGTTGGGATTCATGGTGGAATATTTCTTGCGGGGGGTTTTATCCTTTTTCAAAAAAAGGTGCTACTTTATGAGGTAGTCGTCGAGGTGGTCCCTCGCCTCCTCGCGCTTCCCCTGGAAGTCGACGAGGAACGCCTTCACCTTCTTGGCGAGGCGGGCCTTGCACTCCCCGCAGACGAGGGCGCCGGACCTGCACTCCGCCTCTATCTCTGCCAGCTTCTCGTCCTCCTCCTCGAAGAGGTAGAAGTAGTAGGCGTAGATGTTGCAGACCTCGGGCTGGCCGCCCAGCTCCCTCTGGAGCTTGACGGTCTCCCTGCCGCCGGT
>Ga0265292_1001793_pt1 | contig 17263 bp, 17 predicted proteins | sample Munlanlewell296A_FD_189080 | JGI IMG/M metagenome (GOLD analysis project Ga0265292, IMG submission 189080) | Leachate microbial communities from a municipal landfill in Southern Ontario, Canada - Leachate well 296A | ecosystem: Engineered > Solid waste > Landfill > Unclassified | place: Canada... | reverse complement strand
AATATCGACCTCACACAATTCGCCAAAGGAATGTACTTCCTGAAAGTGAACAATCAGGTAATGAAGCTTATGGTTAAATAATGTGTCTGATTTAAAATCGAGGAACCCCGGCATGCAATGTCGGGGTTTTTTTTATCTTTGCCGCTCTATCTAAATGCCCAGATGGCGGAATTGGTAGACGCGCTGGTCTCAAACACCAGTGACAGCAATGTCGTGCCGGTTCGACCCCGGCTCTGGGTACAGTGAAATTCTATAAAGGCGCTGACTATAAATTAGTTAGCGCCTTTATTATTTTATGGGTGCGGTGACAGGTGCGGCCGAAAACGATCCTCTCATCTACCTGGCACCTATTTATCGAATCCGCCAGAATACTTCAATTCAAAGAGCCACAGCCTTTTAACTACTATTTTGACCTCTCCTTTGACTTGACCATCAGAAAGGGGATTAATTGCAACTCTTTGGGTAAGTATAGATGCTTATTGTAAAATCTTTGCTATTTATTTGTAGGCGTAGAATTTGCAATTATGCCTGGTCCAGTAAAAATTATCACCATTACCATCACGCCTTCTGAATTTGATCAAATTCTGGAAACCAAACTGGATGTCAAGTTCGCAAGAATAGAGAAACTCATCAAAGAAGGTCCTTATGGTTCTGCTGTTATACAGCGACAAGAATGGATTTCGCAATCCCAACTTGCAGATAGATTAAAGGTTACGCGTCAGACGATTTCAAAATGGCGGAAAACGGGTGTAATAAAAGGTTGTCTGATCGGTGGTAGTTGGTTTTTTGATTTTAATGAGGTAATACGCTCACATATAAGGTAATGAAAGTTAGATCAATCCATATAATAAAACAATGTTGCCAGAAATATTCTCAATGTTTTGATTTAGTTGGCTTATCTGATACCTCGGCTCGCATAATCCCTGATGTTGTTTTATTCTCGGATAGTAATGGAATTAACCAGAATGATCGACGGGATTAACATAACACTATCCATACCCTCCAGCGAAATCAAGAAACTTATGGATTTCACCGGATCACATAATATGAACACCGGCGAAGTGTTGAATTATCGAAAACAGACCGCCATACTAAACAAGTTAATATTCATTATTGCAGGGCAGAAAGAAGTTGTAAAAGTCAAAGGATCTGTTCATTATTTTGCTAATGGTGGAATCCACAATTATGACCGTTTTACATTGGCCCGATTCAGGGAGGCAGTCAGCCAGTTGTCACCGTTAATTTCTCCAACCGACCAGGTTCATGGCCTTGAATTTGGAGTTAACCTAATCACCTCCTTTGATCCATCGGAATTTATCAGAAATCTGTTAGCGATTAGGGGAAAACGTTTTAATCTGATAGATACACCGGGAAAGTGTATCGCGGTTGCGGAATTTGATCAATACGCTGTAAAGATATACGACAAAGGCAAGCAAAATGGAATAGGTCAATGCGTGTTACGGCTCGAATTAAAATACTCAAAGTTGGCACGGTTATTCCCAGACGGATTACAATGGGGGCAGCTATCAGAATCCGATACATGGCAGAATCTGGGTAAGCTCCTGTCTAAAATGTTTGAAGAAATCATTTACTGGGATTCGTCTATTGACCTAACAAATATAACTGAACGTGATAAGCAGATCTTAAAAGAAGGTTATAATCCTTTATTTTGGGTAGGTCTTACCGGAACCGGCCATCAGGCCAGAAAAAAGAAAAGGTTTCAGGGGTTAATCACCAAACATGGATCAAGTTTCGACGGAATAAAAGACCTGATCAGAGCAGAATTAATCCACCTTGTTGAAAAACCACAAAATGAAGTTTTGGCCGAATGTAACCGTTTGTCAGATATACCGGAATCACCAAAAATGGCTGAATGTTACCATTTTGCAGGAAAAAAAAAAATTACTTCATTTTCAGGCATTTGGGAAAACATGGCCGAATGTTACCCTTTACTAACGTGTAACAATCAGCCACGACTTAACCCAGTTAATCCAGAAGTCAGGAAATGCCCTGTCACCGGAATCAATATTTCAAACCAAAAAACCGAATCAAGATTTCTATCAATAGTCGGCCTCAAAAAATTGCAGATTACAGATCCACCAAAGTTTTCTTCTATTAGGGATGAACGAATGAGTTCAAAATGGAAGGATTCACCAATTAATGTTCAGATTCGTGAAATTGCTCATTCCATCAGGAACGAATACTTTAATCCCAAGAATAACGCACGAAAGGCAGTCGATAAAGTATTAAACCACCCGGCATTGTTTGATCAAAGACCATTTATCAATCAGCACAAACTGTATTTGGCCGGCTTATCTGCACCAGTCTAAAGTAGAAAGGAATAGACCATGAACAAAAAGAATAAAACCGGTGGCCGGCAAGCCGGAACGCCGAATAAACTAACAAAAGATGTCAGAGAAGTCCTGAAATCTGCCGTATCCACTGAACTTGATCAATTAGACCAAACCTTGAATCTGATGACCCCAAAAGAGCGGCTGGACGCAATTATTCGTATGTTGCCGTTTGTGATTCCGAAACTGAAAGACTTGGAAATGCCTGTTGGAGCGACAAATACCGATGAAGAAATCTTTACAAAGTTCTTAATTGAAGGACCCGACCGGTTAAAGTAATCTTTCGGCAAGTAACTGCGTTACATCAACTTTACAGCCCGGCCAGGTATCACAAATTAACATGGTTTAAACCTTGGTACAATATTCTTCCGGTTGACGTGGAGATTACAACAGCCTGACATCTTTGTGCGTCCGTACTATGTTTCCCAATGATAAACGGGAAGCCTCAACAGACAATAGCCACGTTTTCTGATTATTAAATTTGGTTACTTTCGTTTTGGATAAATTACTGTTTTAAGTTTTCTTTTGGAAATGAGGATCAACGACCTTTTGGACCAAATTAGAGAAATATGTAACCACCCTTGGAAAAGGGAGGTACTGTTCCAAGATCGAACAAGGTGGCAAAGACTTTGGTCATCAATGGATGTTATTGCTGATGCACAATCTGCCATTGATGAATACAATAGTTTGACGGATTGCGGATATCAAGGAGGAGGCTATCTACATATTTATGGTTTGTTACAAGCACTGTTTATTCAGCAAGATGCAGTCAGTAACCTGAACAAGGCTCTCTTTGACCAAAAAATAGACTTTAAAGGAGAATATCCATCATTGTTTAGGATAAGAGAACAAAGGAATGATTCCATCGGGCATCCAACTAACAGAGGTAACGGCCGTTCATTTCATGGGATAAACCGCTCATCAATGTCGAAAAGGAGTATGAAGTTGATGTCTTTCGATTCAAAACCGATCTCAAAAGTCAACATTGCTGTTATAAATTTGATGGAGAATATTTTAATGCAGGAAACGGATGTTAATAAGATTCTAACTATGGTATTAGCAAAAATCCAGGAGGAACTTAATACCCATAAGGCAAAGTTTAGAGGCAATACCCTATCCAAATTGTTCACCGATGAATTGGGGTTTGAAATATCAAAACTTTATCAAGGCGTTGGTCAGGATCATGAATTGATCGAGTTAGTCGAGTTGAATTTTAAATCAATTCGCAATACTTATGAAAAAATCAAGGATGGCCTAACCCATCGATATTGTTCAGTTGAAGCATTACCAGGGGTTAAGAATGTGACAGACCTACTTGATTATATTTTTATACGCTTAAATACCAATCTACTAACTGATAAAACAAATGATGATTATGAATTGTTGGTCTTCATAGATGCCTTAAAACACAACATCAACCTACTTAAAAACATGGTCATTGAAATTGACCAAGAGTTTGACGAATGATTTAGGCAATAAAATGAATAATGACTACGCGACTTCAACCCTATATAAATATTTCTGAAACTCAATAAACAGTTCCTTGATCCGGCTAACCTCGCCCAATTCTTCCGTTGCATCCGATAGAGCATGATATTTCAGTTGCAGTAAACTGGGCAATTTTTCCTGATCAAGTTCGCCAACTCCGGTTTCAATATACTTGGAGAGAACAAATTCCAGAAATTTCTTCTGTTCTTTGCTCATCTTGATCAATATTCTGAAACTGATTACGCTGATTTACAAGGATATTTCTTTTTTCATATTAAGGATTTTTCTATTGTTTCCGTACCAAGAGTAAAATGGGCCAGGTCATACTGAGGACAATGGGTTAAGAAGGAAGTTGATATGTCAGTCTTCGCTTTAAATTGTAAATTGCGGTAGAATTCCTGACCATCGATATAATGAAAATGCATACTTCTTTTACAAATAAATCAAATGATATCAAGGGTATATACATTTGAGCGCTTCCTGCAGGTCCTCATTGAAAAACAATTTTACTTTATATCACCCGTACAATGGAAAGATCCTTGGGAGGCGATTCTCTTCAAGGAATTGTATAATGGCAATATGGAATCAATTTTGCCAATCTATGGTTCATGTTGGACTCTTAATGAGGAAACAGATCTGGCTTGGAGAGCTTACTCCCCCTCAAAGAACGGCATTATGGTTTTTGCCGAGGAACAGGAATTGCTCTCTTTTTTTAAGACGGACATACTTCATGACTATCCAGATTCTCAGATAATCGGGAAAGTAGTGTCATACCTAACTCAAGCGGATTATTTAGACATATTCCGAGATGTTCTGGGATCTAAGAAAGATCCTCCCAAGAGGCTCCCTGATTTCCTCCTATTTGATTCTCTTTATGTAAAACGGAATTTTTTCTTAACAGAAAGTGAGTTCAGGTTCATAATTCATTTGGATAACGGAATGGCCATGCAAATTGGAGATCATTTTAATGTAAAATTTGATCCTAACCGTTACTTCTCCAAGATTATACTGGATCCCAACCTCAGCGGTAATGATTATCAATTTTACAAGGGGTTAATTACTCGTCTGGGATATAACGGACCTATCCATCAATCTGACGTTTATGCCGACCCTACTACTTTGTAGAATTAAACACAAAAATGGCAAAACAAATTAAGGCTGATATCGACTTTGAACGTGAACTATGGACCGCAGCAAATGAACTGCGTGGTGCGGTTGCTGAGAACCAGTACAAAGATTTTGTCCTCTCGTTGCTATTCCTTAAACATCTGTCGGAGCGATATGATATGAGACGGGAGGAATTAGCCGAACTGGTCCATCAACCGGAATCGCACTATTATACTACCGATCCTAAAGAGATCGACTATGTTCTGGATGATCCTGATGAGTACAAGGCAAAGAACGTTTTTAAATTACCCACAGTGGCCACCTGGGCGTTTTTACAGGAGAATGCCGAGCAAGATGATATCAAAGTCAAGGTGGACAAGGCATTTACCATCATCGATGAAATTCTAGCTGATACTGATCCCAACCTGAGGGGAATACTCCCACCTATCTTTGTTCGTAGCCAATTGTCAGCAAGGCAAACAGGAGGGATCATCAACCTGTTTTCCCAGAAGAAGTTCTCAGAGAAGGAGAATCCGGAATCAGATATCCTGGGCAGGATATACGAGTACTATATTGGCCGGTTTGCAATGGCAGAAGGTTCGGGTGCAGGCCAGTTCTTTACACCAGGATCTATCGTTCGGCTCCTGGTTGAGATGCTACAACCGTTTCATGGCCGGATCTTCGACCCTGCCTGTGGAAGTGGCGGAATGTTTGTCCAATCGATGAAGTTCATCCAGGAGCATGGCGGTAATAAAGGCGATATCTCGATTTATGGTCAGGATCGCTATGAAGGGACCCTGAGGTTGTGCAAGATGAATTTATTGCTCAGGGACCTGCCATTTGATCTCAAAGTGGGTGATTCGCTTCTTGATGATAAATTCCCTGACTTGAAGGCAGATTTTGTTATTGCGAATCCCCCCTTCAATGTATCCCAATGGCATCCTGAGGATTTGGCTGATGATGACCCAAGGCTACTTGGCAGAAGAACTGAGTACACCACAGATGGCAATGCCAATTATATGTGGATGCAGACCTTCTATTCTCACTTGAATGATTTGGGGACAGCGGGGTTTGTTATGGCTAACGGTGCGATGACCACCAACACAGCCGGTGAAAAAATTGTACGGCAATTACTTGTTGACAAAGGGATTATCGACTGCATTGTCAGGCTTCCAGAAAAACTCTTCATGACTACTGGCATACCGGCCTGTCTTTTTTTTCTCAGCAAGAACCGGGAAGGTAAAGATGGGTTCCGGGAGAGGATGGGGGAAATCCTTTTTATTGATGCGTCCAAAATGGGTTCCATGGCAACAAGGAGACTAAAGGTATTTAGTGATGAGGATGTGCTAAAGATTGCATCTGTTTATCATGAATGGCGGACCAAGACAGGAACTTATGAAAACATAGCCGGATTATGTAAAGTGGCAACGTTGGAGGAGATTAGATCTCAGGATTATAAGTTGACTCCGGGTATTTATGTTGGCACAGAGGACTTAGATGATGAATTGATTCCATTTGAGGATCGAATGTTCGACCTTAAAACAAGACTACACGATCATTTTACCAAATCGAATGAGTTGCAACGTGTCATTAGCAACAATCTTGAAACACTACTTTAGATGAGCAAGTGGATAGAAAGCGTTCTCGGTAACCACGTTTTAATTAATAATTCGGTAATTAATAGAACCAGTCAATGGATCAACTATATCGACATCTCGTCTGTATCGGCTGGATTCTATGACGATCCTACCAGAATGCCACTCAAGGATGCTCCTTCACGTGCAAGGCGACTGCTAAGTAATGGAGATACAGTTATTTCAACTGTTAGACCATATTTGAAGGCATACTTTTTCTATAAGGAGGGTGAACCAAATACCGTTGCATCGACTGGGTTCGCTGTCCTAACCCCGGTCAGCATTGATCCCGGTTTTTTATATTATCTGACAACTAATGACCAATACATTCAATATCTTACGAATAATTGTACCGGAAGTGCTTATCCAGCATTTAATCCAGAAGTCATTGCTCAGACGAAAGTTTTCATTCCAGAAGATATAAAAGAACAAAAGAGTATCTCCTCCATCTTGTTGGCACTCGATGACAAGATCCAAATTAACCTGGAGATGAACCAGACCCTCGAAGAGATGGCCATGACAATCTACAAGGAGTGGTTTGTGGATTTCGGACCTTTCAAAGACGTTAGATTTGTTGATAGTGAACTGGGGCCGATACCGAAGGGATGGGAGATTAAAAATTTCTTTGAAATTGCTGATTTGCTGAGTGGAGGAACCCCTAAAACAACGGTCAACGAATATTGGAATGGAGATATCGAATGGGTCTCAGCAAAGGATATTGGATCTGCCCAACAATTAATGATTACCGATACAGAAAAGAAAATAACCACCCTTGGCTTAAAGAATAGTAGCACGAAATTGTTACCGGCAAATACTGTCATTGTTGTTGCGAGGGGATCAGTTGGCAAGTTCGGTATGATTTCAAAGGAGATGTGTATGAATCAGTCTTGCTATGGAATTTATGGCAAACCCGGATACGATCAGCCATTTATATATTTAATGACAGCATCAATAATTGAATATCTATTGAGGGTGGCTCACGGTGCAATTTTTGATACAATTACCACTTCCACTTTTCAGGCAGTAAAGTTTGCGTTACCACCCGTTGAGCGGCTTATGGGATTCCATGAATTGGTAAATCCATTGTTTCAGATGATTGCATCGAACTCCTTCGAAATTGATACCCTTAAGGAAACCCGGGACTATCTCCTTCCTAAGCTTATCAGTGGTGAGATCCGGGTAAAAGAAGCGAATGGCCAGATTATGGAAGTATTATAAACCAATGACGCCATGAAGGCAACGGAAGCCAACTTATTGAATTTGATGAAAATGCCGCAGCAATTCATCATTCCAATCTATCAACGTTCTTACAACTGGAAGGAGAAACATTGTGATCAACTTCTCAAAGATATACTCCGCATTAGCCAGGATGAAAATAGTTCAGGACACTTTATCGGGTCAATAGTATATTTTCAGGAAGGAATCATTAACCGTGTGACGATCCCACAACTTGTAGTTATTGATGGACAGCAGAGGTTAACAACAATTTCTTTGATCCTCATTGTCTTGATTAAAGTGATTCGGGAAAATAATTTGGAGATTGAGATTCCAGAAAAAAAAATCAGAAATTATTACTTGATTAATAGTGAAGAGGAAGGACAACTAAAGTATAAGTTAATATTAACAAGAAAGGACAGCGAGACGCTGATCAATTTACTTGAGGGCAGGGACCTCGACTCTTCTTCAAGCCGCGACCTGATCGGTAATTATAATTTCTTTCTGGCTAGGATCAATAAAGAGAATGCCCGACATGTTTGGAATGGGTTACAACGATTATTTATAGTCGATGTTGCTCTTGAATATGGTAAAGACAACCCTCAACTCATTTTTGAGAGCCTTAACTCAACCGGTCTCGATCTTTCGCAAGCGGACCTGATTAGGAACTTCGTCCTGATGGGTCTTAAACCTGATATTCAGAAGGATTTATATGAACGGTACTGGTTTCCAATGGAGCGATTATTTGGGGAGAGGTATTCGGAATTTTTTGATGGATTTATAAGGGATTATTTAACCCTGAAGACCAACTCCATTCCCCGGATTGACAAAATATACGAAGACTTTAAAAATTTCGTCAGGGTCAACGGGAAACCTATCAATATTGAAGATGTTGTTGCTGATTTATATAAATATGCCAAGTATTACGTCAGGTTTGCCTTGTTGCAGGAAAAGTCACCAAAACTGCTCAGGATCTTATCAAACTTGGAATCCCTAAAGGTAAATGTCTCATATCCATTCCTTCTATTCTTGTACAATGACTTTAACGATGGAGATTTGTCGGATGACGACTTTGTTAAGATCCTGGAATTAATAGAGAGTTATGTCTACCGGAGATCAGTTTGCGGTGTACCAACCAATAGTTTGAACAAAACATTTGCCGGATTCAAGAGGCATGTTGTTGCTGATAAATATGTTGAAAGTGTTTTGGCTCACTTCCTCTTACTGGATTCTTACCGGAGGTTTCCAAGTGATCGGGAATTTCAGGATATGTTGCAAGTTAAAGACCTGTATAATACCCGGTTAATAAAATACGCCCTGGATAAGATCGAAAATTTCAGGAGGAAAGAGAAAGTCAATGTCGATGATTATACCATTGAGCATATCATTCCCCAAAACCCTAATCTCTCTTTAGAATGGCGGCAAATGCTTGGTGAAAACTCGAGTCAGATACAGGAAAAATATCTCCATACCCTCGGGAATCTAACTTTGACGGGATACAACTCAGAGTTAAGTGACAGGTGTTTTGATGATAAGAAGACCATGGAAGGCGGATTTGCTGATAGTCCCATAAGATTGAACGAGGGATTGGGCATCCTTAGTAAATGGGATGAGGATGAGATCATTAAACGGGCCTCGGTTCTGGGTCAGAAATCTTTACAAATCTGGGGTATGCCACATCTGGACGAGGGAGTTTTAAATATCTATAAACCAATCGTATCCAAGAAATCCTCTCGTATACCTAACAACCTTATCGAATTAATAAGGTATGAATCAACTCTCGAACCGGCACCGACAAGTGCAGGTTATATAAGGTTTAAACCAAAATTGCTTTCAGAAATTCGGGATCGATTAATTGAGAGAAAATTTATTGGCGAAGACTTAGACTTAAATAAATCAAGCCTTTTTTGGTATGACTTTGTTATTGGCACCGATAGTATAAAATTTTATTTCTATTTGGGTGAACACCCTGATCATCCGGCAAGGCATAGAATCTTTTCTATTTTTACCAGGTACATTCATTATTTCCCGAATTTTAACAGGACGTTTAGGAGTCATTGGTTCTGCATATTCTCCAAGAACATAATAACGGCAGATGAGTATGAACAATATGCTGATGATGAAGATAATACTGAATTGTTTGCGTTGATTGAGGAACGATTCAGAGACCTTATTGACAATGATCTGCCAAAAATGAATGAGATGATATTAGCCTTAGTTGAATAGTATGTCAACACAGAAACTTACCGAATCCGATGTTGAACTGGCCGCTATTGAGTGGTTGGATCAAGCCGGGTATTCGTATGTACATGGCTCCGAGATGGTCAGACCATTAAAAAGTGTCGTTCTGGAGGATCGGTTTCACGCTTATCTGTCAGCGGCTTATCCGCATTTGCCTGAGAAGGAAGTGATGGAGGTCATGCTCCTACTACTGTCCAATCAAGGCAGTGATCTGGATTATCGGAACCGAGACTTCCACTTAAAATTGTCCACAGGTATTGACTACTCATGGACCGATAAGGTGGGAAATCTGCATTTTGAACATATTTATCCAATCAATTATTCCGATCCTGAGCAGAACGATTTCCTGTGCGTCAATCAATTCTCTATCCAGGGTAAGAATGCCAGGAGGCCCGATCTGATCATCTTTATCAACGGAATCCCGCTGGTTGTTTTCGAGTTTAAGAATCCTTTCGATGCCACTGCAACCGTTGACAACGCATTCAACCAGATACAGCATTACAGGGAGGATATCCCTTTACTGTTTGAATATAATGCTCTGACCGTCATTTCTGACGGAACAGAAACATTGTCGGGAATGTTTTCTTCCGGTCGGGAATGGTATGCACCATGGAAGTCGATTGATGGCGAAACCACCGTTGAAGACGGTCATGCCCTGCATTCCCTTATATTCGGATTATTACCGAAACCAAGGTTGCTAACGTATATCCGGTATTTTATTTTCCATGAAGCCCATAGTGGAACGCTGATCAAGAAAGGAGCAAAATACCATCAATTCTTCGGTGTACTGGCGGCAGTAGAACATACTCTTGATGCTATCAAACCCAAGGGTGATGGCCGTATCGGAGTAATATGGCATACTCAGGGAGCAGGGAAAAGTATATCCATGGCCATCTTTACTGGTATACTTCGGCAACTTCCAGAACTGAGGAATCCTACCATCCTGGTACAGGTGGATCGGAACGACCTTGATCGTCAGTTATATGACAACTTCATCTATGCTAAGGATCTCACCGGATCAATATCCCATGCCAAGACTACTATCGAACTCAGAGAACTTCTTTCATCGGATGGAGGAGGGGTTATCTTTTCAACTATTGAGAAATTCAGGCTGAGAGCCGATGAGAATGGTGACCGGGAGATAACACACCCAGTATTATCTCCACGGGAGAATATTATTGTCATAGCTGATGAGGCCCACAGAACACAATACGGCCTGTTGGACGGGTTCGCATCTTTCCTTCGGACCGCACTCCCAAATGCATCCTTCATTGGATTTACGGGTACCCCAGTGGATCTGAAAGATGCAGATACCTGGGAAGTATTCGGGGAAACGATCCATGTATATGACATCAAACAGGCTGTCGAGGACAAGGCTACTGTCCCCATATATTATGAACCCCGGTTGGCTCAACTGCATTTATCCAACGAGGGGATCGATGAAGAGGCCGAAGAGATTGTCAGAGGATTGCCGATTGATGAATCAAACCACCTGAAATGGGCCGCTATTGATGATGCCGCAGGAGCCTATGAGCGGGTAACCAAGGTGGCGGTAGACATACTGGAACATTTCACAAAAAGAAATGCGATCCTACCGGGGAAAGGGATGATAGTCTGCATGAGTCGGAGAAATTGTGTCAGGATGTATGATGCCATAACCGCCCTGACTGGCTGTCCTGAGATTGCAGTTGTTATGACTGGCAATATATCAACCGATCCCCCGGCATGGAACAAACATTTACGAACCACAGAAAGTCAGGAGGCGGTCAAATCCAGGTTTAAAGATCCTGATGACCCACTGAAACTGGTTATCGTCCGTGATATGTGGTTGACCGGATTTGATGCACCGGCAGTACATACGATGTATGTCGATAAGATCATGCACGGCCATAACCTGATGCAGTCCATAGCAAGGGTAAACCGGGTATTCAGGGATAAACCCGGTGGAGTCATTGTTGACTATATCGGCATTGGAGACCGGCTGAAGGATGCCACAAAGAAATATACCAAAGGCGGAGGTCGGGGAGATGTGACTATTGATGTGGATGCGGCATTCTCAGAATTGGCGGAACAGATTGGATTAACCAATACCTTTTGGCCAGATGGATTTGATTATTCGAGATGGAGAGCCTTGTCTACGGGAGATAAGCAACTTCTTGTCAGCAGGGCAGTAAACCATATTGTCAAAGAAGATCAGGTTTCGGAGGACTTTCTCCTGATTGAGAAAAAGGTTTCGGCACTGACCACAATGGTTAGTTCACATCCCTTATTGAATAACATCAGTCTCGACATCATATTCGTTCAGCACGTTGGGGTATGTGTACGGAAATTAAAACATCCACCGGGTCCATCCCGCATGGCCGGTGAGGGGATTAAGGATCTTGTCAGGCGGAGCATTGAATCCGATGAGATTGTCGATATCTACGCCATGGCCGGTGTTGAAAAACCGGATATTTCCATCCTGAATGATGATTTTCTGATTGGGGCCAAGGATAAGAAATCCGGTCTCGCCATTAAGGTTGAATTGCTCAGGCAGATCCTGAACAATGAGATCAAGTACCGGATGTCCAAGAACATCATCAAGTATACCTCGCTGAAGGAACAGGTGGAGAAGATCATCGAATTATACCACAAGAATGCATTCGACTCATATACAACTGTACTGGAATTATTAGAACGGACGAAAGAACTCAAGGAAGAAGATCACCGCAAGAAAGAACTCGGTTTAAGCGAAGAGGAACTGGCCTTTTACGATATACTGGCCCATCACAAAGGTGCGATCCGGGATTACGGTCTGATTGCAGATATCGTGCGGAATGTGACAGAGGCTGTCCGGAAGAACCTTCAGATCGACTGGTACAAGAAAGAGAATGCACGGGCCGCCATAAGGCTTGCGGTTAAGAGAGAACTCAGGGGGAAGGTGGATTTGGCTGAGTTGAATGTAATCCTGGCCGAGATTATTGTACAGGCGGAGGGACAGTATAAAGAATGGCCGATGGTAGGGTAAATGTTAAATTTTTTAATAGTTTAGTAATAACTAAACAAAAATGAATAAGTTTGCGTTTCATAAGATGGATGCTATTAAAGGAACAATACCATTCTTTAAACTGGAAATTAATGGTGAGGTTCCAATTGAGCAATTTGAAAACGACTTGCCATTGGTATATAAAGGACAATTCAATGCAATTCATCTTTGGATGGAAAGGTGTGCAAACAAACAACTTATACCTTATGCTAAGTTTCATCCCTTGGACGAAGGGAAGGAAGATACTGGTGCATTTGAATTCAAGACCAAGCACTTACGGATTTATGGGATGAGTTTGCCAGGAGGTAAAATTGTCATATTCGGGGGATTCAAAGGTACAGGCCAAGATCAAGATATAAAGAGAGTTAAACAGATAGCAACAGAGATTAAACAGCAAAAGATTAGCCCAAATGGATAGGAAGGAATTACTTAAAAGTCCAGAGTATTGGATGGCTAAAATCCAATCTGAACTTTTTGACCAGATAAGAAATTATTTGGATAAAGAAGGGATCAACCAGACAGAACTTGCTAAACGCTTAGGCGTAACAAAGGGATATGTTACTCAGATACTTAATGGTGATTTTGATCACCGCATCAGCAAGATGGTCGAACTTTCATTAGCGATAGGAAAAGTTCCGAGAATTGACTGGAAGGACCTGGAAAATGTTCTACAAGAAGATGTTACTAATACTAAGTCCGTTACATTTCAAGTTTCTACCGGAATACCTGTTAATGGCGGAAGTCTTCACGACTTTGTTCCATACTTAAACCAAAATACTGTTAGCAGTTTGTTTCATGCCACTGTAAATTCTCTTACTCATGAAGGAGCCGCTTAGTTTCGCATTGCATTCAATCGAAGAATTCGGGTTCTCCTATAATTTGGAGAATTCCCTCGATGAGAACGGAAAAGTTCTTGGTTCTTTAGCCATATTATTCGGGGTTAATTACAATTGGAATCTTGAGACGGACTTGATCGGGGTGGCGGTGGTAACAGATTTTACCCGTCCAGACAATCAGTTGCCAGTTATGCACTTTAAGTCAAGAATTAACTACCTGGTTAAAGACTTAAAGGAGTATCTAACCATTCGTGACCCACAGAATGACTTCGATATGGACCCAGTTCTGGAAACAACCTTGGTTAGTATTGCAATTTCGACCCATAGGGGAATGGTATTTGAAAGGACAAGGGGAACGGTACTGCACAATCACCATATTCCATTAGTTGATCCCAAACAGCACCTGGTGACAACATTCCTTAAAACTGTCAAAGAAAGTGGTGGATCTGCTACACTATAAGACCAGATCCGCCTCCTGGGGAGGGTAAAAGTGAGGTTGGGTTGTATGCGTAAGTGTCAATTTCTCGAGGATCTTCCACATCAATCCTGTGGTTAATATACTGTTCTGAAACCCGGATCGATCCCGATTGGGCGATTGGAAGTAAAATGTGAAAGTTACAATGTTGGAGTTCGGGTACGACTAATCTTATTAGTACAATACGAGGATTATGCCGCTCTACCCATATGATCAATCTTCCATAAGGTTATAATGGATTAAGGTTTACCATGAAAAGCCAGGAACCAAAACTGAAAATAACCATCGACAAACCCAAATTCATCAATGCAATTAAAATCGGTAATATAATTGATTATCAGTTCTGAATTGGGCAAGATATTTGTCATTGTCAGGTAATCGTTCCAACCTTCTACACCAGGACCGGGAATCAAAACACCGATTTGTTCTTTATACTGGTTTCGTCCAATCGTAAAAACTACAAGATATGATCGGATGGGTTTTTTGATTAGGTAAACACCATCTTTAGTGTTAATTCCTGGATTCAAATTAAACACGCCGGCGTGAGGCAAATTACTTTCGTTTGGATTCTGTATTTGATTTCGTAGCCTGCTACTATTGGCATCTATTAATAGTGCGTGTCCAAAGAATGAGTAGGCCCGAAGATACCCTATTCTTAATAAACCTATTGCAACCTGCCCTTTAGCCGGAACCTGAAAGGACAACTTCATCCTACTGTTTTGCCAATCAGTTTTAAGGCTATCCATTTGACTCCGTGCATATCTCGGATTTTTACCTTGTGCCAGAAATTCAAATTCCTTATCACCGGAGATTTCGGCAGAAACTGAAAACCTGTTTTGATCATTGATAGAAATCTTCGCATTAATTGGCATGTTCTTTTTACCAGCCAAAAAGGCTTCGGCCGTAAAAGATGTTAAGATTAGGTGGTCAAGTTTTTCGCCACTCTTATTATTGCAATTTTTACAGGTTAGGATCATTGGCCGCCCTGCCAATGAGGATGGAGGAATATGTTCTAATGTTAGTGGATTTTGATGTTTTTGATCAAGTGTAGATTCCTCAAAACCGTTGAGGCAAAGTGGGCAGATATAGACATTTCCCGAAATCTCAATTTTTGTATCACCTTCTCCCGATGCCACGATTACGCCCAGGCATTTCTTGACCATATTCAAGTTGTTCGAGTAACGGTCATAAAGAGACTGGCGACGATCCTTGTTTGATTGATTAGCCATTTATTGCACTGTTTGATTTTTGGAGTCCTTTAACGCATTCCCAGCAGGTTTTTTCTTGGCCTCAACTGTGTCGACTTTTTCCGAGTTTTGAATATCCAATGCATGATCAATCATTCTCCTTGCATTTTCTTCCGGTGTTAGACGAATATATTTGAGAAAAGACTTTTCAGTTTGATGCCCTGTGGTCATTTTCACTTCCATTGGTGACTTACCTTCAAGATATTCATTTGTGGCGTAAGAGCGCCGAGCAGTATGTGTTGATACTAATTGCCATTTATAAAAAACATCCTCTTGCCTTGAATTTCCAATAGTAGAATGCAACAAAACTTGATCATTCAATTTAGCGGATGAGGCAATTATTTTCAGGTATTCGTTGGCCTTCTGATTTGACATGACCTTGGGCATTTCCTAGTTGTATTTTTTTAGAATATCCAAAACCTGTGGCTTCAATGGCACCGCTATCAGTACGTCTGTTTTGACCATTCGGATCTTTAAAATGTAGGTATCCTTATAAGGATTAAGATTTTCTTTTCGAAGTTGATGATAGTCTGAATATCGAAGACCGGTTAGACATCCTACAAGGAACCAATCCCTGACTCTATCATATTTAAGGTTAGCCGAAAGTTCCAACCCCGCTATACTATCAATCTCACTGGTAGTTAGATAAATGGCATCTATTTCTTCACTAACTGTTTTGAAAGGTCTTTTTCGGAAGTCCAGATTCATATCAACCCCGTGATCGAACGCATCTGTTAGAAAAACCTTGATATTCTTGATATGTGTAAATATGGTATTGACTTTTGAAGGTTTCTCGACCATGTACCGGACAAACGCATCATAAAAGTTCAGATCAATCTCGGTAAGACGATATTTCTTACCGGTTTTATTCTCAAAGGCTTCAATGTGGTTTTTGGTGGTCTGATAATTCCGCATGGTATTAGGTTTCTTACTCGATCTTGCAATAAAATCCTCTATGTAGGATAGGAACATAAGGGTTTTGGTTGGTCAGTCTGTTGGCAAAAGACCTTGTCCAATTCCTCCTTCATCTGTTTTTTGGAGGGAATTTGACCGTTGTAGCGAAAATTGCCATAAATTCTTTTGGTTTCTGTCCTATATCTGTCTAATTGATCTTTGATATCCTGGTAGTGCCTGATCGGACCATCTGGTGGTGGAATTTTAAATTCCTTTTTGGCCAGGTAGGGGCGCTGTTCTTCCTTGATCCAATGATTCGGATTAATAGAGATCGCAGATAGTAGGTCAGACGCTGATCTTCATAGTACAACCGAAGAAAGATCATTGATAGACCCTGCTTATTTGCAACTTTGAGTTTGAACTGTGGATTTATTCCTGACATGGCGTTTTGGGTAGGTATTACATTGCATAGGTGCGGTCTTAGGTGCGGTCAACAGTTAACTTTTCCATGATTTATATAACTTTGAACCCATCACAAACAATAGTGAATATGGTCTAAAAGTGTAATAATGGTAATGTTTACATTAAAAATTGTATAATAGTTACGGTACCCCGGCTCTGGGTACGATAAGATAATGTAGAGACGCAAAATTGCGTCTCTTTTACCAAAATCAAGAGAGAGACGCAATTATGCGTCTCTACGAATATTGGCCCGATGGTATTTTCCAGTATCATATTCATTCTATTCTT
>Ga0265292_1001792_pt1 | contig 17265 bp, 15 predicted proteins | sample Munlanlewell296A_FD_189080 | JGI IMG/M metagenome (GOLD analysis project Ga0265292, IMG submission 189080) | Leachate microbial communities from a municipal landfill in Southern Ontario, Canada - Leachate well 296A | ecosystem: Engineered > Solid waste > Landfill > Unclassified | place: Canada... | reverse complement strand
TTGAAAATCCTTTTTTGATTCAAATTTTTTACCAGTTGTCATTTCACCCGCTTTAATAATTTCTTCCTCAGCGATATTGAGCCCTCGATAACTACGATTACGAATATCTTCAACAAGCTGATAAAAAATCTTACTAGAAAAATTTATTGCCGTTGGATTTGGAGATTTAATATCGACCGTTGATAAAAAATTTTTAATAAATTCCTGTTCTTTATTTTCAAAAAAACTCAAAAATTCATCAACTATTCTGGGGGGCATATAGAAACTTGCTTTTGAATTTTTTTTAAGTTTTTTTATTATTTCTGTTAGTTTTTTAACAATCTCTTCAGTATTTTTTCCCATTCCGAGACCGGCCCCGATATTGAAGAACAAATTAGTATCTAGAATAAATGATTCCATAGCTTAGTTTATAAGGTTTTTAAAGTTTGTAAAGTTCTTAAAGTAAATACAAAGTTTTTATTTATAAACTTTATAACTTTATGAACTTTATGAACTTTATGAACTCACTCTTGAATCCTAACCGGCATGATGATGTGAAAAAAATTATTAACTCCCTCTATTTTAAAAACAACCGGGGCATCTGACCTCAGTAGTTCAATAATAATCTTTTTTTTAGAAGCTTGGTTCAAAAAATCAATTAAATATTTATAATTAAAGGCTATTTTTTGGGTTTCTCCTTCAATCTTCGCCTCCTGATAAACAATATCTTCTTCTCCTTGTCCGACTTTTGGAATAAATTTCACAGAGTCTTTTTCCACCTCCATTATTATAATGTTGGAAAATTCCCTGGAAAAAACAGAGACTAGTTTCACACTTCTCAAAAATTCATCCGCATCAATCGTTACGGTGGTTTTTTTCTCAGTTGGAATAACCCTTTCAAAAGGGGGATACTCTCCCTCAATCATCCTGACATAAATGTCGTTATCACCAATAAAAAAGGCTAAAAGTTTTTCTTCTTTTAAATAACTAAACTCTATCTCTGTTTCTTTATTAATAAATCTCTGTGCATTTATCAAAAATCCCGCCGGAATGATCATGGAGGCAAAAGGAAGGTCCCTTTTTAAAGTTAAGAGGGAGAGTCTGAAGCCATCAGTTGCAACAAGTTGAAGATTTTCATCATCGGTCACAAAATTAATCCCTGTTAATACCGGCCTGGTTTCGTCAGACGAGACAGTAAAAAAAAGAAAGGGTAGGTTTTCTTTAAAGAAAGATGTTTTTATTTTTTGTCTTTCTTCTGTGATTTTTGGTGGAAAAGGAAAGTCTTGGTCAGAAAATAGGGGAAATTGCCCTTTTATTTTCCCCTGAGTTATAACTATAGCTTTTTCTTTAATCTCTATTTCTATTTTTATTTCCGGAAGAAGAGATAGAAATTCTATTATTTTTTTTGGTTCAATAATTATCTTAAATTTATCAGTACCCTCGTTCTTAAGAGTTGAATGAAAATAATAGTTTAAATCGGTTGAATAAAAATCGATATTCTTTTCCTCCCCGATCAAACAAACCCCTTGGAGGGATGTTGATGATGATAGTTTTGAAGATGTAAAGCGAGAAGATAATTCTAGCTTTTCTAAAAATTCATTTTTTTGTAAAAGAATCTTCATAATTATTGCTTTTAATCTATTTATAGTAGTAATAGAGTGTGTGTATAAGTGTATAAAAATAAGATTAGATTTTCAAGACAAAAAGAACTTGAAAAAATATATGTGTAAAAACAGTGGAAACTATGTTGACTGAAATAATGATTGGGTGATTATATCAATCTCTTTTTTTAAATTGGGATCGCGAAGAATAAGATTGCTAATTTTTTGTTTAGCATGGAGGGCTGTGGTATGATCTTTTCTATTTAATGTCTCAGCCGTTTCTATCAATGTTAATCCTAATTCTTTTTGAAGGAGATACATTGCTATTTGTCTATAAAAAGCAATTGAGGCGGCCCGGGAAGGGCTTTTAAGATGAGACTGTTTAATATTATAAAAAGAACAAACTGTTTTTATTATTTCAGAAGGATTAACTCTTTTTTTCTTTTCTCCATTATCTTGCGAAAAAAACATTTCAACAGCCTCTAAATCAATTTTATCTTTAATTCCTAACACTTTGGCATAAATTGAGAGAAGAGCACCCTCAAGTCCACGGCAGTCAATCACTCTTTCAGCAATAATCTTAACCGCCTCAATATCAATGTCAATACCTTTTTCCTTAGCTTTAATTAACACGATGGCTGATCTTAATTCAAAGTCTGGCGGTTGGATATCAACAGTTAATCCTCCTAAAAATCTTGAATGAAGACGATCTTCTAGGTTTTTAATTGCACTAGGTGGTCGGTCAGAGGTAAGAATGATTTGCCCCCCAGATGAAGCTATTGCATTAAAAGTATGAAAAAACTCTTCTTGCACTGCATTTTTTCCAGCTATAAACTGAATATCATCAATGATAAGTAGATTCAAATAGCGATATTTTTGTCGAAAACGACCGGTGGACTTTCCGCGAATTGACTCAATTAATTCATTGGTAAAATTATCTCCAGGGCAAAAATAAACCTTTTTATTTCGATCGTTCTCTAATATTTTTTTAGCTACTGATTGGGCAATATGGGTTTTTCCCACTCCAACCCCACCATATAAAAATAAAGGATTGTAGGCACTTCCAGGGTTTTTAACAACAGCTTGGGCGGCAGCGTAGGCGACCTGATTAGAGGTAGAGACGGCAAAATTATCAAAATTATATTTTTTATTTAAACCAGCTTTAGCAAAAATATCTTCTATACTCGGCTCAAAAGAGAGAAGGGGAGGAACAATATTTTTTTTAGAGGGAGCTTTTACGGTAAAATTTATTTCGATTTTTTTTTGAGAGTGCTCAAAAAAATCAATCTCAATTTTATCTATTCTTTTCTCCAGAAAATCATAGGTGCCCTGGCTGACAACAGATAGAGTTATTTTGTCATCGGTGATATTAACAATTTTTGCTTGTTTTAAAAGAGATACTAAAACCGAGTTTTTACCTTCTTTTTCTTCAAGTTTCTTTAGAAAACCTTCCCAGTAAGAGGATATTAAGGACATAATTTAATAATGTGGATAACTTATCCACAAATAATAAACAAGTTCACAGTGATTGTCAAGAAGAAAAAATACTATAAATTAATCTAATTGATCTAATTATTCTAATTGACCTAAGTAATTACCCAATGGCCAACATCCAATTGAGGAATTGGATATTTTTTAGGTTAATTAGGTCAATTAGGAATTAGAAATTTAGATGTAGTTTAAAGCTCTCCCAATCCTTCTTTTTTCTGGATTTCTTCTTTGACAACGTTTAAGAAACGTTCTGTTGAAGAAAGTCTGCGGTGGCCAACAAGTTTGGCAATATATTCTACAGAGGCTCCATTTTTTAATTGATGAGCAATAAAAGTATTCCGAAAGTCATTAACAGTGGCTTTTTCAATACCTACTTCTCGGAAACAACGGGAAATAATTTGACGAATATTTCTAATAAGCAAAGGATGGCCAGTTCTAGTAATAAAAAGATGCCCGTCATTTTCTTTGGTAGATCGACCTTTAAGATAGTCTTCTACAGATTTTTTTACAGCTTTATTTAAAGGAATTTCTCTAGTTGGGGTTTTTCCATACTGAGTGACATGGATGGTTGATTCTTTAATGTCTTCAGTCTTTAATCCGGCTAATTCCCCTATTTTTATACCAGTTTGAAGAAGGATCTCAACTAGAGCGTATGTCCTCGGTTCTTCTTTGGCAAAATCTCTTAAGGCTCGGTATTCTAATTTAGAAAAGATTCGTGGTGCTGATTGAATATATTTTGGGTGAGAAACATCAAGTGATGGATTTTGTTCAATAACCCCATCATTTTTAAGATATCGGAAAAAAGTTCTAATAGAATTAAGTTTTCTTGAAGCAGATTTTTTTGTATAGCCGTCGGTAATAAGTTTGTTGATAAATCCATCAATATGATCTCTTTTTACTTCTTTAATATCAGACACCTCTTGAGTTGTTAAATATCCAACAAATTGCTCAAGATCCTTCTTATAGGCTACGATTGTAAAAGACGATTTTCCTTGGGATTCCAGGTGTTTTATAAACCTGTCAGCCAAAGACGGAAGTAATATATTTTCCATAACACCCTATAATATAACATAAAGTTTTTGTAATATCAAGGATTCCCTTGATAATGAGCTTTCTATTTGGTATATTATTTATCTCGGAGTCGTATAAAAGGAGAAATATTAATAATGAAGGAAGAAAAAAAAACAAAAACTAAAAAAGTTACCATGAATATCATGGACTCGCTTCTTAAGAAAACCAAACCCGCTTTGCTTAAAAAAGGTAAAGAAATTGAAGCTAAAATTATTTCTATATCAAAAAAGGGGATCGTCTTTGATGTTGGCGGAAAAGCTCAAGCAATCCTAGGCGAGCTTGAAATTAAAGAAATTTCTACTTATATACCTTATCTGAATGTTGGTGATAAAATTTTAGTAAGAATAATTAGTGAAGAGTCAAAAAATGGTTTTCCAGTGGTTTCACTTCGAAAATTCTTTGATAAGGGTAAATGGGATATTCTTATTAAGAAAAGAGATAATGAAGAGGAGATTGACGTGATGTGTGGAGAGTATGGAAAGGGTGGAGTTTTTATTAACTTTATGGGAATAAGAGGAGTAATTCCAAAAATTCAATTAACCGAACCATTTATTTCCCAACCAGAAAAGATGCGTGGCCAAAAAGTTAAAGTGAAAATTCTTGAAGTAGATAAAGAAAAAAATCGTTTAGTTGTTTCCCAAAAAGCCTCAGTTTTGAAAATCTCCCATAAAGATTTAGTAAAAAAATTTGAAGCAGTCAAAGAAGGTAAAATATATAAAGCCAAAGTACTAGGGGCTTCAGAATTTGGAGTTTTCTGTGAGGTTGAAGGAGTTGAGGGCCTAATTCATATTTCTGAAATTTCCTGGGAAAAGGTTTCTAATGCTGCTTCATTTGTAACAGTTGGGGACACAATTGACGTCTTTGTTGTAGAGAAAAATACGACCGACTTCAAATTAAATCTGTCTTTAAAAAGATTACAAAAAGACCCCTGGGAAATAATTGAGGAAAAATATCCAAAAGATAAAGAGGTCGAGGGAGAAGTAACTCGAAAAGAAAAATATGGTTATTTTGTCAAGTTAGAACCAGGGATTGAGGGTCTAATTCATATTTCAAAACTAAAAGGAGATGAAGATTTAAAAATTGGTCAGAAAATAAAAGCTTTCATAGAAAGAGTTAGTAAAAAAGAACGCCGAATGAGTCTAGTTCTTCCTCAAACAGAGAAACCGGTAATGTACCGATAATTATCCAATCAGCCCTTTTTCCTCATCTGATGCAATTACTTTGAAACCTACGTGGTTGTGGCCGGCAAAGAAGAGACCCTCCCCAACTCCAGCCTGAAGCAAGAAATGCTTTTCTCCCCCTGTCAAAAAGAAAGTTTTTGCAATTAATTCAACCGCTGCTGTTGACTGTTTTAAAATAATTTGGAGTGATGAATTGGTAATGATTGCTCTTCCTTCATCAGTTGACAAAAAGTCCTCAACATCTTGAGTAATAGTTGTTAAACCCAATTGATATTTGCGAGCCCGCTTAGCAAAAGAATGAAGATATGCCCCAGAATCTTTTTGCTTAATTAAATACCACGCCTCATCGACTATTAAGACCCTCTTTTTCTTTTCACGGCGAACCCGATTCCAGATATAATCAAGGACAATATACATGGCAACCGGCCGCAGATTTTCTTCCAGATCCCGTATCCCAAAAACCGTAAAAGGATTTTTAATATCAAAATTTGAATGCTGATTAAAAATTCCAGAGGCGGAGCCAGAGACAAATTTTTCCAAGCGATCAGCCATTTCTTTTGATTCAGGCGTTTCCATACCAGCAAAAACTTTAAAAAGATCTTCAAGTAAAGGCGGTTCGAGAGAAAACGTTTCCGGATCTTGAGTAATACCTTTTTCTCGGTATGTCAGAACTAAAGCTCGGTCCAGTAAAGCATCTTGTGATGGAGTTAACTCCCCCATAATTACCCGCATTAATGAATGTAGATCAAGAATTTTGTTGGATAGCTCATCGGGTCCGGCGTTAGTTTTTTCCAAATCAAACGGATTAATTTTATAGTTTGAGGATGAAGAAAAAACCACATATTCTCCGCCAACAGCCGGGACCAATTTTTCGTATTCATTTTCAGGATCAATAATAATCACATCAGTTCCCATCATAAGTAATCTCAACGCTTCAAGTTTTACCATAAAACTTTTTCCGCCTCCTGATTTTCCTAAGATAACTGCATTAGCATTTTCTAAAGTGAATCGGTCAAAAATAATTAAAGATCCATCATGTTGGTTAAGGCCGTAGAGGATTCCTTCATTACGTGTTAAAGAAGCAGTCGCAAATGGAAAGGTAGTTGCAAGAGATGTGGAATCCATATTACGCCAGACTCCCAATTTATCATAGAAAATAGGTAAGGTTGATTTAAACCCTTCTTCCATTTCCAGAGTTGCTTGGCGAGAAATTATTAGTAGTGATGATAAAACAGAATCAATTTCTTTAGTAATCCGGTTTAACTCTTCCAAAGATTCAGCCGGGATGGTGACATAAAGTCCAAATTGGAAAAATCTTTCCGATCCTTTAGCTAATTCTGCTTGCAAAGATAGCGCATCATCCAAAGCTACTTGAACTGTTGGGTCAACTACTTTACCAGCTTTGATATCGCCCTCAATAGTCGCTTCCATTTCGGCAATCTTTCTTTTCATATCATCAAGAACATTTTTTGACTCAGTTGGATATATATACATTGAAATATAAAGAGGATGGTCAAAAGTGATTAAAGAATAAAGCCAATTGGGTGAAACGTAACGAGGATAACCAACGACGTATAAAGTTCTATAGTAACGATCATCAATCTTAAGACTATTAAAGTCAACTTCAACGTAAGATGGAGCAATCAAATCTTTAACAGAAACTGATCCAGCAGCCAAAAAATCAGCTACGTTACTATTACCAGTAAAACCAGCTTTATTGGTAGAGGATTGTTTGTTTGTGGGCTTGCCAAATAGGTTAAACATAAATTAGTTTATAAAGTTTTTAAAGTCCATAAAGTTCATAAAGTCAGAGATTTATTTTCTTTATAAACTTTACAAACTTTATAACTTTATGAACTCATAATAACATCCATATAGCTCTCAACAGGCGCGAGTCTTCGACCAGTCGCCGATGGATTATAAAGATTGTAATAAAGTTCAGTCAACTCCTGGCGTTGTAAAATACTGCCTTTTAGTCCAATTTTTGTAATCAATCGGAGTAAATTATCCCTCTTCGGATAAAGAGCGGTTTTAGCCCGGGTGATAACATATTCTTTATTTAATGAACCAGGATTAGCACCGGAAATACCCATTTCTAAAGGTGAAAAAGGGACAACGAAAAAAAAACGTTTTTCCAATACTGTATTTATTTTGATAACGCTTTTAATATATTCTCGATATCCAACCATTCTTTTTTTCAAAATATCAATGCTCTGTTTATTTATTTTTTCTTCAAGATAATCCAAATAAGTTGAGACATCGATTTTTTTGGAGAGAATTAATATCTGAACAGGAAATGAGAGAGAATTTAATAGTTCCGAGTAAGCATAGATCATTGAAGATTGCTCTTCAGTAGACAATAACCAGAAGTTAACAGCTCCCACTTCAATTACTGCTGCTGCAGAAAAATCTTTCATTAAAACAACATCATCTTTTATTTCCTCGATTTCAATAAAAGATTGAGTCGAGGCCTTGACTGGTGATGTGTGTTTGGTTGTTGGCATTATAAAAATTTCTAATTACTAATTTCTAATTAACCTAAAAAATTACCAATGTCCAATTGGGAAATTGGGATTTATTTAGAATAATTAGATCAATTAGGTTAATTATGTCAATTTACATCATTTCCTTTGAAATAATCTCAATAGGTTTTATATTCTCATTTTCTACCCTAACTTTCATTGTATCAAAAAAGAAATTTCCTTTGGGATCTTTGACTTCAAAAAAATATTCAGATGGAGGAAGAAGATTATAAGTGGCAAAAATGCCATGAGAATTTGTTTTTAATATTCTAATTGGATCGTCAGTAAGCCCTTTTTTTATGTAAACAAGGATACCAACCAATGCAGTTTGTTTATAATTCTTTATTGACCCAGTGAGAAAGGGAATTCTAATATCAGACGATGGATGATTGATGATAGATAGTGGCTCTTTGACCGTGGAAGGTTGGGGATTTTTTTTACCTAATAAAGATGAAAATGAGCTAGTAAAAAGGTTGCTGATTTCCTGATTCCTATTTCGATTATTTGCAGGGGCTTGATTATTTAAATATTTTGACAATTTTTGCTGAGAATCGATATGGGACATAACCCGATGGGGATCGGAGTCAAAAATCAAATCTTTTAAAAAATAAATAGCGGGATTTTGTTTTTTAAAAAAATATTGCGTTGGAGAAGATAGTCTTTTTATAAGATTTCTTACCCAGACTTCCATTGGTCGGTCGTTGATAGGAACAAAAGCAAAAGCGACGCCAATTGAACCAACTATTATTCCAAGAAGTATATTTAAAATTGGGACAGGAAAAATATAAAAAATTAATATTCCAACAGGGATAGAGATCACAAGATAAATAAACTGTTTAATTGTCAAAAAACCTATTAGTTTAAATTCAAAGCTGGTAATCTGTCGAGGGATCGCATGTTGCTCCATAAATTTAGTATAACGAAAAAGAGTTCGTAAAGTTCATAAAGTTTTTAAAGTTATAAAGTAGCTAGTTCGAGGCATAAAAATACTAAGCAATGTTATAATATGTTTAATATTTATTTTAGGGCCTATAGTTCATCGGTAGAATGCGTCCATGGCATGGACGAGGGCGGGGTTCGATTCCCCGTAGGTCCACACTTCTTCTTGACAACTTCTTGAGCGTACGTTAATATGTACGTATATGGACCAAACAACAACTATTTCCATCACCGAAGCGAGAAAAAGACTTTTTCAAATTGCAAAAGAGGTTCAGACACCTGGTCGATTTTATACTTTGACCGAAAAGGGTAAACCAAAAGCAATAGTCATATCTTTTGAAGAATATGATAGTTTAAAAGAAACAATTGAAGTTCTAATAGATTGTCCTGATTTGAAAAAAAACGTAGATCAAGTTGAAAGAGATATAAAATCAGGAGAATATAAAAATTATCCTACATTAGAAGAAGTAATGATGGAACATGGTTATATGTTGGCCGATAAAGGCAAAATCAAATATGGTGTGGCAGATACAGTTCGAAAAAAAAGCAAAAAAAGAACTTGACAATATCCCGTTACAATATCAAAAAAGAATTTTAAATATACTATCAGTTCTTCAATCTAATCCGTTTATTGGGAAAAAAATGAGAGGAGAGTTTTTTGGTTATTACAATTACAGAGTTTGGCCCTACAGGATCGTATATAAAATCATCAAAAATGTTCTTTTGATCATTATTGTTCAGATTGGCCATCGTCAGGGAATCTATAAATAAATCACTGATCTAGCCTTTAGTCAAAATTATCCCGTCTCCATACCCTCCTTCCGTATTTTTGTAGGTTATAAGCGGTTGACTGAATGGGTTCATAAAGTTATAAAGTTCATAGAGTAGTTTTTCTTTAAAAACTTTACAAACTTTAAGAACTTTATAAACTATGGCAACACTTAATGATTTGCCTGCTGAAGAACGTCCGCGTGAGCGTCTTGTCAAATATGGTGTTGAATCGCTATCTCTTCAGGAATTGCTATCTTTAATCTTTGGCCGGGGAGTTAAGGGAGAATCCGTTACCGATATTTCTCAAAAGCTAATCAACACTTTTGGTTCGTTAGATCAATTGTTTGAAGCATCAATTGAAGAATTAAAAAAAATTAAAGGTTTAGGCTTAGCTAAAGCTTGCCAATTAAAAGCTTGTTTTGAAATTTCTAAGCGATTTGCTAAAGAAGAAAGTTCAAACAAAAATAAAAGCGTGATAATTAAATCTCCAGGAGATCTCTTTCCTCTTTTAAGAGAAAAAATTATTAATTTTCACAAAGAATATTTTATGGTTGTCTCTTTAGATAATCGTAATAAAGTTATCAGTATTGATATTATTTCAATTGGAACTTTGAATTCCAGCTTGATTCATCCAAGGGAGACTTTTGAGGTAGCAATAAAAAATCACGCTGCGGGAATTATTATCTGTCATAATCATCCATCCGGCGAATTAAAACCATCAGAAGACGATCTTATTGTCACAAAAAATTTAATCAAAGCAGGTAAAATCCTTGGAATAGAAGTTGCCGATCATATTATTATTACTAAAGAAAATTATTTTAGTTTTAAAGCGAAGAAAATTATTTAACAATTTTAAAATTATCAAAAATCTCCTTCGGTTCTTGAAAAAAGATTTGGACATCTGAAATGTGGGAAATGGGTGGGCCTTTTTTTATTAACTCAATTATTTGCTTAACTTTTTCTTCTTCTCCTTGTATTTGAGCCTCAATCCAATCACTATCGACATTCCTCACCCAACCGGTTACTCCAATTATTTTTGCTTGGATTTTTGTCCAGGCACGAAATCCAACACCAATGACGTCGCCTTTGATGTAGAGATGTACTTGCTTCAACATAGATAAATAATAACAAATGACAAATAACAAACATCAATTGAATTTTAAATAACAAATATCAAATGTCAAAACAGTTTTGTTATTGATTATTTATGATTTGTTATTCAATTGTTATTTGAGTTTTGTTATTTATTATTTTAATGATGGGTCAATCTCCCTTGCCCTCCTCAAATATTCTCCCGCCTTACTCTTATCTCCTTCAGCTAAATATAGTTGATAAAGACTGTAAAGAATATCCCTTGCTTTCGGATTAAAAGTCAATTGTTGTTCAAGATTTTTTATCAGTTCTTTTTTTTTGTTTTCTTGACTAAAAATTTCCTCTTTAACAATAGGACCATAGATATTATTATTCATTTCCAGAATTCTTTGATACTCCGGTAAAATTTTTATTTTCTGTAAAAAACTAATAGTTGAGTTTTTATCATTATTAATAAATTTAAAATAAATCAGTGAAATAAGTTGACTATATATTAAATTTAAAAAGCAAAACGCAAAAAGCAAAACGAGTCCGACTTTTTCATGCTGTTTCATAATGGTATATATTATATACTTTTTATATGGATCAGATTGATTATCAAATCTTTATTGATAGGGCAATTATAATAAGTTTAGCCAGTTTAGCTGCAGTATTTGCGGCAGGGCTAACATTTGTCCTTATCTATTTAGTAGTAATATATTTCCGGCTAAAAAAAAGAGAACAAATTTCTTTAGAAATGGTGACTTTAGAAGTAAAATTAGCCAAGGAAAATGAAATCAAGATCGATGCCGCCGATCAGATGTTTTCTTCATTTTCTTCCTTAAAAAAATCAGGTTTTTGGTCATTTCTTGAAGTTGATGATGTTGTCTCCTTTGAAATAATTGGAAAAAAAGCGGAAATTAGATTCTATGTTTCAGCGCCAAATAGGATTATTGATTTAATTGAAAAGACAATCTATGGTTATTATCCGATGGCAGATATTAAGAAAGTGGATGAACCAAATGTTTTTTCTGAACAAGGAAAGGTAGTTTTTGGAGGTCTTGTTCAAAAAGAAGCCTCATATATGCCGATTCGTCTTTATCGAGATCTACCAACAGATTCTCTTTCTGCAATTACTTCATCTCTATCAAAATTTGATGATAATGAAGCGGGTATAATCCAAATTTTAATTCGACCAGCCGGATCAAAATGGAAAAGTTCCGGGAAAAGTTATGTTTCCAGCACTAAAAAAAATGAAGCCAACCCGGAGAAAGCAACATTCAAAACCGATCCTAAAATGTTGGAAAAAATTGAAGATAAATGTTCAAAGTCTGGGTTTGAAACAACAATTCGTTTTGTTGTTACTGCATCTACTAAAGATATGGCTGATACACACTTAAAAAATATTGGGAATGCTTTCACTCAATTTAATTCTGACTTAAACAACTTTGGAGGAACAAAAGATCGTTTCAAAGGCGTGTTTATGATTAATTTTATATATAAATTTTTTCCAATTATAGATTGGTCGTTTTGGCCATTTGGTAAAACAGTTTCAATCCTATCGACTGATGAACTAGCTACTCTATTTCATTTTCCCAATAAAACTGTTGAGACACCTCACGTTCAATGGTTAAAAGCAAAGACTGCCCCCGTTCCGATTGAGGTACCTCAATCGGGAGGAACCGCAATTGGGGATGGGTATTATCGAGGTGTCAAGCGTCCCGTTACAATTGGAGTTGAAGATCGCCGCCGACACGTTTATATTATTGGAAAAACCGGCGTAGGGAAATCTGTTCTGCTTCATGATATGGCAATTCAAGATATAAAAGCCGGTCATGGCGTATGTGTGATTGACCCACATGGAGATTTGATTGATGACATTATCAAATATATTCCCGCAGAGCGGGCCGAAGATGTAATTTATTTTGATCCATCAGACGTTGAACGACCAATGGGTTTAAATTTATTGGAGGCAAAAACCGAAGATCAAAAGCATTTTATTACCACTTCAATTATTAATTTGATGTATAAACTTTACGATCCACAAAGAACCGGTATTATTGGACCCCGCTTTGAACACGCTGTTCGTAACGCCATGTTGACCGTGATGAGTGAGAAGGGATCAACTTTTGTTGAAATTGTAAGAGTTTTAACCGATCCAAAATACGTTCAGGAATTATTGCCAAAAGTTCAAGATCCAATCGTTAGACGCTATTGGACTGATCAAATTGCCCAAACATCCGACTTTCACAAATCAGAAGTGCTCGATTATATCGTTTCCAAGTTTGGTCGTTTTATCACCAATAAAACCATGAGAAATATTATTGGACAATCTGATTCAGCCTTCGATTTTCGTCGGGTAATGGATGAAGGAAAAATTTTACTCATTAATTTATCAAAAGGAAAATTAGGGGAAGAAAATTCAAGTTTTTTGGGATTAGTTTTAATACCAAAAATTTTAATTGCCGCCATGAGTAGACAAGAAATCCCAGAAGAAAAACGCCGGGATTTTTTTCTTTATGTCGATGAGTTTCAAAACTTTGCCACACCAGATTTTGCCACGATTTTATCTGAAGCGAGAAAATATCATCTTAATTTAACGGTTGCCAATCAATTTATTGGGCAGATGGACGATGAGGTCAAAAATGCTATTTTTGGAAATGTAGGAACATTGATTTCTTTTAGAGTCGGAGTAACCGATGCCTCATATATGCAGCGAGAATACCAGCCGGTATTTGGTGAAACCGACTTGATTAATATCGAAAGATTTCATGCTTATATGAAGACAATTGTTGATAATGAGCCGGTTCCGCCTTTTTCAGTTGATATGACCAAAGACATTAAAAAATTTAGAGCCGGTTCCAACGAAAAAATTGCCCAAGCAGTTATTCAGCTTTCCCGATTAAAATATGGGAGACCAAGAGAACTAGTCGAGGCAGAAATTAATCAGAGAGCGAGGCTATAAAAACTGTTAAGTATTAAACTGTTAAAACCTAAATAAACTGTTAAACACTAAACTGCTAAACAAAAAGTGTTTAATATTTAAGTTTTAATAGTTTTTTTAACTGTTTAAGTTTTAACCGTTTAACTGTTTTTTATGCTTTTAACTTATAAAACCATCCTCACCAAAAAAACCCAGCTTAATTCCAACACCCATCTCTACCATTTTGATCTACTCGAGCCGAAGGAAATAATTTTTGAGCCGGGTCAATATGTCATGCTCAAAGTTCCTTCCGAAAAAGGTCCTGTTTCTCGGCTTTATTCAATCGCTTCACCAAATACTATTAAAAATAGTTTTGAATTAATTATAGGAATAATTCCAGGCGGTTTAGCCTCAAATTATTTATTTTCATTGAAAGAAAATACCGAAGTAATATTTTATGGTCCAGCGGGAGTGTTTGGCTTAAAAGAAAATGATAGAACAAAAATATTTTTGGTGACAGGGACGGGGATTGCACCGATTTTATCGATAATAAAATCGAATTTTCAATTTTCAATTTTCAATTTTCAATTATTTTGGGGATTAAAAAATTATCAAGATGTTTATATATTCGATGAATTAAAACAATTGAACAATGAAACAATGAAGCAATTTGAATTCAAGATTTGCTTGTCTCGTGAACAAAATCTCGATATGATTCCCGAAGAAGATAGAAAATATTTTAAATTAGGACATATTGATAAAGTAATGGAAGAAGAATTGAACAATGAAGCAATGAAACAATCGAACAATTTTGAGTTTTACCTTTGTGGTGGTCGAACAGCTGTCGAATCATTAAGGTTATTCTTATCAAGTAAAAATATTCCAAAGGAAAATATTTATTTTGAGAAATTCTAATAATATCGAGTATTTCTATTCTCTTTTATTATTAATGAATTAATCGATGTTAAAGTGTATAATCGGCTTATTGTTATGCAGAAAATAGATTATATAACTGATCAAATTTCCAAACAACAAGAAAAACTTCTTAAACTTCTTATTTCAGTCGCCAATATCCCTAGCCCAACAGGACGGGAACAGAAAAAAATACAATTTATCAAACAGAAGATAAACGAATATGGAGTGAAAGATACTTCGATAGATAATGCTGGTAATTTGATTGTAAAGTTACCTTCAAAATCAAAAGATGGATTAAAAAAAACAATGTTAGTTGTTGCTCATACCGATACGGCCTGTGATTCTGGAGAAAAAGTCAGAATAATACAAGATGAAAGATATATCTATGGTCATGGCGTTTGTGATAATAGTACTGGTGTGACTGCTTTATTAACTACGATTGAACTAATAAAAAAACATCATTTTGAATTTGATAATAATTTAATTATTGCGTTTACAGTCGGTGAGGAAGGATTAGGAGCAAAAAGAGGAATGAAGCAAATGATTAAAGATTACGGAAAACAAATTGACGCGGTTATCAATGTTGAAAGCCATAATATTGGACGGGTTACTAATCAGATCATCGGTCAATATCGTTTTAAACTTTCTGTAGAAACAAAATTAGGAGGGCATAGTTTTAGAGATTTTAGCAGACCTAATGCCAACGTTATATTGGCACAAATTATTAGCGATTTTTCAAATTTAAAGTTATTCCAGAAAAAAGCAAAAACAACTTTTAATATTGCACAAATAAAAGGAGAAGGTACTATAAATGCGATATCTCAAACGTCATCTTGTTTATTTGAAATACGTTCTGAGGATAATCAAAAGCTGGAAAATGCAAAGAAAACATTGAACGTAATTATTTCTAAATACAAAAAACAATTCCCTGATATTTCAATAGAAATAAATGTATCAGCACAGGTGCCGGCGGTTATTTTCCCATCAAAACATAAAATATATCAACTAACTTTTGCTGTGCAAAAAAAACTAGGTATTGTCCCTAAGATAAATTCTGGAAATACTGATGGGGATGTCTCCATGGCAGTCGGAATTCCAACTGTGACTATTGGAACAAGCAACGGATGGAATACTCATTCTATGGATGAATATATGGAGAAAAAATCGTTAGCAATTGGCATTAAACAGGTCTTTATGGCTATACTCACAATCACATCAATGTATTAATATAAAATTATAGAGAATACTTTTTTTACATCTACAAAATAAATTGTGTGATATAATCTACTCAAAATGTCATTAGAGCAATCTAATCCTAATAAACATGGATTTGATATTTTGTCACGACCGCAAGAATCTGAGCATCTCTACTCATTTGACAGTATTGATAATCGCCTACTTTCTCGTGTTGGTGGAAAAGGAGCTAATCTAGTGCTACTTAAACGGGCTGGCTTACCAGTTCCTGATGGATATTGTATACCAACGAATATTCATGAATATTATATTGAAAATAGTAAACTTCCTGATAACTTAGTTGCCAAAATAACAGAAGCAAAAAATAGGTTAGGTGGAAAAATTGCAATAAGGAGTTCTGCTAATTGTGAAGATGGAACAGACTTGAGTATGACTGGTGTATTTCAATCTCATTACGTTGTTGAAAATGAAGAAATTGAACAGGTCGTTATAGATATATTTGAACAGGCACACTCATCAGAAGTAGAAAAATTTATGTCATTACATGGCATATCGGTTGAAAATGTAAAAATGGGTTTGGTTATCCAAGAACTTATAGAGCCAGACGTAGCAGGAGTAATATATACAGGCGTTAATGGAGATGATTTATTAATCCAGTATGTTGACGGTTTTGGAGCAAAATTAGTTGACGGAGAAACACAGGGAAGTACAATTCTTGCAAGCAAAGATAACACGATTTTGCAATCAACTGGATTTGAAACAATACCTTTACCACCAAACGTAATTAACCAACTGTCAGGATATTCTCGCACTATTGAAAATCTTTTTCACGGAATTCCTCAAGATATTGAATTTGCTTATAAAGATGGAGCGGTCTATATCTTGCAAGCAAGAACCCTAACTGCCGATTTGGGAAAAGTTGATTTGAGAGAATCACCAGAAGATACTCTAGAAGCAACAAAACTTAAATTGAGACAATTAATATCTAAAGAAAAACAAGAATTAGGAACACCAACAACAATTTTTAGTGATGCAAATTATAGCGAATTGCTACCAAAACCAACAGCAATGGATATTGGGATACATATGTATGTGTGGGGCGGGAGTGATGAAATACCTGGTGCAAAACAATTAGGACATGCAGCAATGGGCTATTTGGTTGGTAAAGAGTCAATACCAATAATAAGTTATATTGGAGGGAGAACATATTTTAGTATTGCACGTAATGCTGGAGTTTATCATGTTGGTTTTCCTGAAACCACTCAAGAATATTACGCTACTTTGGTTCATGAATACTTAGATGCTGTTCAGAAAGATCCTGAAAAAGGAGAATATCCTCAAATGGGGCTCTATCTTCAAGATCCAACATTAAAAGACCTACAAATTAGATTTGGTGACAGAGCACAAGAATATTTTCAAGTATATCAATTATTCGTTACAAGGATGCGTGGATTTGCAGATGAATATCTCTCCGAATTTCATTCCCAGAGACTTCCTGAAACTACGAGATTCGTACAAAAATTGCAAGAAACAAACTTGCAGAGTATGACTAATCAACAACTGGCTGATTACGCAATTGGCATATTGGAACATAATAGAACAATGTC
>Ga0265292_1001791_pt1 | contig 17281 bp, 11 predicted proteins | sample Munlanlewell296A_FD_189080 | JGI IMG/M metagenome (GOLD analysis project Ga0265292, IMG submission 189080) | Leachate microbial communities from a municipal landfill in Southern Ontario, Canada - Leachate well 296A | ecosystem: Engineered > Solid waste > Landfill > Unclassified | place: Canada... | reverse complement strand
GAGAAGCTCTGCGAGCCCGACGGCAAGGCGCCGACAACCGAGTCCGCAAGCTACATCCACAACGGTAAGTGCGAGCCCATGTTCCAAAGGACCGACACCTTCGTGGCCAAGCCCTCGGCCGGTGGCATGCCTTCGGGACCCAACGTTATGGTCACCATGAAGGTCGAGCGCACGGTCCACGGGATCGTGCAGGCGCGGGGCACAGTCGGCGGCAAGCCGGTCGCCTTCGTGAGAGCCCGCACGAGCTACTTCAAGGAAGTCGATTCGGCGATGGGCTTCATCCTCCTGAACAACTCCGACGCGATACGGGGGCCGGAGGACTTCAGGCACGCGGCTCAGTACATCAACCACAGCTTCCAGTGGTTCTTCCTCAACGGCGATCACATTGCCTACCAGATGGCGGGCACGTATCCGGTCAGGGCTCCCGGGGTCGACCCCGACCTGCCGGTTTGGGGCACGGGCGAGTGGGATTGGCGCGGGGTGGTGCCGGCCGACCAACTCCCGTGGGACATCGACCCGCCCAAGGGCTACATCACGTCATGGAACAACAAGCAGGCACCCGGCTGGAACGCCGCCGACGGCAACTACTCGTTTGGCCCGGTGCACCGTGTCCAGATGCTGAACAAGCGCCTGGAGGCCCTGATCGCCTCTGGGAACAAGATCACACTGCCCGATGCGGTCTGGGTGGCCTCCGATGCCTCGACGGTCGACTTGCGGGGCCAGGAGGTGCTCCCGCTGCTGCTGGACGTCCTGGGCAAGCCGCCGGACGAGCTGAGCCAGGCTCAAGACCTGCTTCGAGGGTGGGCGGATGCCGGCGCTCACCGGCTCGACCGGACCGGCGATGGGCACTATGACCAGGCCCCGGCGGTTGCCTTGATGGACGCCTGGTGGCCCAAGGCCGTCCACGCCGTTTTCGACCCGGTCATGAAGGACAAGTATGGGTATTCGCCGATGGCCTTCGACAACCCGCCGGGCGCGCTTGGCAGCGCGTACCAGTTCGGGTATTTCGGCTATCTGAGCAAGGATCTGCGGCGCGTCCTCGGGTGGGCGGTCAAGGGGACGTGGCATCGTACGTACTGCGGGAGCGGAGACCTCGCGGCCTGCCGGGACGCGCTTGCCTCGAGCCTGCGTGAGGCGGTCAAGCAAGTCTCGGACGCCTACGGTGCCGACTCCGCCAAGTGGGATTCCGACGCCAAGACCGAGGATCAGGACAGAATTCAGTTCAGCGCCGTGGGTGTGGTGAACATCCCGGCGATCGAGTGGCAGAACCGTCCGACCTTCCAGCAGGTGGTGGAGTTCTCGGCTCCCGGGCGGGGGTCGGCAGTCTCGGGCACGAACCCCGCCAAGCCCTTGCCCGCGACCGGCCGGGCCGCGGGCGCTGGACTTGTTGCACTGGTGTTGGGAGTCATTGTGGCGGGAATGGGCGCGAGGAAGCATCTACTCCCACGCTCTTGAAAGAGAATCCGGCGGGGCGTTACCAGCCTCGCTCGATCCACTCCGCGAGCTGCGGGCGCTGGGTGCCGATGGTGGTGTCGGCGCCGTGCCCCGGACAGACCACGATGTGATCGTCGAGCGTGAACAGCGACCGCTCGATGGAGTTGACGATCTGCCGGAATGCGTCGGCGTTGCCGAAGGTGTTGCCGGGGCCTCCGGGGAACAGGGTGTCTCCCGAGAAGACCTGTCTTCCGGCCGCGAGGAAGGAGACGCCGCCGGGGCTGTGACCCGGGGTGTGCAGAACGCGAAGCGATCCGGCTCCCACGGGGATCTGCTGTCCGTCCTGGAGCAGCAGGTCGGGGTGAACGGGCAGTATGGCGGCGTCGGCCGGGTGGCACGCAAGGGGAACGCGCAATTCGGCGATGACCGCCCGCAAGGCCCCGACATGGTCGCTGTGGCCGTGGGTGAGCAGCACGGCCGTGACGGTGATGCGAGCGTTGGCCACCTCGCCGAGGATCCGGCGAGGGCTGGCCGCGGGATCGATGACCACGCCGTTTCCCGAAGCGGGGTCCCAGACGAGGTAGACGTTGTTGTTGAAAGTCCCGACGGCGAACTTGAGAGCGTTCAGTCCCTCGCCGGGATAGAGATGAGCCGGGTCGCCCCGCAGGACCGATGAGGGCTCGAGTGGTGCGGATCGGCTCATGATTGGTACCTCCGAGGGGGGGATTGACGGACCGGGCATCCTTGAGGGCGGGTGATCGGGCGAGGCACCTCCCTGGGCCGGCGGAGCGATCGGCGCGGCGGCCTTGTCCCGGCGGCGGAGCTACAATAGCGCCCGCCCTCCCGCCGATGCGAGGCGACGCAAGGGGATCATATGTCCAGCGACGAGATCGTCATCCACGGGGCCAGGGAGCACAACCTCAAGAACATCAACCTGCGGCTCCCGCGCGAGAAGCTCATCGTGTTCACCGGGCTGTCCGGCTCGGGGAAGTCCTCGCTTGCCTTCGATACCATCTACGCCGAGGGGCAGCGCCGCTACGTCGAGAGCCTTTCGGCCTACGCTCGGCAGTTCCTCGGGCAGATGGAGAAGCCCGACGTCGACTTCATCGAGGGACTCTCGCCGGCGATCTCGATCGATCAGAAGGGCGCCTCCCACAACCCGAGATCGACCGTGGGCACGATCACGGAGGTGTACGACTACCTTCGCCTCCTATTCGCGAGGGTGGGCACCCCTCACTGCCCCAAGTGCGGCAAGGTGATCGCCCGTCAGTCCGCGGAGCAGATCGTCGACCGAGTGCTGGAACTGGCGGAGGGGACCAAGTTTCAGGTCCTTGCCCCGGTCGTGCGCGCCCGCAAGGGCGAGTACGAGGCCATGTTGTCCGAGTTGGCCGGCAAGGGGTTCGCCCGAGCGCGAGTGGACGGCGAGGTTCGCGATCTGACCGAGAAGATCCGCCTTGCGCGCCACTACAAGCACACCATCGAGATCGTGGTCGATCGCCTGGTCTCCAAGGAGGGGATCGGCCGGCGCGCGACGGACGCCGTGGAGACCGCGCTCAAGCTGACCGATGGGCTGGTCTCGATCGACTTTCCCGACAAGGGCGAGACCATCACCTACTCCGAGCACCTGGCGTGTCTGGACGACGGGCTCTCCTTCGAGGAGTTCGCCCCGCGCAACTTCTCGTTCAACTCACCGTTCGGCGCCTGCGAGACCTGCACGGGGCTGGGGACGCGAATGGAGGTGGACCCCGAACTGGTCGTTGCCGACCCCAGTCTGTCCCTGGAGCAAGGCGCGATCTCGCCCTGGTCCACGGGTCACTTCTTCGAGTACTTCACCCGGCTGCTCTCGGCGCTGGCCGATCAGCTCGGCTTCTCGATGTCCACACCCTGGCGCAAGCTCACCAAGGCCCAGCGCGAGGCGATTCTGCACGGCCTGGGGGAAGGCGACGTCTACGTCAGCTACCGAAACCGCTTCGGACGCAGGCGCTCCTACCACACAGGCTACGAGGGCGTGATCCCCTACCTGCACCGGCGGCACTCGGAGGCGGAGAGCGACTTCTCGCGAGAGCGCATCGAGTCCTACATGCGGCTGGTTCCCTGCCCGTCCTGCGGTGGTCTGCGGCTGAAGCCCGAAGTTCTGGCCATGACGGTGGGCGGGCGCAACATAGCGGAGATGTCCTCGGACTCCATCGAGAGGGCCGACCGTTTCCTGCGGGGATTGGAGTTGTCGCAGAAGGAACGCATGATCGCCGAGCGCATCCTCAAGGAGGTCCATTCCCGGCTGGGGTTCCTGCTGGACGTGGGGCTGGGGTATCTCACTCTCGACCGGCCGGCCGCGAGCCTGGCGGGGGGCGAGGCCCAGCGCATCCGACTGGCGACTCAGATCGGCTCCGGGTTGGTCGGCGTGCTCTACATTCTCGACGAACCCTCGATCGGCCTGCATCAGCGTGACAATCGGCGTCTTCTGGACACCCTGATTCGCTTGCGCGACCTGGGCAACACGTTGATCGTGGTCGAGCACGACGAGGCCACCATCCGTGAGGCCGATCACGTGGTCGACATCGGACCGGGGGCGGGCGAGCACGGAGGATACATCGTCGCTCAGGGCAGCCTGGCGGACATCATTGCCGAGCCCGGATCCCTCACCGGGGCCTACATGGCCGGCCGGCGGGCGATCCGCGTGCCGGAGTGGCGCCGTCCGCCGACGGGCCGGTGGATCGAGGTCCTCGGCGCCGCGCAGCACAACTTGAAGAGCATCGACGTGCGCATTCCGTTGGGGTGCTTCGTTTGCGTGACCGGGGTGTCGGGATCGGGCAAGTCCACGCTGGTGGCGGACACCCTCCACCCGGCCTTGATGAACGCGTTGTATCGGTCGCGCCTCTCGCCCGGCAAGCACAGGACGATCAAGGGCCTCGATCACGTCGACAAGGTGATCGCCATCGACCAGTCGCCGATTGGGCGGACGCCTCGGTCCAATCCGGCCACCTACACCGGGGTGTTCGACAAGGTGCGCGATCTGTTCGCCCAGACCCCGCAGGCCAAGGTTCGCGGCTACCGGCCCGGGCGTTTCTCGTTCAACGTCAAGGGCGGGCGATGCGAGGCCTGCGCGGGGGACGGCACGATCAAGATAGAGATGCACTTTCTTCCGGACATCTACGTGCCGTGCGAGGTATGCAAGAGCCGCCGCTACAATCGCGAGACTCTCGAGGTTCGCTACAAGGGCCGCACGATCGCCGATGTTCTCGACCTGAGTGTCGAGGAGGCGAGGGAGTTCTTCGGGGCGATCCCGCCGATACGCCGCCACCTGGAGACGCTGGACGATGTGGGGCTCGGCTACGTCAAACTCGGCCAGAGCGCGCCGACGCTGTCGGGAGGAGAGGCGCAGCGAGTCAAGCTCGCCAGCGAACTGTGCAAGCGAGCTACGGGGCGGACCTTCTACATCCTGGACGAGCCGACCACCGGGTTGCACTTCGAAGACATCGCCAAGCTGCTGGCGGTATTGCAGCGGCTGGTGGAGATGGGCAACACCGTCCTGGTGATCGAGCACAACCTGGACGTCATCAAGACCGCCGATTGGATCATCGACCTCGGTCCGGAGGGAGGCGACGCGGGTGGGCAGATCGTCGCCGAAGGAACGCCGGAGGCCGTGATGAGCAATGCCGCGTCATATACCGGCCGCTTTCTCGGGGAGCACCTGCGCGGCGAGGCGGCCGCGACCGAAGCGCCGGATCCGGTGCTCCAATCGGTGGGCTGATGCAGCGCGTCGCGATTTCGCCGCCACCCGAGTTGTCGGAAGTGCCGGATGCCCCCGGGTGCTACTTGTTTCGGGACGCCTCGGAACGAGTGGTCTACGTGGGCAAGGCTGCTTCGCTTCGCAAGCGACTGGCCAACTACTTCGGAGAACCGGGCAGCCTGCACGTTCGCACGCGTGCCATGCTCGAGGCGGCTTCCAGCGTGGAGTGGGTCCTCGTGCGAACCGAGCTGGAGGCTCTGCACCTGGAGCTCACGCTCATCAAGGAACACCGTCCCCGCTACAACGTGCGCTACCGGGACGACAAGTCCTATCCCTATCTGGCGGTCACCCTGGAGGAGGCGGTTCCACGCGCGGTCGTGATGCGGGGGCCGCATCACAAGGGTGTGCGCTACTTCGGGCCCTATGCCCACGCGTACGCCATTCGCGAAACGCTGGACCTGCTTCTTCGCCCCTTCCCGGTGCGCACCTGCTCTGATGGGGTCTATGAGCGCTGCCGGAGATTGGGCCGGCCGTGTTTGCTGGCCGACATCGAGAAGTGCGCCGCGCCTTGCGTGGGCCGAGTCGGCATCGAGGAGCACCGGGCGATCGTGGAGGAGTTGTGCGCGTTTCTCTCGGGGCGCACGGCGCCTGTGCTGGAGCGGATCGAGCGGGACATGTGCGAGGCGGCCGAAGCCATGGATTTCGAGCGGGCGGCCAGGCTTCGCGACCGGCTCGCGGCGGCGGGCAAGGCCGTCGAGCGCCAGCAGATGGTCTCGACCAAAGAGGAGGATCTGGACGTCGTGGCCATGGCCGGAGACGAGCTGGAGGCTGCTCTCCAGGTTTTCTTCGTGCGCCGTGGAAGGGTGATGGGGCGGAGAGGGTGGGTGGTCGATCGGGTTGAGGACTTGACGGATGGGCAATTGTTGGCCGGTTTCTTGCGCCAGCTCTACGTCGAGCGGCAGACGGAGATCCCGCCTCGGATCCTGGTCCCGGAGGCGATCGACCCGGTCGAGGAAGGAGCTTTGCTGGAGTGGCTGCGCGAGCTGCGGGGTGCCAGGGTCCAGGTCCGGGTTCCGGTTCGGGGCGAGAAGATGGAACTGCTGGAAACCGTGACCGGAAACGCGACAGAAGCCTTCACCCAGCACCGCCTCAAGCGGGCGGCGGACTTCGATGCTCGTTCGCGCGCGCTTCGGGAACTCCAGGAGCACCTGGGTCTTGCCGAGGCGCCCCTTCGCATCGAGTGCTTCGACGTCTCGCACCTGCACGGCAGCCAGGCGGTCGGCTCGATGGTGGTTTTCGAAGACGGGCTGGCCCGACCGAGTGAGTACCGGCACTTTCGGGTGTCGGGCATCGAGGCCGGGGACGACGTGGGGTCGATGCGCGAGGTGCTGATTCGGCGACTGAAGCACTTGGATGAGCAGTCGGGGGATGAGGGCGCCCAGCGCTCGCGCCGCTTCGCCTATCGGCCCGGCCTGATCGTGGTGGACGGGGGTAAGCCGCAATTGGGCGCGGCCCTGGAGGCACTGGCCGAGTCCGGGGCATCGGATGTCAGCGCGATCTCCCTCGCCAAGCGGCTCGAGGAGGTCTACGTGCCCGGGCGGTCCGAGCCCCTTGTCGTTCCCCGGTCCTCCGAGGCCCTCTACCTGTTGCAGCGCCTGCGCGACGAGGCGCACCGCTTTGCGCTGAGCTACCACCGGCGCTTGCGCTCAAAGGCGGCGACGCGCTCCGACCTTCAGGACATCGCCGGCGTGGGCAAGGCCAGGCGGCTCGCGCTGCTCGGGCATTTTGGGTCGATGCGCAAGCTCGCGCTGGCCGACTTCTCGGAAATCCAAGCGGTGCCGGGTGTGTCTGCTACGCTGGCCGCCAGGATCTTCGAGCACCTTCACGGGGTTGACCCGGCCCCGACGAGCGGGGTGGGCCGAAAGGGGTAGAGGGTGAAACGCCACCGGGCGGGGACCGAAGTCGTCATCATCACCGGCCTGTCGGGCGCCGGGCGCTCGGAAGCCTCCAACAACCTGGAGGACCTTGGCTACTTCGTGATCGACAACCTCCCGCCCGCGCTGATCGGCAAGATGGTCGACCTGGTTTCGGTTCCGGGCAGCAGCGCGACCCGGCTGGTGCTGGTGGTCGATGCGCGTGGGGGCCAGTTCTTCGAGGACCTCGAGTCGGCGCTGGTGGGTCTTCGCCGGCGAGGTGTGCACTTTCGGATCGTCTACCTAGAGGCCTCCGACGAGGCATTGTTGCGAAGGTTCGAGGCGACGAGGCGCCTTCATCCCCTTGGGGGCGAGCGGGTCATCGATGGCATTCGCAGGGAGCGGGAGATGCTGCGGGGCCTTCGCGGCCAGGCGGACCTGATCATCGACACCAGCGACGTCAACGTTCACGAGCTGCGGGAGAAGATGGTCAAGACCTTCGGGGGCCCGAAGGCCGAAGAAGGCGACTTGCGGATCTCCGTGCTCTCCTTCGGATTCAAGTACGGGTTGCCGCTGGATGCGGATGTGGTGATCGACGTCCGGTTCCTGCCGAACCCCCACTGGAAAGACGAGCTGCGTCCCCTGACGGGCCTGGCCGGGCCGGTTCGAGACTACGTGATGGAGCAGGATCCAACGGGCGCGTTCTTGGAGCGTTTCGAGGCGTTGCTGGAAGTGCTCATCCCGGGCTACCAGGCGGAGGGGAAGCACTACCTGGGGATTGCCGTGGGATGCACCGGCGGCAAGCACCGGTCTGTTGTGCTGACTGAGGAGATCGGAGCCTACCTCAGAGACCGGGGACTGACGGTCGCGGTGGAGCACCGGGACATCGGTAGGGAGTGAGAGCGCTCGGGCGAGCGCGCCGCGCGGGGGGTGTGGTCGCAAATGCCGCGGGTCGGTCGAGAGCTACGTGCCTGGGTAGGCAGACGGTCCGGGCTCTCTTTGGGAGTGGTCGCACAGGGCGCGTGTGAGCCGTGAGTTTCGTGCTGGTGGCCAAGGAGGAGATGGCGCGGATTGCCCGCGCGAAGCCCTGCTGCCGGCGAGCCGAGCTGGCGGGGTTGCTGCGCACCGCCGGAAGCCTGCATCTCACCGGCGGGGGAGAGGGACTGGCGTACCGGCTGGAAGTGGCTACCGGTTCGGGGGCCGTCGCGCGCGCCGCATTCCGGCTGCTGCACGAGGTCTTCAAGGTGCGCCCCGAGATCGTGGTGGCGGAGCGGCCGAGCCAGCGTGGTCTGAGGGTTCGCAGCTATCGGGTGGCGGTGGAGGAGAAGGCCGGGGAGATCGCGCGGTTGGCGGGGCTGCTCAGTGAGGAGGGCAATCCGTCGGGCGGAGTGAGGGCTTCGCTCGTGGCCCGCAACTGCTGCGCGATGGCCTATGTCGGGGGAGCATTCCTGGGGCGGGGATCGATCAGCGATCCCAAACGCTCGGCCCATCTGGAGATCGGGGTACCGGACGAGCAGACGGCTCGCGACCTGGAGGGGATCCTGTGTCGTCAGGGTTGGCGGGCCGGCGCGGGTGCGCACCGGGGCGAGTGGCGTGTCTACCTTAAGAGCGCCGGCGAGATCGGGGATCTGCTGGGACGCATGGGAGCGGGGCAGGCCTACCTTGCGTGGGAGGAGAGCCGCGTGCGGCGCGAGGTGAGGCTGGACACCATTCGTCTGGCCAATGCCGACCAGGCCAACGTGCGCCGGGAAGTCAAGGCGTCCCTTCGCCAGACCGCCCTTGCCCGGGCGGTTCTGGAGCTACCCCCGGGCACGCTGCCTGAGGGGCTGCGAGAGGTGGCGCTGGCGCGGGTGGCCAACCCGGAGGCGAGCCTGGCGGAGCTGGGGCGGCTGTGCGCGCCGCCGCTGTCCAAAGCCGGGGCGCACCGGCGTTTCACGCGTCTGGAAGCTCTGCTGTCCGCGGGCGCGCCGAAGGCGCGCTCTGGCGAAGAAGCGCCGGGTCGGGGCAGAATGTAGGGCCGGATGTGCCATAGCCTGTCAAGGAGGAGATCCGAAATGACTGTGCGGGTTGGTATCAACGGATTTGGGCGGATTGGGCGGAGCTTCTTGCGAGCGGTGCGGGAACAGGGCGCCGATGTCGAGATCGTGGCGATCAACGATCTGACCGACACCAAGACGCTGGCTCATCTGCTGAAGTACGACTCGATCATGGGCAGGTTCGGCGCGCCCGTCACCAGTGCCGAGAGTTCGATGACGGTGGACGGCAAGGTGATCAAGGTTCTGGCGGAGAAGGATCCCGCGGCCCTGCCGTGGGCAGACCTGGGCGTGGACGTCGCGATCGAGTCGACGGGGCGCTTCACGGCCCGGGACAAGGCTGAGCTTCACCTGGCGGCCGGCGCCAAGAAGGTCATGATCTCGGCCCCCGCCAAGGGAGAGGACATCACGATAGTGATGGGCGTCAACGACTCTCTCTACGACCCGGCCGCCCACCACATCATCTCCAACGCCTCCTGCACGACGAACTGTGTGGCCCCCCTGGCCAAGGTCCTGCAGGACAGCTTCGGCCTGGTGCGCGGTTTCATGACCACGATCCATGCCTACACCAACGACCAGGTCATCCTGGACTACCCGCACAAGGACCTGCGCCGTGCGCGAGCCGCGGCGATGAACATCATCCCGACGACCACCGGTGCGGCCAAGGCCGTTGCCCTGGTCATTCCCGAGCTGAAGGGCAAGCTGGACGGCTTCTCGCTGCGGGTGCCCGTGCCGGACGGATCGGTCACCGACCTGGTGGCAGAACTCGGCAAGCCGGCGAGCGTGGAGGAGATCAATGCCGCCTACGCCAAGGCGGCCGGCGGGGCCCTGAAGGGGATCCTGGAGTACACCGAGGATCCCATCGTCTCCTCCGACGTCGTGGGAAACCCACACTCCTCGGTCTTCGACGCCCTGTCGACCATGTCTTCCGGGACGCTGGTGAAGGTCATCAGTTGGTACGACAACGAGTGGGGCTACTCGAACCGGATGGTGGACCTGCTCGGCCTGATCGCCAAGGGACTCTGAGCCGTCGAGCGATCCGAGTCTCGCGTAGGACGGGAGCCGATGTGACGTTGCGCACGCTGGCCGGCTTGGACGTCGCCGGCAAGAGAGTCTTGGTCAGGGCCGACTTCAACGTCCCGCTGACCGAAGCGGGTGAGATCCGCGACGACATGCGAATCCGTGCGACGCTGCCCACCCTGGAGTACGTCCTGAAGGGTGGCGGAAGCCTCGTGGTGGCAAGCCATCTTGGCCGCCCCAAGGGCAGTGTCGACATGAAGTACTCCCTGGAGCCGGTGGCCAGAAGGCTGGAGGAGTTGTTGGGCAAGCCGGTCGCGCTGGGGGGGCCCGAGGTGGTGGGCCCGGCCGTGGAGGCCCTGGTGGGGGCAGGCGGGCCCGGGAGTGTCGTGCTGCTGGAGAACCTGCGGTTCCATCCGGGCGAGACCTCCAACGATCGGGAGTTCGCGGCGGCGCTCGGGCGCCTGGCGGACATCTACGTCGACGACGCCTTCGGTTCCTCCCACCGCGCTCACGCCAGCGTGGTGGGGGTGCCGGCCCTCCTGCCCGGCTACGCGGGGTTCCTGCTGGCCCGGGAAGTCGATGCGCTCTCCAGGGTCCTGGACAATCCGGCCCACCCGTTCGCGGCGGTGATCGGTGGGGCCAAGGTCTCCGACAAGCTGGCGGTGCTGGACAACTTGGTCGGCAAGGTTGACCAGTTGCTGATCGGTGGCGGGATGTGCTTCACGTGTCTGGCTGCCCAGGGTCTCGAGGTCGGCTCCTCGCTGCTCGAGCCCGATCGGATCGAGGAGATCCGCGGCTTCCTTGGGCGGGCGCAGGCCGCGGGCACGAAGGTCATGCTGCCCGGGGACATCGTGGTCGCGGAGGCTTTCTCGGCCGAGGCCGCGGCGAAGGTGGTGCCGGCCGACGGCATCGAGGCGGGCTGGCAGGGGTTGGACATCGGGCCCGGGGCCGTGGAGACCTTCGGCCGCGCCATTCGCCAAGCGGCCACCGTGCTGTGGAATGGGCCGATGGGCGTCTTCGAGTGGGAGCGATTCGCGGCGGGCACCCTGGGAGTGGCACAGGCAGTGGCGGACTGCCCCGGCTACACGGTGGTCGGCGGGGGAGACTCGGCGGCGGCGTTGAAGCGATTCGGGATGGCGGACCGCGTCTCGCACCTGTCCACGGGAGGGGGCGCCTCCCTGGAGTTCATAGAGGGCAAGACCTTGCCGGGCGTGGCGGCTCTGCAGGCCTAGCGAGCAGACGGGATCCGGGGCGCGAATACTGCCGCGCCGGGACCGCGCGAGGCGGCGGAAGGCTGACTCCGGCAAGACCGGGCGGAAGGGGAGAGGGATGGCAAGACGGCCGATCATTGCGGGCAACTGGAAGATGTTCAAGAACCACCTGGAGGCCATCCAGTTGGTGCAGAAGCTGTCATATCTGCTGGAGGCCTCCGACACCAAGCGGGTGGACGTGGTGCTCTGCCCGCCGTTCACTTCACTTCGCAGCGTGCAGACCCTGATCGAGGCGGACCGCCTGCAGTTCGGCATCGGCGCTCAAAACATGCACTGGGAAGTTGAGGGCGCATTCACCGGAGAGATCTCGGCGAGCATGCTGGCCAAGCTCAAGGTGCGTTACGTGATAGTCGGCCATTCCGAGCGACGTCAGTACTTCGGTGAGACCGATGAGACGGTCAACCGCAAACTCAAGGCCGCATTCTCGGCCGGGCTGACGCCGATCTGCTGCGTGGGCGAGACGCTCGAGCAGAGGGAGTCGGGGGTCACGTCGAGCGTTGTTGAGGGGCAGGTGGCGCTTGGCCTGGAGGGACTCACTCCCGAGCAGGTGGGCTCTATGGTCATCGCCTACGAGCCCATCTGGGCCATCGGAACCGGTCGTACTGCCAGTCCCGCCGACGCTCAGGAAGTCGCCGGCGTGATCCGCGGGAAAGTGGCGGTGGGTTTCGGGCAGGATGTCGCCGAGAAGGTGCGCATCCAGTACGGCGGCAGCGTCAAGGCCGGCAACATCGGCGACATCATGGCGCAGCCGGATGTCGACGGAGCACTGGTCGGCGGGGCCTCCCTCGACCCCGAGGACTTCGCGCTCATCATCAAGTACCCGGCGTAGGACCGGTTCACGCTCCCGCGTCGGTGGCGTTTCTCTGCGGGCAGGCTTGGCTGGGAAGGGGATGGTGCGGGGATTTTCTTGCCGTTCGCGGTGGTTAGGGGAGTTGCGGGAGAGGGTATAGCGGTAGTATTGCGCGGAAAGTCCACATCGGTGGTGGTTCCGGGTACCCCGGCGCATGACCTGCGCGTGGCGGGGACTGAGAACCACAAGGCACTGACCGGTTGGCCTGAGGAGTACTGGCGCGCTGAGCAGCTCGCACGAGGGAGTGAGGAGGTGATGGGCCGAAGAGGGTAGTGGCAGGAGGAAGTTTGGGTTCCTCCGCGACCTTTCGCTTTTTCGGCGGGCGCGGCAGGACGACTCTAGGAGGTGCGATGCACCGCAAGCACGTGAAGTTCTTGGCCCTGCTCGCGATCGCTGCCCTGTTCGTGGCCGGTTGCGGCAAGGAGGAAAAGAAGGCAGGTCCGACCGCCAAGACCGGCGGCATCTTCAAGATGGAGCTTTCGGAGCCGGAGAGCCTCGACCCGGGCCTCATCTCTACCTCCGAGGGCATCCTGGTGGCTCACCAGATGTTCGACTCGCTGGTGACCTTCGACTCCAAGACGGCTGAGGCCAAGCCGGCCGGAGCCGCAAGCTGGACGGTTTCCGACGCGGGCAAGAAGATCACCTACAAGCTCAAGCCGAATCAGGTCTTCTCCGACGGCACGGCCCTGACCGCGAAGAACTACGCGGCCGGAATCAACCGGGTCGCCCAGAAGGAGACGGCATCCGATGTGGCCTACCACCTCTCGGGCATCGTCGGCTACAAGGAAGTACACGACGACGGCACGGCGAAGGAGATGTCCGGCGTCAAGGTCATCGACGACAGCACCCTTGAAGTCAGCCTGTCCGCGCCGGACGCCGACTTCGTGATCCGGTCCGGGCACACGATCTTCTCGCCGATCCCGGCCAACGTCACCGACTGGAAGGCGTTCAACGAGCAGCCGGTCGGCAACGGCCCGTACATGATGAAGGAGAAGTGGCAGCACGACGTGTCGGTCACGCTGGTGCGCAATCCCAAGTGCGTGAGTAGTCCGAAGCCCTACCTGGACGAGATCGATATCAAGCTCTACGCCGACCAGACGGCCGCCTACAAGGACTTCCAGGCCGGCGCCATCGACTACGTCCGGGTTCCGCCCGAGCAGATCGACGCGGCCAAGGCAGCCTACCCGAAGGGCTTCATCGAGCAGGAGTCCACTGGTCTGGACTACCTGGTGACCAACGTTGAGACCGCGCCCACCAACAACGTGGACTTCCGTCGCGCGCTCTCGATGGCCATCGACCGTGCCGCGATCGTGAAGGCCGTCTTCAGTGGTCACCGGAGCCCGGCGGACGACATTCTGCCGCCGGTCTTCCCGGCCCACCGCAAGGGCGCCTGCACCTACTGCGTTTACGACCCGGTCAAGGCCAAGGAACTGCTCGCCAAGTCCGGCGTGAACATGGCGGGCAAGAAGCTCAAGATCTCCCTGAACTCAGGAGCCGGCCACGAGACGTGGATCCAGGCCGTGGGCAACTCCATCAAGGAGAACCTGGGCATCGACTACGAGCTGAACGGGCTGCAGCCCTTCGGCAACTACCTCAAGTACCTGAACGGCACCGGCTTCACCGGGATTGGGCGTCTGGCCTGGGGCATGGACTACCCGACCCCGGACAACTTCCTGTACCCGCTGTTCCACGGTGACAGCATCGGGCAGGACAACTACGCGCGCTACAAGGGTGCCGACGCCCTGATCGCTACGGCGCGTTCGACCACGGACGCGGCGGCTCGTCAGAAGGCCTACCAGGCCGCCGACGACAAGATCCTCGACGAGCTTCCCGTCATTCCGTTCACCTTCCGGCGTGCCGTGCGGGTGTGGAACACGGAGAAGTTCCAGGGCCTGACCGTCGACGCGTTCGAGGAGCCGACGATCCTGACGGTTAGCCTGAAGTAGGCAAGGCAAGTCGAGTTCGGCAGCGATCCTTCGAGGATCGAACAGGGGCCGCCCAAGGGCGGCCCCTGTTGCCGGCCTCGTGCTATTATCCCCGGCGGAACATGAGCGCTGGGGGTGGCGCTCGTCAGGGCCGCTGTAGTGCGCGCAAGTCGAGGAGCCAATGGGCCGCTACATAATCCGTCGCCTGCTGCTTACGATCCCGGTCGTTCTGGGCGCGATTCTGCTGCTGTACATCGCGACTTTCGTCGTGCCGGGAGACCCGGTGGCATCCATCGGCGGAGAGCGGGCGACGGACCCGGTCACTCGCGAGGTTCTGCGCAAGAAGTACAACCTGGACAAACCACTGGTGGTCCAGTACGTGCTCTACGTCAAGAAGATGGCGACCGGCGATCTCGGGGAGTCCTTGCGCCTACGCCGTTCGGTCACCGACATCCTCAAGGAGCACCTGCCCTGGACCGTCAGGCTGGCGGTGCTGGCGGTGATCCTGGAGCTGGTCTTTGGGATCGCGGCCGGGCTCTTATCGGCCGTCCGAAGATATAGCTTCATGGACGTCTTGGTCACCCTGTCTACCAGTGTGCTCGTTTCGGTGCCGCTGTTCTGGCTGGGTGCCATGCTCCAAATCGTGTTCGGCGTGAAGCTCCGCTGGTTGCCGGTTGCCGGCGTGCAAGCCGGCTGGAAGTCCTACGTCCTTCCGAGCATCACCCTGGCCGCGATCTCGACGGCGTACGTGGCCCGCATCATGCGCACGACCATGCTGGAAACCATGCGCACGGACTACATGAGGACCGCCACGGCCAAGGGGCTCTCCGAGCGCCAGGTCATCCTCAGACACGGCATGCGCAACTCACTCATCCCGGTCGTGACGATGGTCGGTATCGACTTCGGGGCGCTGCTGGGCGGGGCGATCCTCACCGAAACGGTGTATTCGTGGCCCGGGATCGGCCGCCAGATCTACCTGGCCGTTATGGCGCAAGACAACCAGATCGTGCTGGGTGGGGTCACCTTCATGGTGTTCGTCTTCATCATGATGAACTTACTGGTGGACATCCTGTATGCGTACCTCGACCCACGAATCCGCTACTCCTAGGAAGAGCCAGGCAATGAGCGCTGAAGCCACTGAGACAACCGGCCCGGGCGGTTCCGGCCAGGGGGGGTCCTTCGTGCCCGTCGGCACGGTGGGAGCGGTCGAGTCCGGTCCCGCCCTTACCTTGTGGTCCGACGCATGGCGGCGGCTCCGGAAGAACCGCCTTGCGCTGGTGGGTGGCGGGCTCATCATCGTCATGGTGCTGATCGCGCTCCTGGCGCCGATCATTGCCACCCACGATCCGGTCAAGCAGAGCCTCAGTGAGGCGCGCCAGGGGCCCAGCCTGCATCATTTCTTCGGGACGAACGTGTTGGGGCAGGACATGTACAGCCGGATGGTCTATGGGGCGCGGATCTCCCTGTCGATCGGGGTGCTGGCCACGCTGCTGTCCATCGTCGCGGGAGTCGCCCTGGGGGCGATTGCCGGATACTTCGCGGGCTGGTCGGAGTCGATCATCATGCGGCTGGCGGACATCTTCTTCGCGTTCCCCTACGTCCTGGGCGCGATCGTGATCGTCACGGCAGTGGGCCGCAGCTTCGCTTCCATCTTCATCGCCATCGGAATCCTGGGATGGGCCACGGTGGCTCGGCTCTTCCGTAGCTCCGTCCTGAGCGTCAAGGGCACCGAGTATGTGGACGCTGCGCGGGCGATCGGAGCGGGTGACTGGCGGATCATCACGCGCCACATCCTGCCCAACGCCTTCGCCCCCGTTCTGGTGTACGGCACGATGTCGATCGGGGGCGCCATCCTGGCCGAGTCCGCGCTGTCCTTCCTGGGGCTGGGTGTGCGCCCGCCGACGCCCGCCTGGGGATCGATGGTCGCCGACGGCATCCAGTTCATCGAGACCGTGCCCTGGCTGGTGATCTTCCCCGGCATGTTCATCGTGCTGACGGTCCTGGGTTTCGTCCTCCTGGGCGACGGGCTGCGGGACTCGCTGGATCCGCGGCTGCGCTGAGGAGGTATTCGTGGCCCTGACGGTGCAGGACGTACCCGCTCGCGCGGCGGAGACCGGGACTCCGCCCCTGCTCGAGGTCAAGGACCTCGTCACCTACTTCCACACCGATTTCGGCGTGGTCAAGGCGGTGGACGGAGTGAGCTTCACGGTCGGCGAAGGGGAGACCTTCGGGATCGTGGGAGAGTCGGGATCAGGTAAGAGCGTGACGGCGCTGTCGATCATGCGGCTGATTCCGGAGCCACCGGGCAGGATCGAGAACGGCAGCGTGATGTTCCAGGGCCGAGATCTCGTGCGCGCATCCGAGGACGAGCTTTGCGAGATCCGGGGCAACCGCATCGCGATGATCTTCCAGGACGCCCTGACCGCGCTGAACCCCGTGTTCACGGTGGGCTACCAGATCGCGGAGGTCGTGCGGATCCACACCGATGCCTCACGCAAGCAGGCGCGCGATCGGGCCATCGAACTGCTGGAACAGGTGGGCATCCCGCGAGCGAAGGATCGCTTCGAGGACTACCCGCACCAGTTCTCGGGCGGCATGCGCCAGCGCGGGATGATCGCGATGTCGCTGGCGATGAGTCCGGCCCTGCTGATCGCCGACGAGCCGACCACCGCCTTGGACGTCACGATCCAGGCCCAGATCCTCGAGCTGCTCAAGAGCCTGCAGGCGCAGTACCGGATGGGCCTGATCATCATCACTCACGACCTCGGGGTGGTGGCGGCCTACGCGGACAGCGTTGCCGTGATGTACGCGGGCAAGATCGTCGAGCACGGAGACGTGGACGCCATCTACTACCACCCACGCCATCCCTACGGGCTCGGCCTGATGAACTCGATCACGAGACTGGATGAGACGCGCAAGGGTCGGCTGCAGCCGATCGTCGGCCAGCCGCCCAGCCTGCTGAATCGTCCCGAGGGATGCGCGTTCCATCCACGTTGCGCCTACCGTCAGGAGATCTGCTTGACCGAGGTGCCACCGTTGCGGTCTGTGGAAGACGGGCATCTGTCGGCCTGCCACTTCGCTGAAACGCTCGCAAACGGGAAGGGG
>Ga0265292_1001790_pt1 | contig 17288 bp, 18 predicted proteins | sample Munlanlewell296A_FD_189080 | JGI IMG/M metagenome (GOLD analysis project Ga0265292, IMG submission 189080) | Leachate microbial communities from a municipal landfill in Southern Ontario, Canada - Leachate well 296A | ecosystem: Engineered > Solid waste > Landfill > Unclassified | place: Canada... | reverse complement strand
AAGGCTTTTCGTATTCCAATCCAGTCAACCGTAGCTCCAAGAAATAACATGCTTAATGTAATTCCCGCAGTTAAAAAACCAACCATGTTCCCCGCACGGATGTCATCCAACTTTATGTAATCGTTAAAATAGATTGCGAGTAAACCTACAATCCCAAAGTAGGTTAATCCCTCGATGACATAAGAAAGGTTAAGTCCAAACAGCGCGCGTGAAGTGTGCATTAAATCTTTAAAAGGCTGTGTGATTTCTTCTAAGGTTTTCTTAAATAAGTTTTCTTCTTGAATGGGCACAGACATGTTTACCTCGAAAGATGTTATATGAATGATTAGTAAATATTTACTTCCGGAGTTAAATTGACACCGAATTTATTTAGTACCGCTTTCTGGATACTCTCTGAAAATTTTTTGATCTCATCTCCGGTTGCATCACCAAAATTGATTATTACCAGCGCCTGTTTTTTATAAGTGCCGACCTTGCCAATATTTTTTCCGCGGAATCCGCATTTCTCTATTAACCATCCCGCAGATATTTTGTATTTATCATTCTCAACTTTGAAATGGACAAGATCAGCAAAACTTTCTTGTAGTTCATGAATCTTATCAGCATCCACTTCGGGATTCTTAAAAAAACTACCCGCATTACCGTATTTCTGTGGATTAGGCAATTTATCCCGTCTTATTTTTTTTACAAGCTCGCTAACTTCTCTTAAAGTCAATTTGTTTTGATCGCCGGGTTTAAGGTATGATTGAAACGCGCGGTAGTTGAAATTGAATTTCTTTTCCTTATTCAATCGGAACGTAACTTTAGTGATAAGAAAATCATCTTTATATTTTTTCTTGAAGATGCTGTTACGGTAATCAAACTGGCATTCTTTTTTGTTGAAAGATTTTTTCTCGCCTGTTTGAATTATGATCCCCTCAAGTGATTCGAAGACATCTTTCAACTCTGCGCCGTAAGCGCCAATATTTTGTATAGGCGCCGCACCAACTGTACCCGGAATTAATGAAAGATTTTCGACACCATAAAAACCTTTCTCCACACAATAGGTAACAAAGTCATTCCATTTTTCCCCCGCAGAAGATTCGACCAATACTTCTTTTTCATTCTCTTCAATAACTCTGTTGCCTTTAGTTGATATCTTTGCAATCCATCCGTCAAACTCTTTAGTGAAAAGAATGTTGCTTCCACCGCCGAGAAATAGTTTTTTTTCTTTTTTGAATTCTTGGTTTTCAAGTAATTCATTGATATCATTTTCATTTTTCAATTCGACATAAAAGCGTACGCTAACATCCACACCAAATGTGTTTAATTTTTTCAATGAATAATTTTCTACTATTTCCATGATTTCTCTGTAAGGTGTTAAAAGTTGAAACTCGTTTCCATTTCCTTCCAATTGATAGAGGTAATTACGTTCCCATCCGAACGAAGCAGTATGGCGCCACTCCGGTCAGTTCGCAATACTGTTATCTGATTTTCAGTCAATCGTTCCATAATTAATTTGTTTGGATGACCGAATTTGTTTGCAATTCCAGCACTGATTATTGCAATCTGCGGTTTTACAAATTTCAAGAACCTTTCACTCGTGCTCGACCTGCTTCCATGGTGACCCACTTTCAAAACATCTGATTTTAAGAATGATCCATATCTCTTCTCATAATCATCTTCGACCCGCCCACCTGCATCGCCCGTAAAAAGGAATGAGGTTCTGCCAAATACCAATTTTAACATTCCGCTTCTATCGTTAGATTTTCGCGATCCAAAATAATTGTTTATTGTATCATTCAAAACATAAATACGCGTGTTTTCTATTGAAAGAGATTCTTTTGAATAGTATCGGACAGGGCAATGATTATGCTGCAAAAACTTTTCGAATTCCAAATCACTCTCCGCTAATGAATCTAACAGCGGCTTGTAAATGACTTTTACTCTATGGTTTTTTATAAGAGCTTTAAAACCTTTGTAATGATCTGAATCCACATGGGATACAAATCCGTAATCAACCGTGTCAATTCCAAGTTTATCAAGAAGAGGAAGAATTACTCTCTCCCCGTTATCAAAATATTGCGTTTTGTCCCCGGCGTCTATTAATGCCGTCTTTCCATTTGGAAACTTTAGAAGAAAAGCATCACCCTGTCCTACATCTATTGCCATAACTGATAGAATATTCTTTGGCATCATTTCATAATTATCAAGCCGCATTAATAAAACCATTAGGATTACAGATAAAGAAATTGAAACCACTTTTGCTAATGGATTGAGAAATTTCTTAAACAGATAGAAGATTAGCGCTGATATTAAATAAAAAATAACTGCATCATAAACGCTGAATTGATTTATCATTATATAAGAATATTTTTCACTTCCCATTAATCCTACAAACCAATACATGAAAAAAGTTAATAACTCATTAGAGGATGCATAAACAATTCCGATCCAATTAAAAATTGAACCGGCAATCAGAGTAAGTATTCCTAGACCAACTATCATTCCGGAGACAGGAATAACAATGAAATTGGCAAGAAGAGCTGTTACAGAAAGTCTATGGAAGTAAGTGAGCGTAAATGGAAGCGTTCCGATCTGTGCTGCTAAGGATGAGCCAAGAAAAATTAAAAACCACTTTAATGATTTCGAATTAATATTGAGTTTGTTAACAGCATTATTGACCGGGGGAAAAATTATAATTAGAGAAAGAATAGCACCAAACGATAATTGAAAACTTGGATTAAACAATTCGTTTGGATTTATAAGAAGAATTACAAACGCCGATAAAGACAAAGCATTCAGACTATTATATTCTCTTCCCAATGCCGGCGCTGCCAATGTAATTAAAACCATAACGGTTGATCTGAAAATGGGCGCATCAGCCCCGGTAATGATCAAATAAATAAGTAAACCAATAACAGTAAGTATGTACCTCGCCGTAATGTTAAACCTGCCAAATGCAAAAATGAATATTAGAACTATATATCCAACGTGAAGACCCGATACTGAAAGAATATGTACAACACCTGCATTCACAAATTCATTCTTAACTTCATAATCAATTGATTTTCTATCGGCAAGAATCAATCCACGCAATAATCCTGTAGTAGTTTTGTTATGCAGCGCGCCGATTTTTTCATCTATCTTCTTTCTAATTTGAAATACCAGATTCGGAATAGTCGAAGATTCTGACGAAACAATTTTCAGATTATCTGCCTTGTAGGAATTTGCAAGCGCGACTATCCCTTTCGAATAGAGATACTTCTCATAATCATACTCTCCCGGATTTCTCTCATCTCTTGGTTTTTGAACAGTTCCTTCTAAATATATTTTGTTCCCAATTGATAGACGATTGAAAAGCTTTTCTATGGATTTATTATCATCGTATATCGAACAAAGAAGTTTGTGGCTGCCCGGATATTTTTTTTCTTTCGTTACCAGTGAATCTGTAATTAAAGAAAAAGTAATTCTTCCTTCTTTCTTCAACTCGATATTATCAATTTGACCGAAGATCTGAGCATTAGATAATTTCGGTTTTTCAAATGGATAATATATTTCTGATTGATTAAAAGTGTCGTAATAAGCGCTGCCAAACAGTAGAATAACCAAATAGAGAAAAATATTTCTGACGATTTCTAAAATTTTCTTTTTGAAAAACAACAGACCGATTGTAAAACAGATAAATGTGACGAGAAGAACGATTAGGTAAGAGTTCTGAACGTGAAAGATTGACTGAGCTATAATACCGGCAATAAAGATTATCACAAACCTTATTAACGGATAATTATTCAAACATACATCTCCATTATTGCCGGTTTTATATCGTACAATTTCTTAATTCGTTTTGAAAGATACTCGGCATTTTTTCCTGCAGTAATACCTATCGCAGGATTAAGCGTGTGCATCTTTATAGAGAGATCTTCAAAGTTCCCGTGATCTGAACAAACAACAAGTGTCATTTCTTTTCTGAGATTTGTAATAACATGATAAAGGAAACGATCCAATACACCGGTAAAGTATTCCAACCATTCGATATTCCGTCCATGTCCTAGATGATCAGTATGGAAGATTTCAAAGAGAGTAAAATGATTTTTCGAGCCGATACGCAATAATCTATTTGCCGCTGTTTCCGGTTTGATGATTGGCAGTTTGTAATTCATTCGTTCTACAAATCGTCGGTTATCAATCTCGGCGCTCAATGCATTCCCCCTATGAATATCTGATATTTTATTTAATCGCATACCGTTCATAATGCAGCTCAATGTTGTAACGCTTAACCTTCTTCTGCCTGAGTTTACGTAGTCAAAGAAAACCTTTGGATAAGCATTTGCAAACGTAACTTTCTTTTTTCTGTTTAAGAATTCTTTGAAAATATTCTTCTTTTCTATTATGGGTACTAATGTTGAGTATGGATAAGGACCAAAATGTTTCCCGATTAGTTTTGGCGCGTTAACACCGCAGAAGATCGAGGTCTGACCCGTACCGCTCAATGGAATATCCGGTACACCCATTAAAGCATCCACCGGGAAGAAAAAAGAATTCTCTCCTTTTAATTTTTGTTTATTGAGATGAGGAATCTCACCGAACAATTCTGTAAATGTTTTGAATCCGAATTTAAAAAACGGATTGTTGTCATAATCTTTTTTGCCAATTCCCACGCCATCTATAAATATCATTATTGTTGAGTGCACTATACTCTAACCTTTTACTGAATCTTTCAATTCGACTAAAATAGTTACCGGTCCCTCATTAAATATTTTTACGAGCATCATAGCACCGAATACACCGGATTTTACCTTCTCATCACCAAGATTATTTTTCATTCTTTTAATAAATTTTTCATACATCGCTTCGGCAACTTCCGGACGCGCAGCATCTGTAAAACTTGGACGGTTTCCCTTTCTTGCATCTCCATACAATGTGAACTGGGAAATAACCAGCACTTCTCCGTCAATATCTTTGAGTGACAAATTCATCTTTTGATTTTCATCTTCATAGATTCTCAGGTTCGAACATTTATCGGCAACAAAATTAAGATCGTCTTCTGTGTCTCCTTCTTTCACCCCTAAAAGTATTACCATACCTTTTCTTATTTCGGCATAATGTTTAGGATTTTTAATTGTAACCGATCCTTCCGAAACTCTTTGAACAACCGCTCTCATTTCATTTCTCCAATTGCAACTCGATCAATCTGTTGATAATCTTTAATGAAATGTATCTCTGTAAATTCATTTGCTGAAAGGATTTTTTCAATATCTTCTTTTTGCCCTTGTCCAATTTCCAGAAATATATTGCCTCCGCTTTTTAGGAACGATTTCGATTTTTCTGAAATCACTCTGTAAAAATACAGACCGTCATTTAAATCAGTTAAGGCGATTGCAGGTTCATATTCGGTAATCTCTTTTTGGAGTGTGGGATATTCTTCTGCACTAATGTATGGAGGATTGGAAATCACTATATCAAACAGATCCGTTTCGGTAGTGTAATGATTAACATCGGAAAGAATAAAATTAATTTCCGATTCAACACCGTTCATCACGGCATTTTCTTTAGCAACTTCAATTGCATCATCCGAAACATCAACCGTTGTAATCTGAACTCCATTTAAATTTTTTGCAAGAGCGATTGGGATATTTCCGCTTCCGGTTCCGATATCCAATATTTTCAATCCGGATTTACCCTTACAGAACTTGATAATTTCTTCAACTAATATTTCAGTTTCCGGTCTTGGTATTAAAACATCACGAGTAACTTTGAACTGCAATCCATAAAATTCCACTTTACCGGTTATATATTGAAGCGGCTCGAATTTGCCTCTGCGCGAAATCCATTCTCTGTATTTATCAACTTCATTTTCCTTTAACGGCTGATCGAATTTCAGATATAAGTCCAGGCGCTTGCATTCGAGAATCTCGGCAAGGAGAAGTTCGGCATTTAGTCGCGGTGATTCAATCCCCTTCTTTTCAAGAAAATCTGTGGATAATGTTAATGATTCTAGAACAGTCAGCATATAATCCTAATTTAAGGTTATGCAGCCACGATCCTGCCTGCGGTAGGCAAGCTTGTTTCGGGGCTGTCCGGTTTAGCAGCTTGTAATATTGCGTTGGTTAAATATTTTTATTTTTTTCTAATATTTCTTTTATTCTTTTTCTAACGGCAGGAAGTTTATTTATGACAGCATCCCAAATCAAATCATAGTCAACACTAAAATATTGATGAATAACTTTATCTCTCATTCCAGATATTTTCTTCCAGTCAATATTACTGTGTTCAATTCTAAAACTATGAGATAAATTTTTGACTGCTTCACCAATTATTTCAATGCTTCTGGAAAATGCTCTTGTGTAGATTTCACTCTCTACGAATGAATCATGGGTGAGGTTCGCTATTTCTTTTTGAATAAAGTCTATCTCATCTATAATGTGTAGTAAATATACTTTATCATGCTTCATACCAACGAACCTCATTCTGGACGTAAGGTAGGATGTAAGGACTTATCCCTTTTTCAGTAAGAAGGTCAACTTTTCTATCAAAGATTTTTTCGAGTTCAAAAGCTAAATCAATAAAGTTATCTAATGATTTCACTTCGAAATCAACCAACAAATCAATATCGCTATCATTATTCGATTCATTCCTCGAAAACGAACCGAATAATCCAATTTTTTTAACTCTATATCTTCTCAATAATTCTCTATGTTTTTTGAGTATTTCAAGAATTTCGTTTGATGAATAGTTTTTCATTGTATTATAATTTTTTGTTAAAAAAATATACCAAAGAATCTGTTAATAATAAACCTACCAGAAATTTAACGCAATATAACGCTGTTGCACCTAATCCTTAACTTTGCTCAAGGACAAGCTTAGTTTACCCGATAATTAAAACCCCATCTTCTAATAAATTATTTTAGATAGACCATTTTAATAGATTTCACAAAATTTTGTGTAGAGCCAGATGCTACTATTCTACATATATAAATTCCCGAAGCAACCTTAGATGCATCCCAATTAAAAATATAATTTCCGGGAAATTTTTCTTCGTCAACCAGTTCCTTTACAACCTGTCCCAAGATGTTATAGATCGTAATTCTTACATGGGCAGTTTGAGGAATGGAATAATTAATCTTCGTGACCGGATTGAAGGGGTTGGGATAATTCTGAAACAATATAAATTGGTTAGGAATTTCATCGAATTTGGTTACATCCGTTTTAATTCCATATTCAATTCCATCAATTCGAGCATATCTTAATCTTTCACTCCAGTAACTACCTTCCCACGATTCGCTAAAAATATATCCCAATCCTTTTGCCAGTTTGTATAATTCATTTGGAATTCTAGTATTGTCATTCATGATTTTTATTGTCCAGGTATGATTAAATATTGTCTTTTGTTCCTCACTTAAACAAAATATTCTAAAATCTGCAGGTGCACCTTTAGAAATATCATAAAAATGAGAAGCATAAATTTTATCTACAGGTTTTGACAATAAACTATCAATTTTGAATTCTGTTATACTTTTGAAATTACACCGAAAAACACTACCATCTAAAGTATCAATCCTTTCAAGCAAGACTTCAATTCTTTTATCGTAGAAAGAACCTTTATGAATGATTTTATAGTTTTTACTATTTGGCAATATTGAATCACCCACGACTTCGAGCCAATATAGAGGAGACAATGAATAGTGATAAGGATCTGAACCACTAGCTACATCGAATTCCCAATAATTCCCATTATTTAAAGGATAATATTTCATCGCTTCTTTCACTGAATCCGACTGAGCATATATTGGACTAAACACTAATAATATTTGAAAGATAAAAAACGTTTTCATTTTGTTACCTAATGGCGTTGTTTTTAAGCCACCGCCCAAAACAGCAATGCAGCTTTGAAAAACTAACGCCAATAATTTTATAAATACTTCTTTAGTGCAACCTACTTTAAAGAGCAACTTACTTTTACAACGCTATTATTTAATTACAAACATGCCGCACAGTTTAAAGCGGGCGGCTTGGAAAACTTGTTAGGCATTTTAATATATCTATTTTCGTTTATCATTATAAAAATTTTACAACAAATAATCTTTTAATGCAACCACACAAAATATAATCATTAAAATAATGAAGATGGCTTTCATCCTTATAACATGCTGTTAAAATCAATGCAGAAAAACTACTTGAGAAAAACAATACAATACTTTTTAAGTTGTCGAATAAATTACGATAGCTGTATAACGACAAAAATTGTTTTTTGTAGTAATATTTAATATTAAAACAGCAACACAAAATGACTATTATACCCATTGCCTGCCGCAGGCAAGTTTACGACAAAGCCTGTCTGCCGCCAGGCAGGCAATCTTTTGTTTTTATCGAAATAATGAGATCACTTCGCTTCGCTCGTGATGACAAACGATCTTTTGAGAAAACTCATCTCTTATTTCTGTTTGGCTATCTCAGTTAATATGTTCTTAAGTAGCCGGTAAAATTTTTCCACATCTGGAATTTTAACACGCTCGTCGGGTGAATGAGCACCTTCAATAGTGGGTCCGAATGAAACCATATCTAAACCCGGGTATTTATTAGCAAGAATACCACATTCTAATCCGGCATGAACTGCCTTTACTTCAGCTTCTTTAGAAAACAAGTTTTTAAAAACACCTTTCGAAAGTTTTAATACTTTAGAATCCATGTTGGGCTGCCATCCCGGGTAACCATCTCCAACCTTTACACCGGCACAACTTAATTCAAACACTGATTGAACAGCCCGTGCAATGTTTCTCTTCGAGCTTTCGATAGAGCTGCGCTGACTAGTTCCTATCCTGAGTTCATCACCTTCCTCAACTACTGTAGCGAGATTTGTGGATGTTTCAACAAGGTTTGGGATATCGGGACTCATGCTGATCATGCCATGAGGCATAGCTAAAATAACATTAATGATTTTTTCTTTAAGGGAATTTTTATATGCGCTTTTAATTTTTACAGAAGTAAAATCTGTTTTCTCAAATGTTACTTTGATATTATTTTCAATGTTTTTGAATTCGATCACAGATTCAAGAGAATACTCATTAATTATTTCTCTCGCTTTCGATTCAACATCAGGGTGTATAAGAATGACTGCTTCGGCTTCGCGAGGGATAGCATTTCTCTTAGAACCACCGCTAATAAATGCGAGTTGGAAATTAAATTGGGAAAGACGATCTAATAACATTCCGAGCAGTTTAATTGCATTCGCTCTTCGATCAGCGATATTGATTCCAGAATGACCCCCGAGCAAACCGGAAATTGCAATTGCAAAGGGCTGATATCCATCAATAATTTGCTCTAACTCAATTTTGTAAGTTCCAACTGTATCCATTCCACCGGCACAACCAACATAAAATGCCCCATCTTCTTCAGTATCAAGATTAAGCAAAGTACCCCCGGTTATAAATCCTTTTTTTAGATTGTTAACACCGGTTAAACCTGTTTCTTCATCAACTGTAAATAAAAGTTCAAGCGGACCGTGTTCGAAATCATCATCACAAGCAACAGCAAGCGCTGCAGCAGCCCCGATTCCGTTATCGGCGCCAAGTGTAGTACCATCGGCTTTAATCCATTCCCCATCTCGCACAAGAACAATAGGGTCTTTCATAAAATCATGATCAGTATCCTTATTTTTTTCGCATACCATATCAACGTGACTCTGCAGAACTACGGTTGGCGATTTCTCAAATCCCGGTTTAGGAGGAACTTGAATAACAATATTGCCTGCTTCATCTTCTTTCATGCTAAGATGATTTTGTCCGGCAAAATTCCGGAGGTATAAACGGATTCTCTCTTCACTTTTTGAAGGGCGCGGTACTTGACTTATCTCGTAAAATTTTTTCCATAATGTTGAAGGAATTAATCCCTCGATAGCTGATGATGGCATTTTTTCTCCAATGATTAATTTTTAATAGAACACGAATAAACATGGATACAACGAATTAACGCAAATTTCTTTTTTATCATTTGTAAAAATTTTTCTTTGAATTCCGGTTTCTTCCCAAAGTTAAAGAGTAATCCCAATTCAATTGTCGTTGCTCTTAAATAATTCAGCAACTGAGCTTCATACTCTTCACAAAGTGTTGATGAATCATTTTTGATTCGTGAAGATTCGTTTCATTCGCGTTCATTTGTGTTCTATTGTTCTTTGTTAGCTGTGGCGAATGTTGAGTATGTCACCATCCTTAACAATATATTCTTTTCCTTCAAGACGCCAAGCGCCGGCTTCTTTACATTTAGCAAAAGAACCGTGTTTTAGAAAATCATTATAATGAACAACTTCTGCCCGTATGAAACGATTAAAGAAATCTGTGTGGATTGCACCCGCAGCTTGAGGTGCAGTGTAGTTTTTTTTGATCGTCCAAGCGCGGCACTCATCCTCTCCCACAGTAAAAAATGATTGAAGCCCAAGCATATCATAGGAAGTGCGTAAAATTTTACTAAGCGCCGATTCTTTAATTCCATAATCTTGCATAAACGTTCCGCGGTCTTCCTCGCTCATTTGAGAAAGCTCCAGCTCAATTTTAGCAAAGAAAGGAATTATTGTTGAATGCGATTTCACAAGTTTAGTTTTAAGCCGGTCAATTTCTGCATCAACTTTGGGTATTGAGTTCTCATCATAATTTATGGCGATAGCGAGTTGTTTAATTGTTAGAAGCTGATATCCCGATAAGATTTTTGTTTCGTTATCATCAAGATGAAGAGTTCTGAGCGGTAATTCTTTTTCACAATGAGCAAGACACTTTTCTATAAGAGGCAGTTCTCGTTTCATCTTTTCATCTTTTGTCTTGAGAACATCTCTTTTTAATTTTTCAAGACGTGTTTCCAAAAAAGCCAGATCGGAAAGAAGAAATTCAACTTCAAGAAATTCAATATCCCTAAGAGGATCTATCGAATTCATAGGATGAGCAACTGAATCATCTTTGAAACCACGTACAACGTAAAAGAGCGAATCGTTATTTCGAGCACCATTCAAAAAAGTAGAAGTTATTTTCACTTTATTATCATCAGCCATTTTTAATCCGGGCAAATCGAATACTTCAATTGTAGCATTGACTTGCTTCTTTGGATTAAAAATTTTAGTGAGTTCGTTCAGCCGTTCATCGGGCACTTTTACAACTTCTATTGATGCTTCTTCCTTTTGTGATTGAGAAGTGCTGGGACCATTACCAGAAAGTGTATTAAAAAGAGTTGTTTTACCGGAAAATTGAAGTCCAACAAGACCTATTTGCATTTTTTATCTCGATAATTTGGGTGAACAATTGCTGACCAAAATATAAATAAAATTTAGTGAAAATAGATTAATCGGGATTACAAGAAATTTTTCATGCTCATGATCTTGCTCGTAATCTTGATCTGTTTTGGAATGCTCGAGCACGAACATGATCATGAGCAAGATCATGACATCAAGATACAATCTGAGTATGCAGAGAAATTTCTTCGAGAACCGAACTAACTTTCAAACAAGAATTCAATTCACCTTCAAAAACAACGGCTTTCCCTTTTACATGCGCTTCAAATGCAAATCCGCGGGCTGTTTCATAACTGCACTTAACTGCTTTGATGATTTGATTGATAACATCGTCAAATGAATGCCAATCATCATTAAATAGAACCACTTTGTACGGAAGCCCAACGGTTACTTGCTCGTCAATTTCGGGTTCATTTATACCGGTTGGTTTTTCTACGTTCATAATCTCTATGATTTCTAATCAAAGTTATATAATTGCGTTGCAAAAATAAATTTTATTTATATTTGGCAGCATAAAGAAAGCATGTGTTAATACATTCATCAAAATTCTAAGGAGGATAAATGAAAATTGCCGTTTGCGTAAGTCACGTTCCGGATACTGCGGCAAAAATTAATATCGGAAGTGACGGAATTAATATTGATCCATCCGGCGTTACATTCGTTGTAAATCCTTATGACGAGTTTGCAATTGAAGAAGCGCTTAAAACAAAAGAAAAATTTGGCGGCGAAACAATTGCAATCAGCTTGGGTGGTGATACGAATAAAGAAACATTACGTAAAGCGCTTGCTATGGGAATTGATAACGCAGTCTTTTTGAAAGACAGCGGGTACCGCGATTCACTATCCGTAGCCAAAGCACTTGCCGATGAAATTAAAACCCAAGGTTCAGAACTTGTATTCTTAGGGAAACAATCCGTAGATTTTGATAACTCTGTTGTTGGTCAACTTGTTTCAGAACTTCTTGGTTACAATTGTGTCTCCGTAGCCGTAAGCTTCGCTCTTGATGGAAACAAAATTACATGCGATAGAGAGATTGAAGGAGGCAAAGAAATAGTTGAAACAAATCTTCCGGCAGTAATCACTTGCCAAAAAGGATTGAATGAACCTCGATATGCGTCTTTGAAAGGCATTATGGCGGCAAAGAAAAAAGAGATTGTTGAAAAAGCAGCTTTGGCAGTTGATAATTATGTTGAAGTCATATCTATGAAAAGACCTGCTGCAAAACAAGCAGGCAAAATAATTGGTACCGATTCAAGTGCTGTTCCGGAATTGGTTCGTCTTTTAAGAGAAGAAGCAAAAGTAATCTGACGGAGAAAAAGATGGCAAATAAATTTTTAGTTTTTATCGAACAAAGAAATGGTGTTGTTAAGAAATCATCTCTCGAAGCTGCAAAAGTTGCAGCCGATTTTTCAGCAAAACTTTCAGGAAATGTTGAAGCAGTAACTGTTGGGAACGATATTGAAGGATTAGAAAAAGTTGGCGGGTACGGAGTTAACAAAGTAACCCATCTTAAAAACTCAGAACTGGCAAACTATTCGCCCTCCGCATATACAGAACTGGTTTCAAAATTTGCGATTGAGAATGGATTTGATATTCTATTCTTTGGCGCCACTTCCATGGGCAAAGACCTCGCGCCGCGTATCTCTGTAAAAATTGATGCCGGACTTGCGATGGATTCTGTATCACTTAATTCTGATGGGGCTGACATCATAGCTACAAGACCTGTTTATGGTGGTAAAGCGCTGATTGATGTGAAAATAAAATCTCGCAATAAAGTATTTGCTCTAAGACCAAATGTATTTAACCCGGGTACACCATCAGACAATAAAGCTGAAGTTTTCGTAATTAATGTTGACACACCCAACTTGAGTGTAAAAGTGACAGAGATAAAAAAAGCGGAAGGTAAAATTGATGTTGCTGAAGCGGATATCATTGTTTCCGGCGGCCGTGGTATGAAAGGTCCTGAGCATTTTCATCTTGTTGAAGAACTTGCAGAAATTCTTGGCGCCGCATCCGGTGCTTCACGTGCGGTTGTAGATGCCGGCTGGCGCCCTCATGGAGAACAAGTAGGTCAAACCGGAAAAACTGTATCGCCAACATTATATGTTGCACTTGGAATATCGGGAGCGATACAACATTTAGCCGGAATGCGTTCTTCTAAGTATATTGTTGCGGTGAATAAAGATAAGGATGCGCCAATTTTCCAGATTGCAGATTATGGAATTGTTGGAGACTTGTTTGAAGTTGTTCCGGTGATGATTGAAGAGATAAAGAAAATAAAATCATAGAAGGATTTCGTGAAAAAAGTTCAAGTTGAAATACTCGGTTTATCGGCAAGTCCATCGGCTGGCGGCGCCTACGCATTACTCTTAAAAGAAGTTTACGGTGTACGCCGCTTGCCGATAATTATAGGTCAATTCGAGGCACAATCCATTGCGCTTGAACTGGAAGGAATCAAACCCCCACGCCCACTTACACACGATCTGCTTAAAAATGTAATTGATAATCTCGGCGGCACTATTACGGAGATAATAATTGATGAGTTAAAAGAGAATACATTCTATTCGAAGATAAAATTAGAAATCTCTTCAATGAGTAATGAAATTGATTCTCGACCGAGTGATGCAATAGCACTTGCCGTAAGAACCGGTAGTCCGCTTTTCGTTTCCGAAGATGTAATGAAGATTGCAGCATTTGTTCCTTCGAGCGAAGATACTGATGAAGAATTCCACGACCCGATTGAAGAAAAGAATGTTGAGAGTAATGCATCAAAAAAGAATATATCGGAAACCAGGCTTGCCCAACTGCAGAGTCAGCTTCGCGAGGCAATAGAAAAAGAAGATTACGAGAGAGCGGCAAAATTGAGAGATGAAATAACAAAATTAGGCGGCAGTTCAAATTAAAGTTAATTGAAAACCACTTTTCCTATTTCACATTCCAAACATTTATTCCTCGAACAAAAATTTCGAAACAGTTCAATCATACCTTGAGCAATAACAGTTTGGGCAGCGTGTTCGGTGAGACCCAATGCTTGAGCAACCTCGTTAATAATTTGATTCTCCGAGCGCTGTTGATAAATAGTGTACAGTTTTATTATCTTTTTAGAGAGTTCATAATTTCCGAATATATCGAAGTAAACAGAAAAGAAAGGGAGAACAACATTAACTATAATTTCATCTGCCCGACCTGCACCAACGAAGTATTTAATTTCTGAATTTGCGGTTTGGTCAAAAATATAATGATTCTTCCAGAATCCATCCGCCCTTATTACAAGGACTGATCGGAGAGAATTGATCAGAACAGTCAGATTGTGAATCTCGGTAATTTTTTTTGTGAGAAGCGGGATCAAATTGTTATGAAGTAGTTCCTTTAATATACGTACGCCTCCGGCAAGACGAACTGTTGGAAAGTTTTGGGGTCGTAACCTGAAAAAATGCCAATAAGTTTCATCAAAATATTTTCCATCATATAAAGAGTTGATTGAATTCCAATGAAGAGAAATTTTTTCAATATATGTTTTGGTAACCGGGTCCGTGGCACTACCGGGCTCAGGCGCAAGTCCACTTATGAAAAAAAATGCCGCTTCATATTTTTCCACCAAGACACCGTCGCTTTCAATTTTATTCAAAAAATTTACATTAACAGATTGAGCAAGATTCATCATCTGCGATTTATTTTTTGAATAGCCGAGCGCTTCGAATATCAATTCATATAGAAGCTGCTGCCATATTTCTTTTGATCCAAAATCAGTATGTTGAAATTTTCTTTGATGGAACTGCGAAGTGAGATCGTAACCAATCACAGGTTCCTTAATATTCAATTCCTTTATGAATTGTAATTCTTTGAGACGGCAGTAAACCTTCTTACACTTCTTCTCAAATCTTGTTATTCCCAGCTTCTGTAAATATTTTTTTTTAACATCATCCGTGATCTGATCAATGCATGTACTGCATTTTATATTTGAGATAGATTCTTCTTTTTGTTCATCAGTTTCTTTTTTAATGCTCTCCAGATTGCCGGTTTCAATAAACTCTGAAAAACAAATTGAGGGGACTTTCCTTCCGTCGCGGGTATAAACGTAGCCGTAATTATTCCGATTAACCAATGAGGCGTGTAAAATTACTTTGTTGTATTTGTTGTCGATGTTATGACCGTGAGTTTTCCAATCGGTATAGTCATTATCAATTTCGATATCGCCTATATAAGTGAGGTTACCTATTCTTATTCTTGCATTTTTAAAATCTGGACCGCCTGTTTCTTCATTGTGAACACCTACATTTAGAATAGTAATATCATCCCCGGAAGAAGTCTTAAGAGGATTCTTATAACTTTGCCGTTTCCAAATTTCGTATAAAGTGCTTTCGTGAATTTTTGAATATTTATCGTTCATCTCAACGCTGAGAGGTAGTTTCTACACTGGAACAGAGTAAAGGAAATCAAATTTCTAAATTAATTTAACATAATAGTGTACTAAAAGCTATATGTTAAATCTAACTCTGATTGGCAAGTAATATCTTTTTATTGCGCTTGTTGATGCTAAGATGATTGCAGTAGCTGTAATTGCTCTGTTGAACTCAGTTGTTTCGCTCTACTATTATGTGGGAGTATTGAAACACATGTTCTTGACACTTTTCAACTGGAACAAATATTATGAGATGCATTTCAAAAGGCAATTGTTAATTATATGACATTGATTTTGAATACTTGATTATGGATTCTCGATACTGGAGAAACATTGATTCAGCAGTTTGCATTCTTTGTTTATGACTACCAGTTAATGTTTTAATACTTTCCATTCTACACTCATCATTCTACACTCTACACTCAACATTCTGCATTCTACACTCATCATTCTACACTCTACATTCTACACTCTACACTCATAGAGTTGTCTGGTAATTTTGGGATTATAATTGCAGCATAGTTCCTCCCTCCGGAAAACAACTCACCGTTATGATCTCAAAGAAAGGTTTTAATATTCATGCAGAAAGAGTTACGATATTTTAGAAAGTCTTTTTTTAGAAATTTTTTGCGGTACTGCATTGATTATTGCCCGGAGAGCATTATTAACTTGGGAAGGGTTTTGAAACACCTTAGCTAAGTCCTCATCTATTGGGTAAAGGATGACTTTTTCTTTTACTGTAAATGCAAAACGGTTGGGTTTTGCTTTCGAATAGTCAAGATCATATTCGTTTTTCATTCCGCTACTATTCTTTTTTATTATGTTTCTCTTCATAATCTTTTCTTTCTTTTTTTGTTGCCGGTCTTGCGCTGATTATTCGAATAGTGTTTTGTTTTCTCTCTGTGAAAATTACAATTATTAATCGTTCTTTGCTTGTATAACCTATTATTATTTCTCTTTTTTCTTTATAAGAGTGAATTTCGTCGTCGAATATTTTTGAAAGAGGATGATAGAAAACAGTTTTCGCTTCCTCAAAACTTACACTGTGTTTTTGACGGTTTATCTCCGCTTTCTTACTATCCCACTCAAAAATTAATTCCATTTTTCATTCATATTTTGACTTAGCTCCTTTTATTACTAGTTCTGCTTCTTTATCTTTTGCAATACCTGTTGTTAATTGTTTATATCTCTCATCAACTTCTTTTTGCCGAAGTTCATCTGCATCCGCAGTACTTTCGGCGTCAATACTTTCAAGAAGTTTATACGAAAGTGCCGCACGTTCTTTTAACGATAAACGCAGTGCCGCTTTTCCTATTTCAGTTGTTTTCATATTTAACCCGCTTTTCAACTGGAACAAATATTATGAAATGCATTTCAAAAGGCAATTGTTAATTATATGACATCGATCTTGAATACTGAATACTTGATTATGGATTCTCGATTCTGGGGAAACATTGATTCAGCAGCTTGCATTCTTAGTATATAACTACCAGTTAATGATTCAATACTTTCCATTCTACACTCTGCACTCTACACCCATCATTCTACACTCTACACTCAAAGAGTTGCCTGGTAATTCTAGGTTTGTAGAACAGATTTTTAATCTGTTCCTTATGCACAGATTAAAAATCT
>Ga0265292_1001789_pt1 | contig 17290 bp, 20 predicted proteins | sample Munlanlewell296A_FD_189080 | JGI IMG/M metagenome (GOLD analysis project Ga0265292, IMG submission 189080) | Leachate microbial communities from a municipal landfill in Southern Ontario, Canada - Leachate well 296A | ecosystem: Engineered > Solid waste > Landfill > Unclassified | place: Canada... | reverse complement strand
ATGTAGTCAATTGGGAGCAAGTAGCAAGGTATTTTGACGAGACTATCCGATAATCGATTGTGGCCCTTGACATAGCTCGGGGGAATAGAGATGCCTACAATGAAAGTTGTTAAAAATTCGATAGGTCGCGAAGAGCTTTTGCAAATAGCCAAGGAGGGGTTCGGCGATTTCGTTAAGGCCGCCCTTGATATAGAGCAGGGGATAATGGCCGTTGGAGGAGAACTGCACGCGGACGGGGAGGTTGAACTCGTGGAAAAGCACGGATCAAAACGTGAAAACATCTGGGGAATCAATATTTATCCCGAAAAACCAGATAACGAACGGATTGAGTTTGATTCCATGATTAACTTAAAACCTACACACGGTAACCGTTCGCGGGGAGTTGACGACGCCAACGTCAGAAACAAAATCAGGGGAATAGTAAAAAAACTGATTTCGAAATAATGTCAAGCGCCACAATTTTCCATAAAGAGCTTGCGTCCGGGAGGTGGCAAAGTTTTTCTCTGGCCGAACAGCTTGGCAATATCGGGAGCGAAGTTTCCCGGGCGACACGCTCACGCGGCAAGGACGAGAATCTTTTTCGGGGAGCGGTAGAACGGGCCTTGGAACTTTTTGATTTAACGCTGGCCGATCCTCGCTGGCGCGGCAGGTTGCGCGAGATTGCGAGGTCGAGAGAGGTTTTTTGCGATGCCGTTTTGGGAGGCAAAGAGTACGGAAGCTCCTTGGAAGACCTCAACCGCTATTTTTTCCAGTTTGCTTTCGTCGCTCGGAAGAAAATGTAATTACAAAAGATACAACTCCTTAGAGCGTTGGCATGTTATAAATGTGCTTCGGTTTATCCACAATTTAGTTATGATTTTTGCGTCCGTTCCGGTATAATAAAGGCAATGCAGGCCTCGAGACGGCAGAAAAATCGGAGGCGTCTTTTAGATATCGGCGTTTCGCATCCCGGGACGATAAATTTGAAACCTCTTTTCTCGAGGCGGTACAGGCTGTTTATCATCGGGGGGATTGCCGTCGTTGCTTTCGCCGGATTTCTGATACAGCGCATTTTCACGCGCGCCGAGATTGCTACCTTCTTTTCCGCAAGCTGTCTTGGAACCTGGCAAGATCCGCAAAATGCCCAAGGCCAGCCGGAAAACCTTGTATTGGGCTTTGCAAACTCCGCTTTTAACGCTTCGAACTCCGCTATTTTTGCCGCCTCTTCAACGCAAATTTTCTGTGGTGGATTTTTACCGCCGGATTTTGAGCCTGTTGGCGAAATCAAGCGCGTCGGCATCACTTTCGTTTGGAACGTCGTTAGTGATACAGCGGGGCAGCAGGTTTCAACTGGAGAAGCGGCAACTTCCTCGACCGGCATACCTCCCGAAATTCCCATTGCAACCTCAACATTGCCAGAGAACCCCGCAACTTCAACAACTTTACTTTCGCCAGAAATTCGCTTTGAACCACTGAATTCTTGGTGGCCAGTTTTGACCGTCTTTGCCCAAAACGCTTCCGCGACTCCGGCAATAGACGCTGCCTCGTCAACTTCTCCGCCGGCCGTTTCCGGAGAAACGCAAGCCAGTTCTTCGGAGGCCTCTTCAACGCCAATTATTTTAGGACCGCCGCTCACCGCCACTTTGTCGCCAATTTCGACTTCAACGATAGAGCCGACATCAACAACAATAGAATCAACATTAATCGATAAATCAACAAGCACCATTTCTTCAACTCCACTCGCAGCTCCTCCAGCGCCGGACGAAAACTTTTTGGAGGTAAGCTACAGCATAGATGGCGTAAGCTGGGTTATGCTTGGGAAAATCAGTCCTGCAAATTGGCAAAATTTTACGGTATCCTTGCCCATCACAAATTGGGATGACTTAAAAAGACTTCAAGTGAAGGTGAGCGGCACCCCGACTTCACTCGCCGAATTGCCGAGCGTGTTCTTGGACGGGATGTTTGTGGAGGCAGAATACGAACTCCCGCCGGCTCTGAGCATTGCTACTTCTTTGATACCAAAATCAGAGAACCAAGCCTCTGAAACCGCGCCGCCAATTCAGATATTTGACCCAGAGGCGAGGCACAAATGCAAGATCGAGCCGTTCACAAGAACGGTCAAAAGGGGTAACGGCGCAGAATATGCAATTTTACTTCAACCGTTCGATGTTGGCGCGGCGTACGAACTCATAACGGGCGATCTGCCTCCGGGTGTTTCCGCATACATCGCACCCATGTCAGGCAGAGGAGCATCTTCTTCAATGGTTTATTTCAACGTTGACAAAGAGGCACAGCAAGGATCGTTCGATGTCGTAGTTATCTACCGCGAAGAAAATCAAGATGGCAGGGATGTTCCCAATTTCTGCCAGTTGAACTTAATAGTTGAATAATAAGAACGTCTGTTGTCGATAGATTAAGATTTCCGCCAGAAATTCAGAAAGCGTAAATTTCATGTTAAAATAATCTTATGAAAACATTTGCGTTTATTGACGCCTCCAATCTTTTTTATGGCGGGGAGAAAAGTTTGGGTTGGAAAATAGATTATCAAAAGTTATTCGTTTATCTCCAAAAGAAATATGACATACGTAAAGCGCTTTACTTCGGCGGAATTGAAATTCACGATTTTACGTATAATTACCTTCGCGACGAAACAGTGCCGATTGAAGAGGCCGAGCGGCACCTCGCAGAACTTATACGGAACAAAGGGAAGCAAATGACCGAGGCGATGCTTTTGCTTGTCAACCGCCATATTCAACGAGCGCGATTTTATCTGAAATTAAAACAATTTGGCTACGAACTACACTTGAAGCCGGTGAAACTTTATGAGCAAGACGACGGAACGACCAAGAGAAAGGCGAACTGCAAGGTTTAGAGAAACGTAAATGGGGCGGACATACGAAATATCCGCCCCACGTTTAGTAGTTCTATTATAGCAGAGCTTCATACCATGTCAAGCTCCAAACTGTGGATAAAACTTGTAAGAACTTTTGTTGTTTTCGTCTTAATTTTCGGCCTTGCCCGCCTAAATTTTGCTTTGCAAAATTTTTGGCGGGTGAAGATTTTTTCTCGCCTCGCCTGCCTAAATTCTTTTAGAATTTTAGCAGGCAAGCCTAAATTTATCGGCAATATATAAAATCTATGTGGTATGTATATATTTTACAAAGCAAGCGAGACGAGAAATTGTATACAGGCTGTACTAATGATTTACAAGCGAGAATTAAATTGCATAACTTTGGTAAGGTGCCTGCGACAAAACTACGCTGTCCATTGGCATTGATTTACTATGAGGCCTATCTTAATAAATTTGATGCGTTTGCAAAAGAGAAATGGTTGAAAACCGGGTGGGGAAGAAACCACATTAAAAAAACCTTGAAGTATTCATTAGGAACATGAAATCTATTTACAAAATATCAAAATTCATACTGATTTTTAGCGTTATTCTTGCTTGGACATTCAATTTTCCCCCAACACCGTTCCTAAAAAATTTTGGCTTGCCCGCCGAAATTTCAGAGAAATTTGAGTGGGCGAGGCAAGGCTGGCCGCAGGTCCGCTTTCAAAATGAACTCGTTTCGTTTGATTTCCCACCAGCGTTACAACAGGCTTACGCGGCGGAGACAGTCATTTTCATAGACACCACTGCCTCGACAACGTGGAATGTGCCCTCTGATTGGAATAACGCCTCGAACACCATTGAAGCTGTGGGCGGCGGAGGAGGAGGAAGAACGGGTTCGACGGGCGGCGCGAAGGGCGGAGGTGGAGGCGGAGGCGCTTACGCGAAAGTAAGCAATCTAACCCTTTCTGGAACAATAACCATTCAAATCGGAACTGGCGGCATTGCTAACACTAGCGGCACAGATACCTATTTCAACAGCTCAACCTGCGCCGCCGCTTCTCTCTGCGCTAAAGCAGGTCAAGCCAGTTCAACGAGACTTGGCGGTGGCTTTGGTGGAGCGTCTTCAACTAGCGTGGGAAGCACGACCTATCCAGGAGGCAGTGGCGCAATAGCCGACACCCTCGCCAGTGGCGGCGGTGGCGGTGCCGCTGGCCTAAACGGCGCCGGTAATAATGGCAATGGCAGCGGCAGTGCTACGAGCACGGGCGGTTCTGGGGATGCGGGATTCGGCGGTGCGGGAGGGGCTAAAAACGCCACAGGAACTGCTGGCACAGAGTGGGATTCTACACACGGTTCTGGAGGGGGAGGCGGAGGTTCAGGCACTAACAATGTGGGCGGCAGAGAAGGGGGTTTGTATGGTGCTGGTGCTGGCGGAGGTTGGGGCGCGTCAGGAGCGGGTGGGCCTGGCACGCGGGGGCTTATTGTTATTACCTATACTCCCGCGGCTGCTGCAACAACCTACGAACAGTCCGCCTACAAGTGGTACGCCAACAACAATTCCTCAACTGTCGGGGCGGAACTTACTACGGGGATACAAGATGCCTCAACCACGCTTTCTACGACCGGCGCTGCCTTTCGTCTGCGAATGCTTTTGCATGTAACAAACAATACTTCTACCCCTGGCGTAGATACCTTGAAACTCCAATACGCCTCAACCACGCCGGGAAATTGCCTGCCTGCTTTCTATGGCAATGGCGCTTTTACGGACGTGGCGACTTCGACCGGCGAGATCCGCTATAACAACAACGCCTTGCCCGCGAATGGCGCCATTGTGGTTACTACTTCCACCGATCCCGCGCACAGCACCGATTCAAGAGTGAACCAAACCTATACGGAGCAAAATAATTTCACCGCTACCACAACAATTGGCATTGGAGCGGATGGCAAATGGGATTTTTCCTTGATTGATTTCTCGGCGCCGGGTGGCACCACGTATTGTTTTCAGGTAGTCAAATCCGACGGCACGTTTATCGCCACATCAACGTCGTCAAAAATACCGGAAATCAAAACCACGACTGCGGCAAATTCCGCGCCCGAGGTTACGAGCGTCGTTTTAAACGGCGGCGGCGCGATTACATTAATTCCTAATGCTACAACTTCTTTTAATATCAGTTACACGATCACGGACACGAACGGCTGTGCGGATATTGTGACGAACAGGGCAACCTCCACCGCTTTCCGTAGCGGCGTGGCCAGCACATGCCGCGTCCCAAGTCCCACGACCAATAACCTCAATTGCTATCTTTTTGTAACGCGGGCGACTTCAACCTGCAGTGTCAACTCTATCAACGCCACAGACACCGTGCAGATTTATTATTTCGCCCAATCAACCGGCAATACCTCGTCTAGTTTCCCTTCGGATAATTGGACGGCTTACGCCTTGGCCGTTGACGCCGCGAACGCCACGGGGAGCGCGACATCGAGCGCGGTCAATATAAATGTGCTCACCGCCATCAACGTAACTACTTCATCGATCAACTACGGTACGATCAACGCTTCTTCCACCACTGGCAGTACAAATCAAAACGCGACGACGATGAATGCCGGCAATTCTTCGACGACGCTAAAACTTTCAGGTACCGCGCTTACCTTTGGCGCTAATTCGATAGCCACTTCAAGCCAGCACTATGCGACATCAACATTCACCTTCGGCGGGGCGGAACAGGTCTTGCAGGACATCGCCACGGCTGTTTCCGGTTTTCTCTTACCTTCGCCGACTAGCACCAATGCGGTTTCAAACCAGACTTTCTGGGGCCTCACCGTGCCGGCCGGCAATCCAACGGGCACCTACAGCGGCGTGAATACCTTTACTGCGGTTTTTAGCCCCTGATAAAATTTCCAAATAAAAACCTTTGGAAATTGATATTTTGGAGCTTGGAAATTGCCCCGCCTGCGGCGGGGGAGTTATCCACAGGTATCATTCCCTCTTGAGAGACAAATGTGGTATTATGAAAGCGTACTGAAAGGCCTGAAAAAAATGAACCAACCCCTTTCTCGTTCTATAGTTCCGGGACTTATTATGGCGGTGTCTCTCGCCGCGGCGTTTATGATTGTACAAACGATTACGCCAATCGGTTCCGACTTGGCGTTCGCGGGAACGACTGCGACAAGCACGGTGGTCGTGGGGAATGCGGCCCCGACGGTTACGGTAGTAACGATGAACAACGGAACCGATGTTACGCTTACCACAAACACAACGACGAACGTGAGCGTCAACGCAACGATAAGCGACAATAACGGCTGCGGCGACGTTACGGGCGCCTCCGCGAGCACAAGCATCGTGCTCTATCGCTCCGGCGTGACCTCTTCGACCTGTCGCGGATCGCAGAACGCGCTGAACTGTTACTTGGCAACCGCTTTTACCGCTTCGAGCACGTGCGCGAGCAACACCACAAATACTACGACGACGTTCGCCGTCCAATATTTCGCGCAAGCCACCGATGCCTCGTCGAGCTTTCCGGGCGACAACTGGCAGGCGACAGTCATTTTTAAAGATACGAGCGCCGCGACGGGGACCGCCGATTCTCTAGGCGGTTCGACGCCGAACGTTCTCACGCTGAACGCGATTAACGTTACGACGTCGTCAGTCAACTACGGGACGCTTTCGGCTTCGAGCACTTCGGGTTCGGCGAACCAAGTGACGACGAGCACGAATGCCGGAAATTCTACGACGACGATCAGACTCTCCGCGCAATCAACGCTTACGTCGGGCGCGAACTCCATTGTGACATCGAGCCAGCGGTACGCAACATCAACGTTCACGTTCCCGGGCGGCGCCACGCAGCTTACCGAGAGCGCCGTAACGGTAACGGGATATCTCCTTACGGCGCCGACGAGCACCGGCAACGTGCAGCAGTCGCCCGTTTTCTGGGGACTTGAAGTTGCCGCGGGGACGGCGACCGGGACGTACAGCGGCGTGAACCTTTTCACGTCTCTCTTCCAACCGTAATTCGGAGAATGCGCGCGCTTTGCGCACAAAAACGGAATCGGAGATTCCGTTTTTGTTTCCGAGCGCATGGGCGGATTGAATATGATATAATACATTCCATGCGCATACGACGAGGCATCGTCCTTCCCGCTTTTTTCTTCATTTTTGTATATGGAAGCGGTTTGTTTTTTGCGCCTCGCGCCGAGGCCGCTTTCGGAATATCGCCGCCGTTCCTCGGTTCCGACAACCTTATTCCCGGAACTCGTTATGTTCAAACGATCTACCTCGTGCAAGATCAGCCCACGGAGGATCTTGCGATTGATGCGAATTTGGACATTCATGACAGGATCCGGAGCTGGTTTACCATACACAACGGGAACGAGATCGTCATCCCGAAAGGCACCAGACAATTCCCGGTGGAAATCGTCATTCAAGTTCCCAAAGACGCTCAATTGGGAGCGTACAAAGGAGCGCTGACCTTTGTCGGTAAGCCGGCAAGAACCGGCCAAGTAACGATTGCTTTAGGCGCAGAAGTAACGATCAATCTCACCGTCGGGACCGGCATTTATCGCAAGGTTACTGTCCAGCTCATCAGGATGCTCGATATTGAAGAAGGATGGTCTCCGCGGGTATACGTAAAGTTCAACAACGAAGGCAACGTGCCGGAAGCGCTCGATGGCGCGACATTTGATCTCTATGATCAGTACGGCGCGGTGCGCCTTGCGTACATCCCCAGTCCGAAAGGCAAGATGCCGGAAACCCCGCCGTTTACCGTCAAGGAATACGTTGTTGAATTTCCCCTGGATCTTCATCTCGGCCTCGGGCAGTATTGGGGATCAGTCAACTTTTCCCAAGAGGGGAAAGTAATCGCGAGCCAGCGAACGGTATTTAATGTGCTGAAACGAGGATCGCTCTCGACGCCGTTCGAAAAGTTCATGCAGTCGTTCCAGAATCAGTTGGCGTATTACGTTATCGGCGCCATCATCGTTATTGTTGGCGGAACATTCGTCGTGCGGCGAAGGCGCCGCTTGTAATTTTAAATAACGAATGAGGCATGCGGCATTTTTCATCGCATTTATCGGCACCGTTTTATTTTTCGGTGGAGTTTTGAGCTTCGCAGGCGCGGCTTCGGTCAGCTCCGCCGTTTCAATAGCGGATGTTCCGTTCGTGCCTTCAAGTTTCGGCGCGAGCACGGTCTCCGCGACTCAGATTAATTTGTCCTGGACCGATAATTCAAGCAACGAGGACGGGTTCAGTGTTGAACGGAAAACCGGATCGAGCGGAACATATGCGGAAATTGCTACGACTACCCCCAATACGACGAGTTATTCAGATGCGGGATTGACTCCGAACACGACATACGTTTATCAGATCCGCGCATTCAATGCGAATGGATATTCTCCGTACAGCAACGAGGCGAGCGCCGCAACTCTTGCGCTTTCGTCTCCGCCTGCGGGCGGCGGCGGGAGCGGATTTGCGGGAAGCGGCGGGGGAACGGGATATCTGAACGTTTCAATAATCCCCACAACGATTCGGGAAAGCGTGCTTCAAGGCGCCGACTTGAATGGAGACGGGCTGGTTGACATCGTGGATCTGTCAATATTGCTGTATTACTACGAGCAGATTGGAACATCAATCTGGAGGTATGATTTCAACGGCAGCGGAGAGGTCGATTTTCCGGATGTCTCCGTCATGATGTTTTATTGGACAGGATAAGCTCTATGATACAGAAATTGCCGCTTATCGTTTTTCTATTTCTCTTTGGAGCCGGCATCGCACTTGGCGCTTCCCGGGTTTATTTTGATAGGCCAGATGGAGACATCGCGGTCGGAAGCGAGTCGGAAATGCGGCTTCTCGTTGACACGGACCAGCCCCTGAATGCGTACTCGGTCGAATTCAGTTATCCGCCGGATAGCCTGAACATACTCGGTTTCGACAACAGCCGTTCTATTATCGATGTCTGGCAAGGCCAGCCGCTTGTCTTTATCGGTGGCAGCGTTACGTTCAACGGCGGCAGTTTGAAGCCTTTTATTGGAAACAAGGGAGAACTCTTGGCGATAAAATTCGCACCTTTGCGGGAAGGGAGCGCGGCGATGAATCTCTCCCATATCTTTGTGTATAAGGCGGACGGCAAAGGGACGAAAATATCACCCACGTTTGAAAGTGTGCGCTTTACGGTTTTACCTCCGCGAGCGGCGCCGAGGCAGGGGATTCCGGCTCGCGATACGGCTCCGCCCGAGATACGATTTTTGTCATTCGTGCCGGATCCTTTCGTTGCGGAGAGAAAACTATTGGCGTTTTCCGTATACGACGGAGAATCAGGCATTCAAGCAACTTTTACGCGATCTCGGTCGTTCCTGTTCTGGGACGAATGGCAGGCAGTCAACAACCCGACATCCGTCAGACGCGATGCATGGTCAGTCGGTTTCAGAGTCATTGACAACCAAGGGAACGCTTCGGAAAGAGTTTTGTACGATTGGTCTGCGCTGAAAGGCTTTGCCTTTATTATGCTTGCACTTATTGCCCTTACGGGGTTTTTCGCGGTCTTGATTTTAAAGAAGCTTAGAAAAAGCTATAATAAGGGGAAGCAATGAAACCATATAAAACTGGCTTATTTTCTCTTGTATTCGTAGGCCTGTACGTGGTTTTTTCTTTTCATCCGCAGCTCGTTTCGGCTCAAGGACGATCGGCTTCAGTTTTTCTTAGCCCGTCGATCGGCACGTTTACGGTTGGGAGCACGTTTACCGTTTCCATCCTTTTAAATACCAGCGGGAACTTCGTGAATGCCATTGAGGCAAACTTAACATTTCCTCCTGAAAAGCTGCAGGTTGTTTCTCCCACAACCGGGAAGTCAATGATACAGGTATGGACCGCCCAGCCGACGTTTTCGAACAGCGCCGGTACGATGAAATTTCAAGGCGCCGTGCCGTCGCCGGGAATTAGCACCGAAAGCGGTTTAATTTCAACCGTTACGTTCCGAGTGAAAAATACCGGCACCGCAACCGTAAGGATTGCCGACAGTTCGCAAGTGCTCTTAAATGATGGCCGCGGCACCGATGTCCTCGGCCAAACGACGGACGGATTATACTATCTCACGTTGCCTCCTCCAGCGGGGCCTATCGTAACGTCGGCAACGCATCCTGACCAAGAACACTGGTACCCGGCAAAAAACGTCGTGTTTCGCTGGGAAGGATTTCCCGACTCGGACGGATTCAGTTATGTACTTAACGACCTACCGGTCGATGAACCCGATGATATCTCTGAGAGGAATCAAACGGGAGTATCGTACCGTGATTTGGCGGACGGGATACAGTATTTTCATATTAAACGATTGCGGAGCGGGGTATGGGGCGGTGTAACGAGTTATAAGATACAAATTGACGCTACTCCGCCGGCGGAATTTCCGATTGAAGTTTCTCCATCGACGTATACGTCCCAACAGAGGCCAATCATTGATTTTAAGACTACGGACAGCATGTCGGGCGTCGATCATTACGAAATGAAATTCATTTCATTAGATGTGGCGCTCGCGAGCGAGGGTGCGTCTCAGGGCGAAAATACGCCGTTTTTCATAGAAGCCACCTCGCCATATTCTCAAGCTCTTGATATCGGGCGGTATGACGTTGTAGTGAGGGCGTTCGATCGAGCCGGAAATTTTTCGCAGAGCACCGAGCGGCTTACGATTGTTCACCAGATTTTTGAGATTATTCGCGGGGAAGGCGTACGTATCGGAGGAACGTATACTGTGCGGTGGCCGTATGTAGGAATATTTTCGACAATGGTTTTACTCCTCGTTGCGTATTTTGCCCGTAAGTTATGGAAATGGCATCGAGAAATCGAGGAAAAATTGCAAGCGGGGCCTCATACCCATCCCGTGATTGCCGGGAAGCTCGCGGAGTTGAAACAAAAACAGAGCGAGTACGGTGGTATAAAATCGGGTATGCCGCTAGCTATGTTATTGTTATGCATCGTTGGTTTTAGTTTGTTCTTCCGCACAGCTCACGCCCAAGGGACCACCCTGAGGGAGGCGAGGGTGCCCATTGAGCCCCCCGTGATAACGCTTTTCCCAAAATCTTTGTCGAATGATGAGATTTTCTATGTCGGCGGCAATGCGGGAGTTCCGGATGCCCAGGTTCTTGTCTATATCCAAGATGCGGAGCGGGGAAATACATTCAGCTACTCCGTTGTTACGGACAAGAAAGGTTCCTGGTTTTATTCTTTGCCGCAGTTTCTGAATACGGGACACTATCTCGTGTGGACTCAGCTTAAGGTGGTGGACGAACTAAGTCCGCCGAGCTCCCGCTTGGATCTTACGGTCGGACCCACTGCTATCCAGTTTGGGAAAGACAGATTAAGCTACCAAGACTTCTATCTTATCTTGGTTTTCATCCTTGCCGCCTTATTCATCGGCCTTCTTGGTTTCATCATCTATCATTGGTATCATTTTCGGAGTAAAAGCCGCCGTTTCTTGGAACAAGTAAAGCAGGCGGAAGAATCAATCCAGCGGGGATTCCTGGTGTTGCGGCGGGACATAGAACAAGAGTTGAGTTTTATCCAAAAGACAAAATTTGGGAAGGGACTTTCTGACGAGGAGAGGTTCAGGGAAGAAAAACTTCTGAAGGACTTTGAGACAATTTCAAGCTATGTCGGAAAAGAAATCTGGGAATTGGAAAAAAGTGAGCAAAGTATGTCCTAGTGGGATGCTTCCTTTTCTCGGTTCCATAAAAAAAGGAGCACTGCTTTTGATTCTTCTCCTCGCGGCTCCGCTTGGGGTGTTATCTGCCACTACTCCAATTCTCTATTTTGAAGTTGTTCCCTCATCGAGCATTATCGTCGGCTCGGCAATTGACGTAAAAATCCGTCTCGATTCAGTAGACAACGATTTAAACGCTTATGATATTGAATTTCTATATCAGCCACGATTCTTTACGGTGGTCAAGCTTGATACGAGCTACTCCCTCGTAGACCAATGGCAGAACCAGCCGAGCATCTTTGCCGATGAAGAGAACAACCTCGTACGATTAAGAGGCAGCAGTTCGAATTCTTTCCGGGGACAAGGGGGGGAGTTGTTAACTATTCGCTTTTTGCCGATACAAGAGGGGGTTACCGCCCTGCGATTTCATAATGCTTTAGTTTCTCTCGCTGACGGAAGTGGTGCAAAAATCAGCCCGCAGTACGGACCATTCAACACCACGATTACTTCTCTAGGATCAGGATCCGGCAGTATTCCACAAGGACAACCAACCGGAGGACAGCCACCTTCATCGCAATCGTCGGGAGGATCGCCGGCAAGCTCGGATAATTCATATTCCGTAAGTACAACCTTGCCGGGAATCGAATCACCGTCTTTTATTCAAAACCCATCTGAACCGTCGAAAAAACTTTTAACATTCTCTGTTTCAAGCGAAGGATCGCGAGTCAAAGAAGTTACAGCGCGGTCGCGCGCATTTCTTACGTGGAGCGATTGGCAGCCGGTTCAGGATTTACAGCCCTTTCCGGATAATGTTTGGGCGGTTGAACTCAAGGCGGTCGATGAGGAGGGGAGCAGCGTACAAAAAGTCGTCTATGATTGGAGAGCTCTTGGAAAATCTCCGTTTGTGCCACTCCTTATTGGTATTATTGCGGTGATTGCAGCTGGTTATATCTATATGAGGTTTCGAGCGAAAGGAGAAATATAAAGGACCTGCGTATCCGGTAGATCAGGGGGAGAGGACCGGATTTTTCCCTTCGCGCTGGATCTTTATGAGTTTCAGGCGCCCATTTACAAGCGCCACTTCAAGAATTTTCATGCGCGTGCCGTTTTTTATTGTCCACACACCCGGTTCTGGATTCAGGGCTCTGACTTTTCGCTCAATACTATTGGCTTTTTCGACATCCCTGTTTTCTATGGCTTCACGCAGATCTTTTTCGTCGATATAGCCGTCATCCGTTTTAAATTTCTTCGTGTATGTCGCTTCCGTTTCGTTTTGCCGGAGCGGAACGATTTCTTTCGCGAGAAATCTTGGAAGCGTTGCGGCAAGCAGTTTGCCGCCTATGTCCGCAAGCGCCGCTTCAAGTTCTCGGTAGCTGCGATTCTCTACATCAAGTTTTTCCGCTATGAGGATCGATCCGTGATCCATTTTTTCGTCGAGAAGATACAGAGTAACTCCGGTTTGCCGCTCTCCTTCGAGGATTGCGGTTTGAATTGGCGAAGAACCGCGGTACTTCGGAAGAAGGGACGGATGGACTCCGATTGCGCCTCGCTCTGCAATACCGATGATTTCTTTGGGGATGATTTTAGCGTATGCCGCAACCACAAAGAACTCCGCTTTCATGGTTTTAAGCCGTGCCTGTATTTCAGACAGTTTCTCCGGCTGAAGAATGGGGATCCCGTGGCGTTGGGCAAGCAGTTTTGTCGGCGGAGGAGTGATAGTATGTTTCCGGCCAACTGGTCGATCGGGATTGCAGACGATTGCGGAGGGGAGCATGTCCGCGGCGATCAATTGTTCCAAGACTCCGGCCGCAAACGTAGGAGTTCCGAAAAAGATATAGTTCATGGCATTACACTTCCTCGTTTTCTTTTCGGACTTCCTCCTCACGTTTTTTGTGGCGCTCGGATTTCGCCGCGGTATATGTATTCTTTGTCCTGTCGATAAAGAGCATACCGTTTAAATGATCGATTTCGTGCTGAAAGATCCGCGCGAGAAGCCCCCACGCTTTTATTTTCAATGGTTTTCCATTCTTATCGTAACCGCTTATCGTGATACGCTCCGGCCGCTCTACGCGGCCATAGATACCCGGGACACTAAGACATCCCTCTTCAACCGCCACTTTTTCGTTCCCTAGCTTCTCGACTTTTGGATTGAATACTGCATAGAACTTGTGAGCGCCATTTTCTTGGGATACATCTGCGACAAATATTTTATACGGCAAACCGATTTGATTTGCAGATAGACCGATGCCGCGTGCGGCTCGCATCGCCTTCCGCATACGGAGGATAAGATTCGAAATTTCCTGTCGGGTTTGTAACGCAAAATCGAAATCCTTTGTTTTCTCCCTTAAAAATTTCTCCTCTTTTTTGTTGTCAACCGCAAGGATGTGATCCATTATTTCTCGACTGTGAATTTTTTCTTTTGTTTCTTTGTCGGGAGGCACGACATAAAGTACGCTCCTTTGTTGCGGACAGTTTTTCGTTCTGAAATTTCCTTTGCGAGCCGTAAGAGGTCTTCGGCGCTTCTTTCTTTTGCGAGCTTCATATACAGTGTTTTATGCTTTTCATCGTGGAGCATCTCGGCGATCTGTAACCCCACAAGCTGGTATTTCTTATACACCCGTGACTGTTTTGAGCGCCGTTTCAGTTCTTCGATATATTGCGTCTTCGAAATCATTACCTTGTATTGTATTGCAATACGCGGGCTGTTTCAATTATTATGGATTCGGATCCGGGGCGGGGAGGAGCCGAATGCTGTTTGATTAAATGGTAAAGGTTGCTACAATATTCTCAATGTTCAATAAGAGAAAAATAGTTTTGGTCGTGAGCGCTTTCGTTACCGCTACCGTCCTCGTTGGAGGCAGTTTTTTTTGGGGGATCCAGGTTGGCAAAAAAATGCCGCAAACCCTGATTGTCCAGGGAGCAAAAGACATCGAGCCCCCAGAAACTGTCAGCGCCGACTTCGGTTCATTTTGGCAGGCATGGAAGTTCATTAACGATAATTATCTTCGGAATAAAGACATTACAACCCAAGAGAAATTGTACGGAGCGATTGGCGGCCTTGTGCGATCCCTCGAGGATCCCAATTCCGTATTTTTCAGCCCCGAAGAGAATACAAGATTTCAGCAGGATATCCAGGGAAGTTTCAGCGGCATTGGAGCAGAACTTGGCATCCGGAAAGACCAACTCGTTATTATTGCGCCGCTCAAGGGCACTCCCGCAAGTCGCGCCGGACTTGAACCGGGGGATCAAATTTTAAAGATTAATACCACCTCGACCGACGGGATAACGATTGATAAAGCCGTGAATTTCATTCGCGGACCCGAAAATACCGAGGTCATACTTACTATTTTTCGGAAAGGATGGGAAAAATCCCGGGAAATCAAAATCATTCGGGCTCCGATTGTCGCCCCGACGCTCGATTACGAAATGAAAAACGGAAATATTGCCTATATCCAAATCCACAGTTTTAACGCGAACGTGAACTTTCTTTTCTATCGCGCGGCATTTCAAGCGTTGAGCGAAGGCGCTCGCGGCATCGTGCTGGACGTTCGAAACGATCCGGGGGGATATCTTGATGTCGCGGTTGACCTCGCTGGATGGTTTTTGCCTCGCGGAACGCTCATCGTAAAAGAAACTTCTCGGGGAGGGACGGCGAAAGAATTCCGTGCCGCGGGCAATGCCGCGCTCGCCGATCTTCCGGTCATCGTACTCATTAACCCGGGCTCGGCGTCTGCCTCGGAAATTCTTGCCGGGACGTTGCGGGACAATCGCGGGGTGAAACTCGTCGGGGAGCAGAGTTTTGGAAAGGGGACGGTGCAACAGCTCGAGACCCTGAAGGACGGGTCCCTTATCAAAATTACGATAGCAAACTGGGTTCTGCCGAAAGGCCAAATCCTTGAAGGGACCGGTTTGAAGCCGGATATCGAAGTCAAAAAAACGGATCAAGATATTGAAAATAAACGGGACCCACAGCTCGAAAAAGCGCTCGAAATCATACAGGGACAAATAGGTCGTTAACCAATCCTTTTCAATTTTTCAAAATGAAGGTCATTCTTCTTCAGGATATCCATTCTCTCGGAAAGAAATTTGAAGTCAAAGAAGTTTTGGAGGGATATGCGCGGAATTTTCTTTTTCCTCGCGGCCTCGCGAAATCAGGAACGCCGGCTGCGCTTCGGGACTTGGAGCAGACAAAAGCGGGTTTGGCAAAGGAAGAGACGGAGCTGAAAAAACGCCTTGCAGTGATCGCGGAGAAACTAGTTCGTACAACGCTTGAATTCACGCTGAAAGCTGATTCGACCGGCGCGGTATTCGGATCTGTAACGAAAGATGCAATTTCAAGAGCGCTTCGAGAACATGGGCTGTTAGGCAAGGAGCGGGCAGAAATAGTACTCTCGCATCCATTAAAAAAACTCGGGGAGCACCGAGTTGAAATACACTTGAAGCACGGGATTGTCCTTACTCTTACTGTGGCGATACGGCCACAAGAGTAACGCGCCGGCGCGAGCCGTCAAACGAGGATTTCATCTTCGACAGAAATTGAACCGTGCCATTTTTCATGGCAAATAGCGTATCGTCGCCAGCTCTTTCGACGTTCTTTCCGGCGGCATATTTTGTGCCTCGCTGCCGTATGATAATTTGTCCGATCATAACTTTTTCCCCGTCGTGAAGTTTTACGCCAAGGCGCTTTGAGATAGAATCTCTTCCTAATTTTGTCGAGCCGATAGCTTTTGTATGTGCCATTTTTGTCCAAGAGCGAAGCGATTGGCTGCCCGCCTACTGGATGGGCAGACAAAAATGAGCACCCCGCCGAAATTTTTACGAAGGCGGGGTCGCCATCTCTTCGCTGAAATACTTAAATACTTATAGATCTTATGCTACAATTAAAGTAATGTCAAGCGCGCAGAAGCTTATTATCGATATCGAAACTGTCGGAGAAGATTTTGATTTACTCGATACGGCAACGCAGGAAAACCTTACAAGTTGGATCAAGAAAGAATCCGAGACCGAAGAAGAATACCTCGTGGCCCTGCGGGAGCTGAAAGATCGTCTCGGATTTTCTCCCCTCACGGCAGAGACCGTTGTTATAGGAGTGCTTGATTATTATAAAAATACCGGAGTGGTGTATTATCAGGCGCCTGGCGAGCGGAATAAGGAATTTACCGAAGGCGAGATAACCTTTAAACAGTTTGGGGAAAAAGAAATGCTTGAGAAGTTTTGGGAAGGGGCACGGCAGTATCAGCATTTTATAACGTTTAACGGCCGTGAATTCGATATCCCGTTTCTTATGATCCGTTCCGCGATACACGGTATCCGTCCGACAAAAGATTTAATGCGTGGAAGGTATGTGTACCAACATAATGCCGATGCGATCCACATTGACTTACGGGATCAACTTTCGTTCTATGGAGCCATGCGGCGAAAGGGAAGTTTGCACCTCTGGAGCAGGGCGTTTGGCATACCAAGCCCGAAACTAAGCGGGATCACCGGAGACGATGTCGGACGGCTTTTCAAAGAGAAGCGGTTCGTTGATATTGCAAAATATAACGTGGGGGATCTTCGGGCGACGCGCGAACTCTACGAAAAGTGGGAACAGTATCTTAACTTTTAAATTATATGCGCGATTGGATCATATTCCGCAAGAAAGAGATACTTTTTTTCTTGATTATTTTCCTTGTTGTTTCGCTGAGCTTCGGGTTGGGATACCTTCTTGGAAAAGACGCCGAGCGAGCCCCGATTCTTATTGAAAAAAGAGGCGGATGAATGATATTATAGAAATGATATAATATAATGGAATTAT
>Ga0265292_1001788_pt1 | contig 17294 bp, 13 predicted proteins | sample Munlanlewell296A_FD_189080 | JGI IMG/M metagenome (GOLD analysis project Ga0265292, IMG submission 189080) | Leachate microbial communities from a municipal landfill in Southern Ontario, Canada - Leachate well 296A | ecosystem: Engineered > Solid waste > Landfill > Unclassified | place: Canada... | reverse complement strand
TGCAACATGCAGATCAACGAACCCATAGGCGAGATATGTATCAGCAGCGCCGTTTATAAAATCCCAAAGGTTCTCCGGACCAAAGACAGGGTAGTTGGTGGTCTTTTTAAAACCCTCAAGTTCGGGAAAGGCAAATTCCTGGGCAGAAGCGGATCCGAAAAGTACAATCAGGAAAAAATCAATAAGAAATATATTTCTCATTATTTAATTGATATTGATTATTTTGAACAAATTACTCTAAATCGCTTGAAAATCAATTTTTTTACCCCATCCCCAAGGGGAGTAAATTGATTTTCTTCGCTCCCCTTGGGGTCGGGGTAAACGAAGAAAATCAATAAATTTATGTATAAGATTCGAAATCCATATACTAAACTAACAACCCCATATGGCTCGCAGAAACTTTTTAAGCCAGAAAATCTGCCGGAACATTTACAAGCCGTGATATATCTGCAATTTTCTCTTTTATATTGAAGTTTTTTGTGCAATTTACTTTACAGGTGTTACACTCTTTACAGGGATTATCAGTCGTACCCAGCTCAGCAAGCAATGAGTAGGCCATAACCGGGTTTGAATAACCATAAGCATACATATATGCTCTCATAAGATCAGGAACCGGTAGATTCATCGGACATGCCGTAATGCATTTAGTGCAGCCGGTGCAGTAAAGGCCGGTTTCAGCGCTTGCGATCATCAGATCTTTCTTTTCCGCATCTGTAATTGTAATGTCAGCCAAAATCTTGACATTAAGATCAAGCTGATCAAAGTCTGTCATACCAGGAATAGTTGTATGAACATCCGGATTTGATAAAGCCCATTTCAAAGCAGCTGTAGAATTGATCGGTTTGGTTTTTTCTTTGTCGAGAAATCCGCCACCGGCCATTGTCTTCATCGCTACAATACCTATTCCAGCTTCATTAGCCTTTTTAATTGCACTATTTAATTCGCTGATATATGTTTGCTTAAAATTATAGGATGTCAGGATTACATCCCAGGTATCTGTTGCGGCTGCAGCATTAATAACTACCGGCTCATTCGCGTGGGTTGAGAACCCCATAAACTTTATCTTACCATCTTTCTTCAGTTTCTTAACAGCATTGATAATAGGCTTGTATTCAAGCATTTCCGGATTCCTGATATCATGAACATATAGAATATCAACATAATCCATTTTTAGTCTGGAAAGACTGGTATTGAATTTTTCAAGAAAAGCTTCAACTGTAGTCTGGTCTGTAGGTTTGCCTTCTCTGTCAACACCCACGGGTTTCACTTTTGTAGCAAGAAAGAATGAGTTTCTGGGGTAATCTTTTAAAAGATTTCCAAGCATTGTCTCGCTATTGCCATTCAGGTATCCGTTAGCAGTGTCAAAAAGTTTAATTCCTTTTTCATAGGCAGCCTTACAGAGGTTTGCATTATCGGATCTCATTACGCCGAAACTGATTACCGGAACCTTCAGACCTGTTTTTCCAAGGGTTCTGTAGATAGTATTCTTCTCCTGGACTGAAGATTCGACTGCTGAAACTAATGAAGGTGACAAAGCCACTATTCCGGCGGCACCTGTTATTCCTGTTTTAAGAAAACCTCTCCTGTTTATGCTTTTCATCATAATATAATTGTTTTTAATGGTATGATGTAACTCGCCCCGACTTGTCGGGGCTCGGTTCATGATATCTCTTTTATTTTAAGTTTCTGATTCGAACGGTAATATTAGTATCCTTTAAAAGTTTTATAATTTTGAATTCACAATATACAAATTCAGCCATAAAAATACGAATTTTATGTTATAATCAAATTTTATCTGGTCACATCATTATATCTTGAATTTTTAATAACTTTCCCTCAGAATTTAGGTTATAATGTTAATTAATTAACATTGACGCGTTTAGGGAAAAATAAACAGGCTATTTCTTTAGCAGTTTTTCTGCTTTTTTCAGCATCAGCCGGTGGTCAGGCAGGAAAAAGTTTCAAATACCAACTTGATGGTGATTTGAAGAAGAGCGATGTCATTACCGGAAACCAATCACTTATCTTAAATTATTCAATATCAGAACTTAACGTTGAAAGTATTATCAATGAAAATGGTTCTTTTTACCGTGTCTCCATACCAGGTCATTTACCCTCTGCCACTCCGGGTAAACCTGAGCTTCCGGTATTAAGCCGTTTGATCTCAATTTCTGAAGGATCTGAATACAAAGTGAAGATTTCTAAAGTCCGATCATCCAGAATCAATCCTGCGGGGAAAAAAATTGAAGGTATTCTTTTCCCGGTACAGGAAAGTGAAACAAAGGAAGTCCAGCGAAAGAAACCTGAGTTTCTGTTTGATAAAACGGTGTATGCGGTAAGGGGAATTATCTCATCTGACACTGTAAAGATTGAATCATTAGGTACAGTAAGGAATAAAAAACTGGCGAACCTGTTTGTTTACCCGGTAAGATATAATCCACATTCGAATGTACTCGAGGTTATTACTTCCATGAAGATTGAGATAACTTTTTCATATACAGAAAAAATTGAATCAAAAGCTCTTCCCCCGGAATCGGCACTTTTTAATGAATCACTTGATAAAGGGGTACTTAACTATAATCCTGAGGATGTGATTCCGGGTTACTCCGACCAGCCTGTGAAGATGGTAATCATTACCGATACTGCTTTCAGAAAGCACCTTGAGCCTTTTTTCAGATGGAAAACGCAGAAAGGTTATAAACTTAATGTTCTTTACAAAGGAACAGGTCTTGCTGGTAATACTTATACTCAACTGAAGGATACTCTGACTAAAATTTATAATGTTTCATCCGAAACCGACCCTCCGCCTGAGTACCTTCTTATTATTGGAGACGTAAAAAGAGTGCCTTATTATGGTAACGGAAATATTACCGACATGTATTATGGCGAATTTGACGGTAATGGTGATTATATTCCTGAAATGTTTATCGGCAGGCTGCCTGTTGCCGACACAACTGAATTAAAATCTGTGGTTAATAAAATAATTCAGTATGAGAAGTTTGAATTTGCCGATACTAATAAATTCTATTCACGGGCAATTGCCACTGCAGGATACGATGCAAATTATGCAAATCATATGAACGGACAGGTAAAGTATGCTATATCAAACTATCTGACAAAAATCAATAAAATTGATGAATACCACTTTTATTATCCCAAGTCGTACACGGCCAGGGATTCAATCTTAAAGCTTCTAAAAAAAGGTGTCTCGTTCATTAATTATACCGGACATGGTGAAGTTGCCGGATGGTTGCATCTTAATATTAAGGTTCCGGACATACCAGTTTTTGAGAATAAAAACATGTATCCTTTTGTAATCAGCAATGCCTGCGGAACTGCCCAGTTTAATGCTGCTTCTTCATTTGGAAATAAAATGGTGGTGACCGGTGAAAAGGGGGCAATAGGATTTATTGGATGCTCAAACGACTCATACTGGGATGAGGATTTTTACTGGGCTGTCGGAGCCGGTACACCTTCTGCTGATCCCACCTATCTCACAACAGAGCTTGGAGCTTACGACCGACTTTTTCATACCCACGGGGAACCTGCTTCTGACTGGTATTTTACAATGGGACAGGTTAATTATGCCGGAAATCTTGCTGTCAGCGCAAGTACAAGTACATGGAAGAAGTATTACTGGGAGACCTATAACCTGGTTGGAGATCCAAGTGTTATTCCCATACTAGGAATACCTGGCACTTTTAATATTTCATTACCTGATTCACTTCCAAACGGGATAAAATCACTTTCACTGAATATTGAACCGTTCGCTTATGTAGCTGTATCGCATTTTGATACTCTCTGGGACGCATCATTTGCAAGTCCATCAGGATCAGTTGTTCTTGATATGCCAGGTTTGTCAAATGATTCCTGCATGATTGTAATAACAGGTCAGAACAAATTATCTGTCATCAAGACGATTCGTTTTTCGGATGTCAAAAAGGAGTTCATTAATCTTACATCCACCAGCATAAATGATAGTCAGGGAAATGGCAATGGCCGGGCTGACAATGGAGAGACATTTTACCTGAACCTTAAAGTGAGCAACCTTGGTTTGACAGATGCCAGTAACCTGTATGCCAAAATATCATCAACCTCAGATTGGATAACAATTAACAGTGATTCAGCGTTTATCGGAACTTTGCCAGCAAGATCAGATATTGTTCTTTTATATAATCTGGGTATTACTATTTCCGATAATGTTCCTGATAAGGAAGCAGTAACAATTAAGTTGATTCTGAAAGATCAGAATTCAGAGAAACATTACACTATTGATATCAGTGTTCATGCACCTATACTCCAGATAATAAGTTGTATAATTGATGATTCAGTCTTAGGAAATGGCGACTACATTGCCGATCCCGGAGAAACTTTCAGTCTGGTATTCAAGGTACGAAATCAGGGGAGCAGCGATATATCCGGACAATTTAACATTGTCAGTCCGGAAAATTATATTTCAATTCCGGAACCAAGTGTCAAATCAGGGACACTTAAATTCGGGGAGATCACCGATATTCCTATAAAGGTAAAATTATCAGAGACAGTCTCATCAGGCAGTTTCATTTCAGTGTCATCAACACTCGATTGTAGTCCATACCTTGCAATTATAAATAAGGACTTCTCTTTCAGGGTTGGCAGGATAAGGGAGAGTTTTGAGGCATCTTCATTTAGTGTCTTTCCATGGATCAATGTCAGTCCAATCCCATGGACCATAACTGAAACGAGTTCGTATGATGGGAATATTGCTGCAAGGTCTGGTGCTATCTCCCATAACGGATCCACGTCCTTAATACTAAGAACCGTCTACGCAATAGCCGATTCTGTTAAGTTCTTTTATAAAGTATCATCTGAAGTTGACGGTGATTACCTTTCATTCAGACTTAATGACATAGAGGTATTCAAAAAATCGGGAGGAATACCATGGACAAAAAAAGCTATTCCTGTTCCAGCCGGACTAAATAAAATGGAATGGATATATAAAAAGGATCCATCTCTTTCAGATGGCTCAGATTGTGCCTGGATTGATATGATTGATTTTGCAGGGGCAGGTTCAGTCAGTTACATCAATAAAGACCTCCAGGTTGCCAGAATAGTTGTACCAGTTCAAAGGGATCAAAATGGACAAGGAACAGTAACTGTAAAAGTTCTGAACATTGGAAAAGAAGTTATAAATGGCTTTAATCTGGCCTATGAAGTAAATGATCATTTCCCCCCTGTAAAACAATTTTTCGAAAATACGGTGATTCCTTACGGTGATTCGGTTACAGTTTCATTCAATACAAAAGCTGATATGTCAAAATATGGCTTTTATAAAATCATTACTTATGTCGTTGATAATAACGATGATTACATTTTAAATGACACAATGAGGATAAATACCGAAATCTATAAGCCATTAATTGTATTTCCGAATCCGTTTGCAGATCAGTTTACCATAATTATCGATTCCCGGGTTGCTGACAAACTTCAGATATCAATTACCAACGTTTCCGGAGTTAAATTGTATAACTTAGAAAAAGATATCATCACCGGAAAGAATACAATAATTATTGCAGATGTCAGATTATTGCCTTCACTCTATTATCTTAATATCAGGGGAGTTACAATTAATAAAACCATACCTGTTCTGAAAATCAATAAGTAATTTAACTCTGTCACTATCTTAAATAATCCCTGCAAATATGTCAACCACAACACCAACCCGTGATATGGCTATTGATTTGTTCAAAAAATACAACAAATCGGAGAGTCTTTTAAAACATGCGCTTTCTGTTGAAGGTGTTATGAGATATATGGCAAAAAAATCGGGTGAGGATGAAGAGAAATGGGGAGTAATAGGATTGATTCACGATCTTGATTATGAGATGTATCCTGATCAGCATTGCACAATGACTGAAAAGATTCTGAAAGAGAATAGCTGGCCGGAAGAATATATAAGGGCTGTGTTAAGCCATGGATGGGGACTGGCATCTGATGTTAAGCCAATAACATTGCTTGAAAAGACGATCTATGCAATAGATGAACTGACGGGGCTGGTTGCAACAAGTGCACTGGTCAGACCTTCAAAAAGTGTAATGGACATGGAAGCAAGATCTGTAAAAAAGAAATGGAATGACAAAAAATTTGCGGCGGGTGTTAACCGGTCGGTAATAGAAAAAGGGGCTGAAATGCTTGGTGTTAGTCTCGACGATCTGATTAAAGATTGTATAATGGGTATGAGAGCAGTGGCAGTAGAGATTGGTTTAAAGGAAGTTGACCCCAAAACCCCCTAAAAGGGGCTAAGGAGAAGTGGATCTCAAACCCCCCATTTGGGGGCTGGGGGGTAAAGAGAAGAGGCTGAATCATACGATCCAGCCCCTAAATGTTTCTTATTAAAATAAGATTAAAGAACCGTGAGTTTAATATTTCTGAACAAAACAGCTAATTACACAGGCATATCAGGTAATGTGAAACCTTTGCGATAATTATGTTTAACCATCTCAGCAGCAAACTGTTTTGCGTTATAAGGAGGTTTAGTCCATTCTTTGTTAAATTTAGGATCTCCATCAACGATTGAGAAATTATCTGAAATACAGATTCTTACAGTTTCAGTATCACTGATATTAGTAAATTCCATTTTCTCGCCGTTCCATTCAAGTTCCTTGTTAAGTCCCTGAAGTCTTACAGCAAGTACTCCCATAACAACCATTTCGTTGAATGGTCCTGCTTCTGAAAAGTCAGATTTAGTAGGAACTCTGCTTTCGGGGTTCTCTTTACAAGCACGTACCCAATCCATTTCATGTTTTTCGCCTTCAACCCTGCGCTCTGTTTTTGCAACAACAGGTACACGACCTGATAATAACCATGGATTCCGGCCATAACAACCGCAAATAAGAGTATCTTTTGAACCGTAGAAGATAACACCTCCACCACCATCATTCATATCTTTTCCGGCTGGCCATCCTGCAGGTTTCGCTGGTTGCAAACCACCATCATACCAGGTTACCTCAACTTGTGGATATTTAATTTTTGAACCTTTTGGTGCAATTCTTTCAGGATAGATAAGTTTTACCATCTGTGCGTTAGGTGCACAGTCGGTCAACAGAAGTGTTGAGCTACCTTGTGCCTTGATCGGATACTGCAACTTAAGACCTTTAAACACAGGATGCATAATATGGCAAGCCATGTCACCGAGAGCACCTGTACCAAAATCCCACCAGCCTCTCCAGTTCCATGGAGTATAAATGCTGTTATATGGGCGCATCTTAGTCGGGCCAATAAAAAGATCCCAGTTAAGTGTATCAGGAACCCATTCACCTTTTGGGCGGTTTAGTCCTTGTGGCCATATCGGACGGTCGGTAAAAGCTTCAACTTTTTTTACTTCACCGATTTCACCGTTTTGTATCCATTCAATTGTAAGGTTAACTCCTTCACCTGATGAACCCTGGTTACCCATTTGTGTGGCAACCTTATGTTTGGCAGCCAGTTTGGTCAATAACCTTGACTCATAAACGGAGTGTGTTAATGGTTTTTGTACATAGGCATGCTTGCCCATTGTGATTGCATTAGATGCTGCGACACAATGAGAATGGTCAGCAGTAGCAACAATAACTGCATCAATTGATTTACCCATTTCATCATACATCTTTCGCCAATCCCAATAAGCTTTTGCATTTGGATTTGCATCAAATACTTTTTTTGAATACCCCCAGTCAACATCGCAAAGAGCGACAATATTTTCAGTTGGGGCAACAGCTTTCAGGTTTGAATTACCCATACCACCAATACCAATAACAGCAATATTCAGCTTGTCACTGGGAGCACTGTGCCCAAAGCCACCAACAACTGAGCTCGGGAGTATAGTAAGACCTGCAGCAACAGCACCGGTTCTTTCAATAAATGACCGGCGTGTAATGTTTTTTAAATTTTCTTTCATTGTCAGGTAGATTAAAATTTAATATTAATCGATAAAATTAATAATTTAAAATTAACTTTTGTCTTTATAAACCATATTTAATAGTATAATATATTTATATTATAGAGAACTATAATTCTCTGATCCAGATGTTCCTATAGGCAACCGGATTACCATGATCCTGAAGGACAAGACTTGCAGGCCCATGTTTCTTAATGAAATATTCAGGAATTCCTATATATTCAGTTGGCCCTCTTAAACTTACATTATTCTGAATCAAAACTCCGTTATGAAGAACCGTAACCCTTGGAGGAGTATAATATGTTGTAGTATCATTATTAAAAGTCGGAGCAGTGTAAATAATATCATAAGATTGCCATTCTCCCGGTTTCCTGCTGTTGTTCACCAGAGGCGCAAATTGTTTATATAGACTGCCCGCCTGACCATGACGATAAGTACGGTTGTTATAACTATCAAGAACCTGGACTTCATAAAGTTCCTGTAAAAATATACCACTATTCCCCCTGCCTTGGCCATCACCGGATACTTCAGATGGAGTCTTCCATTCAATATGCAACTGGAAATCAGAAAATTTCCGTTTTGTTTTAATATTACCAGATCCCCTTACGCAGATCAAAGCTCCATCCTGAACGATCCACTTTGAAGGATTTCCTTTGCTATCCTGCCATTCCGAATTAATATCCGTTCCATTAAATAAAATGATGGCATCGGAAGGAGCATCACCATCTTTTACGCCAGGTTGTATGATTTTTACTTCAGGATCCATAATCTCTGTCATCCCCGGGGTCATTCTATTGGGATCCACAGGTCGCGGTGTTGCAGGAGCAGTCCTTTGTTGTTCCTGTCCTGAACTAAAAGCATAAGTGAACAACATAACGGTGATAATCAATAATTTTTTCATAATTTTTTAAATTCTGATCAGATTAATTAATAATTAAAATGTTCAGGATTACACTGTTATTCCTGATAATTAATTTTAAAAGAGTGCCTCCTTTCAAATTATCGACTGATCGTAATTTAATCGGCAGACACCCTCGCTAAATTATAAAAATATTAAAACAAAATCAGTGTTTTAAAAAATTAATATCCCGGATTCTGTTTCAGGTTTGGATTTGCATCTATTGATGGTTGCGGAATCGGGAATATTAAACATTTTTCAGGAAGAGCAGCTCTCCAGCCTGGTATTGCATTCAGGAACGTACCAAAACGAATTTGATCTTGTCTTGTCATTGATTCCCAGGCGAATTCGAAGCGGCGCTCCTTATAAATATCATCAAGTGTAACACTTGTTTTAAGTTTTGCCGGATCTGTAAAGGCTCTTTTTCTGATTTCATTTACCAACCTGGTTGCTTCAACATTATCACTACCCTTTCTGACAAGAGCTTCGGCTTTCATCAAATAGACATCGGCAAATCTTAAAACTGCACAATCGTTTTTCCAGGTTGGTTGAAAGCCCTTTTTTGTACTTCCACTTATTGCACCTTGCACCTTCTTCCTGCTCTACCTGACCCCATCCCTGAGCATCAATATAATATGTGATTTGGAAAATAATACCTGTTCGCTTGGATTGAGCATTGAAACATTTTTTTTTATAAATTGTCGCTCCGATCCGGAATTTTCTTGATTTTTTGAAAATAAACCACGAAGTCCCACGTAAATTCGTCTGAAGAGTCTCGTAATTTATCTATAAGTTCTTAAAACGAAAATAGTAGATTGTGTAACTACCAATCTTAAAAATGTTATAAATCATTACCGTTAGTCATTTAAAATAATATTCTAGAAAAGACCTGATATTTTTCCATTTTCATCGATATCTATCTTTTCAGCAGAAGGGTTCGATGGCAGACCTGGCATACGCATTATCGTACCGGCAATCGGTACTATAAAACCCGCTCCGGAGGAGAGTTCCACTTCCCTGATTTTGAAAGTAAATCCCCTGGGACAGCCTTTTTTATGCTCGTTGTCTGAAAGAGATTTCTGTGTTTTTGCAATGCATACGGCCAGATTACCAAGGCCGAGTTCTTCTATCTTTTTAAGTTGCTGCTTGGCGAGTACGGTATATTCAACATGATCTGCACCGTACATTTTGGTGGCTACGGTCTCAATTTTCTTTTCAAATGACCATTCAAGATCGTAAAGAGGTTTTAAACCATCTGGACTATCATTTACAGCATTTACTACAAGATTCGCAAGTTCGATTGCTCCTTCTCCCCCCTTTGACCACGATTCATTAAGAGCAACAAGAACATTTTGTGAATTACAATGCTCCTTAAGCAGATCAATTTCTGCTTTAGTATCTGCATCAAATTTATTTATTGAAATCACAGGATTGAAACCATAATATCTCATATTTTCGATATGCTTGTCAAGGTTGTCAAATCCATTTTTAAGCGCTACCAGGTCTTCTTTATGCATCTCAGATAGTTTTAGTCCCCCGTGATACTTAAGAGCGCGTACTGTTACGACTATCACGACAGCATCTGTATGGAGATTACCAAACCGGGACTTAATATTGAAGAATTTTTCAGCCCCCAGCTCACTTGCAAAACCTGCTTCAGTTACGACATAGTCACTAAAGGTGAGTCCCATTTTTGTTGCAATAATAGTATTGGTTCCCTGAGCTATGTTGGCAAATGGGCCTCCATGAATAATTGCCGGAGTGCCCTCAAGAGTCTGTACCAGGTTTGGTTTAATTGCATCCTTGAGTAGTGCTGTCATGGCTCCCTGGGCTTTAAGATCACGTGCAAAAACAGGTTTTCCCTTATAGGTATAACCTACAAAAATGTCTCCAAGCCTTTTCTTCAGATCGCAGAGATCCTTAGCCAGACAAAGTATCGCCATCACTTCAGATGCCGCCGTTATATTAAAACCTGATTCCCGGGGCACTCCCTGGCTGGTGCCTCCAAGCCCAATAATGATATTACGAAGTGATCTTTCGTTCATATCCATAACCCTTTTCCAATTGATAGTACGAGGATCGATGCCGAGATTTCCCTCATTAAGTTGAATATTATTATCAATGAGCGCTGCCAGTAGGTTATTAGCCTTTTCAACCGCCGACATATCTCCTGTAAAATGAAGGTTAATATCTTCCATCGGAATTACCTGTGAATATCCTCCGCCTGCAGCTCCTCCCTTAATTCCGAATACCGGACCTAGAGAAGGTTCCCGAAGAACTACCGTAGTCCTTTTGCCAATCCGGTTAAGAGCCTGTGCAAGACCAATTGAAGTAGTTGTTTTTCCTTCTCCGGCAGGTGTAGGTGTAATAGCAGTGACAAGTATCAGTTTTGCATTTTTAATACGTTCTTCATCAATCAGGGATATGGGTATTTTTGCTTTAAATTTTCCATACAATTCTATTTCATCCTGAGGAATTCCAAGCTTTTCAGCAATTTCAACTATCGGCCTGATCTTAGCGGCTTGTGCAATTTCGATATCTGATTTCATTACAACGGTTTTAGTTTAAATTAGATGAAATAATGGTTTTTTAAAATAATTTCTGAGTCAAGGAAATATATATCACTTACGTATGAGCCCCGAATCGGTTACAATTCTCCGGATTACTGATTCCCATCCCAGGGACATTATGGTCGTGAGCTACTTTACAACAAACTATACTCGACATTCTCGGCCGGGCTGAAGAAGAATCGGTAAAGTTTATAACTGTAACATAAGGTTTTACCAGTTCGATATCTTTTGCCAGCTTTTCAGTATTAGCATTCAGCGGAGGTGTCACCTCAGTAGCAACAACAAATTCCCCGCCGCGCAGGCGCCTCTCAAGTTCCGAGACCGGTTCCTGGTAGCCAGGGGTATGGTATTCAGAATCGCCCTGCCACCAATCAGGTTGTCTTACCGGGCGAAATACAGAATCCCAGGTTTTTGATTTTCTATCTTTATCGTTAGAAAAAAGGTTCTTTATAAATCTTCCGGCGCCAACATAACGTACCTGACGGAACACGTCGCCCCATGTTTCAGTACCAACCTTTTCCCAATCGAGAGGGGGAAGAACCTCTAGCAGAAACTGCTCCCTTCCAGTTTTTTTTGCCCTTTCATATATATAATACCAGATGCATTTACGGGTTTCGTCGATATAGCAATTCTTTGATGGAGTAGTGCCGCCACAGGGCCCGTTTCTCATCCCTTTCGGACATTCCATCGGGCAAATGAATGCAGTCTTCTGTAAAAGACAATTGCCGCACATCCTGCACCCGAAAAGTGGTCCTTTAATGAATAACTCAGTCTTTGCAAGTAACCGCCTGCCAAATCTCTCTTTCTTAAAAGGGTAAAATGCAGGCTGCCACCTGCGGGAAGGTGTGAAGAGTGCCATTTAATTTAGTTAAGTATTTAACAGCGTCCTCAGTATTGATGATTACCTCTTTTGTTTTGCTCCTCAGAATTGTCTTCACCTTACTAATGACTTACAAGTTGATTAAGGTAATTTACTGCACCCTGTGGATCCGGAGAGTAAAAGTCCGCCCCTATTCTATTGCAGTAATCCTGTGTTACGGGGGCGCCTCCTACCAGGATTTTTGTTGTTACCGATTTTGCTTTAATATCTGCAACTGTCTTTTTCATGCTTTCCATAGTTGTTGTCAACAGGGCTGAAAGACCAATTACTGCACCGGGGTTTTCATCAATTGCCTTGAGAAATTTATCTGAGCCTACGTCTACACCCAGATCGATCACTTCCCATCCTCCTCCTTCTATCATCATAGCTACCAGGTTTTTACCTATGTCATGAAGATCACCTGAAACAGTTCCCACAATGAATTTCCCTTTTCTTTTGGTTTCGCCCGACTGAAAAAATGGTTTAAGATGAATCATTGCAGCACTCATAGCTTTTGCAGACATCAGCATCTGGGGAACGTATATCTCCTTTCTGCTGAATTTATCACCGACATTTGCCATAGCAGGCACCAAAGCTTTTTCAAGAATTTCATCAGGTCTTATACCTTCTTCGAGTGCAAGTTTTGCAAGCTCATAGGCTCCATCCTGATCTTTTAATTGAGGAGGATACGGGGATTTTTTATCCACCTTTCCAAATTCCACAGCTTCAAGCAGTTTTTCGAGCAATTCTTTCATAATTCATTGATTTTATTTGATACATATTAAATAGTTGTCGTAAAAATAACGTCTGAGAGAATAGATATCTACATCAATTTTTACTACTATTGATGCTATATTAACATAATATACAGTTTCAGTACAGTTATTACTATTATGACAGCTCTGTTCGAGGAAATAAGTGAAAAAAAAGATGAATCGTTTTTTATCGGGATTTTTCAGGACAATCTGGAGAAAAGCACCTGGCATTACCACAATAATTTTGAAATAAGTTTCATAACTGAGGGTTCAGGAAAGCGGATTGTAGGAGATTCTATTGAAGAATTTCAACCGGGTGATCTGGCTTTTATTGGTACTAATCTCCCGCATGTCTGGATAGCCGATAAGGATACCAGGACTCCATCCAACCGAACACTTGAGATGGTTATTCTTCAGTTTACATCGAATGTTTTATCTCCCCAATTATTAACACTTCCTGAATTCAGCAACATTAAAAGGGCTTTGGATTTGTCGGAAAGAGGAATTCTGATAATTGGGCATACCCTTAACGAAGTGAGTGAAATCATGCTCCAGTTGCCATATTTGAAAAGATTCGACCGGATGCTGCACTTTTTTAAGATGATGGACATCATTGGAAGAAGCGACACCAATAAACAACTGGCAAGCAGGGACTATCTCAGAGGGCGATTTATTACGGGGAATAAGCGTATAGAAGCCATCCATGAATACCTGATGAAAAATTACCGTGAAGATGTGAGCCTGGAGAAATTAGCCGGATTGGTTAATATGGTTGAAGGATCGTTGTGCCGGTTTTTTAAGATGAACATGGGGATTACCATATTTGAATACCTCAATAAGATAAAAATAGAATTTGCCTGTAAATTATTGATGGATCAAGACCATAGCATGACTGAAGTATGCTTTGACAGTGGCTTTAATAACCTTAGCCATTTCAACAAACAATTTAAAAAAATCACCGGAGTACCTCCATCAGAATACCGGAAACAGTTTAAAGGATTAAGATAAAGATTGGAGAATTCTAAGCTCAAAAAAGGTTCAAGTGAAAGTGTTATCTTTATAGATGGCATTTTCTTTCTTTATAGGTGAGACTTAGGAAGCACAGAGTAAATCCTATAGCATACTTAACTAGTTGATCCTTAAGAAATCAGTTTTAACAATAATTTGTCAGCATATGATATTCCTGAGTCAATATCTTGACAATTTCATTTAAGACACAGATAATAGATTCCCGGATTTCCCGGAGCATCTTCATCATATTAAATGCTGCGCCTGCTACAAGAGTGTTAATCATATCACCTTCAACACCTTTGAGATAGTTTCTAAGCAACCGGTGATCTTGTTTTAAGTGTCCAATTATTGGTTCTATTGATGCTCATCTGCGGAACCTCTCTCTATCTTTTGCCTTTTGATATGCAGTTTTTCCTTTTCCTGAGCCTGGTATTTTAATGTTGATTCCCAGAATGCTTTCCCGCCCCTTACAGCCTCTGTCAACCAGGGCAGTTTCAGGCAATCCACCCAGAAGATCTTCAACCTGTGTCAATTGCGGTTCAAGAGTGTGTCCATCATAAATATTATCTTCAAATGCCATGGCCCCAATTACTATTCCACTTTTCTTTGTAAGAACAAAACTGCTTTTATTTCCAAATTCATACCTCTTATGCTCTTTGTCTTTTGAGATACACTTTACTTCAAGTGCATGAAAACTGTATATTTTGTTATTGTCATCTCTTTTCTGTCCAAGTACACGGTAGTATAAAAAGCTGCTCATCATAACAGTTCAAACGATCTATGTCTTCAAGACCACGTTCAACGTCTCTTACCAACCGGCCTGCGATGGTTTTAAGTTTACGAGCAGCCGCATTGGCCTTTTTACGCTTCTTCGGATGCTCCCGGAACCTCTGCTCAATCATTAATTGTTTTACTGTGCGCTTATAACTTTGTCTCAACGTTATGCCTTCTTTTTCCGAGATCTTCCTGCAACCCTTGATTATCTTCTTATGAAGTTTGGAACGACAAACATCAATGCTCTGGTTCTTGTTGTTGTTTATCAAGGCGTTGCCTTTCCCGTTTTGTTTAAGATGATGCCAAAATTTGGCAATTCATCCACCAGTGAGCGCGTTGATCTCATGCAACGTTACATTGAGTTGTTTGGCATTGACACCATTGAATGCCTGCTGGCTGACAGAGAGTTTGTCGGGGATCATTGGTTAGCATACCTTAATTCCAAATGGATTCGATACCACATTCGGATTCGTGAGAATTTTTGGGTCGTCATACCAAGAAATGGCCATCGAGTAAAGGCTTCATGGCTATTTAACAACTTAAAGATCAATCAATATGAGTTCTTTCATGGTATCGTTTACGTCAATGGTCAGCTTTGTTATTTATCAGCTTCGAAAGTCAAAAACAGACAAGGTGTTCCGGAACTTCAGATCATTGTTTCATTCAACAAACCCGATGAGGCTCAGTCATTATACAAAGAATGTTGGCAAATAGTGATCGGGAGTGGCGAGACTCCAACCTCAAAACAGATAACTCTTGTAGAAAAATTGACATTGATTATCAGCGAATTAAAAAGAGTTATATAGGAGAAACTACATTAAAGCACTGAAAACAAGCGGTTTTAATATTGAAGACACTCATTTGACCGATATTGAACGAATTAATAAGCTCTTTGCCCTGCTGCTCGTTGCTTTTATCTGGGCTTACAAAGCTGGAATATTCTTAAACGCTCTTCGACCAATCAAGATCAAAAAGCATGGAAGAAGAGCCAAAAGTTTATTCAAATACGGATTAACATATCTTGCAAATGTACTGTATTCTAATGATATAGATAATTTTATTGAGTGTTGTAAATTTTTGTCATGTACTTAGAAAGCAAATTTAAAAATATTTAACGAAACAAACCATGTTATGTTATTAACAATCTGGTGTTTATATTAACATTTGGGTTTTTAGAAGTGCCCTTATGTTAATATAAGGAATAATGTAGGTTATCTCATTTTAACATATTTACAGATTAAAAACAAACCTATTTTTTACTCAACATTCCACGTAATAATTCAACAAAACATTGAACACTTCTCTGATTCCAGCGTATTGTATTGCTTTTTATCAACCAGGTATTTTTTGTTATTATTTTTTAGACATGATCTTCAAAGGTGAGAAAGGATTCGCCGCATACCCTTTCTCCATGAGGGCGATAATCCCAAGCAAGACTCCCCAATGATAATAATTATCGCCCATACGGCGCACAGCGCAGAAACGAAATATGCTTTCACTGCTTATTTTTCTGAAGGAATGTCGTAGATTACTAAATCAGTTTCTTTGAGCTTGCCTATTGCCACTGCTTTACCGGCCGGATCGGCGATAGTCGAGCACCCACTGTGCAGATAATCTTTCCATTTGCCACCTGCAACCAACGACAGGCCGGTGTTGGTGCCTATCACCCAAAGCTTCGTTTTTCCCGCCACGCTCTTAATATGGTTCATGTACTTGACTGCGTTGTCCACCAAGTCACTTTCCTTCTCAGCGAAACCATGTGGGGCGATCAGCAGCCATGCGCCTAGGTTCGCGACCTTTTGAGGATTTTCGATGTTAAAATTGTCGGCGCAAATGGTGAGTCCTATACGGCCAAACTCGGTATCGACCACTTTAATATCGTCAGCACTTCCGGGGTCATAAAGGTGCGCTGTAAGATTCGGGAGGGTGTTGATCTTCCTGTGCTTGAGTATGATCTTGCCTGTACGGTCGATGATGACGGCGGAGTTGTAGGTTTTGTCACCGTCTTTTTCGAGGCATCCGGCGGATATCCAGACTTTGAGTTCTTTTGCGAGACCGGAGAGGAAGTCGGTGTATTTGCCGGGGATCGGGAGTGCATCTTCGCGCACCTTCTGGTAGAGCCACCCGAAATCAGCAGCCTCGGGCAGACAGACCAAATCGACCTTCTTCTCTGCTGCTTCACGAATGCTCTTCTCTGTGCGCCGCATGTTCTCCACAAGATTACCATCCACTACATTCATCTGAACCATAGCCACGCGCAATCCCGGGTGCGACGCAGTAACAGAATCCACACAACAGAACAGTACGCATGATGCGATGACCAGAATGGAAAGATTTTTGTGCAACATATTAACTATATTTTTCATGGTTCAATTTCTCCTTTTCATTTACTTTAGGGCACCTCTAAAAACTACTTTCTTCTGATGCCGTTGTTTTATATTTTATATAAATGTATTTGTTAGTTTTCTAAAAATCTAATTTTCGCTCCACATTTTTCTTCGCGCCTCTATAA
>Ga0265292_1001787_pt1 | contig 17309 bp, 13 predicted proteins | sample Munlanlewell296A_FD_189080 | JGI IMG/M metagenome (GOLD analysis project Ga0265292, IMG submission 189080) | Leachate microbial communities from a municipal landfill in Southern Ontario, Canada - Leachate well 296A | ecosystem: Engineered > Solid waste > Landfill > Unclassified | place: Canada... | reverse complement strand
CACGGCTCGGCTGATCCCGGTGTCGAAGTTGCGGGACGCGGCAAGGCGCTACAACACCCAGGCGGCGGCGCTCGTGCCGGTCCTCGGGGAGGTGTGGCGCCTCCGCGCCGAGCTCGGGGAGCCGCGCGAGGGGAGGGCCGTCCAAACCCCGCTGGGCCCCGTCGGGGCGCTGGAATGCCTGCCGAGGCTTTTCATCCCCGGGGAGGAAGGGTTCCTCGATGTCGGCAACCCAGAGAAACATTTCTTCTTCGATGGCCCAGGGCTGAAGGAGAAGAGAGCGCAGCGGGTCCGGCCGCTGAGAGTGGACGAGGATCCCCCCGCGCCGATGGCCCCGAGCGCGGGCGTTTCCGAGGGAGGAGGAAGGACATGACGAAGAGCCCGACCACGAAGAAGGAGCTGCATCCGGCCGAGGGGGTGAGCTCGCCGGCCGACACACTCCAGGACCTCCTGACGGGGCGGAGGACGGATGTCCCCGCGGAGGGGTGCCCCCGGGTTGCGATCATCTACCAGTCGGGTCCCGTGCGGATCCACGATTCCCGAACGAAAGGGCCTGTGGCGATCACCCCGGAGCACAACGTGCTGGTCGACGTCGAGCTCTCCGCCGGGGGGATCGTGATCGAGCGCGTTAGGTACGGGATCGGGCCGCGGACCTGGAGGTTTCCTTCCCCGTCCGACCCGCCGCCCAACAAGATTGCGAACGCCCTCTACGGCGGCGACAAGGGCTGAGCGTGCCGAGCTCATCCATGGATTCGCTGCCTGTAAAGCAGCTGGCCGGTTACTCGCTAAGCCGCGCCGGGCGCGGGTTCTGGCCTGTGACTTTCGGAGCGTTCGCGCCTGGTGCGCGGAAAATGGGGGAAACCCTCAGAAAAGGAGGCACAACGATATGACGATCATCGCATCCACAGGAGCAGGAGCCGCGGGGGCTGGCGGCGCAATGGCCGGCGTGAGCGCCTTCGCCCCGTACCTCATGATCGCGTCGACCCTGTTCTCCGCCTTAAGCAGCGCCAGCGCCGGGAAAAGGAATGCCGCGGCGGGGAGGAGGGCGGCCATCTCCGGCCGCGTCACGGATCTCCTTCGGGAGCGCGGCATGAAGCTGCAGCGGGGGGCGGCGCTCTCGAAGATCCGGGCAAACGCCGGTGCCGCCGGGGTCGATATCGGACAGGGATCTCCCATGCAGGCGTACCTACAGACCGCTCAGGAAACGGAACTGGAAATCATCATGGCCCACAAGGTGGCCGACGCGAACTTCGAGGCGCGCATGAGAGGGGCGTCCGATGCGGAGGCCGCGGGGAACCAGATGGCGGCCGGGTCCCTCCTCAGCGGCGCGGCGGATCTGTTTAAGTACAAGGCGAAAAAAGACGAAGCGACGTACAAGCGGGGGGGGTGATGAGGCCCTACCGGGATCCCTTCTCCTCCCGCGCCGAGGACCTGCGGGAGAAGGTCCCTTCCTCGGGGAGTGGCAAAGGATGAGGGACGGCATCCTCGGGATCGACCCCGGCCCCACGGAGTCGGCCTTCGCTCTCGTCACGGGGGACCAGCAGGTCCTCCGAGCGGACAAGGTGGGGAACGATTCCCTCATCGAGCGGATCCGGCAGTCGCCGCCGGCGCACGTCGCGATCGAGAGCATCCAGTCCTACGGGATGGCGGTCGGGCGCTCCGTGTTCGACACGTGCTTCTTCATCGGCGAGGTGATCCGGACCTGCAAGGATGCCGGGATCCCCTTCACGCTCTACCCGCGGCCCGAGTACACGCGGCGGATCTGCGGCGTCGGGAAGGTGAACGACGCGGTTCTCCGGCAGGCCCTCCTGCTTCGCTTCGGCGGAGATCGCAAGGGCGAGCCGCTGTTCGCGCTCAAGGGCTGCACCGACAAGCGCTGCGCGTTCGCGGTGGCCGTGTACCACCTGGACGTGACTTCTTCTCCCCGGTGCTTCTCCACATGAGGCCCCTCACCCCCGTCCGGGCCATCCGGGCGAAATGCTCCAGGTGTGCCGGATCTTCGCGCGCGGCCACGCGCTGCGAGAAGGAAAGCTGCCCGTTGTACCCCTACCGGACGGGCCGCAACCCTGCCCGGGCGGGAATCGGACGCTCCAATCCGCACAAGGATGCCCATTCTGGAAAGTTCCGACCATCTCAAGTTGGGGTTTCCGCCGACAAAAAACTTCCCCCGCAGGGTAGTACCCCCGAAATCAACCTGGGGCATCCTCGTGCGAAATCCGGGTAGTGGGTCAGTTTGGGAACGCATGCCTAAGCGGTCAGGCATCTCACGGCAAGCCCGATCTTTTGACCTGTGCACTTCCTTTTTGGCGCATGATAGATTGACCGTATGGCTAGGCGACGCCCAGATAAAATGCCAAAACGAAAAAAGACGGCACAAATCTCGTCGAAGCCAGTACAAGCCCCTACTGACACGACACCAAACAATCCTACAATCCTCCCACTACTCCGCAGCGCTGCTGGCCCTGCATTTTTTATGGGCGGGTTTGGCATGATTTCTTCCAATTATTGGGTTGGGGTAGCCCTGGTTTACATTGGAATATTTATTTGTTTTGTAGAATGTTGTCTAGAGCCGTGGATGTTAAGACGATCTCATTGGTACTGGCTTATCGTAATGTCCGTGTTAATTTCTATCACAACCATATTTACCATTTCTATCCCGCTATCATTGGCACCAATTAAAGTTGTGGCGTCTACTGATTCAGCCGTTTATCCAGAAGGGATGGAAATTGCCGGTATAAAATGGATTCCAGAATACACTAAACTTAGAGTTGGATTGATCAATACGACAAGAGATACAGACTACAAAGATATAGATTTCACTATAGAGCCAGATAAGCCTATAGCAAAAATTGGTCAATTAAGCTCTGTGCCAGGAGTATCTTTTTTAGGAGACATTGGCAAAGATACAGTAGATATTGGCGGGAGACTTGTTACTCATGCAGAACTAATAATTAAATTCTCAGATAATAGTGTACGAAATATTCCTGTAAATCAGTTATTAGCTCGAAGTTATCGTGTCAGGTGCGAATCAATTCCTAGGGGAAGTAGCCTTGAATTGGTTTTGGCTATTGCCGAGCCAAAGATTAGCGGGTTTCTAGGAAAGTCACGTATTGTTGAATATGACCTTGGGTTTGGTGGTAGGCAAAACATTTATAAACGTGCAATTCCAACTAAACTTCGAATAAATGGAACTTATACTGCCTCATATAGGCAACGGTACTTAGATGAAATTGTAAACATCAAGAATTTTAATTGATTTTTAGAATATTTTCAGCTAAGAAGTCCCGCAATCTCCTCCACCGACCAAACGTGATCCGAAACCCCTGCCTCCATCGCTGTGGTGAGGCGCGGCCCTCCCTGGCGCGGGGTGCTGCCTCATAAGCAGCTGGTCGGCTCCTTCATATCTTTGCGGAGCGCGGGTTTCCGGGGACGACGCCCCGGCGTTCGCGCGGACGTCGCTTCGCCAACGCGCTCAGAGAGGCGGGGTTACTGCGCGAGGGGAGATGATGGCTCGCCATCACCGCGAGGGCAATCTTGCAACGTACACGTCGAGCCCCCTTTTTACCTCCAGAAGCCGTTCCAGCGAGCCGCCGAACAATCCGGCCTTTAGAAGAGGCCACTCTGCCCCAAGCTTTACAATTTCTTCCCCAGTTTCGGCGGTAACGTGGCGACCGTAGTCCCTGTCCTTCCATACGAACCTCCCAACGGGGACCCGGTATCCCCAGCCCGCCCTTTCGGAATGATCGGCATAGACCAGGGCCACAATGTACTCGAACCGATCGAAAAGGCGATCATACTGATCTTCTCGTGGAACAAGGCCCTTGATATTCGGACGAAGCTGGTCCCGAACGTGCTCGCTCACCGGGGTCCGTCTGGTTGCCTTCCCGGGTAAGGTTTTGCCCACATCAGGTTTCATGACTTCGGAGCAGCACAGTTCTACCGCCATCGGGAGTTCCTTCTCGTTCTCGGTGACGTGGGCTCTCGTCAACAAGCCAACGAGAGTTTCGAGCCGCGAGGAAGCCAAGGCCGCAATCCCCCCGCCGTACATCAGGAGCATCGCCGGGTACCGACGCATCTCTATCCAATCGTTGTAAATTTCCCCGCCGCTATCCACGTTCGCAAGCCTCTCGATCGCTGTGGTCCACAAGGTCTCGTGCTGCTTTTCCCCCCAGTAGCACCCGTGGATCACCAACTGCAAGAGCGTGTCCAGAACCGTCTCGTAGTAGCTTGCCCGCAGCGGAATCTTCTCGGCGTCCGGGACGGTGCCGCGGCCTGGGACATCAGGCCCGGAAATCCGCTCGTAAACCCGTTCCGTCTCTTCCGCGATTAGTTTGTGGAGGAGGATCTTGTGGCGGTCGTCCGCGATGTACCGCTCCAAGTTTGCCACCGCGACCTTGGCCGAAAGGGGATGTGGGCGGCCGAAGGACTCCAGACCGAAAACGTTCTCCCTGATCTGGCGGAAGAAGGCGTCAGCGCCCACGGTGGGGATCACCTGAGCCCCGCGGAACTCGATCAACCTCTTCGCCGCATCCTTGGGCTCTGACCGCACGGTCCAGTAAGTGCAGAACCGGCGGCTTTTGCAGCGGGTCAGCGCCGACCACAGGGCCTTGTCCCACTCAGCGGACCAGCCGCACACCACGAGGCCGAATTCATCGAAGACCCGGTCGAGGAGCGCGTTGATCCTCGGATCGTAGACAGCCAGTTCCTCGGGCGTGTTCTTGATCCGGATGTCCAAGTAATCCCCGTGGAGCTTCACAACCGTGCAGTTCGAGTGGATCAGGGGAACCGCTCCCTCCACCGCATCCGGGGTGCGGATGACCGTGGGCCTCACGCCGACCGCGTCGAGGGCCTCCTCCAGCAAGTGGTCGAAGTTCGTCGTCAGGATGACGCGGACGTACCCCCTGGCGACGAGCTCCGCGATTGCCTTGTGGGCCTCCGTGGGGATCTTGGTCCCCTGCTCTCGCTCCGCCGCCGTGGGCTCGAAGTAGGAACGGAGCAGCCCACTCCGCTCGGAGCCAGACCCCGCTAACTCGCCGAGCAACTCGGCATAGTCTGGGGCCTTCCCGAAGGTCTTGGCGTACCAGGCAGCCGGGTCCGGTTCGCAGTCCGCGCTCTTCAGGGAGGCGACCAACCGGACGAGGTCCAGCACGATCTCCCAGCCCGTGAGGATGCCGGCAGAACGTGAAACCCCGGAACCGAGGAGAAGGGCGTACACGCCTTTGTTGGAGTGCATGGAAAACGAAAGCGATAGGATAGGTTCCATCATCCGGCTCCTTCGGCATCCCCGGGTGAAAACGCGGCCCAAGGGGAATTCTGCGTGTTCAGGCGGGGTCCTTCTTCGGCTTCTTCGCCTCCCGGGCTTCTAGTCTCTCGCGAAGTCGATCGGAATCTGCTTCATGGGCAACAGGTCGGGTCGCTGAAAAGGTAAAACGGTCGGGCGCTTCCGGACCCAGACAAGGAGGCGTTCGCGCCTGGTGCGCGGCCAGTCGGGGAAATCCTTGTCAAAGGAGTCCTCATTCGGGTGGATTTCCGGAATCCTTCCCTTTGGCGAAGTAGTGGATTGCGGCTACGATGCCCCAGACAATCGCCAGTTGAAGAAAGAGTCGAGGAAAATCGATGTGAACGCTCCAGAGTGAACCCTTGGCAACTGGTGGATTGAAGAGGAGTTTATAAGAGGCTGACTGGGTGACCTTCGCTTGACTCATATTAAGGCTATGCACCCACGGCGGGAACAGTCCCATGATGACACTGACCACAATCCCGATCTTGGTGGTAAGACGCTTCCTCTTCATTGTTTGGTCCCCTTAAACCAGGTGTGGATGCTGTGTTTGCCCTATGCGATAAGTTATCCCCGTTAGTCCTTTTAATCCCGTCATGTTATAAAAAGTGTACCCGGTCTAGACCCCTGGTGTTCCGCGTTCGTCGGGGACGGGAACGCGGTTGCAGGAAGGTGTTCCGTGGCCAACAGTTCGGTCATCAGGGCATCCAGCTTCGGAAGCCGGTCCACCGTCGCGTCGAGCACCCACAACAGTTGACGCCTGTCAAGGTTGCACGGGCTAAAGGACTGGCGTGTGTTCGGGGCGAGCCCCGACGAGGCTCTAGGCCAGCTCAGCGAGCGATTTCACCCCCGCTGCAAGCGCGCTTTCAAACTTGCGCTGCTGCACGAACAGGTATCGCCACTGGCCGTACTTCGTGCTGCTCATCTTCTCGCACCACAGCCGCGCTGCCTCGCTCTTGAGCGCCGTGTTTATCCGAATCTCGCCCTTAGTCTCGGCGAGCCACATGACCTCGCGGCCATCCTTGTTACGCGCCGCGATGATGAAGTCCGGGTAGTACTGCCGCGGCCGGTTGCTCTCATAGTATGTGACCGAGAAGCCAAGCCGCTCGTTCTTGAAGTAACGCACGACGTCCTTCGCGCCGTCGAGAAAGTCCGAGAATTGTTTCTCGAGGTCCGTGTGGCAGGGTACCTTGGTCGTGTGGCAGCGCTTGCCTTCGGCTACGAGGCCGGTCCATTGAAAGCGCCGCAGGTTGGTCGAATCGAGCCACTCCGGTGTACCGAGGATCGGCACCGCCTCGACGCCCGCGGCGCCGGCGCCACGTATGGCCGTGTCGAGGGTGTCGAGTGCCTGACGACGCCAGTAGTAGATGCCCACATCGCGCGCATCGCTCTGGGCACCGCCCACCTCCAGCGGCACCACCCGCGAATCGAGATAGCGCCGCGACACGTCCAGAAGCTCGTCGAACGTCGGTCCGATCCCGAGTTCGGCGGCCGACCCCGGATTGGTCTCCTGGTGCAGCTCCTCGGCCATCAGGAAGGCAGTACGCAGCACTGGCCACTCTCTGCGAACCTCATCGAGGGTCATCACCGCCTCAGGCGCGCCGCCAACGACCGGACGCACATGCACATTCGGCGGCGTCTCCTTGGGGTTGATCTTGATCTGCGGCAGATCCTCGACGCGGATCAGGTCCGCCAGCGACTCGGTCATCCCGACCGCCCAGGAGCGTACGTTAGGCACCCGCACGCGGTACTTCTCCTTCTTCCCGTCGGGCTCGATCCAGACCGGTTTCTGGCTCCACTCGCCGGTGCGCGGGCGCTTTCGCTTCTCTATCGGGAAGCCGACGAAGGGGATACCGAAGGCGTCCACCGTCTCATCGCTCCCCTCGGGTCGCTCTTCGAGCGGTTGGTTCAGCACGTCGTAGTTCGTGCGGCGCAAGCCCCGGCCGATGATCTGCTCGGTGAGCAGCGGTGAGCCGAAGGCGCGAAGCCCAAGGATATGGGTCACGCTCTTAACGTCCCAGCCCTCCGAGAGCATATTCACGCTGACGATGCAGCGCACGTGCTCGCCGGGCTTCCCCTTCGAGCCAACTGTGTTCACCATCTCGCGCAGCACCGCCTCGTTGCCCTTGTCGGCGTCGAAGACCTTCGAGTCGATGGGAATCGTCACCCAGCGCGTGCGGTCCTCGTCGTGCGTGTTACGCAAGAGTTCGTACTCGCGCGTCAGGTGCTCGAAGAGCCATGCCGCGCGCTGAGCGCCGTCCGTCACGCAGAGCAGCACCGGGCTCGGCCCCGGCCGCATCGTCTCGAAGATGCCCGACCACTCGTCGTAATCCTTCTTCCACGACGAATAGATGCTTGCGATTGCTCCTTTGCAGGAGCGCAGGTACTCCTCCTTGGTCTTGGCGCCCTTCACCAGGTCCCAGAGATCGAGGTACACGCGACCGTGCTCGTCCGGGTCCGGCAGGCGCACGACCTTGACCAGCCCCGACTCGAAAGCGTCATAGACCGAAAAGTCCACGACTAGCCACTCGAAGAGCGTCCCCTCACGCTTCGGCGAGCCCGAGCCGTACCAGGGGGTTGCTGAAAGGTCGATCACCAGGCTCACCCGGGCGGCCTTGCTAATGCGCTCGAGGATCTTGCTCCACTTGATGTACGCGGGGTCCTCGCCCTTCCTCATGCGCTTCTCGCCGTAGACGTGGTGCGCTTCGTCGTTGATCACCACGAGGTCACGCCAGCCGCCGAGCAGCCGTCGGATCGCCGCGTTAGGGTCCTGCCGTGCGCGACGCTGCATGGCGCGCAGCACCGCCTGCGGGATGAACCGCCCCGCCTCGAGCGGCACCTCGCCCTCGCCGATCCAGTCCTCGCGCTTGGCCTCGAGCGGGATGCCCTGCCAATTCCGCACCAATATGTTCGGGTGGAACTCCTCCCGGTACTCGGGTGGCACCATCTCGAAGGCGTCGTACAGGTTGTGCTCGCCGGACGTGTCGAGGCCGTCGCCGCGCGGTTGCCCGCTCACCCGGTCGCGCACGGTGAGGTTGGGCACCAGCACCAAGAAATTCGCCGAGAGCGACGAGCCGCTCACCTTGCGCTTGTGGAGTGTTGCCCACGTGACGAAGAGTGCCATCACCACGGTCTTGCCGGTGCCGGTGGCGAGCTTGAGGGCGTAGCGGAGCAGGTCGCTGGTCTCGGGCATCTTACGCCGGCCTTGTACCTCGTACAGGTATATGACGGCCTCGACCGCCTCCTGCTGGCAGAAGAAGAATCGCCGCCCGACGGCCCGGCGTTCTTCGTCGCGCTCGAACCACCACTCGAGCAGCCGACGTGTCACCACCGCTGTGCCCGGGTAGCCGGCTTCGCGCCAGGCGCGCACCTCGTTGCGGAGCTGGTTGACAAACTCGTTCTTCTCGGAGGCCGCAGCCGACAGGTCGTCGAAGAGCCCGGCCTCCTTGCCGACGACACCGGCGATGCCGCCTTTTACGTCCCTCGCCGAGGCGAGGAAGCGCATCGAGGGTCGGCGCGTCTCGACGCGCTTCGAGCGACCGCCGGGCAGGAGCTGGTAGTGTCGGGGGGGCTCCTGGAAGGCGTCGCAAATAACGACCCTATCGACAATGTAGGCCATCGCCGTTCCCCCTCTACGCGAGGTCCCTCAAGACGGTGGATTCGTTGCCGTAGACGTCCACGACCTTCACCGCGATTCGCTTGTAGCCGCGGACCGGGAACGGCTCCGAGGTGAGCTTCAGCGAGAACTCCTCCGGGTCCATCTCGGCTTTGAGCGCGGCCTTGATGTTCGGCGTTTTCTTGAAGTCAAAGAACATCTGGCAGTCCACGAAACAGTCGCCGTCGTAGTCCTCGTCGAGGTACCACGCCGAGACATAGCCCGAATCGGCCCGCTTGTACTCGGTGGATCGGCGCTTGCGGTCGAAAAGCGCCACGCCGTTGAGCGTGACGCGGAGATGCTTTTCCTTGCCGTTCTTCGCGACCGTGACCTCGATATCCGGCAGCGCGAGTGGCGAGAAGAGCATCTCCGGCTGCGTCGCCTTGAGCCCCTCGGCCAGTGTGTCCGGACGGATCATGATGAGTTCCACCTTCACCTTGCCGCGCTTCTCGAGCTGCGATTTCACCTCGCCCACGTTCGACTCGAACGCCCACCCGAGCACGTGCACTTCAAGGATGCCAGAGGCGAGCGCGTCCTGGACGGCGTCGTTTATCTGCTTGGCCGTCACACGGCCTGAGAGTGGTCCGACGGAGATTGCGATCTTCGCCTTTTCCGTCTCGGCGACCGCGTGGATGAGCCCGGTCGCGCCCTGGATCGCCGCGTCCTTGCGGTAGAGGCGGCAGATCACCTCGATATAGTTCTCGAGCTTCGCCGCCTCGCCGATGCCGGGCTCGCGAACCACATAACCCTTCCAGTCCTCGACCGAGTAGCGGCCCAGCGACATAACATCGAAGGGTCCGCAGACGCGGATGGCATCCTTGTCCACTTCGGGCTGATCTACCAGCTCGACCTTCTCAGGCTCGAGGTCATAGGCGAGGCTTTTTAGGGTGATATGCGGGACAGTCCGATAGAGATAGTTTCCCGACACCTTGCCATTGCGGGTCTTGTATTGAGGTAGAACCGCCGACACCAAGCGCTGCCGAGCCACATTCACCGCCACGCGCGACGTGTCGCACGTAATCCAGCGTCTACCCGTTAGTTCAGCACATGCCGCAGTGGTACCTGACCCGCACGTTGGGTCGAACACTAGGTCGCCCGGGTCAGTGGTCATCAGAATGCAACGCTCGACAACCTTTGGGGATGTCTGCACGGCATAGAGCTTCGCGGCGCCGAACCCGCTGATGACAGTGTCGTCCCAGATGTTGGTGTACGGTGCCAATGGAAAATCTTCTGCGTAGCGCTTATAGCGGAGCCGTTTTCCGACTGGAAAGAGCCTCCTCTTCGCTGCAAGACGCTTGCGGCCTTCGAGGCCCGTCTTCCAGTGCGTGTTTGGCGGCAGGTAGTACTTTACCTTCTCGAACTCGAACGGCTCGGCCCCTTCCTCTGATTCGCCCTGTGACGACAAATCACCAGGCATGAACCGACGCGCAGCATTGGGAAGCACCACAGTGCCCGCATTCTCCTCACCGGTGATCCGTCGCACCGTACCGTCGCGCAGTTCCACAAGAGTGTACTGCTCTTGAAGTGTGTGCTGCGGCCGCGGCATGTAGAGCTGCCGGTACTTGATAGATGGCTTTTCCTTGGCATACCAGAGGAGACGGTCGAACACGGCGTCCAAACCCGCTGCGCCCTTGCCGGAAGTCTTGTAGAAGATGACCTCGGCGACAAAGTTCCCGGCACCAAAGACCTCGTCCAGCAAAGTCCTTGTGATGTGTGCGTTCTCATCCCCCATCTGCAAGAAGATCGAGCCGCTCTCGGTCAGCAGTTCTCGACAGATGTAGAGGCGCTCTTGCAGGTAGGACAGGTACGAGTGAATGCCTAGCGACCATGTGTCGCGGAACGCCTTGATCGTCAGCACGTCATCGGCCGCATCCTTCTCGTCGTTCTTTGTCATATCCACCCGTTGCTGGAAGTTCGAGTCGTACTTGATGCCGTACGGTGGGTCGATATAGATCATCTGCACCTTTCCGCGCAGGTTCTCGTAGTGTAGGAGCGACTCAATGACGGGCAGCGAGTCACCGCAGATGAGCTTGTTCTTCCAGCCTTCATCGTGGGTGTAGAACTCGACACGCTTAGCCCGGTCGCCCTCGCGTAGCGTCTTCTCGAGGTCGGCGAAGAGGTGCCCCTGCCGCGCCGTGCCAGATTTCTCCAAGACCGCCCGGCGCGTCCGCTCAATGATCTGCGCGATGCGCGACTCAGAGACTATCTCGTTTCGCTGGAGTGGCAGTACAGGCACCTCTCGCCGATTGCGCTTGCCCGCCCAGAAGAGCACTGGGTCCGCGGCCGGGTCCATGTCAATCACCACCGGCTGCTCATCCCCCCCCGGCAGCTTCCCGAGCTGGATTGCCTTGCTCCAGCCGTTGTCCATCGGCAGAGTCACCACCTGCTCCTCAGCCGGCAGAAGAGACGTGTGCCCAGTCTCGGGCGTGCGCGGTTCCTTGATCTCGTCGTAGGTGTAGCGTGTGACCTTCTTCTCGGTCTTGGACTTGGGGGCTCGGGCCATCTCGCTCTCGCTCCTCGTTACTTGGTTTTGGCGGCGGCTCGGCCGGAGGTGCACATGCCGAGATAGTCGCAGATTCCGCACTTCTTCTGTGCCGGGACGGCCGGCAGCGTGCCTGTGCGGAGCGCCTTGGCAGCGCTGCGCACCTTCGCTTTCACGTCCACAATGAAGTCGTCATCCACCGAGCGCGACTTGCGCCTGCGCTCGTCCAGCTCGTAGATCTCGACGTAGTCCGGCCGCCGGCCGGTGAGGTCTTGGTAGCCGAGTACGTAGATGTGGAGCTGCGCCTCGGTGACGTCCTCGGCCTGGGCTCGATCGCTGGACTTGAGGTCTACGATAGTCGTCTCGCCGGTGTCGATCCGGCGCACGAGGTCGATGCGTCCCATCACTGTTACCCCGTCCCCGAGACTGATCTCGGTCTGCTTCTCCGAGAACTCGATCTTGTCAAAGAGCATGGCGTTGTCGCTTAGGTAGTCCCGCAGGATGCGCTCAGCCGAGGCTTTGAGCTGCTGCCGGAGCGCCGGGTAGGCGTACGGCGTGTGCAGATGTGTCTCGACCAGCCTAGGCACCTCGGCCGCATCGGCTACATCGCCACGGATGGCGCGGGCGTGCACCTCGGCCAGTGCGTCGTGCAGCGACTTGCCGTAGCCGAGCGCCTCGTGGATCGGTGCGTTGAAACCATAGAGGATTCGCAGCTTGAACTGATATGGGCACTCGAAGAAGTACTTGAGGTCGGAGAACGAGAATACGACGTTCGCGACGCCGGAACGCGGGCTCGGCGGGAGACGCTTGCGGGCCGAGTAATCCGGGGAGCGGCGCTTGACGTACTTTGAGGGGAGGATGTTGTCCCAGAACTCGGAAGCTGCCGCGTACCGGTTGTTCTTGCCGGGGATTGGCGCCCACGTCAGGTGCAGGTTCTTCTGGCTGCGCGTCATGGCGACATAGAACAGCCGCCGCTCGTCCTCGATTGTGCCCTCGAAGCGCGGCTGCCCGCGGATGCCGGCGCGGGGCAGCAGGTGCCAGACATTGCGGCCCCCGATCCTCGCTGCTGGGAAGCGGTTTCGGAGTAGCGCGGGGACAAACACCACCGGCCACTGCATCCCCTTCGCCTGGTGAATGGTCATGATCCGCACGGCGTCGGGGTTGGCGTACTGGTTGTCCTGCCAGCCCTCTGGGTAGGCGTCTTCGGCCCGGTACTGGAGAAAGTCGGCAAACGAGCCGTACTTCTCAACTGGTTTGGAATGGTAGTTGATGGTCTCGAAGTCCGAGATGACCTGGCTGAATTTGCCGAGGTTGTAGAACACGACCTCGCCTCGTCCGTCGGGGACTAACTCCTCCCGGACGCCAGCCTGCTCAAGGAAATTTAGGAATACGCGCTGGATCGAGTACTGGCCCCAGCGCTTCTCGTCGGGGTCAATCAATGCAGCCTTTGCGGCCACGACGCTGGTGACCGCCTGGTCCAGAACCGCTGAGTCAAGCCCAAGGCGAGCAGCTTCCCAGGTAGTCTTCAAGGCGGCCGCGTCTACCCCGGATCGGTCCGCCATGAAGTAGAACAGCTGACGGGAGGCCTCTGCCTCCGCCGTCCCGAACAGGTTCGTCATGCCCGTGACAACGAACGGGATGCCGGCCGCTTGAAGCGCTTGCGTTATGGGCTCGGCGTTTGCTTTCACACTGCGAAGCAGGATCGCCGTATCAGACCACGACAGCCCGCGTTCCACCCCGTCCTCAATGAAGGCGACGCCCCGCAGCGTCTGGATCGTCTCGGCGATGTGCCGCGCTTCAGCGTTAGGATCGCTGAACGAGAGCGCGACGATATCCCCGTTCTCGTATGGCTGCGCGCCCGTCGGCTTCATCTCCTTCGCGAGCCGCGCTCTGTTCCGCTCGATGAAGGCGCGCGCCGTCTCAACCACACCGTCGCTCGAGCGGAAGTTCTTCTCCAACGGGATCTGCTCGACGTCTGGGTAGCGCTTGTCGAACGTGAGGATGTTTTCTACATCGCTACCGCGCCACTGGTAGATGGTCTGGTCGTCGTCGCCGACAACGCAGATGCGCGCACCGAGCTCGTGCATCGACCAGACGATTGCCTCCTGGACCGGATTGACGTCCTGGTACTCGTCGACGATCACGTACTTCACGCGCTGGGCGAGACGCGCTTGCACGCCATCGTCATTGGTTAGGAGGGCGACTGCCTCTTCGAGGATCGACGAGTAGTCGAGGTAGTTCTTCTCATCGAGCAGGCCTTGGTACGTCTCCAGACCACCGAGTAACGAGCACCCGTCGAGCTGGGCATCATCGCGCTCTGCCTCGCGAAGGATGGACAGCGCGGTGACGTAGTGCCCGGTGTCCCGATAACGTTTCAGCGCAGCGCCGTTGAGGTCCGTGGATGTGGTCAGCCCACTCTTTCTGCTGTTTCGATTGACAAAGAGCCCTTGCTGCACTTCATTCAGGATCTCGAACTTCAAGTGCTTCGCCGACTCGGACTTCAGAAGCTCCAGGCAGAACGCGTGGATTGTGCCGACGAACATCTCCGCCATCCCGGGGATGTTTCCGAGGGCCTGACGGGTGCGGGTGACGATCCGCTCCTTCAACTCAGCAGCCGCCTTCTCGGTGTAGGTGAACGCGATTATGTTTCCAGGCACCAGAGAATCCGGTCGACCCGGGGTGAGAAGATGGACGACCCTCCGAGCAACAACCTCGGTTTTGCCGGAGCCCGCACAGGCGATTAGTTGAAGGTTGCGCCCGTCGTGCTCAATCGCTCGGATCTGGAAGTCGGTGAGTTTCATGCATCTCCAAGGGACTTGTAGCGGCAGCTAACGCTCAGGCTGAGTAGCGGGCACTCAGAAATTACACCGGATTATCTCTCCTGAGACGGTCTCTTTCCCTTCTTCCGTGGTCCCTTCGCCTTCCGTGCTTCGAGCTCTTCCCGGATCGCCAGCCGCTTCGCAGGGATCCTGAGGTGGTGGTATCAGCCCTCAGGCCCTTTCCCCTTTTTCGGCAGGAAGAAAATCTCGCGGGGGTCGACAGGCTCTCCCCGCTCGACCCTCCTCAACAGGTCTCTCGCCTTGACCGAAACGCCATCCAGGTACGTCGCACTTTTCTTCGCCTTGCCCGGCGAATCACCGAGTCGTACCAAGATGGCCTCAACGAGGAGGATCCTCGCCATCGAGCTGATCGACCGCCTCTCTTCCTTGGCCAGAATCTCCAGCAAGGAGCGGGTCAACGGCTCAATGCGGACCCCAATATTCGAAGAGTGGAGGGGTTTCGCTCCTTTTGTCATGCCCAATATTTATCACACCTGTTTGACGTTGACGACTGTATTTAAGCTATATATATTTGTTTAACAAATATGGATCGCGGAAAGGGGGGATGGCGAATGAAGACGGCAGGCGAAGTGGAGGGGAGGTTGTTACGCGCAGGGGACGTCGCAGGGAGAATCGGGGCCTCCAAGCAGGCCGTGTACCTGCTGGCCCGGGAGAACGTCCTACCGTCGGTGCGGTGGGGCCGGAGCGTCCGGTTCGACCCGGCCGACGTGGAGGCGTTCATTCGGGAGCACCGGCGGGAAGGGGCCACACCGAAGGACGCGGCGTGAACGGAACACCAGACCAAAAGGAGGCATGACAATGGCCAACATCACGATCGACGGAGCGGCGAGGACGTTGAGAACAGACGCACTGAAGGACCACGACGTCACCATCGCGGACGTGAACCTGAAATGCAACAGCTGCGGCGAGAACTACATGCTCTCTGTGCCCTGGGAGTCCGGGAATTTCCCCCGTAACTGGTACGAGTGCCCCAGGGGCTGCAACAAGGTGAAGGCCAGCAAGACCCCGGCGGCGGCCTGACCATGGGCGTCAAGGTGGTCAGAAAGCCGGGAAGGAAGGACTGGTACATCCAGGTCTGCGAGGGCGGGCGGCGGTACCTTCGCCACGTCGGTTCCCGCGAAGCCGCCTACGCGTCGAAGAAGGACATCGAGGAGGCTCTGGCAACCGGAGCGTTCGTCCCTCCGAAGGAAAGGGGGGCCGCGAAAGGGATCTCGTTCCGGGACGCCATCGGGCGGTGGAAGAAGGAGCACGTCGAGGTCAGGCTCAAGCCGAGCTCGAAGCGGTATTACGGGTCCATCATCGACGGATGGCTCCTCCCCGCCTTTGGGGACAAGGCGCTCGATGAGATCGCCCGGGCGGACGTCAAAGCCGCTGTCGCGCGCTGGAAGGAAGATCGGGAGAAGGTCCCGCCCGAGGAGGCAGCCCCGGCGCTCGGGGAACGAAAGCGGACCCGGAAGCTAAAGCCGGGAAAGGGAATCCGGTCCATCCCGAACGCCCTCCGCGCGCTGCGCAGCTTCTTTTCTTGGGCGATCGAGGAAGAGCTCGTATCGTCCAACCCGGTTAAGGACCCGAGCAAGATCTTCAAACTCGATTCCCCCTTTCGGGGGGACTACCTCCGTTCGGAGGAGGTCCCCGCATACCTCGACGGGGTGAGGATGAAGACCCCGCGGTACTTGGTCCTGTTCCGAACCATGATCTTCACCGGTCCCCGGATCGGCGAGGCGATCGGTTTGGAGTGGGGCGACATTGACTGGCGGGGGAAGTTTCTCACCTTTCAGCGATCGTCATGGCAAGGGCACGTGACGAGCCCCAAAACCACCTCCTCGATCCGGCAGGTACAGCTGAGCCCGGAGATGATCGCGGTCCTGAAGGAGCACCGCCGGGCGATCGCAGCGGAGTCGCTCGAAGCCGGGCGGTCGATGCCGGAGAGGGTATTCGTCAACGAGGTCGGGAATCCGTTGGACGAAGCGAAAGTCAGCAAAGCCCATCACTCGGCCCTGAAGGTGGCGGGGCTCCGCAGCATCCGGATCCACGACCTGCGGGGGACCTTCGCCAGCCTCCTCGTTTCGGCGGGGGTGCCGCTGTTCCACGTCGCGAAGGCCCTCGGGCACTCCTCCCAGGAGACCACGATGAGGCACTACGCGCACCTGGCGCCCGGGGCGGCGAAGGAGATGCCGAACATCCTCGAGAGGTACGTTTTCGGGGATCCGGCGGGACGGGATGCGAACGGGATGCGAACGGCGGCCTCCGCTGTCGAGGGCTTGAAAAGCGGTGGCGTGTAAGTGTACGATTATGCGGGTGGAAGTTGGCGCGCCTGGCACGACTCGAACGTGCGGCCAGCTGCTTAGAAGGCAGCTGCTCTATCCACCTGAGCTACAGGCGCGTGGGGCCAGTATAGCATCGCACCTGAAAAATCGTATCCGCACCCCCCGCGCCCCCCTTCTCATCCTATGATCTAATCATGAAAGACAAATCCCCGAGAGAAGAGGGGCCTCCGGTCCCGGGTGCCGCCTCCGTGGGTGATCCGCAGGGCGGTATGGGGCAGGCGGGACGGACCGGCGAGGATCTTGCGCGGTGGACTCTCCCCGTCGCCGGGATGACGTGCGCCTCGTGCGTGGGGCGGGTCGAGCGGGCGCTTCGGAAGGTCCCCGGGGTGGTCGCGGCGTCCGTCAACCTGGCGGCGCAGACGGCGAGCGTGGAGTACCTGCCCAGGGTCGCCTCCGTGGCCGACCTGCGGGCCGCGGTCGAGGGGGCGGGGTATTCGGTCCCGGAAGTGTCGCCGGGGGAGGACCCGGTCGCCCGGCAGGAGCGGGTGCAGCGGGAGGAGGAGCGGGCCCTCCTGTCGCGGTTGCGCGTCGGTGTTGTCCTGGGCGTTCCTCTCCTCCTGTTCTCTCATTGGGAGATGTTCGGGGCGCTGCTGCAGTTCCTCCTCGCCACGCCGATCCAGTTCTACGTCGGCGCGCGCTTCTACCGCGGCGCGTGGGTCGTCGCCCGGCACGGTTCCACCGACATGAACACCCTGGTGGCGCTGGGCACCTCGGTGGCGTACCTCTACAG
>Ga0265292_1001786_pt1 | contig 17309 bp, 9 predicted proteins | sample Munlanlewell296A_FD_189080 | JGI IMG/M metagenome (GOLD analysis project Ga0265292, IMG submission 189080) | Leachate microbial communities from a municipal landfill in Southern Ontario, Canada - Leachate well 296A | ecosystem: Engineered > Solid waste > Landfill > Unclassified | place: Canada... | reverse complement strand
GCAAAAGGCAGTTTTGCAACCTGCATTGTATATACCTTGCCATTAAGCACTTTAGGAGCTGTATAAAAACTACCTGCCATTGATAATATCGATAAATTTTCCCCATATCCAAGAGATTTTGCAATCATCAGACTATGGCCTCCTGCAGTTATAGCAATTGCTGCTGCCTGAATTTCTCCCCTATCAGTTTTAACTATGTAGTAATCTTTACTTTTTTCGATTTTAAAGAGCTTTGTATTAAGATTAATGCTTATACCCGGATTTTCTTTTTTTGCGTTTTCAACAAATGAATGGCAAAGTCTTTTAAAATCAACAGTATAACCATCTTCGGTAACTAAAGCGAGAATTTCCTGCTCCGGGTCCCTGCCTTCAACAACTCTTGGCTCGATTTTCCTTATTTCATCCCTTTTAATTACTCTTAAATTAGGGAATAGCTGGCTGAATGTTGAAAACCGTTTACTCAATTCATCAACCTGATTTTTGCCGACCGCAAGAACCATCTTTGAGTATTTACTGAATAGCTTTAGCTCATTATCTGACAGTTCATCATTTTCAAGATACTTCATAACCATATCGGCCATACGCTTTACGCTTTTTGCCTTCTCAAAAGAGTAGTTGGTCTCAATGTCCCCGAAATGAAGGGTTTGGCTGTTCTTAGTAGAAGCTGAATTTACCAGACCAAAGTCGGAATATTTTTCAATTAAGCCAATATTTTTGATATCAGTATATTTACTTAATGTATAGAGTAAGGCTGTTCCAACCACTCCTCCACCTACAATAAGAACATCATATTTAGTATTTATATCATTCATTTTATCAAATCTATGATCGTTCATTTATTGGAATATATTCATGTTTGCCATATACATTTTTGAATGCAGGCCTAATGATTCTTTTTGCAAAGAATGTAAGCTCTTCAATTCGGTGAGTGCACCATCCGGAGACTCTTGCAATTGCAAACAATGGTGTATATAGCTCCTTTGAAATATCAAGACAGGCGTAAACAAAACCAGAATAAAAATCAACATTAATACAAACTACCTTTGTTGATTTTTCTCCTTTAAAAACTCTGAAAACTTCAGGTGTAAGTTTTTCAACTAAAGAATAAAGTTCAAATTCTTCAAGACGGCCTTTTTCTATTGCAAGTTCTCTTGCTTTCGCCTTTAAAATTGCAGCCCTGGGATCAGAAATAGTATAAACAGCATGCCCGATTCCATATATCTTGCCTGAAAAATCATTTGCCTTTTTATTAAGAATCTTTAGAAGATGCCCCTTCACTTCTTCCTCACTGGTCCAATCTTTTACATGGGTTTTCATATTTTCCATCATTTCCAGAACTCTCACATTTGCTCCCCCGTGCAATGGCCCTTTTAATGATCCGATGGCAGAAGTTACAGAAGAATAAATATCTGTTTCAGATGAACTCGTTACCCTCATGGTAAAGGTTGAATTATTACCACCTCCGTGTTCTGCGTGAAGAACAAGCATAAGGTCGAGCAGATCAGCCTCAAGTTTAGAATAACCTTTACAATCACCTTTGATTAAATAGAGAAAATTTTCAGCAGGACTCAGGTTGAGCTGCGGATGACGGATTGACAGTGTCTTTCCTTTGTAAAGGTGTCTTAATGCCTGATATGAATATGCAACAATTGTCGGAAATTTTGCAATAATACTTAACGACTGTCTAATCATGTTATCGAGAGAGATACTATCGGGGTTCTCATCAAGTGTATATAATCCCAGTACCGATCTTGCAAGAATATTAAGGACATCTTTCCCTTTCATTGATAATATCATATCCTTAACGAAATGATCGGGTAATGCCCTGAGCGGTGCCATATGTGCTGAAAATTCATCCAGTTCATTTTTATTTGGCAGATGTCCTGTCAACAACAGGTATACAGTTTCATCAAAGCCATGACGGTTGTCTTTCTGAAATCCATGAGTAATATCTTCAATATCAATTCCCCTGTATAATAATCTTCCCGGAACGGCAACAACCTTGTCGCCCTCTTTTTTATACCCCACTACATCACCGATATTGGTCAGTCCGACTAAAACACCTGTCCCATCGGAGTTTCTCAGACCACGCTTCACATCAAACTTCTCAAATAATTCATTATCAATCTGGCATGATTTTTTTACCGATTCCTCTAACTTTAAAAAGAAATTATTGTCTTCCATAAGAATTGATTTTTTATGATTTTTAATAAGTTTAAATGTTAGAGATTATTGCATCTGCAAATTCAGATGTCTTTAACAAAGTGGCATTATCCATCAACCGATGAAAATCATAAGTAACTTTTTTACTTTGTATTGTACGTTCCAAACCATTGTAGATACTTTCAGCAACTTTGTTCCATCCAATGTAATCAAACATCAGTGCCCCTGAAAGGATTACAGAACCCGGGTTGACTTTATCCTGATCAGCATATTTGGGTGCAGTACCGTGTGTTGCCTCAAATATGGCATGACCGCTTTCAAAATTGATATTCGCACCCGGAGCAATGCCAATTCCACCAACTATGGCTGCAAGTGCATCTGAAATGTAGTCTCCGTTCAGGTTTAATGTAGCAATGACCGAATATTCAGCAGGTCGTGTAAGTATTTGCTGCAGAAAAGCATCAGCTATTACATCTTTTATGATCACCTTGCCTTCAGTTTCCGCCTGCTTAAGCATTTTGTCTGCAGTTACTAAACCTTGTTTTTCTGACATTAGTTTATGTTGTGGCCAGGTAAAAACATCATTCCCAAATTCTCTTTCAGCCAAAGCATATCCCCATTTCATGAAAGATCCTTCAGTAAATTTCATTATGTTCCCTTTATGAACCAGTGTAACTGATGGTAACTTTTTGTCAATCGCATATTTAATTGCCTGCCTTACCAGGCGTTCGGTGCCTTCTACAGAAACAGGTTTAATGCCTATAGAGGAGGTATTTGGAAACCGGATTGATTTAACCCCCATCTCGTCTATTAAAAACCTTTTAATTTTTTCTGTTTCCGGTTTGCCGTTCATGAATTCGATGCCGGAATAGATATCTTCTGTATTTTCCCTGAAAATATGCATATTAACCGTTTCCGGTTGTTTTACTGGACTAGGAACACCTTTGAAATACCGTACCGGCCTGTAGCAGGTATAGAGATCTAAAATCTGACGCAAGGCAACGTTTAATGAACGCATCCCTTCACCAATGGGTGTAGTAAGCGGTCCTTTTATCCCTACCAGGTATTCCCTGAAACTTGTCAGCGTATCTTCCGGCATCCAGTTGCCGGTTTGTTTAAATGCTTTTTCCCCGGCGAGAACTTCTTTCCAGGTTATTTTCCTTTTCCCTTTATAGGCTTTACTGACAGCTGCATCAAAAACACGCACCGATGCTTTCCAGATATCAGGTCCGGTTCCATCTCCTTCAATATATGGAATAATCGGATTTTCAGGAACAATTAATTTTCCGTCAATCAATTTGATTTTTTCAGGCATCATATTTATGGTTTGATTTTCTAATAATATTTAAAGCACTTCCAGCTTTAAACCATGCTATCTGTGCATCATTATATGAATGTTTTACTGTTATGTTTTCCTTTTTCCCGTAGGAATGGTTCAATATTATGGTTAATTTTCTGCCTGGCGCTAATTCTTTTAATCCGACTATATCAATTTTGTCATCTTCCTTTATTTTATTGTAGTCCTCTTTATCCGAGAATGTTAATGTTAAAACTCCTTGTTTTTTAAGGTTAGTTTCATGTATTCGTGCAAAGGACTTTACGATCACTGCCCTGATATTCAGATATCTTGGTTCCATAGCAGCATGCTCGCGTGAGGATCCTTCTCCAAAGTTTTCTTCACCAACCACAACAGATCCGATACCGGTGGTTTTATAAGCCCTTGCAACAGAAGGAACTGTATCGTACTTACGGGTTAACTGATTAAATATCAGGTTTGTTTTATCATTAAAATAATTTACAGCACCAATCATGTAATTATTTGAGATGTTCTCCAGATGTCCGCGGTATTTTAGCCAGAACCCGGCCATTGATATATGATCGGTGGTACATTTTCCCTTAGCTTTAATAAGCAAAGGGAGATTAGAAAAATCAAAACCATCCCACTCCTTAAAAGGTAACAGGGATTGCAGCCTGTCTGAATCAGCGGCAATTATAATTTCCTCCTTACTTCCTGATTTTTCAGGTTTCTGGTAGCCGTTTTTGATGTTTCCGAATCCCTGGGGTGGGAGTTCCAGCCCTTCCGGTTCGGCGATTTTCACCTCTTTACCCTCTGAATTCAGCAATGTATCGGTAATCGGGTTAAATGTAAGTTTTCCGGAAATTGCAATAGCAGTTACAATCTCGGGTGAAGCTACAAAGGCATAGGTATTTGGGTTCCCATCAGTGCGTTTTGCAAAGTTGCGGTTAAAGGAATGAATCACAGTGTTAACCGGGTTTTTATCAGATCCTTTGCGATCCCATTGACCAATACATGGGCCACAGGCATTGGCAAACACTTCACCTCCTATTTTTTCGAACAGTTCAAAATAGCCATCACGTTCCGCGATGAACCGGATTTGCTCGGAGCCAGGGGTGATTTTAAACTCAGATCTGGCAGCCAGTTTTACACTCAGGGCATTTTTAACAACAGATGCCGCACGTGAAATATCTTCATACGATGAATTAGTGCACGATCCGATAAGACCAACTTCAACATTTACAGGCCATTTGTTTTTTTTAGCTATAGCTTTCATCTGCGAAATGGGAGTAGCGAGATCGGGAGTGAAGGGACCATTTATATATGGTTCCAGTTCCGATAAATTTATTTCGATAAACTGGTCATAGTATTTCGTTGGTTCTGCAGAAATTTCGATGTCGGCAGTAAGATGTTCCCTGTTTTTTCCGGCAAGTTCTGCAATCTCTTTTCTTCCGGTGGCTAAAAGGTATTTTGCCATAGCATCATCGTACCCGAAAATGGAACATGTGGCACCTATTTCTGCTCCCATATTGCAGATTGTAGCTTTACCGGTACATGAAAGAGATTCAGCACCTTCACCAAAATATTCAACAATGCATCCGGTTCCGCCGCTTGCAGTCAACAAACCTGCAACTTTCAGAATAATATCTTTTGCAGAAGCCCATCCATTGAGCTTTCCGTTTAATTTTATTCCTATGAGCTTTGGAAGTTTCAGTTCCCATGCCATACCAGTCATTACATCTACAGCATCCGCTCCTCCCACTCCGATTGCAATCATTCCCAAGCCGCCTGCATTTGGGGTGTGTGAGTCTGTACCTATTATCATACCTCCCGGGAATGCATAATTTTCTAAAATTATCTGGTGGATAATTCCTGCTCCCGGTTTCCAAAAGCCAATATCATACTTATTGCAGGCAGAACTCAAAAAATCATAAACTTCCTTATTTGTAAATATTGCCGATTTCATGTCTTCCGCAGCTCCCGATTTGGCCATTATGAGATGATCGCAATGCACAGAGGCAGGAACAATTGTCTGGTCTTTCCCAGCCATCATGAACTGCAATAGAGCCATCTGAGCTGTGGCATCCTGCATTGCAACTCTGTCCGGCGCAAAATCAACATAATCAACTCCCCGGGAAAATGATCCTTTCTGAAATTTTTTATATAGATGGCTAAACAGAATTTTCTCACTTAAGGTTAAAGGGCGCTGCAGATTTTTCCTGATCTCAAAAATTATAGAAGAAAGCTCCTTGTAAAAACCACTGATCATTTCAAAATCAAATATCATATAATACTAAATTTTTAACAGTTTAAGATCTTATATGCCCGTTTCCTTCAATAATCCATTTGTATGTTGTCAATGCCTCCAATGCCATCGGTCCTCTTGCATGTAGTTTCTGTGTAGAGATGCCAATTTCAGCTCCAAGCCCAAATTCAGCCCCATCTGTAAATGCGGTTGACGCATTTGCATAGACTGACGAAGCATCTATTAATTTATTAAACAACTGAATCCGATTTTTGTTCTCAGAAATTATAGCCTCACTATGTTTTGAGCCATTTTTGTTAATGTGGAACAGGGCTTCATCAAATGAATCTACTGTTTTAATGGCCATTTTATAAGAAAGGAATTCTGTGCCAAATGAATCGCCTGTGGCTTTTTGAAGCAGATGCGACGGGTATTTTCCTGTTAATGCCCGGTATGCTTTTTCATCTGCATAAATCAGAACATTGGAATCAGAGCAAAGACCAACAAGGTAATCAATATCCGCTAAGCGGGTCTCATGTATTATCAGGCAGTCAAGAGCATTACAAACGCTCACCCTGCGCGTCTTTGCATTGTTAATAATTATGCGCCCCTTTTCTTTGTCACCGAATTCATCAAAATAGGTATGACAAATCCCCGCACCTGTTTCTATAACAGGGATGGAAGCATTTCCCCGCACATAATCTATTAAGCTACGGCTTCCGCGGGGAATTATCAGATCGACATATTCGCGGGCATTTAATAACTGATTGGTTTCATTGCGGCCTGCAGGTAAAAGAGCCACGACATTTTGGTCAATATTGTTTTTCTCAAGGACTGGCCTGATTACCTCCACGATAGCTGTGTTTGAGTTTATTGCATCACTACCTCCCTTAAGAATGCAGGCATTTCCAGATTTCAGGCAGAGTGAAAAGACATCAAATGTAACATTTGGTCTGGCCTCATAAATGACTCCTATTACACCAAATGGAACAGAAATTTTAGAAATTTTCAGACCATTTGGTCTTCTGTTTTCCATGAGGATTCTGCCCACAGGGCTGGTTAATTCAACAATATTCCGTATATCGGAGGCAATTCCCTCAATTCGTCCGGCAGTCAGCAACAAACGGTCATACCCGGGATCGGATTCATCCATCAAAACCAGATCTTTTTTATTCTCAGTAACAATGAATTCTATATTTGCAATAGCTGCTTCTGCAACCATCAACAGAGTTTTATTGATGATTTCAGGATCAAGAAAATTTAGAGTCCTGCCGGCTTTTACTGCATTTATGAATATGGGTGTGCAATTCATCATTAAATTGTTTTTCGTTCATCGTTTCGCGTTTCAGGTTCAAGGTTCCAGGTTCCACGTTTCAGGTTTAGCAATTGCCTTTCGCCTTTCGCCTTTCGCCTTATGCCTTTATTGTTTATACCTGAATACTATTTCTATTCTTCTCATTAATAACCAGATAGTCATAATGAATAAATGGTTTGCTTAGCTTTTCACCAATGTGTTGCTCAGCCTTTTTCGAGTCGTATTGCGATTTTCCCAATCCAATATTGTTTCCCTTTTCATCAAATATCCTGACAATATCCCCACTTTTAAAAAACCCATCAACTCTGGTTATCCCGATCATAAGCAAGCTTGTTGCCCTTTCTCCAAGCAGAGCCTCTTTAGCACCGTTATTGATAATTACTGCACCCTTGGCAAAAGTATCGGAGTGGGAAAGCCATTTTTTAACACCGGTTTCCCTTTTGGCACTGGCAACGAAATGGGTGTAAGGAACATCTTTTCTTCTTACGATATCTGTTATTATAGAGTCGCGGGTGCCATTAGCTATAAAGACATCAATACCCTGAGAGGCTATTTTCCGCGCAATTGAACATTTAGTGATCATACCTCCCCGTCCGAATCCTGATTTTTCGGAAGAAATGTATTGATCAAGGTCTTCCGAATCCTCATCAATTTTGTTGATAAGTTCTGTCCCTGTGTGGCCGGGGACACCATTATAAACACCATCGACATTCGAAAGGATAATAAGCGAATCGCAATCCATCATTGATGAAATGAGGCCCGATAATTCATCGTTATCGGTGAACATAAGTTCATTTATCGAGATAGTATCATTCTCATTAACAATTGGCAATACCTTGTTTTCAAGCATTGCCGAAATACAGTTTTTCATATTCAGGTAATGTCGCCGGTCCCTGAAACTCTCTTTTGTTGCGAGCATCTGGCCGGCATGAATCCCATATTTACCAAAGAGAAACTGATAACTCGACATTAGTTTCACCTGGCCAATTGCTGCCCAAATCTGTTTGGCAGCTATTATGTTTGTTTTTTTTGAAGGAGATACTTCACTGCGACCTGCTGCCACAGCTCCCGATGAGACTAATACCACCTCAATCCCCCGTTTGTAAAGAATAGCAACATCCTCAACCAGTCGTAATATCCTTCCGTCGTTAAGTGATCCATCGCTTTTGGTAATTACGTTGCTCCCAACCTTAATTGCAATTCTGCTAAATTCAGGCTTAATGTTTTTCAATTTATTATTATTTATGCTTGTTATAATATATTTTGTCGCAAAAATAATAGATATTGTGAATATATTATAGTTAAACAGAATATTTTAGAATAACCGTATAATAACTAAAAGCCGATACCGGAATATGGTATTAGTTTTAAATACCCTGGTAATTGAGTATCCTTCTACAAATAAATACAGATAGTTAAACCGAAGACAAAAACCTGACAATTATCATGTATTTGATATTTCTCAAAAATTGCAATTTCGAATTTACAAGACCTTAAGACTCCAGGACAACAGGACAGTTCATAACCCAAATTGTTTTGAATCAACCAGATTCATACTAATAATTTTTATATTTAATGGGGCGTTGCCCCAAACCCCAGTTACTTTTTTATCTTGATATAAAAAAGTAACCAAAAAAGATCAAGGCTGCAGATAATTTTGGGGCTTCTGTTTTTCAGCTTGCCCACGCAATACAACTCGTCGTCCTTCGTCCTCCTCAAACAGTATTGCTTACTATAGGCCCTCGCAGCAATCTTCAAAACAGTCGCTATTTCCCAAAATTCTCTGAGGCCGTTTGAAACCCACGTTCTAAAAACCCCCCATTTGTAGGGAGTGGGGGGTTGGGGGGTAGTTCACTCCATTTGGCTTCGCCGAACTCCGGCTTCGCTACAATTCCGGGTTGCCATCGCACGGCTATTTACTATAATTTTGCACTTGTAATCTAGCCCCAGATGGCTGCTGACACAGCCATCACGCGCATAAGGAACACTTAATTAACTTCTGTACTGTTTTGGGGAGGGAAACCCCTCTGCCGCTGCCTTTGCCTTCGCGTAGCCGCTACGGCGAAGCAAGGGCGGCATCTCCCCCAGGGGGGAGAAAAATCCATGTTATTTAGTTGAATTACACTTATATGCAGAAATATTTCCCCCCTTGGGGGGAATACAAGGGGGTGATTCTCACCGTATACAGGAGATAATCTTTAACGGCTCTCTCTTTTTGGGCGAACAAAAAATGAACAAAGATCAATTTACCATACAGCGTTTCCATTTTCATTATTTTTGATTTCGGATTTTTGATTTCGGATTGTGAATCCATTTAAATAAATCCAAAATCGACAATCCGCAATCCGCAATCGTCTATGTTAAATCAGCGATTCTATTTTTTTACCGATCAACCCTTAACAGGTTAGCACAATCGTGCAATAAAATTATGAAATTCTTTTATTAAACGCAATACATATCAAAAAAAGTTAGCAGCCTGTGGAGAGGGTTAACCCCTTTGGGGGATTGCGTGATGTTATTCTTTGAAATAATTTCGAGTTGGAATAATTCTGAAGTTTCGTGAAATTGATTAACAACTTTCTGAAAATAACCTCCGGCACAGACCGCACCAGTTTACTGGTTTTACAAACTTGTCTTTCTGTTTCGCTGTCGGATCTCCCGGTTATCAATTTAACGCAGGGATTGTACGAACGAATCTCGGCAATGCCGGAACGAATCTCGGGATTGCCGGGAACGATCTTTGGATTGCCGGGAACGATCTTTGGATTGCCGGGAACGATCTTTGGGTCGCCGGGAACGATCTGTCGGATGCCGGAAACGATCTGTCGGATGCCGGAAACAATCTCTGGTGTCCCGAATACATTGGGAGCAGTTTTTTAATGGCCCACTCTTAAGCCGGTTGTGATTGCAGGCATTAGTGCAGCTCTCTCCTACTTGCTTAAAACCCTGTTAACTAACTCCCCAATGATTTATAATGATATGATATATTGGACTATGATATTCTTTTTTTAAGTACTTTCTCCGTTGAGATATTTTCATTTTCTGCACTTAAGTTATATGGATTATCTAAAGAAATATCATTTATTAAATTTGTGTATGCGATAGGCCTTCTAACAGCATCAACAGATATTCCAGATTTTATAGCATTCATTACTCCAACTGCTTCTAAATAATTATCTACGATGAATAATTTTCCTTGTTTAAATGGATATTCTTCAAGGTTATTCTGCATCCTGTTTTTGTTTTCTCTAACAGCAATAACAGGTATTTCGTGTTCAATAGCTGCGAGTGTTGGCAATCCAACACAACCATAAGGTATTATGAGGCAGGAAATATCTTCAACATTTAATCCTTTATCAAAAGGAACCAACTTAGGACTCTTGTGCAATCCTTTTAAAATACAATGTAAATAAGTAACAGATGATGTTTCAGGAGCTTTTCTTGGTTCAACAATACCAACTTCTAAATCCATTATTTCTCGCGAGGACATCATTGGTGAGTGTGCACTAGGGATATTAAACTCTAATGAAAGGCTATGAGTAAGCATTGCTTCAATGCCACCCCATGGATTGATCATGTTATCTTCCGTGAAGTACATTTTGTGAAACTGATCAGGTACTTTTATAAAAGTGGACAATCCAATTGCATCATAGTTTTGTATATACTTTTTAACGATACCGAACAATTTTTCGATGTTTTCTACTTGACCAACGGCCCTCCCTGAACCAGAATAGAGTGAAATGCTATTTATTCTATCCCTCATTTTGATCACATCACAACTAATTCCTAATGATATCCTTGCAGAAGAAACAGCATTCACAATTTCGTTATTAAACAATTCGTCCTCATGTTCATCCATTAACATAAGAATTTTATTTGCTCTTACCTTTTGTAAACCCAACTGCCCCATCAATAACCGGGTAATAATACTACCTTCAACATATAAGGTATTTTCAGTCATCTCATTAATATCAGATGCATTTACAACATTTGGATGTGTAATAAGCGTATCGCAAGAAGTTGCAATTAGTCGGGCAACTGCATTCCCGTCACCACAATGCCCGCCAATCTCTGCACCAATTCCGGTTGGTATTAGCAGAACGCAGTTAAATTCTTTAGTATTTTCATATTGTCTCTTTTTCAAGGAGAATATTGAACTATCCAAATTCAATGGTTGGTTTCTGCTTTTTGATAACAAACCTAATTCGCAATGATAATTTTCACTATCTGTTTTTGTAATAACAAATCTGATAGGAGTATCTTGTTCTGAAATTACATTTAATACTTGATCTGACAGATATTGAACTAATTGAATACCATTATTCGCTACAGGAATTTTTATTTCTTTTTCAAATAGTCTCATAATTATAATCTTTTTATAATCTGTGAATTTACGATTTTTCCATTAAACCATTTCTCCGAAAAGTCTTTTGCCAAATTACAATCAAATTCTTTACATGAAAAAATATTTATATAAACATTTTTCAAAATATCCAAAGTGTGAATTGTAATATTACTTGTAAGGATAAATTGTACTGCTGAGGTGCCTTTTGTGTGTGCTTCAGTCTGGCATAATTCCAGCGGTAATCCATGATCATCCCACCAGCATAGCTTTTCAGCCTTCATATCGATTAGTTTGCATAACTCTCTGAAGTATTTTCGAATTTCCTTCCTGGTAAATTTAGAATCATCACATCTGTGAATATCAATTATTAGTTCTTTTCCGTACGTTTCCACTTTAATTACTTTTTGTATAATTTTCTTCCCACCAACTTTCTTTAATACCACTGAACCAGATATCTAATGATACTAGTTTGGAGCCAATTATAACCATAATATTATCATCTAAACATTTTAAAGCATAATATCCTTCATTAAACTTTTCCTTTTCAATTTCTGTTTCTGGTAAATATCCCCGGTTATCTTTTGAATTTCTACACAAATGAAATTCTAATTTTCTCCCGGCTTTTGTGGTGGTCATCTTTATCTTATTAATTGTACAATATTTATCCTCTTCTCTTGCTTGACCTAATGAATAAATTTTACAGAGTTTTTCTGCCTTGAATTTATAAAAATCAGCTAACCGTTTGGTGGTTGCAACTTCGTAATCCATATTGATTTCAATATCATCACCCTGTTTTGGTTTATTTTTATTAAAACTTATTTTTGTCTCTGCCATTGTATCAAAATATTTCCGAGAAAGCATTTGACGACCAAAGCGAGAAAACTCTTCCAATTCATCAGCAATGACCAATAAATCAGCTAAACTACTTATCTCATTTAAGTGTGCAAAATCAAACTCATGTTGTGCAATTGAAAAAAGTATATCGCCTCGAATAATATTGTAATTAATTTCTTCATTATTTAATCCCCATTCATCTGCAGTTCCCCGAACATATGTATCCGCAAAAATCCCCAAAATTTTATATAAAAGATATGAACTGTAAACGCCATGTTGCTTTTTTTCAATAGCTCTACATAACCTCCAAAAGGTTGAGTCGTCTCTATAACATTTAACAAGTATCTCCTCTTCTGATGATGATGAAGGTACAATTCTGATATCAAATGACATTAGCTCTAAGAACTGGGTCATTAAATGTTGATGTTCAATATCCATGGAATATCCTATATGCCTGAAATTTGGCATATCAAAGAACTTAAGAACACTTAGAGCTTTTTCATTAAGCTTCTCTAATTTAGAAAGAGAATATCCTAAATCATGACATAAGGCAATTATGCACCAAATGGCATCTTTTTTTTTATTAACATCTTTGTATATTTCCTTTTCTTTGGCTTTGGCTTGTCTTAAAAGACTTGGAGATGATGTTTTTTCAGTTTCAATATCATTAAATAAATGCCAATTTAAATTATTACCAATATCTGGCATTAGGTCCCTTAATATATACTCCCCAATCAGATAAACCCATAGTGAATGAACTGTATGATCTCTGTAAAATGAATCAAGTCCATAAAGTATATCTTCAAAGCTAGTCGCTGCGTCAATATATTTGAATAGTTCTGAATTCCCTTTTGAATCCGGGTCCAGATCATTTAGTGCAAAACTTGCCAATGTCTCCCATAGTTGACGACCATCTTTATGGGTATCAGCCCAATCCAAATTTACACTTAACTCACCCTTTTTACTTGCTGATGAAATATCACTAATAAGATTTTCAACTAATTCAAGAATTTTATCTTTTCCCTCCGGATCTGTTTGCAAGAATTGAATTTCTCCATTCTTAACCCATCCTTTATATTTCTCAAGTAATCCAACAACTGAAATAGTACTCATGGTTATTTTTTATTACTAGAATTTATCTTTGTTTATTAAATATAGGGCTTCTTCCCAAATTTTATCTAATGTACGTAGATGCAAATCAATTATATCTTTTTCCTCACAAGTCCATAATTCATTTTCAAAATCATTGTTTGCTGTGATTATATCATGTTCATCAATGAAGAAACTTACTATTGGTTTATCTTCGACCTTGTCTTTTTCAATATAATAACTCGTTCCATAGATAAAACAACCTACTAGATTTGTTATTGTCTCATTCTTAATTGCTTTTATGGTGAATTCGATATAGTAATCAATACCATGCACATTAAACCATAATCTCTTTGGAGTCATTTTCAATTTATTTCGTTCTTTATTAAATTTCCTGTCATCGGGATTTTCTAAAATAAAAATTTGATCGTCTTGCATTATTTCTTCGAATTTTTTTCTAAGAAATAATAAACGTTCGTTTATTGTTTCTTTAATCAATTTATCTATTGATTTAATTCTCTGTAAAGCTACTTTAGCTTCCCGTTCAAGATTTTCTTCTTGTTCATTGAGTCTTGTTTCAGTTTCCATGACATGATTTTTTAGGATTCAACTATCTTAAAAATTCTAATTAATTTCTTCTGTTATTTATTTAATGGGCTACAATAATTTTAACAACTTTCAACAATCCTTATCTCTTCCTCAGTCAACCCATACAACTCATATACAAGCCGGTCAATCTCTGCTTCTATAGAAGTTGAGTTAAATGTTGTGTCTTGTTTCTTCTTGATGAAGATATAGTTTACATGATTTACTAATTGATTTTCAATAATTTTATCATCCTTAACCGGAATCGGGAAGTTATTAACATCATAAATAAGTATCTTTGGAAATGCCCCCTTAGTAGCTTTTGGAGAAGAATTGAAATGGTAAAAAGTTGCTAATTTAGAATTTAGGATTGCCCAAAGGTATTCAAGACTAAAATTACTTTCTGACTTCTTAATAATGTTAATTAATTGAGGATCATTCACAAATTCTTCTTCAATTAAACAAGCAATAATGGTTGGATTAGTAATCTCTCTAATTAAAATCCGTTTGGAATTGAAAAACTTGGGATCAACGTAACAGGCTAGATGTTTTCCATACCAAACGTAGCTTTCAGATTTAGTGTAATTATACTTTTTTATATCCCTACCAAAAATTTCTTGTTTGTATTCATTATTTAGTTTTGTATTTGAATGCCAAAGTCTCTCCTTTGTTATTTTCTCTCCTTTTTCTTTTCCATGAATTTTAATCAAATCTGAAGTACGGTATGGAATGTAACCTTGTGAGACAATAAAAAAGTCAGATAGGGGTTTAAACAGTTTTATTTTTGAAATTAGTTGCATTATTGTTTGGTCCAATTTAAAAATTAGGCCCCAGTTTTGATTGTTAATTATAGCAACTTCTTTATTTATTGTAATTTGAGGATTATTTATTAAATCATAAAAACTTGTAATATTCTTTGTACTTCTGTATTTTATTTTATCCCCATTATCTTCTTTTTTTAACATTAAAATTATGTTGCGGACAGTTGCATCATGAAAAATATTAAAATCAGTACAATCAAGCAATTCTTCAAAATGCCATTTGTCAAAAAGTGAAATTCTATAATTCTGAGCATAAATGTTAAAAAGTAGTGTGTTAGGAATTATATATGAAAATTGCCCAGATTGTTTCAAAATAGAATTTCCCTTATTAATAAACCAGTAATATATCTCGAAATCAGGAATTTTACCAATATCTTTTTCAAGGAATACTCTGGCTTGGTTTTTAATAGAAATACCATATGGTGGATTCCCTATCACAACATCGAATCCCACAAAATCGCCATCATTATTCAGCACCTCCGGAAACTCAAACCGCCATTCAAAAGCATTCTCGTAAATCTTGTTGCTCTTGATTTCCGTAATTTGAGATTCAAGATTTTGAATCTCTACTGTTAACTTTTTGACCTTTTTATTCCATTCTTCTTTTTGTGTTTTAGTCAGCTCGAAAAGACTCGACTGGCCGGTGAGACTTAATATTTCGCCATTGAGCTTATTGAGTTTTAAAAACCGTTTATCGCTTTTCGATACCTCGGTTTCAAAATCATTTTTGATCTTGCTGATAAGCTGTTCCATGCTTCGTTTCTCATCTTTCGACTGAGCATTCCGGTAGGTCATTACAGCTTCGCGGTAATTATCAACATTCCACCTGCTTGATTTTAAGGCTGTTTTAATATCGGCATCCAGAAGATATCTGCTTATAAGCGAATTACCGCATTTTATATTTATGTCAATATTCGGGAGGGTTTCAAGAACGGCGACAGGCGTCGGGCGTCCGGCGACAGATGAACATGTCTTATAATAAGCATTCTTTAGCAGCTCAATCCATAATCGCAGACGACAGATCTTTACTGAATTGGGATTAATATCGACACCGAATAAGCAATTCTCGATTATTGTCTGTTTTTCCTGAAATAAAGCTTCCTGTACTCTCTGGCTCTCCTTACTTTTGGGATTATATTCGAACAGTTTGGATTGTTCATCGGTTGTTATAAGCTCATCGTTAATTACCTCAATTATGTACTCCTTAAGTTTTTTCCCTTCCCGGTCGGTAAGTATTTTGAGCTCCGATTTTATTGCAATTATCTCATTCAAAGCAGAAACAAGAAAGTGACCGGAACCGACTGCAGGATCGCAAATTCTGAGGCTATTGATAATTTTATTTGCTTCTTTAATATCCTCAATTTCATTATAGACATCGCTTATCGACTCACACTTCCAACCTTTAACCTCATTAAATTTTTGTACAACCGCTCTCCTGATTGTCTCGTGGCACATGTACATTGTAATGAATCCGGGTGTAAAGAATGAGCCATCTTTGTATCCGTTGATCTTCTCAAAGATTAATCCTAATACTGAGGCATTTATGAGTGTTTTGTTTTCTTCCTGGATATCTTCCGAACCTTCGCTTGAGAAATCATAAGAATCGAGAAATTCGAAAAGATATTGTAACGGGTCTATCTCACCAGTTAATTTTCTGCCGGTATTGTCTTTTAAAACTGTTCCGTTAAGAACAGGATGTTTAGAATGATTATCAAGACTGTTGATTCGTATTGTCTTGTGTTCAAGGTCGCTTGGTTCAAATAATGAACTATTCAAGTAGGGGATATTACTGAATTTTTGTTTTATTAGTTCACTGCGGTCACTTTCTTTTACAGCAAGAACCTGAAAAAATAATTTGTTCAATTCATCATAATCATGAATTCTTTCAATATTGAGAAATCTGAATGCTTTATCTCCGTTGTTATATTTGATAAGTTGTCCCTCAAGCAATTTGAGAAACAGAATCCGGTTTATCCATGTTATTACAAGTTCCAATGCAATATTGAATAGCTGTTCTTCTTTGCTATTCCCATAATCTGATAGTTTTAGTAATTGAGAGAGACAGTCCTCATATTTTAAGATTGTTATTGAATTCTCAATTAATGAACCGGGATTTCTTTTTTTCTCAATTTTTCTTCCAATAAGTTTCTTAGATCCTTCTTTTGTTTCTTCAAGTCCGATGATATGAAGGAGTTCGTTGTAAAAGGTTTTGTCAAGATTGTTGCTGTCGTTTGCAAAAGGAAGTTTCAACAGCTGTTCGGGAGAGAATATTTTGTATAGGGCGATCAGCTTATTGTCATCTTCCCTGTTGGCATTTTTTATAGTTGTCTCGAAATCTCTTATATCAAAGTGGGTTACTGAAATCGATGATTCCAGGTTGTTGCAAAATGGTTCGGCAATATTCTTATAAAAAAAATCTGTATTTGTCCCGGGAAGCCTGCCTTCTTCAAAGTCTGTGAATTGTTTAACAATACTTTTGTCATTGGCAAAAAGTTTTTCAAAATCACTTGCGTTGAAAATAAACCATTCAAAAATGTTAGTTATCACCAGGTATTTAACCTCGATGTTTTTATTGGAGATTCTCTCCCGGAGGTAGTAAAGAATCAGCTCATGAA
>Ga0265292_1001785_pt1 | contig 17323 bp, 19 predicted proteins | sample Munlanlewell296A_FD_189080 | JGI IMG/M metagenome (GOLD analysis project Ga0265292, IMG submission 189080) | Leachate microbial communities from a municipal landfill in Southern Ontario, Canada - Leachate well 296A | ecosystem: Engineered > Solid waste > Landfill > Unclassified | place: Canada... | reverse complement strand
AGGACATATTGTCACATTATTCCGGATGGCATACATACTGGGTAAAGCAGCAAGCCGAAAAAGAGATGAAGTTGAGTGGCAAAACGATAGTGGAAACTGTTGATGACCTGATGTTTAAATCGGAGCTTGATGAGTGGTTAAAATTGAGTAACGAGATAAATCCCAACCCTGATTCAGAAATTTCAAGAAAGCATAAGCATCTTATTAAAAATATTTTCAATCATCTCTGGTTAACGGATTACTATGGTGAAGCTGAAAACAGCCTTATAAACATTATTCTGAAGTCCGGCAAGTTCAGATGGTATGAAGCAAGCATTTTTACAACAGCTGTTACATTGAGTTCGCTCAGGACATGGCAATCGGATAAACTTCTACATCTGATCCGAATCTATGAAGCTGGGCAGGAACAGGTTATGGAGAGGGCGCTTTCAGGTCTGATTCTGAATCTGCATTATTATAACGGACGAATATTGTTGTATCCGGACTTAACTGACAGGATAGGAAAAATGAGCCGGAACAGCAGGTTCAGGGAGCATTGCAGAATTATTGTTTTGCAGACTATCAGGTCGCGGGAGACAGAAAAGCTGAGCAGAAAACTTCAGGATGAGATTTTGCCGCAGGTTGCAAAACTTAAACCCAGGATTGAGGAAAAGCTGGATCTGGATAACATTCTTCCGAAAGATAAAAATGAGGAGAAGAATCCTGACTGGTCAGAGATGTTCAGCGACTCGGAAGAGATATTCAAGACCATGGAAGAGCTGACAAAACTCCAGATGGAAGGAGCAGATGTTTATATGTCGGCTTTTGCCAATATGAAGCATTTTGACTTCTTCAAGGACTTCCAGAACTGGTTTGTTCCGTTTTATCCTGACCATGAAACAGTGGATGAGATTTACAGGGATGAGATCCTTGGTCCGGGAACCAATGAGCTCGCAGAGGCATTGTACAAGACTCCTTTTATCTGTAACTCCGACAAATACTCATTGCTTCTGAACCTTAAATATCTTCCATCGACTCAAAAAAGCATGATGCTAAAGGTTTTCCGCATGGAACTTGAAGGACTGCAACAGTTAAACGATGATGAATCCGGTACCGATCCGTATAAAAGTTTCAGAACTAATGTTACGCAGTATATTCAGGATATTTACAGGTTTTTCAAACTATCGCCTTATAAGAAAGAATTTGAGGACCTTTTTATCGGTAAGCTGGATATTTATAATTCGGAGTTTTTCAGGATGACATGTAATGCAACGGATGCTGAAGCCGGACTTGCAGACTATTTTTTCAGTAAAAACTTTTACGAAGATGCTCTTTTTATGTTCCTTAAACAGGTCAGCGAGAGGCCGGCAGATGTTCAGCTTTATGAAAAAATCGGATATTGTTACCAGGAGAGTGCCGATTATGAAGAGGCACTTAAATTTTACAGAAGAGCGGAGCTGATTGACAGAAAAGCCTGGACTATAAAGAAGATAGGGTTATGCCTGCGGAGACTTGGTAAGAATGAGGAGGCTCTTGAATATTACCTGCAGGCATGTGATATGGAACCTGAAAATATCCATGCGGTTATCATGACTGCACACTGCTATCTCGATCTTAAGGATTATGAGCAGGCATTAAAATACTATTTCAGGGTTGAGTATAAAGAACCTGGTAACCTTAAGATATTAAGGCCGATAGCATATTGCTATTTTGCACTGGGAAGGTTTGATGATTCCGAAAAATACTATGATCGTTTATCAGAAGGGAGACTAAACGCACATGATCAGATAAACAAAGGTCATCTGGCGCTTTGTAAAGGTAATAAGAGGGAAGCAATTGACTTTTACCGGCAGAGTATTATCAGCGGCGAATTATCGAAAGAGCGGTTCATGTCAATTTTTGCAGAAGACAGAGTGTTGCTGATCTCTCTCGGGGTTAATCCTGATGATTTGCCAATTCTTCTGGACTATCTGTTATTTATTATCGGGTAGCAGGGTTGTATGGTGTCTTACCATCTCCTGACGCCGTTCATCCATATTTTTTAACCGGGCCAATTGCTCTTTTGTCAGATTCGAATCAAGTTCTTTCCTGAAATCTTTCATACTGGCATCAAGCTCCTTGCGGAAATTGTTCTGCAGATCACTGTTAATTCTGGCATATTTATCGAGGACCAGATCAATTTTTGCTTTTTGTTGTTCATTGGGCTGTATGGCGTGGTAAAATCCATCCCTGAATCTCTCTTCGGAAAAATAGACCCTTACCGGCTTAAGCTTATGATATCTGATCTGTGCTGAGGTAAGCATACCCAGCACGAATCCTATAATCAGAGTTATAATAACGACTATTATTGGTTTTGCTTTCATCTTACATTAATTTCCGGTTAAAAGACATACAATACTTTCGTCATAACTATCGCTCAATCCGAGGAATGAGTTAAATGAAAGAGAGCCTTGCATAAGAAAGATAGAGATGAGTAGTACAACAATTGCAGCCACTCCTGTAAGCGCAATGCGGTAGAATGCAAAATTCATTGATCTCACAAACTCCACTTCGCGGTTTATGGTTAATCCTGCTGAAAATAATTTATCGAGGATCTTATCGCCAAAACCTTTGCTAAAATCGTAAGAGATACCCTCCTCTTCCAGTCTCATGGAAGCCTCTTTAGGATCAGCATCCGCACTGAGCGAGCTGATTATCAATTTTTTAATCTCTGAAGGTTTCATTGTATTTATAGTTTTTCCAAAATATTCCTTAATTGTTCCTGTGCTCTTGATAACCTTGAAAGAACAGTACCGAGTGGCAGATCGAGTATTTCTGCTGTTTCTTTAGTGGAATAGCCCTGCAGCATTCTCATTGTCACTATTATCCGAAACTTAGGATCCATTGCCATTAATGCCTTATTAACTATTTCCGAGGCCTCTTTTCTTTCTTCTGTATCATGATCAGCAACTTCAAATTCGTACATTTCGTTATTTCCTTTTTGCGAAAACATTGAAAAAAATCTCTTTCTTCTTTTTATCTCATTAAGTGTCAGGTTCACTGCAATCTTCTGAATATAGGTTGACAGTTTTGCTTCTCCTCTGAACTCTGATAATGAATAATAAAGTTTAATAAACACCTCCTGTCCAATGTCTTCTGCAAAAACAGAATCGCCAAGCATACCTTTAACAGTACGTGCAACCATCTTCTGGTAACGGGTCACTATTTCTCCAAATGCCTTTTTATCGCCATCCAGCGCTGCCTTTAACAGTTGGTTTTCCTCGGTTACACTGTACGATTCTTTAATCATACTACAACATATAGACAATTAATAATATGTTTATATTCCCGATTGTTAATTTTTATTAACATAAGGGTTATCCCGCAAATCCCGGGAAATTTTTATAAATTCACTTTTGCTGAATAAGTTTATTCTCTTCAACCAGTTTTACCTCATAATCTTTTGTATATCTGACAAGAAAGAGCTTCTGGTTTTCAAATCCATCACCAGCCTTTTTGCGTATAAAATCATATTCAGTCTGCAAGAGGTCAGGATAATGAATCTCCGGATGTGCGATAAAATCCTTTCCATACATTGCCATCCCGCTTAAAAAGTAATAGGCAATATCGTATCCCTGCCATGCATAACTCTTCGGAAGAGGTTCTGTCAGAAATTTTTGCCTGAAATCTGAATTAAATTGTTTCACATCACTCTTTGTATAATCAATCCAATAAGGTGAATAGACCATAATATCCAGATCGAAGAAATACTTAGGGTCAAGATTTTTAATATCTCTCATCGCCTGGTATCCGAAAACTTTTATATCAAATTTTTTTGAGAGGCCATGGATGTCCTGTATTGTTTCGCTAATAACCGGATCTTCCTCAGAAGCAATAATTACTATGTTTTTTAACTGTCCTGAAAGTGCATGACTCAACCTGTTTATCGAGTCATTATTAAACATCGACCTGCTGTAGAACGGAATTTCTTTAAACTTAATCTCATCGAAGGGCAACTTATAACTCAACTCCGTAAAGATCAGATTTTTAAACCTTTTAACGTCTTCATCCACTCCTGCAGTACCGGAATGAATAAATACAATATTATGATCGTAGTACTCACTTATTTTTTTTGATAGTGTTTCCTGGGCAATTTCGAGTGAAGAACCGGCCATAAAGAGAGTCGGGTTGCTTGAAAGGGCAGAATTATTAATAAGGGTAACCGGCGATACAACGGGTATGCCAAGGTCTCTTGCATAAGCAGCAACTGCGGTAAGATTATATGAATATACAGGCCCGATTATAAGATCCATTTCTGCTAATTTCCCCGAACTAATAAGCTTTGTTATAGCAATTGTATCGCTTTTAATATCGTATGGATAAAGATTGATATCTAATCCTAAAGAACGCAGTGTGTCTGCGGCTAGCAAAATTCCCTCATACATCTCAACGAAATCGAGGCTCCGCGGGTAGATCCAGTCTTCAGCTCTCTTAATTACTGTGTGTATTTTCTTACCCTTTATTGATTTGCTTGAATCAATTTCAATCCGTTCAGAATTTTCCCTGAGATAGAATGGAAGCAGAACAGCAACATCCAATGATCCTCTGAGCTCTTTTACAGGTGTAAAGCCAGCAGGTCTTTCCATCTTAATCACCGGTTCTTCAACAATTGCAGCAACAGTATCGGTTTTGACCTTTTCAATCTCCTGAATTTCTGCTGTATTAACGCCCGGAACTCTGACAAAATCCCCCACCTGCGGGAACCTTAAATCCCTGTTTTCCCTCCTTAATTCCCTGACAGTAAGTCCATATTTTTCGGCAATTGAAGAGAGGGATTCACCTTTAAGTACTTTATGATAAATGTATTTCTTTTCCTGGTCGTCAAATTTTTGCCTGTCACTCATGAACTCCCTGCGCGGGACAGCTATTTCAGCACCAACAGGCAGTTTATTAATATTAATTCCCGGGTTGCTCAGAATTATCTCGTTCTCAGAAACACCATACGATTTTGAAAGGAAATATACTGTTTCTCCGGGTTGCAGATTATGATAGATAAATTTGGTATCATCACGCTGCTTCTTATCAGGTAAAGGTTCTGAGGGTATTACTTCGGTGATCGGTTTAATGGGTATCCTGAGTGCCTGCCCCTCATTTACCCCATAAACTGCCGGAGGATTCTCCTTTGTTAATTCTTCAACAGTTATACCATAAGCTTTTGAAATTGAATAAGCGGTTTCTCCCTTTTTAACCAGGTGAATATAATATGGAATACCGGAAATAACTACTTTGTCTTTTGATCTTTCTACAACAACCTGTGAAAAGACAGTACTATTAAATAATAACAGAATTACTACTATCGGCAGAACCTTTATGCAGCTTGTGATTTTCATTCTTAATTTTTTTGTTAGTCTCGTCCTGTTTTAAAATGATTTAAGAAATGTTCTGCAGTTTTTTTCAATCCTTTCAGGAACATTAGTTATATCCCCCCTGATGAATTTTTCGCCTGTTATCTTTTCATAAAGTTCTATATAGCGGTCTGACACTTCATTGACAAAAAAATCGGTCATTTTCGGGATCTGCTGACCCTCTTTTCCCTGGAACCCGTTGGCCATGAGCCATTCCCTGACAAACTCTTTTGACAACTGCTTCTGTGGAAGCCCCTTGTCGAACCGTTTCTGATACTCATCTGCATAAAAATAACGTGATGAATCAGGAGTATTAATCTCATCTATCAGGTAAATTTTCGCATCTTTTTTACCAAATTCATACTTGGTGTCAACAAGAATCAGGCCATGTTCTGCAGCTATTTCAGAACCCTTCAGGAAAACCTCCATCGTATATTTTTCGATCAGATTGTACTCTTTTTCGGAAATAAGTCCACGGCTGATTATTTCAGAACGTGAGATATCCTCATCATGTCTGCCCTGTTCAGCTTTTGTCGTCGGAGTGATTATGGGTGCCGGAAACCGTTGATGTTCTTTCATTCCATCAGGTATTTTAATCCCGCATATCTCTCTTGCTCCTTCTTTATAAGTTCGCCACGAACTACCTGTAAGATAAGCTCTTACAATCATTTCTACGGGATATGGCTCACATTTATGGCCAAAGGTCACCGTCGGGTCGGGAGTGGCAATTTTCCAGTTTGGAACAATATCGCTTGTTGCATCAAGGAATTTTGCTGCTATCTGATTAAGGACTTGCCCTTTATAGGGTATCCCTTTGGGAAGTACTACATCAAAGGCTGAAATCCTGTCTGATACGATCATCAGAAGGTAATCGTCGTTAATATTATACACATCTCTGACCTTTCCCTTATAAATGCTCTTTTGACCCGGGAAGTTGTAATTTGAACTTAAAATTGTCTTGACCATAATGTTCTATTAATTAGTTTTTTTTTCTCTGCGAAAATGGTAATCTCACCCTCCTCTCCCATGTATTTTATCTCATTGCCTCTGGCCATGATCTTAATTTTAGGAAAGAAACTACGGATTTTATCAAGCAGCGAGTTGTTTGTGCCGAACAAAAATTGATGATCTGGCCTGCCATTTGCCAAAATTATTTTGAAGCAGATTAAATAGTTTATAAAAAAATTCAATGAACAGTACAAAGTAAGGTTATTTTTTCCTTAGAAGATTATCTTTGTTATAAGTTTTTTCATATGCCGGTAATTACATTAACAACAGAATGGAAGCCAGATGATATCTATTACGGAATCATTAAAGGAAAGCTTAGCAGCATGTCTCCCGGAGCAATCATTATTGATAATGCCGGAAGCATCCCTGCTTTTAATATCTCCCATGCCTCTTTTATAATAAGAAATACATATAATAACTACCCGAAAGGTACAGTTCATATAATATGCGTGCATTCCGAAGCTCATAAGGATCAGGATTATCTGATTGTGAAGGCTAAAGATCATTTTTTCATCGGAACCGACAACGGAATCTTTAACCTCATCCTAAATTCCGAACCTGACGAGGTTGTAAAAATAGATCATCAGGGAACTTCTGATGAACTTGATATTTTTGCAAAAGCTGCTGCAGATCTTTTATCAGGGAAAAACCCAACTGATCTTGGAAAATCTGTAAAAACCATTAGCGAAAGAGTCCCTCTGAGGGCAACCATCGATAAAGATGTAATAATTGGCAGTATAATTTTTATTGACTCCTACGGAAACGCAATATCGAATGTTACGAGGGAAGTGTTTTACAGGGTATTTGAGAATAAAGATTACAGGATTCTTATTCAAAGCAATAAAAATTATACTGACCATATTTCACACAAGTACAGTGATGTGCCGGTTGGTGAGATGCTCGCAAGATTTAACCAGTTTGATCTTCTCGAAATTTCGATAAATGGAGCCAACGTATCCGAATTGCTCAGTATTACAGTTGGCTCTGTTGTTCGCATCGATCTTGCAAATAAAGCTGCATCGCCTAACCGCTTGTTCTAAAATCAGTTACCAATGAATGACAAAAACAAAAGTCTCGAAGAGTTTAACAGACTTCTTAATATAATAGATGAACTCAGGGTAAAGTGCCCCTGGGATATGAAACAGACTAACGACAGTTTGAGGAAGCTGACAATAGAAGAGACGTATGAATTAGCCGATGCTATTTTCTCCGGCAGTGATGAAGGAATAAAAAATGAGCTGGGCGATCTCATGCTGCATATAGTCTTTTATGCAAGGATTGGTTCTGAAAAAGGATCTTTCACGATGGCCGATGTTCTGGAGGGTATTAACACCAAGCTCATCTACAGGCATCCACATGTTTTTAGTGATATTAATGTTACCGGAGCGTCAGAGGTTGAGGAAAACTGGGAACAACTCAAGATAAAAGAGAATAATGGTTATAAACCTGTGCTTTCAGGGGTACCCTCTTCTCTTCCTGCCATTGTGAAAGCCAACAGGATACAGGAAAAGGTAAGGAGCGTCGGATTTGACTGGGAGAAACGTGAACAAATCTGGGACAAGGTGCTTGAGGAGATCACTGAGCTGAAGGAAGAGATAAAAAACCGTAATACCAACACTATTGAATCGGAACTTGGGGATGTACTGTTTTCAATTATTAATGCATCGCGATTGTATGGTATTGATCCGGAAGCAGCCCTTGAAAAAACCAACAGGAAATTTATTAAGCGGTTTAATTACCTTGAAAAAGAGACACTTACTAAAGGTATTTCTCTTCACAATATGAGTCTCGATGAGATGAATGTTATATGGGAAGAGGCAAAGAAAGAGGATTGACCATATGCAATACCTCATCCCCCGGCCCTTTCTCCCAGGGGAGAAGGGGAGTAAGAAAATGACAATCATATAGTTAAGTCCCTCCCACCTGGGGGAGGGATTTAGGGAGAGGTGGATTTTAAAAGAGGCGGATTGGGGTAAAAGGATCTAAAGGAAATTGAATGGTTTTACTTCACAAATTTGTAGCTCAGAAGCTGGTATATTATTTTTGCTGCAATGAAATCAGGTGTTTTATTAGTTGGTGAGGGACATAATTCAACTACATCAAACCCGACAACATTTTTCTTCCTTATTACATTTCTCAGGAAATGGATCAGTTCGAGATATTCAGGTCCGCCCGGTTCGGGAGTTCCGGTTGAAGGCATAATTGACGGATCAAAAACATCAAGGTCGATCGTGATATAGACATTCTCTGAAAGTTTATCTATCGCTCTTCCATATAAATCCTTATCATAATACAGTTCATGTGAATAGAATATCCTGTCCCTGTCGGCATAGGGCAGTTCTCCTAAAGACATGCTTCTGATGCCAACCTGAACAATGGGAGCAAATTCACGTGCCCTTGCCATTGCACATGCATGATTAAATTCAGAACCCTCATAATCCTGCCTGAGATCTGCATGAGCGTCGAGTTGCAGAACCGAAAGATTATCAAAGTATTCTGAAAAAGCTTTTATGGATCCTATTGATACCGTATGATTTCCTCCGATGATTACAGGAAATTTCTTATCGTATAAGAGCGATAACGTCTTATCATATACAGCATTAACAAGTTTTTCAGGAGTTTTTTTCTCAAGCACCGGTTCGACCGTATTAATTCCGGTCAGATGGGCTTCAGACGATGTTTCAACATCGTAGAATTCAAGATTGACAGAGGCTTCGAGAATAGCTTCCGGGCCCTTATCGGCTCCTCTCAACCAAGTGCTTGTTTCATCATATGGGACAGGAACAATGATTATTCCAGAATCCGAATAATCATAAACTACCTCATCTCCGCCAAAGTTCATATGAATGATTTTTTTAACCTTGTTTTATTCTGCTTTAGTTTGGGGTTGGCTTTCTTTTCATCTACGGAGGCAGTTTCTGTCTCAGCAGTGGCTTCAGGTTCTTCTTTTACAAGGAGTTTCAGGTTGTGAAGAATATTATACCACTGAGCGACTTTTCTGATGTCACTGGGATATACTTTATCTTTTGAGTATTCAGGAAGGATCCCCTCAAACCAGCTTTTAAGGGTATTGACGCCACCCTTTGAATTAACTGCCGGTCCTCCGTTTTCCTTTTCGTGAATAAGATCAAAAACTTTACCGAGAGGCATATCCTCTTTGTCGGTAAAAATGGCTATGTCTTCGAGTGAACTAACTTTTGCTGAGCCATAGACACTGCTTCTTTTTTTTGTCTCAAGGTGTTCAATAATTATTGCATTTTTCCCCTGGGCAATAAATTTGAAAAGACCGGGTTCGCCTGAAATTGCTAGAATATCTTTTAAAATCATTTTTTATAAATTTGTGTACAAATTTAATCCTTGTATTGTAATGTGAGTTTTATTAGTGATATTTTTTTCATTTTAATAGGGTCAGATCATATTTCTTTCCTTTTTTATCTTCTCATAAGCCTCGTTAACCTTTTTGAACTTTTCGTCGGCAGTTTTTCTGAAATCGTCGCCAAGATGGCTTACTTTATCAGGATGGTACTTCATAGCCATTCTTCTGTATGCCTTTTTCACCTCATCATTTAAGGAAGACGGATCTATTTCGAGTATTTTATATGAAGAATCTGTTTCGGGGATAAACATGTTTTTTATTGACAAAAAGTCGGATGCAGCAACTCCGAGATAGCCTGAAATTTTCTCAATAATCTCAATTTCCGAAGAATGTATTCTGCTATCGGCAAGGGAAACATTAAACAGCAAGTGCAACAATTGCAGGCGGGAGGAATAATTCATGTTTCTGCTAATCTGCAGACAAACATCCCTGACGGGAATTTCTTGCTTGATAATGTCTTTTAGCATCAGGAGAGCCTGTCTTGCAGATTCCTGGCCAAATTGCCTTATGAAGAATTGTTTAACGTAGTCAAGTTCCGATTTTACAACCTTTTCGTCAGCTTTCATCACTGCTGCCACAAGAACCAGCAGGCTCATCCCGAAATCCCCCTGAGTTGTTCTGGTTGTTCCGGTGGAATAGGTGGAAGGTTGTCCTGTAGTTGAATCAAACATTGAACCGACAAGAAATCCCAATAGTCCTCCCATCGGCCCCCCCATAACAAAGCCAAGACCTCCTGCCAGCCATTTTCCAAAATTTCCCATTACCAGGTACCGGTATTAATATAAGTTAAAATATTTTCATGAATTTTCAGAATAGCCGGGATGATCATATCATTTTCCGAATTAGGAATAACGAAATCTGATAATTTTATTCTGGTTTCATCATCCATCTGATTCCGCATCCTATCCATAACCTGTTCTCTGGAAAGACGATTCCGACTAATAACCCTATCCACTCTTTCCTCGATCGGAGCTACTATTGTAGCTATTTTGTCGACCAGTTTTGAAGCGCCGCTTTCAAAAAGTATGGCTGCCTCCAATATCACATAGGGTGTGGTTTGCTCCTTCTCCCATCTTTTAAAATGATCAAAAACAACAGGATGAATGAGTGAATTAACCTTTTTAAGAAGAGACTGATCATTAAAGATAAGTGTTGCTAACTCCATTCTATCAAGGCTTCCAGTGACGTAAAGGTCCTTCCCTGCAATAGAATTGATCCTCCGGATTATTCCCTCATCGTTTTCCATTATTTGCCTTGCTGCGGGGTCTGCTGAAAAGACAGGTATTCCCAGGACATTAAAAACTCTGCAAACGGTCGTTTTACCGCTGCCAATACCACCTGTGATGCCCAGCTTCATTCCTGGTTTTTTCTCTTTTCTCATTTAGCCTTCTCTTAAAATAAAGGTTCTCATTTTCTGTTCTTAACAACATTATTTTCAGGATTAACCGGAACCGATTTTGCGGTTGTCTTATCAAGGGTGAAAAAGAGAGTATCGGGTTTAATTGAGGTAATTTCGCATCCCGATCTTAACTGAACAGAAAGGCTTTTAGTCAGCCCTGATGTGATTATAAAGTAATTAAGGGCTTTACTGTCATGAACTCTTTTGTAATTGACTTTTGAAATATCAATTAAAACTGGTGTTCTGTTACCTGATAGTTTAAGCTTCAATACAGAGTAACCCGGACCTTTAAGATAGAGGTTCAGCCTGACAGGTAGTTCTTCAACAATTACCCTTTCTTTTGGAAGGTTGATATACTTTACAGGGTATCTGATACCGGCTTCAATTACTTTCCCGAGAGAATTAAGGTACCAGAAAATGAATGAGAGAAGAAGGAAGAAAGCAAAAACAACAACATCTCTGTTGATTACACTTACCTCCTTCTTCGTAAGGTTGTCCGACCGTATCCCATGTTTTCCCTTCACCAAAGGTTTAATGAAGAGAAGTTTAATACTGTTCGTCAGCTGAAGGATCTTTCAGCAGGGCGCTTTTGTCAACTTTCAGTTTAACATCCCCGCCAACATCCATGGTTACATAGTTATCCTTTATTTCGTATATTCTTCCGTAAATTCCACCGGTAGTCACTACTTTATCGCCTCTTTTCAGGGAAGTTCTGTAGTTGTTCATCTCTTTTTGTTTTTTCATCTGAGGCCTGATCATGAAGAAATAGAAAACAACAAAAACAAGTATAAGTGGAAGGAAAGTCACAAGGGGATTACTCTGACCGGCAGTTCCGGCAGGTTGACCCATCAAAAACAAATAAGCAAAATTGGTCATCGTTTCAATTATTAATTATTATTAATTTAGTGTTGGTACTACTTCAGCGGTTATTCTTAATAACACAACAGGGATTGATGCATTTGACTTTACAGTGATAGTTTTTGTCTGCATACCTTTTCTTCCTGAAGCATCAAAAACAACTTCAAGATTTCCATTCCCCCCGGGAGGAATAGGTTTGGTATCATATTTCGGGACGGTACATCCGCAGCTTGTTGTTGCAGAAGCGATTACAAGATTGCTTGTTCCCTTGTTTTCAAATGTAAATATAAACCCGACCTTCTCTCCTTCTGCAACTTTTCCGAAATTGTGCTCATATTCTTTAAAAATCAGCTTAACAGCTCCTGTATCGGTCGGTTGCGATCCGGAATTACCAGCATTTCTGCTTGTGCTGCTACCACAATTTGAAGCCACTATTGCTATCAGAACCAAAGCCATTATTACGATCTTTCTCATAAATATAATTTAATGTTGGGTATCAGTTTTCATCTGTTAATGCTTCACCAACCAACCCTCTGCCAAATTTATTAAAAAGCCCTTTTTCGCGGATTTCTTTAACAATATTATCGAGAATTCCGTTGACAAAGGTACTACTTTTTGAAGTACAATAGTATTTGGCAATTTCAATATACTCGTTGAGAGTAACCTTTACAGGTATTTCAGGAAACTCAATTATTTCAGTTATTGCAAGCCGCATAACAAGGATGTCCATGAGGGCAATCCGCTCCACCTCCCAGTTAGTTGTATTTTTATCAATAAGCTCAGAACACTTGTCTGAATGTATGACAGCTTTTCTGAAAAGTATCTTTACAAACTCTTCATCCTCGACATTTTTAAATAATGTCATCAGGGAGGTATTCTCTCCTGAATCAGCTTTAAATTTTTTCAGAGTCTTTTCTACCATAGCCGACACATATTCTATATCGTCATTCCAATATATACTCTGTTCTTCAAGATTTGAATGGAGATCTTCTGAATTTGAAAATAGATCTGTGATAAGCTTGATAATGAACTTTTTATCGGACAAATAATTATGATTTTCCGACTTCATATACTCCTCATATATATCCCAGGATAACATATTAGTATACATCAGACGGGAGATATGGGAAGAGTTAACCCATGAAAGCCTCTTAGAAGAAATATAGCTTTTAAATGCCAGATTTTTTCTCAGTTGGGCGATAACAAGGTTATCCACAAACCTTCTTTGAGGATTCAGATCCCCCGCTGTGGGCATTCTCTTCCGGAGAGCCTGATCAATCTTCTCGCCGGCAATATCGGCAACTTCAAGAACAAGCAGCAGCAGGTAGTGATAAAGATCGTAAGTCTTACCAATGCTGAACATCAGTTCTGTCTCGGCATTAGCAAGATTCCCATCTTCCCTGCGGTTAAAAGCATAAAGAGCCATTAAGGCTTTTATACGTAGTAATCTTCTGCTTATCATTTATAAAGAACCTCGGATTTCCGCTGCAAAAATACTCTTTTTCCCTTACCCTCAAAACAACCGGGCAAAATTTATCAGCTCTGTTTTGATTTGATAAAATAATTGTTACATTTGACAATACAAAACAAAACCCTAACACTAACTGACTTATAAATGGAAGAAGAAGCCGGAATAAAGGAAGTCATAAACGGGCATGATGAAAAATACGTAAAAGAAGAAATTTTCACAAAGGTGGTACGTGCCGGAAAAAGAACTTACTTTTTTGATGTAAAAGCTACACGGAAGGATGATTATTATCTGACTATTACTGAAAGCAAGAAGCGTTTAGGCAAAGAAGGGAAGATTTTTTACGAAAAACATAAGATCTTTCTTTACAAGGAAGATTTTGAAAAATTTACAGAAGGGCTGAAAGATGCTGTTACATATATCGATAATGGCAAAGATGTATTAACAGTCCCTAATTTGTCGTCAGAAGTTGAAACCAGGGATGAAAAAAGCACTCTTGCCACCGGGGAATTCACAAACGTCGAGTTTGAAGACCTTGGGAAAAAATAGAAGGACCTTTTCATAAGTTATTTTCTATGAATATTTCTAAATGTCTGATTATATCCTCCTTATATTAGGAATACTTCTTATAATCCTTGGAATAATCGGTTGTCTGGTACCTGTTTTACCCGGACCTCCATTCAGTTTTCTTGGATTAATTTTACTTCATTTAACCCGGTTCGGTCATTTTACAACCCCAATATTAATTACTCTTGGTGCCATTGCAGTTGTTGTTACTGTTCTGGATTATATTGTTCCGGTATGGGGGACAAAAAGATTCGGTGGCTCCAAGTACGGAACCAGGGGTGCAACCGTTGGTTTGATAATTGGTCTGTTCCTTGGTCCGATGGGTATAATATTAGGACCATTATTCGGTGCGTTTGTAGGGGAAATGATATTTAAGGATGATATAGGTTATGCTTTTAAGGCAGGGTTCGGCAGTCTGTTAGGGTTCCTTACAGGTATCGGTCTGAAACTTGCCGCTTCCTTTGTTATGACCTTCTATTTCGTGAAGGAGTGGATAGCGTAGCTACCATCACGGCCTTAATAGTATGCAGGCGGTTTTCAGCTTCGTCGAAAACAATCGAATGTTCTGATTCGAATACATCTTCGGTTACTTCCATCCCATCGAGACCAAATTTCAGGAATATCTCTTCTCCCACTTTTGTCTCCCTGTTATGAAATGCAGGCAGGCAGTGTAGAAATTTCACCTCAGGGTTTCCGGTCTTTTCTATTACTTTCATGTTAACCTGGTATGGTTTTAACAGACTAATCCTCTCTTCCCATACAGAATCAGGTTCTCCCATTGATACCCATACATCGGTATAAAGAAAATCAGCACCTTTTACTGCCTCATCGACATTATCCGTAATTGTGATCTTTGCACCGGTCTCCTTTGCAAAAGCACGACATTTTGCAACCAGTTCTTCTGCCGGCTGACAAGCCTTCGGGGCAGCAATCCTGAAATCTATTCCCATTTTTGCAGAACCGACCATAAGCGAGTTACCCATATTATAACGGGCATCACCAAGGTAGCAGAATACCATCTTGTTAAGGGGTTTATCAGAGTGCTCAAGCATTGTCAGGAAATCGGCAAGGATCTGAGTGGGATGGAATTCATTGGTAAGTCCATTCCATACCGGCACCCCGGCATATTTCGCAAGTTCTTCAACAACAGCCTGACCATAACCACGATACTCAATACCATCGTACATACCACCAAGCACCCGGGCAGTATCTTTCATCGATTCTTTCTGACCTATTTGAGAACCGGTCGGCCCCAGATATGTGACATGCGCTCCCTGGTCGTAAGCAGCAACTTCAAAAGCACACCTGGTGCGAGTGGATGCTTTTTCAAATATTAATGCTATGTTTTTTCCTTTAAGATGCTGTTTTTCAGTGCCTTTGTGTTTTGCTTCTTTCAGCTTTGCAGCCAGGTCGAGAAGATATTTTATCTCTTCCGGAGTAAAATCAAGCAGTTTAAGAAAGTGACGGTTGTGAAGATTGTAAGCCATTGTTTTAGTATTTAAAGATAAAAGACAAAAGTAAAAAAAAGTGCTACATTTACATAATTCAAAATAAAACGAGATAAGTGAGATTCAGCTTTGTATTGTTCATTGCGGTGATCTTAGCAATGACAGGGTACTCCTGTAAAGAAAAAGGAGCCAAGTATATAGATCAGGGTGAAATCCATTATAATATTGATTATATAGGTACTTTTGGGGCTATGCCAAAAGAGATTCTCCCAAAAAACCTTATAGTTTCATTTAAAAAGGATAAAATACTGTTTGAGATGGTTTCTCTATTTGGCAATTCGGGAATTCTCAACCTGGCCAATCCGGAAAAAGGAATTTTTGATACTTACTTCAGCCTTTTCACATTTAAATACTATTATGCTGCTGAACCGGGCGAGTTATATCCGGGTTTGGAAGCAATGGAAGGAATGGTGGTCAGAAAAACAACAAAAACATCAATTATTTGCGGTTTCAACTGTAAGAATGCTGAGGTGACTTTCCCTTCTGACAGGGCGAAGGTCTATGATATATGGTATACAAATGAGATCAAAGTAAAGAATTTCAGTGCCTCAACTCCATTCAACCAGATTGATGGGGTCCTTATGAGCTTTTTCTTTTTTATGGGTCCTTATGAACTTCATTTCAATGCTGAAACAGTATACAAAAAGGACATGGCTGATGAGACATTTGAAAGAAGAGATAAATTCATAAGAGTATCAAGGGAAGATATCAACAAGTTTATTAATAAGATGATAAGCCTATAGGTGCCGGGTGCCGGGCACAGCAACTAATAGTGAAATCATTTGTATCTTTTTTGTGTAAGGCTATAAATTACTACCTTTGGATTGCGTTTAAAAAATGATAATTGATTTGACAAAATTTCAGGCAGAGATGAATAAAGAGAAGGAAGAGGTTGGCAAAAAGAGTATTAAAGCTGCAAAAGGTTCTGAAAAATCCAAATCCTTCCTTACTGATGAGAGGATCAAATTTGTTTTTGGTATTCTCGTAACAGGTTTTGCATTATATCTTCTTCTGGCATGTGTTTCATACATCTTCTGGTGGAAAACAGACCTGAGCCTTTCGAATTCAGATGTAATATCAGGACATGAAGTCGGAGTAAAAAACTGGTCTGGCAAAAGCGGACATTTTCTTGCTAAGATGATAATCGGATACGGCTTTGGATATGGTGCCTTTTTTATCCCGCTTATCTTTGGATCGATTGGATTATATCTGCTTAATTTTCCAAAAATCAAGCCCTTCAGACTTGTTACAAAGTTTACTTTTGCGGCAATCATTCTTTCACTTATACTCGGTTTTATCTTTGGCAAGTCAAATGTTTATCTGGGGAGCGGTCCAGGAGGCGCACAGGGATATCTAATCACAAGGTGGATGAATGCTTTTATGGGTATGATCGGAACCGGGGTACTTATAGCATTTATAACCATAACATATCTGGTATTTGCTTTAAGGGTCAAACCCGAATCATTCGGATTAAGATTACCTGCCTTCCTGAAGTTTAAGAAACCTGAGAAAAACCAGGATATTGTTTCAGAACCAGATTCAGCAACATTAGAGGAAGAGTCAGTTGTTGATGAGACACCAGAAGATGAACAGGTTGAATTTGTAGTAAAAAACACGAACATCAACATCGATCCTGATGATATTGATGGAGAAATTCCGGAACTCTTAACCACAGGTTCTATAATACGTGATTTTGATAATGACGGACAGGCTGCACCGCCTGGCAAAGAGGTTCCTATAAATATTACGCGTCCTGATGCCGGTGATACTCTCTCC
>Ga0265292_1001784_pt1 | contig 17329 bp, 12 predicted proteins | sample Munlanlewell296A_FD_189080 | JGI IMG/M metagenome (GOLD analysis project Ga0265292, IMG submission 189080) | Leachate microbial communities from a municipal landfill in Southern Ontario, Canada - Leachate well 296A | ecosystem: Engineered > Solid waste > Landfill > Unclassified | place: Canada... | reverse complement strand
GGAGGTGTATTGATTTACTTCAACCGTAAACCGAGTGATCTCCGACCGCCAGCAACACCGCCGCGTCTTTTTCTTCCCACTCGAAAACGATACGGTACCGGTAATTCACCGAGAAACTCATTGACCCCTTCAGTCTTCCCTTGAGCGCATGCGTTTTCAGCATACTGTGGCGCGGATTATCCTGAAAAAGTAATATTTTCTCCCGTATTTCCTGCCGCAGGGCTTTTGATAATTTTTTGTACTGCCTGATGAATGCCGGCTTGAAACGGACTTCGGTCATAGCCGGGAAGCGAGCTTATCCAGGTTACCTGTAAGCGTGGGTTCTTTCCGGGCCTTCAGTACGGCTTCCACCGCCTGATCTTCCAGATACTTTTGCACGGCTCGGCGGATCAGGTCAGCCTTGTTTGAGGCTTTGCCCAAAGCAATCAGCTCTTCTATCTGATGCATTATTTCATCCGGGAGCGGGACAGAAACGGTGGTCATGGTCATATAATATCATATGATAATATCATAGACTAGGTAATTTTTAAGGTTTATGGGGTAAATTAATCGGAGATTTGAAAAATTTATGCAGCAATCTTGCCGCCAATGCCGGGAAACTTTCGAAATAGACGCTGCCGAGCTTGATTTTCTTGAGCGGGTATCCCCGATGGTGCGTGGGAAAGCGCTCCTCATTCCGCCTTCTCCGCATTGTCCAGACTGCCGCCTGCAGCGGCGGTTCGCACAGCGCAACGAGCGTTTTCTCCACAAGCGGGTGTGCGACCTCACGGGGAAGAGCATGGTTTCGTTCTACCGCTCAGATGCTCCTTACAAGGTCTTCGACAAAGATGCGTGGTGGAGCGACAGGTGGGATCCCATGCAGTACGGTCGGTCTGTTGATTTTTCCCAATCGTTCTTCGATCAGATTGCCGGACTGCGGGGAGAAGTGCCGCACCTGGGCATGGTCGTGACGCAAGAGGAGGGCAGCGCATATTCGCCCTACTGTGTCTCGACGAAAAACTGCTACATGTGTGTTTCGTGTGTGGTGAACGAGGATTCATATTACTGCTACCAGGCGAACGATTCGAAGAACTGTGTTGACAGCAACAATCTCACGAAATGCGAGCTGTGTTACGAGTGCCTGCATTGCTACAGTCTCTTTTCATCTGCATTCTGCAAAGACTCTGAGAACGGCAGTGGACTCATGTTTTGCGAAGACTGCCGGGGATGTACCAACTGCATCGGATGCAAGAATCTTGTGAATAAGAAAAACGGCATTCTCAATCAACAGGCGACGGAGGCGGAAGTTTCGGCCATGAAGAAACTTCTTGGATCGTATGCCGAACTGCAGAAGTTTCAGGAGAACTTCCATGCATTCGCACGTGCGCTTCCCACCAGATCGGCGCATCTCATCCAGTGCGAGAATTGCACGGGGGATCATCTGCGGCAATGCCGGAACTGTTCCGCATGCTTTGATTCAACGAATCTCGAGGATTGTCACTCGGCCTTCCCCACGCCGACTGCGGGGGCGAAGGATTGCCGGGATCTCCATTATGCACCCGGCTCGGAGCTGGTGTATGACTCCCTGAGCGCTGTGCGCACCTATGGTGCGAGGTTTGTACTCCACACGTGGGACACCGAAGATGCTTCCTACACCGATGAATGTTTCTCGAGCAAGCATCTCTTCGGGTGTGTTGGGCTGAAGCACAAGGAGTACTGCATCCTGAACAAACAATACACCCAGGAAGAGTACGAGAGCATCCTTTCGAAGGTGGTCGAACATATGCAGAAGACTCAGGAGTGGGGTGCATTCTTCCCTGTTATGGATAGTCCTTTCGGTTATAACGAAACCATTGCACAGGACGAGTTCCCGCTCACGAAGCAGGAAGTGCTGGGGAGGGGATGGAAATGGGAGGAGACACGGGAAGAAACTCCGAACGTCACGAAGACGATTCCTGCGGCGAGGCTCCCAGACAGCATCGCCGATGTGCCGGACGACATCGTGAACTGGGCAATTGAGTCAGAAGAAAGCGGCCGGCCGTTCAAAATCATTAAACAGGAACTGGATTTCTGCCGCTTCCTGAATCTTCCGGTGCCGAGGCTGCATTCGGAGGAACGCTACCGAAATCGCTTGAAACAGAGAAATCCGTGCAAACTCTGGAATCGCGAGTGCGCCAAGTGCCTGGCTCCAATTTCCACGAGCTACTCGCCCGACCGGCCCGAGATTGTGTATTGTGAATCGTGTTACCTGAGAGAAGTATACTGAATGCCTCTCAAATCACTCTCTGCTGAAACAACACGATTCACCCCGAGCGAAGTCGAGGGGCGAAAATTGTTACCTGAAAGAGGTTTATTGATCTGCTTCCCGCAGCCGGGACATCCAGCCTTCGCCCAACCTTCGCTAAAGCTACGGCCGGCCGGCAAGGCTTCGGCTGACGAGCGTGCCCCGGTGATGCGCGCGAACCGCCACACGGGCACGATGCCCGTGCTGCGAGTGTATAATAATTCCCATGCTTAGAACCTGCGCCAACACCTGGTGTCATCAATCTTTCGAAGTTACGGATGATGATCTCAAATTTCTCGACAAAGTCTCCCCCGTCATCGGCGGCAAAAAGCTTTCCCTCCCCCCGCCGAGCCTTTGTTACGATTGCCGGCAACAGCGCCGGCTGGCGATGCGAAACGAGCGGAATCTTTATAAACGCATCTGCGATCTTTGTAGGCGGCCGATAATTTCTATTTACACACCGGAGGGTCCAAATACCGTTTACTGCCCCGAATGCTGGTGGGGAGACAAGTGGGATCCGCTTTCATTTGGTCATCCCTATGACTTAAACCGCCCGTTTTTCGAGCAATTCGGCGAACTTTATGCGGCGATACCTAAAATGTCGACGTTTCGTTTCAAAGACGACATAAACAGCGATTACACCCACGACGGCTACCGCCTGAAGAATTGCTACTTCATCTTCGATGGCGAGCAGGCTCAGGATTGTTTCTATGGCGAATGCTATGTGAAGACGAAAGATTGCTGCGATTTTCTTTATCTCACAGAATCCGAACTCTGTTACGAGTGTATTCACTGTCAGAACTGTTTCGATCTTAAGTTTTCCAGTTTCTGCCAAAATTGTTCGGATTCGTTCTTTTTGCTCGATTGTGTTTCCTGCAAAAACTGTATCGGCTGCGTGAATCTAGTCCAGAAGGAGTATCACATTTTCAACGAACCGTTTTCCAAAGAAGAGTTTCAAAAACGCAAGGCCGGGATGAATCTGCCTACTTATTCAGGCGTTCAACGGTTGAAGGATGAGGCGGCGCAAAATTTTCTGAAATATCCGCGCAAGGCTTTGCGCGGCGTGATGAATGAAAACGCCAGCGGCGACAACATCTTAAGCTGTAAAGATTCCTTTGACTGTTTCGACTGCATCGGCATGCGGGATTGCCGGTTCTGCACCGGCTGCATGATGGGCGGCCAGGACTGCCAGGACGTCGATGCCTGGGGTGATCGTCTTACCTTGGCGTATAACTGCGCTTACATCGGCGCCGGATCGCAAAGCCTGATCAATTGTTATTACACCGCGCTGAATGCAAGTAATATTATTTCTTCAATTTTTTGCATGACCGGAGTTTCCAATCTATTCGGTTGCACCGCGGTAAAAAAGAATTCCCATTGCATATTAAACAAGAAATATGACGAAAAAGATTATGCCGATTTGGCGGATAAAATCGTTGAACGGATGAGAAGCGACGGACAATGGGGAGAATTTTTCCCGCCACAGATCTCTTCCTTTAGTTACAACGAAACTGTGGCTCGGGATTATTATCCGCTTTCAAAAAATGAAGCCTTGAAACGAGGCTGGAACTGGCGTGATCAAAACGACAAGCCACTGAATGTAACCAGGATAATAGATGCTTCAACGCTTCCGGATTCCATCGATGATATTCCAGATGACATTCTGGACTGGACGATAAGATGCGAAAAATCCGGCAAGCCGTTTAAATTGCAAAAGTCTGAACTCGAATTATATCGGCGGATAAGGGTTCCTGTTCCCAGATTTCATTTCGAAGTGCGGCATGCGGCCAGGCGCGCGCTTAAAAACCCCCGCAAACTCTGGGATCGCGAGTGCGCCAAGTGTGATAAGCCGATTGAAACAAGTTATTCTCCCGAGCGACCGGAGATTGTTTATTGCGAGAAGTGCTATCTGGCCGAGGTGTATTGAGAATCGGATATCGAAAAAAGCATCGTAGCCGGGGCATCGTGCCCCGGTATGCATGAAAAGCCCTACACGGGCACGATGCCCGTGCTGCGGATCATTTTCCAAGTTCCATCTTCTCAGGCTTTCGCTGTCTTCCACAAACTGTCGAAATAATCCTTATAGCTTTGCGCAACTTCAGGGCTTTCAATGGTGATGACGATCGGGTCAGGGAGCCAGATCTGAATAGCCACCGTTGCGCCGAAAATATTCGTGCTCGAAGGGACCGTGTTGCTCTCCGGAAGATAGCGAAGTTCGATGAAATCCCAGATTTCATTTCGCTCCAGATGCGTTGTGATTGTGTACGGTTCTCATACGTTTTTCAGAGGTTCCTTAAGTTAGAAATGAGTCGTGGCATGCCCGTCCCGGGCAATGGGTGCATGGGCGTCCCTGCCCATGCGAAAGCTCGGGTCAAAAGCTTACCAAATCCAATTGTTCCCCGGCTATTTTCCATCTCCATTTCCAATTTTTAAGTCCGGCAAGCTCGGGATTGCTCCATGCATATTCGACAGCAAGTTTCAATTGATCCATATTCTTTATCAATCCGCCTTCGCCCTGCGGGGCTTCGGCGCGACGAGGAGCATGGATGCCGTGTATCAGCTAGCGAAGGCGATGGTCTGATTCCCCGATGCTTGACATCGGAAAAAGGAGTCCAGAGCTTGCTCTGGGGTTCATACCAGTGATCCGATCGAAGTATTCGCTTTGCCAAAATATTCCTTTTCGTCCGATCAGTTTATTTCATCTGCCACGGTCGGTTATTCTACACAAACATTCGCATGGGCGGGGACGCCCATGCACCCACGGCCGAGGACGGCCGTGCCACATTGCGTCTTTATTTTCTTAATTCATAATTCCTAGATTCATTTTCTGATGTTTACAAATTCTCCATTTTCCTGAAGAATATGCTCTTGAAATGGCCAATCTGCGCTATCTGCACATCGTGGTCCCGCAGGGGACCAAAGAGAACAAGAAACTGGAATCCCGGTTCCAGGATCTGCTCGTGAGTCTTCGGAACACCATCACGGGTGCGCGCTTCTCCTTCGAGTACTTCGGCTACGAGCAGTACACGTACTTCTTCGCGGTCATGGAGGAGAAATACAAAGAGACGATCGAAGGCCTCATCTACGCCACGTTCCCGGACGCGGAGATCAGGGAAACCAACGACTACACCGCCTGGTTCGATCCGCAGCAGCACCACTTCGCGGGGTGCGAGCTGCTGCTCAGAGAGCGAGACGTCTACCCCGTGAAGACGTACGACACGTTCGAGGAGGACAGCATGTCACGTCTCTCCTCTGTGATCTCGAAGATCGAGAGCGGCGAGCAGGTCTGGGTGCAGATCATTGTGGAGCCGCACGACGACAGCGCGCTCTACCACTTTCTCCGAAGCATCCGGTTCAGGCTTGCGGCGCTCAAGAAGTTCTTCTCCATCCGCGACCGTCTGCGGAAAGAGGGCCGCCGCGGCATCCAGACCGTCCGGTACGAGGCGGCCAGGGAGAAAGAGAAAACGAAGCCGTTTCGGGTCTCCATTCGGTGCGCGTACATTTCCCGCAGCTTCGAGGAGGGACGGCGGAAGCTCGAGGCGGTGAAGAACAGCTTCTACCACTTCAATGATTCCGATATCAACGGCTTCATCGGTTCCCGCGCGACGAATGCGCCGTCGTTCCTCAAACAGTTCCGCGAGCGCACGCACGCCACGACATACATCCTGAGCGCCAAAGAGTCCGCGACTCTCTACCACTTCCCGAACACGGACTACGTCCATCACATCGTGCACGTCCTCGCACGCAAGTCCGATCCCCCGCAGGATCTCCCGCGGGAAGGAGAAGGCGACGTGAGCGTCTTCGGCGTCACGAACTACCACAATAACTTCGTGCGCTTCGGCGTGCGTCTGGAGGACAGGCGACGGCACCTCTACGTGGTGGGAAAGTCCGGCTCGGGGAAGAGCAAGCTCTTAGAGCTCCTCATCCATGAGGACATGGAGAAGGGACGGGGAGTCGCCGTGCTCGATCCGCACGGGGATCTGGTGGACTGCGTCCTGCGCTACGTGCCGAAGCACCGCGTCAACGACGTGCTCCTCTTCGATCCGTCGGATACGGAGAACCCCATCGCGTTCAACCCGCTCGAGAAGGTGGAGGAGGCCTACAAGATGCAACTCACCATCGGATTCCTCGACATCTTCAAGAAGCTTTTCGGCGACAACTGGACGTACCGGCTGGAGCACGTCCTCCGCTACACCACTCTGGCGCTCCTCGACAGCCCGAACACAACGGTGCTCTCGATTCTGAAGATGCTCAACGACAAGAACTACCGCCAGAAGATCGTCGCGCGCATCCAGGATAACGTCGTTAAGAGCTTCTGGGTGTCCGAGTTCGCGGCGTGGTCCGAGAAATTCGACGCCGAGGCCATCACGCCGCTCCTGAATAAAGTCGGGCAGTTCGTGGCCACGAACATGATCCGCAACATCATCGGTCAGCCGGTGACGCGGTTCAACATCCGGGAGATCATGGACAACCGGAAGATCCTCCTCATGAAGGTCAGTAAGGGACTCCTCGGCGAGGAGAATTCCTCACTCCTCGGGTCCATGATCATCACGAAGATGTACCAGGCGGCTATGAGCCGCGCCGATCAGCCGGAGGAGCAGCGCAAGGACTTCTATTTCTACGTCGATGAGTTCCAGAACTTCGCGACCGACACGTTCTACGAGATCCTCTCCGAAGCCCGCAAGTACCACCTCAATCTCACCATCGCCCATCAGTACATGGGCCAGCTCAGCAGCAGGATCCGCCAGACGGTTTTCGGGAACATCGGCTCCCTCATCAGTTTCCGTGTGGGGGCGGAGGACGCGGGCATCCTCGAGAAGGAGTACGAGCCGATTTTCAAGGAACGAGACATTATCAATCTCGGCGTCCGCGAGTTCTACGTCAAGATGTCCGTGAAATGGGAGATCCGTGAAGCATTCTCCGGCCGCACGGTGGATGTGCCTCGCGTCGCGGAAGACCATTCGCGGGAAATTGTCGCTCTCTCCCGCCGCAAGTACTGCCGGCCGAAGAAGGAAGTGGAGGACATGCTCCGCAAGTGGGACGAGGCGGCCTCCGAACCGCCGAAGAAAGGCGATATCCCGGATGAGGAAGTGTTCGAGGAGCCGCTGATTTAGTGAGTAGTGAGTAGTGAGTAGTGAGTAGTTGGTAGTGAGTAGAAGGAAGGCATAGTACTTCGATGTGTGTCTGCTACTTACTACTCACTACAAACTACTTCTTCTTCGGCACCGCGCCCCGAGGAGCGGGGCGCTCTGTTAATGCATACCATTTTTTTAGCAGAGCGGGCGTTCAAAGCCCGCGGTGAATCGGGAAAGTATTTCTTAATTCCGTATTACTGCAAGTTGTACGTTTTCTGCTGGTAGTTGCAGCTGTACGTCAGCGTCGTCCCGCTGATCGAGGGATTGTTGCACCCGCTGTTCGGTTGCTCCACCTGCGTCTTCTGCTTGGTCTCGATGTTGTAGATCACGATGCCGTAGTTCTTGAAGTATGCGACATACTTGCCTCCGATCGCCGGATTGTTCGATCCTGAGGATGCCGGTTCGAGCTCCGTCTTCTGCTTCGTCGGAACGTTGTAGAGCACGATGCCGTAGTTCCTGTAGTACACGAGGTTATCTCCGGACATGGCCGGGAAATTCACCCCTCCGTACTGCGGTTCGAGTTCCGTTGCGATGTCACTGCCCGATGTGCAGAGATAGAGGCCGTAGTCCTTGTCGTACGCCGTCACTGTCCCGTTCGTGGCGGAGGCGAAGCTCTGCGTCTTGATGGTCGCGCAGGAGGGGGTTTCCACTTTTCCCAGACATGTGCCAGTAGCATCACACACGTCATTCACCGTCGCCGGATTGTTATCGTTACAGGGTGTGTCGGCAGATTTGGCACTGTGGACGCATGTCCCGGTTGCAGGATCGCACGAGTCATTCATGCATTGGTTTCCGGAATTGCAATCCTTATTTGCGCAGAGATTTATAGCGACGCTGCTGCTTGAGGAACTTGCGGCAGGTTCCGTCCCCACGCATTTCCCCACGGTGCAAACATCATTCGTCGTTTCGCTGTCCCCGTCATCGCATGCTGTCCCTGCGGGCGCGTTCTGGAAGACGCAGCCCTTTGTCAGATCGCACGTGTCGGTCGTACAGTCGTTGCCGTCGTCACAACCCTCGACGGCGCAGCTTGCGACTGCCGAGAAAGACTCTTCTTGATCGGCTGGAACGGATGAAACAGTCGTTTGCTCGGGTGCTGCAGAATGCGTTTCTTGCGATGAAACCGGCTGCTGAATTTTTTTGAGCGTCCGGTAGATCACGACGGCCGCCTCCGCGCGGTTCAAGATGTTCTTCGCACCGAAGTCTCCGTTCGGGTATCCGGTCATGAGTCCGGTGACGTTCACTGTGGCCGTGTCACGGTAGAAGGCACTCCCGATGGGGATGTCATCGAAGTCCTGCTTCTCCTCGAGTGTTGCGCCCATTGCGCCGAGGAGGCTCTCGCCGACTGAGCGGGTGAGGAACGCCGCGGTGACGCCTCTGGAGGCTGGAACGTCCGGCTGGAATGTCGCTGTGTCTCCGGACCATCCTTGCTGTTTGAACAGACAGGTGGAGCGGAAGGCGTAGTGATCTTTCGCGACGTCCGTGTATGTCCCCACGCAGCCTGCCGGCTCCCCGATGCTGTTCGTGGAGCGGAGGATTCGGTAGAGGAGGGTAGTGATCTGCCCTCTGGTCACGGGGTCAGCCGGCCCATAGTTCCCGTTCTGGTAGCCTGTGACGATGCCGAGCCTATAGAGTTTCACGATGGCTTCCAGTGCCCATGGGGGGAGCTGATCCTTGAAAGGATTCGTGAGCGTCTCCTCGACGGTGACGGCCACAGGGGCCGAGTTCAAATCTCCTTTCGAGGGCATGGAGAACGCGGAGCGGTAGACGACCGCGCCCAGGATCATCAGGAGGGAGGCACCGGTGACCGCTATGAGAGCAACTCTTTTCTTTGCGGATATGGCTGCCATGATAAAGTGAGTGAAAGGATTGAATGAATTTGGATGTTTGAAGAACTCGGAGGCCCTGGTGAGTACTAGTAATAGTATACAATAATTATGAAAGTGTTGCAACAACCTTCTGCCCTTCCGCTTCACATCTGATGATCGAGCTCCAGCGCAAATTGATCGGCGACCGCATCCGCAACGACGCGTTTTTCCGTGCGCTCAGAGCAGTGATCCGTCCCGGAACCACAGTCGTGGATCTTGGCTCGGGAACGGGCTTTCTCGCATTCCTCGCCTCCAGGCTCGGCGCGAAGCACTGCACCCTCATCGAGTACGGCGATATCCTGGATGTCAGTCGAACGCTCGCGAGGCGCAACGGTATCCGCAATTGCACCTTCATCCGGAAGCATTCGATGGACGTTAAAAAATTAACCCCGGTTGACGTTTTGGTTACTGAAATTCTTGGGAACTATGCGTTGGAAGAAAACATCATCGAAATCGTCGAAGACGCCAAACGCTTCCTCCGGCCCGGCGGGACGATCATCCCCGGGAAGATCACGCAGTACGTCTGTCCGGTGATTTCCGACCGGCTGCAGAAGAGGATCGATGTGATGGCGAACGTCGGCTACGATCTCGATTTCACCGAAGCACGGGGAATCTGCCTCCAGAACATGTATGTAAGAACAGTGAAAAAAGAAGATCTGCTTGCGCAGATCGACGCGCAGAAGCAGTGGGATCTAATCGATTTTTCTTCCGCCCTCACCCCTGCCCCCTCTCCCGTCGGGAGAGGGGAAACGCCAAAGTCGAAAGAGATCGCAAGCCCCTTCTCCCATCGGGAGAAGGGGTTGGGGATGAGGGAAAAGAGCATACGTAAAGCCTTGGTCCATTGGGAAGGAAACGAGAAGATTACTATTTTCGGTTTTGCGCTGTGGTGGGATGCCGAGCTCGTGCCCGGCATCGGATTGTCGACGAGTCCGTTCGGTCCGCCGACGCATTGGGAACAAATATATCTGCCGCTTCTAAGCTCTATTACTTTGAAGCCGGGCCAGACTCTGGAACTCCGGCTGGTATCCGACACGCGGCCGAAAGTGAAGATCAATCTCACATGGGAAGCACGGCTCCTGAGTACTTCCGGGAAGCAGGTCTCCTCGCAAAAGCTGGATATGAAGAAGGGATTTCTGTTCTAGGCGGTGTCGCGTGGCGGCTGGAAGACATACGTTCGCACCAGGTCTCGGTCTTCCCGGGCATAACGCTGTTTCGATCGCTGGCTCACGTCGCCGAAGGAGTTCATTTCGTCAAGCTGCCCGTATTTCGCGAACAGGCGTTGAACTTCCGGCGAAGCAGTGATGCTGATTGCCCGGGGGTATCCGCGTTGTACGATCAGTTTCAGCGCCTCTTCCAGAAGCATGCGGCCATACTGCGAGTTCTGGTGGTTCTCCCCCACGGCGAATCCGCCGATCATGACGGTGCCGGGATGTCCGTCGACTTCCGAAAAATATATCGTACCAACCGGAATTCCTCTGTGCCTGAGGACGAGCGTTGACGGGATGAGCACCTGGACTTGCGATGGTTCGAGAGGTTTCAGGTACGTCGTTCCGTGGGGAGTGGAGAATTGGGGAGCTGAGCATTCTTCCCGGAGCTCAAGGATTGCATCGAGATCTTCCGGCGAAGCCCTCTCGATCTGCTGCCGCTGCACGTACTCAATGAGTGTTCCGGCGCCCGTTCGGGTGAGCACTTCCTGGAGCATCGCAGCGCCACCGGCCTGGAGAATGTGCACTTGTTCCACACCGCCTGCGACCGCCCGTATGCTGGCATCGAGCTTGGGCAGCATGCCGTCACTGACGACGAATTCGCCTGAAGCATTCCGTTCCCGGATCAGCCGTACTGCGGCGTCAAAATCAAGGAAACTGATTTTCCTTTTGTCTCCATTTCCGTTGGGTCGATAGATACCATCTTCGTTCGTGAGGAAGATCAGTTTTTGTGCCCGGATTTCCCTCGCACTTTCCGTTGCATTCGCATCGGCATTCACATTCAGGTAGTTCGGCGGGTCGGAGTCATCCATGCCGCCGAACGGCATAACCGCCAGTTTGTTGTCGCCGAGGACCCGCATGATCGCTTGTCGTTGCACATGCACGATTCGCCCCGTTTCTCCGTGATCCAGTATGCGTTCGGCATGACATACAGAAGGGTGGAGGAGCTCGAAGGGGATACCGATTTCCTTACACAGCGCGGCGATCCGTCGGGAGATGGCCTGCCGTTCCTGCTCCACGACGGGGATGAGGTGCGCGGGAGTGACGCACAATTTCGTTTCCGAATGCCGTTTCGTGCTTCCCATGGCTTTGTCCAGTTGCGGCCCGCCGCCATGTACCAGGAGGCAGGGGATCTCGTGTTCACGGAAGACGCGAATGGCCTGTAGAACGCCTCTGCCGATTGCGTCATTTTCTTCCTGGAAGATCGTTCCGGATCCTTTGATGACGAATGGACTGCCTCTGAAGGCTGCGTAGTACTCCTCGGCGGCGGTTCGATGCTGACTCATGGTTTGGGGGCAAAGGTAATACAAAAAATCTCCGGCTATTCTCCAGAGAGGTGTGGTTGGGAATCGAGTGCGCGCGCAAGCCCCTCACCTCGCTGGAAGCGGGGCGACGACGAACGATGGTCAGGCGCGTGAAATTCACGGTGGAAGAATAGGGGATATTTGTCGAGGTGTCAACTTATTAGGTTAGTGGAATTTTGTCTGAAACTTGATCCAAGCGAGCAGCAGGAAATAGATCATTGCCACCCACGAAGCGCGCTACATACCTAGCCACAAACAGAAGTTCTGCTACAATCCTTGCCATGAAAATCATCCTTGTCGTCACAGATGCCAAGGGGAAAAATCTGGTATTTTCCACGAATGTCCTTAAGGCATATTCTCTCGATGAGTCGATCAAACTGGCAAAAGAAGGAAAGTTGGAATCCGTTCACGCTGTCAAAACATCGCAAGGTTCATATCTCCGAACGAATCCCAATGAAGTGGGTGAGGACAATCTCGATTCTCTGTCTATATCTGCAAATCATCTTTACCTTTCTCTGGATGATTTCACATGTCTCCTTTCCGGAAAAAAGAAGTTCAAAGCTTGTAAAAATCATCTTGAATTACACTTTGGCATGATTGAAGAAAGAGGAGAACACGTGATTTATGTTGAAGAACATCCATTGATTACAAGAGAGCAAGTCATGAAAAAACTTGCACCACATCGAAAACTTATCATCGCAGCTGCGAAGCAGTTTTCCATTGATCCATACACTCTTGGCGCCATTATTATTGATGAAATTGCTCGCGCAAATCCATGGGAAGAAGCATTGGATAGACTTGGTGCAGTCTTTGTAGGAAGTAATGCATCAGTCGGCATTGCTCAAGTCACAATGGATACGGCAATAAATGTCATACGAGCGGGGTACTATAATCCAAATCCTGATGACAAAAAAATCTCACCGGAAAGGATTGCGAAGACATCGATGGCATATCTTTATGCATATGTTATACAACCACGCCACAATATTCGTTTTGCTGCTGCGAGAGTCAGGCAAACTATTGACTATTGGGCGCATAAGACGGACCTCACCGATCGACCGGGAATTCTTGGAACGCTTTACAGTCAAGGCTTGGGAGATCCCAGGCCAAACCCTGGAGCAAGTGACAGAGGGCTACAGATTGCACGGGAATTTTATCCTCTTGCGAAAATAATTCTGGAACAATCAGCCTTCGCTCCTGCTGGAGCTTCGGCCGACGAGGAGCTTGGATGCAGGAGAACTGCTCGCGAAGGCAATGGTCTGTTTCCCCGCAGCTTGCTGCGGAAAGAGGAGTCCAGAGCTTGCTCTGGGGTTCATACCAGTGATTCATGAAAATTTTTCTTGGAGCATTATTTTTGGCCACTGTCATACCTATTGTTATGTATAGAAGGCGGTTCAACGAAACAACTCGGATAACCCTCATAACCGTATGGAGTCTTTCTGTTGTGACGGTGTATATAGACTTGGCAATAGTCTACTATGTCCTCATGGACTGAGTTGAAGTGATGAACGAGGATCCCATGATTCTTTGCTGGAGAAAGTTTTTCCAACACTCCTGGAACGATGAAACGTTGCTACCTCATCAGCAAACCATGCCCATCATCAATCCTGCGAACACTCTTTACCCACACAACAGCAGCGCGCCTTCCGGGCCGCGGCGTCATGCCATCAGCGAGATCTCCCACATTCCCGATGCCGATGACCAAGGATAGGCTTCTGGCCGATCGCACAGCCCTGCTTTCACCGGATTCTCGTGAATGTACTGCAGAACACAAAGCAAAGACAGGACGTTGATGGTACTACTCCGCCACCGCGGCCCGGAAGGCCGCTGCTGTTTCGTTGTGATGTTGGAGTCTGGGATGTTTCTGTTGTTTCTCCACCAAAGAATCATGTGATCCATGAACGAGTCAACGCGTTGTAGTTCGCAATGCTGCCGCATGTGAGCAAATACCGCCCTTATCAGTAACAATGCCGCTCGCTTTCTTGAGAAGGAGCTAACATCTAACACCTTTCGATACACATCTTCTTAAACTCCTGCTCCCCGACGATCTTTACATTGAATTTCTCCGCTTCCTCCAGTTTGCTCCCCGGCTCGGCGCCGAGAAGCAGGTAATCGGTTTTCCTGCTGACGGAACTTGATACTTTCCCGCCGCGCTCCTTGATCATCGCCTTCGCCTCCTCGCGGCCGAGGGCGGGGAGCATTCCGGTGAGCACGAACGTCTTTCCCGCGAACACCTGTGTGACGGAAATGCCGTGCGGCAGGAGGCAGACGACGCCGCCGTGCTCCAGCTTCTTCAGGAGTACCTGATTGTCTGTATCCCCGGCCCAGGCTTTGAGCGATTGTGCGACCACGTCGCCCACTCCGTCGATCGTGAAGAGATTTTCTTTCTTCATAGCATGGAGCGTCCGTCCCACTTCCGACGGCGTGAGCGTCGTGTCGGCTTGCCCTGCTTGCCCTGAGCTTGTCGAATGGGAGCCTGCCGAAGAGTGACCGTGCTTCGGCCACGGCACGGAGCGCGCAAGTATATCCGCCGTCTCCCGCCCGACATGCCGGATGCCCAGCGCGAAGAGGAAGCGCTCGAGCGGGGCTGATCGCGCCCGGTCAATCGCGGCGAGCAGATTTCCTGCTTTCTTCTCCTTGAAGAGCGGCAAGCCCAGAAGGTCCGGTTCCTTGAGGAAGAAAATGTCTCCGCTGTCGCTTACAAGACCCGCTTTGATGAGTTCATCGACGGTCTCGAACCCCAGTCCCTCGATGTTCATCGCATAGCGCGAGCCGAAGTGCGTGAGCCGTTCGTGCCGTACCCCGGCGCAGTCCGGGTTCGGGCAGCGGTGGACCGCTTCGCCCTCGGGCCTGAGGAGATGCGTTCCGCAGCTCGGGCAGGATTTGGGGTAGTGGAAGGCCTTCGAGCCCTTCTTCCGCAGGTTCATGAGCACCTCTTTGACTTCCGGGATGATGTCCCCGGCCTTGCGGACGATCACCGTGTCGCCGATGTGGACAGAGAGCCTCTTGATCTCGTCCTCGTTAAAGAGCGTGGCGCGCGTCACCGTCGTTCCGGCGAGCTGCACGGGGCTTAAGTGCGCCACGGGCGTGATGGCACCCGTCCGCCCGACCTGCAATTCGATATCCAGAATCTCCGCTGTCCCCTGCTCGGCTTCGAACTTGAGCGCGCGCGCATAACGCGGGGCTTTCGCGGTGGAACCCAGGTCCTTCTGCATCCTCCGGTCGTTCACTTTGATCACGAGACCGTCAATGTCATAGGGGAGTGAGTCGCGCTCTTTTCCGATGCGCCTATAGAGTGCTTCCACCTGATCGATCGAGGCAAAGACCCGGTACCCCTTCTCTACGGGAAGCCCGGAGTCGCGCAGGAAATCCATGAGTTGCTTCTGCATCGCGATGCCCAGCATGTCCGCGCTCGCGTTATCCAATGCGTAGCAGAACATCTTGAGATCGCGGGAGGCGGTCACTTGGGGATCGAGCTGACGCACGGAACCGGCAGCGGCATTCCGCGGGTTTGAAAACCGCTCCTCCTCCGGCAGGGTCTCGTTGATGCGCTGCAGACTCGCCTTCTCGAGATACACTTCCCCGCCGATCTCCATCTGTTTCGGCAGTGTCTTGTGGGCATAGGTAGCCGGGACATGGAGGAACATCGGGATACTTTCGATGGTCTTCACCGTGTGCGTGACGTCCTCGCCCTCCACGCCGTTGCCGCGGGTCACGGCGCGGATGAACCGGTACGTCCCCCCACCTTTCCCATCCCCAACCCCAACCCTAATCCCTCCCCTGCGAAGGGTTTGGGTTAGGGTTCGCTCATACACCAATGACATATTCAAGCCATCGATCTTGAGCTCGGTTTCGAATGCAAACGTCGCATGCTCTTTCCCCAGAGACCTGCGCATCTGGACGATCCACTCGTCGAGATCCGCGCGCGAGAAGGCGTCCTGCAGCGATTCCTTCGGGTACAGGTGCTTGCGCTTCGGGAGCCGTCCATCCAGCGGCGCACCGACTCTCTGCGTGGGGGAATCCGGCGTGATGAGGTCCGGGAACTGTGTTTCCAGCTGCATCAGCTCGCGCTTCAGGCTGTCTCGCACTTCCTCCGGCACCAGGCTCCTGTTTTCCGTGAAGTACGCGAGGTTGAGGCGCTTGATCTCCGCCTTAAGCTTTTCAATTCGTTCTTTACCATGGTTCTTATCCATGAGGGCATTCTAGCAAGGTTTGGTTTCTTCATATTTATTTATCAAACTACCAATCTTCAACTCTTACCTTTCCTGTCAATTGCAAAATCCCCCTCGATATAGAGTATATCGCCAACGTATGCCCTCGACCTCGGATCTTCGCCGGCAAGTGGACACAGTGGACCGCCAACTCGTGGAACTCCTCTCCCGTCGCACGCACATCGTGAAGCAGATCATGACCCAGCTCCATGAGGACGAGCCGGACAAGGAGCGCGAGGCACAGGTCCTCAGCAACTGGCTGGAGGAAGGGTTCGACTTCGACCTCGACGAGGCTGCGCTCGAGAAGGTCTGCAAGACGGTGATGGAGATGGGGAGAAAGGCGAAGGAAAGTTAGGGGTTGGGGTTGGGGTTAGGGTTGGGGTTAGGGTTGGGGTTAGGGTTAGGGTTAGGGTTAGGGTTGGGGAAATTGTAATGTAGAGTTCATTCCTTATGCTCAATGACTTTACTCAGTTGGAGGCGTGGAAAAAGGCAATGGAACTCGCTGTGAAAATTCATAAAATCACCAGTGCTTTTCCCAAGGAAGAACTGTACGGCATCACTTCTCAAATGCGACGCGCCGCTTCATCCGTTCCCGCCAATATTGCGGAAGGATTCGGTCGACAAACTTCCGCGGACAAACTTCATAAATACGTGCAAGCCCGCGGAGAATTGATCGAACTGAAGTCGCATATCCATTATTGCCGACATGTTGCTTATCTGGCTTCTGATGAATCGCGCGATCTTCTGTTGGCGGAATGTTCCGTCGTGCACAAACTGCTCAACGGTTTGATACGCAGAATGCGGCCTGATGGCAATCCCTAACCCCAACCCCAACCCAAATCCCATTTCTATCTCCAACCCCAACCCCAACCCTTTTCCCCAACCCTAACCCCAACCCCAACCCCTCTCCGTGCAGGTTTTGCCCTTCTAGATCAGCTGTAGTTATGCTAAAATAGCATGATGCCCACACAGAACCTCTGGTCGGCGGCGGTGGAGCGCGGCGCCTCGGATATCCATGTGGTGACGGGGTACCCGCCCGTGCTCCGCATTGACGGCGTGCTCACGCCGCTTGGGAAAGAGAAGCTCTCTGCCGCGCAGGTCACGGCCACGATCCGCAAGTTCCTCTCGGACGCGCAGGTCAAGCGCTTCGAGTCCGACGGCGATCTGGATTGCTCCTACATGCTCCCGGATGGCACGCGCATGCGCATCAACTGCCACAGGGCGTCCGGAGCCCCGGCGTTCGCGGCGCGCGTGATCCCGAAGGAGATCCCGACGCTCGAAAGCGTGCAGATGCCGGAGATCGTCATGGATCTCTGCCGCCAGCGCGACGGCCTGGTGCTCTTCAC
>Ga0265292_1001783_pt1 | contig 17332 bp, 15 predicted proteins | sample Munlanlewell296A_FD_189080 | JGI IMG/M metagenome (GOLD analysis project Ga0265292, IMG submission 189080) | Leachate microbial communities from a municipal landfill in Southern Ontario, Canada - Leachate well 296A | ecosystem: Engineered > Solid waste > Landfill > Unclassified | place: Canada... | reverse complement strand
AACATAGCGGCCAAAACCGCATTGTGAGTGCTGCATAATTCTCTTGCAAGCTCTCTTCCAATCACGCCGGAAGCCCCAACAATAAGAGTTTGGCCATCAATCCGACGATTACGGCTCGGAACAATACCCGCATCAGAGGGAGAGCCAGGAATTTTCTGCATAGCAAAAAATTAACGCCTAATACTAGTCCCGGAAAATATATTTCGTCAATGGTCTTCGAAAATATAAAAAAGAGGGGAATTTCCCCCTTGCAAAATCGCATATAATCACATATAATTACATATAGACGGTATATGCTAATACAAAATTATGGAGAGGTTTAACAAAAGATTGTCTTTTACCCCGGATATCACCAATAAGATATATGGATTGATAAGCCAAATTGAAGAATTGAAAGGTCAATGGAGAGCTGGAATAAATCTGTCTCCACAAATTCTTGGGCAACTAAAAAGATCAGTAATTGTCACTTCGTCGGGCGCTTCCACCCGCATAGAAGGAGCAAAATTGTCAGACGAGGAAGTCGAAAAATTATTGAAAGGGTTGAAAATCCAAAAACTCAAAACTCGGGACGAACAAGAAGTCGCCGGCTACGCCGAATTGCTAACAAATGTTTTTGATTTTTATAGAAAGATAAAATTTAGCGAAGTAACAATCAAGCATTTCCATAACGAGCTTTTGAAATATTCAGAAAAAGACCAAAGGCACAAAGGAAATTACAAATCCGAGAGCAATAGAGTTGAAGCCAAAGACGCTGACGGGAACATAGTAGGAATACTATTTGATCCCACTCCTCCGCATCTTGTCCGCAAAGAGATGAACGAATTGGTTGACTGGACCATATTGGAATTGGACAAAAAAGAAATCCATCCGCTGATAATTATTGGAAATTTTATATTTGAATTTCTCTCTATCCATCCATTCCAAGACGGGAATGGAAGAGCTTCGCGAATTCTGACAAATTTATTGCTTTTAAAAAGCGGCTATGAATATATGCCTTATATTTCTCATGAGAAATTGGTTGAAGATAATAAAAACGATTACTATCTCTCACTAAACAAATCTCAAAAATCATGGAAAACAAAAAATGAAGATGTCAGCCAATGGCTTATATTTTTTCTTACAATTTTACTGGAGCAGACAAAAAGAGCGACAAATCTTTTGTCCAGTGAATCTATTGAGCATTTACTTTCTGAAAAACAACTCGAAGTTTGGAACTATGTCCAAGAACACAAAAAAGTAACTCCACGCGAATTACAGGAAAAATTAAAAATGCCTGCTCCTACAATTTTACAGACGCTAAACAAGTTGTTAAATATGAAAAAAATTCAAAGACTGGGCGAAGGAAGAGGAGTGAGATACACTTTACTTGACCAATAAGCCATTTAGTTTCATCTGGCTGGCTACTCGGGTCTAGTACCCTTTCTGGCCGTTTCTGGACAGATTATACCTTTTGGCCTGAAATGAGACAAATGAGACAGTCTAAAAAAGGGAGCATTTCACTCCATAACGAAGTTATTACCAACAATTTGTATTTCTTTTTCCAACTGAATCCCCATCAATCGCTGAACTCCTTCACGAATATCATCCATTAAATCCCTAAGATCCTTTGCGGTACTAGACCCTCGAGCCAAATTTATAAGCCAATTAGCGTGTTCAGGAGATACTACCAGATTTCCTTTCCTGTAACCCTTAAAACCAGCCATATCAATCAACTGACCCGCCGTAAGTCCATTTCCTGGAGGATTTCTAAAAGTACTCCCAAGTGTTAATCCTTTTGGTTGTTTAGACCTTCTCAAAAGAATCCTTCGTGCAATTTTTGAAAAGATTTCTTCCGCACTACCTTTGGGAAAATGGAATTCCCCCTTCAGAACGACGCAATCACCAGCTACTCTTAAAGCACTATCTCTAACACCATAGCACATATCTTCTATGCTAAGTCTTGATATATTTCCAGCTCTATCAACAACAGTAGAATTTAATAAATAATTCCCAATGGCATCCTTGTTTGAACCTGAATTATTCACTATAGCTCCAGCAACTGTTCCTGGTATTCCCTCAAAATTACTAGCGTCAATTCCTAAATTAGCCAGTTCCGAAACAAAAGTTTGTAATTTCATTCCGCCATCACATGACACATGCCCAGAGTTTTCTTCATCCAAAACGACATGCGCTTGAGAATAAAGAACTTTCAAAACCAACGCTTCTATAACACCGTCTTCGAATGCAGTATTACTTCCCTCTCCAATAGTAATTACGGGAACATCCATTGCCTCAGCAAATTTCAAGGCCTCGAGACATTCATCGTTTGTTTTAACCCCAGAAAAGAATCTAGCCCTGCCACCAATTCCAATGCGACTATATAGACTAAGATCTTTACATTCTTCTATCTTCATAACACATGTCTTATAGTCCAAAACGCTTTCTTAGTTCCGCAATACCTTCCTCAATTGTCACCTCAGGACTCCATCCTAAAAGCTCTTTTGCTTTTCGATTATCAGCCAGACTGTTGCGCGGTTCAAGACGAGCAGGAACATATTCAACCGGACCTCCAATAAGTTGAGCAATCTGATTTATTGAATAGTTTTTCCCAGGGCCAATATTTATAACTTCTCCTTTGCCAACTTTATCACTATCCATCGCAAGAAGATTGGCCCGAACAACATCACGCACATTGGTAAAATCACGAGTCTGTTCTCCATCGCCAGTAATAGTCATAGGATTTCCTTCCAATCTTTGTTTCAAAAATTTCCCAATAACCAAAGCATATGCACCCTCTGCATTGAAACGCGAACCGTAAACATTGAAATAGCGCAAAGCAACAGTCGGCAAACCATACACCTCACTGAAAACACGACAATATTGCTCCCCAATAAGTTTTTGCAATCCATAAGGGCTTTTTGGATTAGGCTGCATATCTTCAGTTGCAGGCAACATTGGAGGATCTCCATAGGCAGAACTGGATGCAGAATAAACGACTCTCCCCACATTCCCATCGCGAGCAGCGACCAAAACATTCAAAGTTCCATTTACATTCACGTTATGAGACTCCAACGGATGTTCGATAGAAAAAGGCACTCTAGGTAGAGCAGCAAAATGAAACAAAGCACGTGCGCCCTCAATAATAGGACCAATCGCCGAAAGATCTCTAATATCCACAACATGCAAATGCGCATCGGCATTTACATTTTCACGCTTACCATTTGATAAGTTATCAATAACATGAACATCTAAATCACGTTCAACAAGAGCATCTGTCACGTGTGAACCAATAAAACCAGCTCCTCCAACCACCACCACTCTTTTGCTATCCGAAGATTCTGTTCCCACAAAGAAATAGTTAAATAAATATTCTGGTTGGACAAGATACACCAAAGACCTATGCCTGACAACCTTTTTGCAATCTTGCAATACACTTGATTGGGACATATTATTTAATCAAGATTGAATGTGCTAAAATTTCCAAAGATAATAATCACAGAACGATGGTTACTCCTACATTGAAAAAAGGTGACACAATAGCAATATTCAACGTGTCCGACAGACCAGCAAAAATTACTATAAACGAGCTAACAACCGGAGTTACCTTTTTGAAAAAGATGGGATTCAAAACAAAGATTTACCAAAAATCTTTCAACAAAAGCACAAACATAACCGAGATAAAGAAACAACTACACGAAATATTCGAAGATAGAACCATAAATGGCATCGTCTTCTCAAGTGGGGGGACCCAAGCCCTTCGGTTATTAAAGCACCTTGATTACAAAATCATAAAAACCCATCCGAAATTCATGATGGGATTTAGTGACTGCACCCATCTTCTTCAGGCAATTACTCAAAAATGTAATTTTGTAACATTCCATGGTCCAGTCATCAGAAACATTGTTAAATGGACAAAGAAAACACAGAAATCTTTTATCAATTTTACTGTTAAAAAAGAATATCTGAATTATTCACTCGATAAAAAAGCTCACATCTTCAGAACAGGACAAGTAAAAGGAGAAGTTTTCGTCGGGAATGATATTTGCAACCTTGCAGTAATTTCCACATTAGGACTGAATGATTTTCGGGATAAAATACTATTCATTGAAAATCATAGCGATCATGATCCAGACATGGTCGAATATTGGTTTTCATGGTACGCAGCCTTAGGAATTCTTGAACAAATAAAAGGAGTTATTTTTGGGAATTATCTATTGGAACATAAAAAAACCACATTGCAGAAATTATATAATATATATCTATCACATCTGAATATCCCTGTAGCATCCGTGAATTTTTTTGGAGAAGGTGAAAATTATCCTATTCCAAATGGAGCAAAAACTTTCACCGATCTAAAAAACAAAAAAATCAGCTTCTATCATTAAGTCCGTTTGAGTCTCTCAATTCTGTCCCTGAGCATTTGGTAATTACGCAGATGTGTTCCCGAATTTCCTTTTGGTTCACAAACCAAACGAAACGTTCTTGAAACATCCCGCGAAATTTCTAAAACCATCTTTAAGACCTCATCAATCAATTTCATTGATGGATATTCCGGCTCAGTTGCTTCAAAAACACTCCCATGAACATCATGCGGAACGTTTTCCCTTAAAGTGGCAACGTGCAGATACAAAACATTACCTAACAACGCTCGAACGGTATCAATAAATTCTTCAGGATCAGACTTTGCCGTATATAAATGTGCCGTATCTAAAACTAAGGGAACATTACTAGCGGTTAATTGCTCCACTGAGCAAGGTTCTGTCATATAAACACGCGAATCCAAACAAATGGCAGCCGGTACATTTTCAACCAATATATTCCCTCCCAACCTTTTGACCCAATCTAAACCAGCTTCCAAGTCTTCATCCGTCCCTCGGTCAAACAATCCACGCTTTGTAGCAAAATTTTGTTTGGTAGGTGCGTGAACTATCCATCCCACGGGAAAACTGGCACCGGTTTCTCGAACAGTCCTCTCAATAATTTCACGAGAAACATCTCTAATTAGACTATTGGCAGAAGCAGCGTTTAATAGAGTGCGACCTTCTTTACCTGAAAATTCCGAGGGTAGATGAACAAAACATTCTCTTCCCATTCGTCTGATTTCATCAGAAACTCCGGCAAAACGCTGAGCATATTGTACCTCCTGAATAACTTCAAAGAAATCTACACCATCACCGTGCTTTTTAGCATCGAAGTCATCAAGACTGCATTTTATGCCTATTTCAATCATGGAGTAATTGAGTAATCAACTCCAAATTGGTCTAAAGTTTCGAGAATATCAGCATAACCACGCTGCAATAATCCGGCTCTTTCTATTTTGACCTTTCGTCTGAAAAACGCCGAAGACAAAACGGCATTCATAGCTGAGCGTAAATCATAGCTTATTAATTTCACACGATCACCTCTATCAGTACCTGTTTCTGGTTGAGGTATTGATGAAACATTTAATGTATTTCCATCAACATCCGCCCTAGCGCCAAAGTCTCGAAGATATTGAGCATAAGCAAACCGTGAAGAAAAACGAGTCTCATTAATCGTGAATGAATCAGCCGCCCCTAATAAATATCCGGCAATAATCGGCTGACTATCGGAACCTACCCCTGGATAAGGAGCTGTTTTAATATCAACATGAGAATGTTTTTTGTGACCAGAAGATGGCTTTTGTTTTAGAACAGACCCAGCTCTTTCAATCACTCCATGAGACAAACGAATGAGAATATCAATTTCTTGATATGGATAAGGATTATCAAATTTAACAATTCCTGAACTCCCGGTAACACACGCAAGCACCAATTTGCTAAGTGCTTCTTCCATATCATCAATTATGCGGAAACTTTCCTGTTGCTGCCATGAAGAAGTAGACGGGTGCACAAAAATGCGCCCATCTTTAAATTCAATATTCGCACCAAGCATATTCATAAAACGAATAAGTTCAGTAATTTCTGGACGAAGATGAGCACCTTCAATCATAACATCACTATGCACAAAATTAGCCAGAAAAAGAGCATTCTCCGTCCCAGTGGTACTTGCTTGTGGGAAAGTAACAACAGGATTTTTAACATTTGGATCCGACCAAACTATGACATGCGAATCTTCGTTTTCCGTGACAGTACACCCAAGAGCTTTAAACGCATTTAAATGATAATCATAACTACGATTCCCTAGACTACAACCACCCACCGCTTTTGGGAATTCAACTTTACCAAACTTCACCAAAACAACTGACATAAGCAATACAGAGATACGTGTTTTTTTGATAAATTCTAGAGGAAGATAATTTGAAGTTATTCCGGAGGTTACATGTAATTGCTGCTTATCTGGAAAATATTCAGCAATGCCACCCATCTCCTTAAATGCCTCTAAAACCTCATTCACATCAGAAATATCAGGGATATTGTCCAATAAAAGATCGCGATTCCCCTCCATCAAAAAACAATACATCATGACAGGAAGCGCACAGTTTTTACTACCATGTGTATCTAAATATAAATCTTCTTTAGGGTCAGGATACCCATCTATAGAGAGAGCCCAATCCTGTCGAGACCGTGATGATAATTCGTCTTCGTTAGTCATGTGAAACATTTGAATAAATAGATCTAACTAGTTGATTATTAAGCCGATGACCGGCGTTATTAAGAGTTACCTTTACTCCATTCGCCAAAGGCAAATTCAAAACCTGCATATCTCCCAAGAAATCCAATATTTTATGGCGCGGTACATTATTTGGCATAGAATCACCGGTATTATAACGTGGGTCAACAATGTTTACATTTTGATCTGGCCCTTTATATCTTATTCCCTTAAGTCTCTGGAACAATCTCTCAACATCTTCATCAGTCCTCAAATAAAATGGATACGAAGTCCGTGCCAGTGCAATTTCTCGTCTGTAATCCTCAAAATCACCATATCGAAAATCGTACTGTTGTTGTGCAATCGGACTATCAGGATATTGCACGCAAGACCGAATATCCACACCCTCACCGGTCCCCATATCTAATCTAACAAATCGTTTATCGTCACTTTCGTCATGAATCATAAAAGGCACGTCAAGAGTCACGGCCCCTACTTGTTTCTGAATCCTTCTCCTCACGCTATCTATTCCTCTAAGAAAAACATCACTCGTTCCATCAAGAATAGGAATCTCAATACCTTCCTGTAAAACCAGATTAGCATTACGAATCCTCAAAGCATAAAAAGCTGATAGAATATGTTCAATCGTCATTGCAACAACTTCGCCACCATCATTTGTCAGTGAAGTTGTCCTACCGGTATTATTCACTCTGTCTGGAATAAGCTTGGCTCGAGCACCATCTCTTTCAAAAAAAATACCATCTTCATTCGGATTATTCTCGACTGAAACAACACTGGATTCGCCGGTATGCAAACCTTGCCCTCTAAAAATGACGGGGTTTTCAACAATGGATTCTTCGCCTAATTCAGTTACAGTTTGAAAACTCATTAAGACAATTTTTAAATAAAAGCAGGCAAATCAAGTTCTGCATACATACACTGATGTCTAAGTCTTACACCAGGCATTTTCCCAGTAGATACAACACCAATTTCTCCAATCAACCGACCATCGCTTAGAAGAATTACAAAAGCTCTGCCTTTTTCATATTTGCCTGACTCAATAGACTTAAGCGTAACAATCCTCCCAGTAACACTTGCCACAAGATGATGAACAATCGAAAAAAGATTATTGAAATCGACATTATTACCAACAACCCCTAGTCCTAAATGATTACTTAATTTATTCCCAGTTCTTACTGGCCCCAATTCAAAAACATAATGAGGTTGTGCAATATGCTGACGTTTTTGCTCATAAGCCAAAAATGAGGGGAGAATATCCTCTCTCAATTTATAATCTCGGTTACTTGGAGCTTTTCTTAGAACAGGAGTTTTTACTTCCTTAAAACCAAAAGCTACAAGCCCATCAACCAATTTTGCTCTATTCATTTGCTTTTGCAATAATGCACAATCAAACCCTTCAGGATTATGGACTTGAACAGGAAAATTTCCTTTAAATGATTGCAAAAAGCACAACATAACATCCTCAATAACATCACTTTCTGAGGCAATATCTACCCGGTGAAAGGGAATTTCTACTCGCAAGCCCCCTGCTACTTCACCGCTTACAGTATAGCCAAAACGCTGCAAAGTCTCAATAATTTGTTCATGACTAAAATTGTATCCAAGCAGATTTTTAACAGCATCGTCAGTCAAAATAATTTCCCTTTTTCTGTCCTCAATACAGCCAAGCACATTCTGAGAAGTAGTAACTTGAACCTGATCCAAAGCGGAAAGATAGGTAAGATCGCTTAAAAGAACTCTTAAAAAATGAGAACTAAGAACCGGAGAAGAAGATTCTATTACACCACTACCATCAGAAACTTCCAAAGAAACTCTTCTTTGAAAATAATGTTGTATCGAATCAATAAAATTACCACTCAATATTTTTCTACTGTCGCCTTGTATTTCAATTTTACCATTTGAATCACCGGATACTCTACACGCCCGAGAATCAAAACAAACTGGTTCACGATTTCTCCCCCTCAAAGAATCAATTTGTCTCATTAAACCTGGCTCTGTATAAAGATCCAAACGCCCAAGATCATTCATCGCAAAACGATTATCCCATTCGTCTCCCTTGGGACAACACTTGAGTTGGCCTGCGAGTTCTCTCGCTTCATCTGCATATCCTCTTTTTGTCAGAGTAACTAAAGGCATAAAATAAATAAGAACAATTAAGCAATATCAAAAGCTTTCTTGAGCAAACCATATAAAACATCTGCATCTCTCTGTATAAAAGCTAATCGCTGATCATCGCATTTTTCCACCATATGATTTAACGGAGCTTCCGGGTGGTGCCAGCCATAAATAGTAGTTTTGCCTCTCTTATCGACGTATTGTTCTCTAAAACATTCATATCCTTTCTCAAGTACAGTTTTGAATAAATCTACCTCAGCTTGATTCCCCAGCTGCGCACAAAAACCTTTCACGAAAAGAGCTTTAACTTCAGTCATTTGAGCTTCAGAAAGTACGGTACCGGTTTCTCTTGTTCCTTGTGTATTTCGTCTTTCAATTAGATCAATACATCTTAAAGCCTGAATATATAGATCATATATTTGTCCAAGTATATTTGAAGAAAGAACATTCATTGAAGCAGACGATAAATCTTTGCCGCCTATGGTACGCTCAAAATCTTCTTGAATGAATGGTCTCATCGGAACCGAATATTTATCTTCTCCTCGTCTAGTTTGTTCCCAATATGTCGCATAAAGAGCTTTCATTCTTGTATCAGTCATTGTTGCGCCAATTGCCCCTAGATTAGGATAAGCATTTAAAAATACCGTGCTATCAAAATCAGCCAATTCGCCTGCCACAGAAACATTTTGATAATGAATGTTGAGTTGTCCATGCACAATATTATTAACAAACAATTTTCCGGCAGTATCACCCAAAGTCCATGCCAATTTATTTGCAGGTGAAACTTCTCTTTCTTCACCAGGGATAAAAATTTCTAAGAGATATTTTTCGGCAGAAGAAATCAGGTAAGTAGATAATCCTTCATCCCCCTGTATTAAAGCCGCATGTAAATTTGCGATACGGAAAGGAGTTTTTGCCTTACGCACAAGAGTTCCACCATCCATATCGAAATAAGTATTTTCATCAAATCTTATTGGTTGCTGATCATGGGTTGGCCTCATTCCAAGATAGGACGAAACTGCTTGGGAAAAACGAGCACGAATATATGCCTCAACACCTTCTCCATTTCCCGTTTCCTGGAAAGGAGGAACGACTTTATTTCGGAAAAGTTTAACAGGCACAACACTGGTAACTCCAGCCGCTCTATAAATTTCACCAGAAAGTCCTTCGCGATAAAGAGCCCCAAAAATAGAAAATCCTTCAGGACGGGGATCCATAACTTTCCATCCTTGAAGATCTTCAACAAATTGTAACAATAACGGATAATCACTTTCCGTGGGCATTCTCAAACAACCACCTCTAAAACCAGCACCTGCCCTCGCCCGCCAAAGATCATCCAAAAATTGACGCATCTTTTCAGATCCCATTCCAGGACCTACCCCCTTGCCTAACATATAATCTCCGGAAGGCAACTGCTCATAGCATCCGCGACCCATCCAACTTGCCTGCTTATAATATCTATCCATTTCTCCACGCAATACTTTCCCAAATTGATCTGTCGCATCTCTAACCTCTGGATCTTCTCTATATTCCGAATATTCGGTAACTTCGACAAGATTACTGCAAGGCTGTGGTCTGAAATCTAATTGGTCCATTAGAAATTATGTTAAAGAAATGTCATTTAGAATTGTAATCTATATCAAAATCGTCAAATCTTTCTCCAAGTCTGAGATTTAATAATTTTTGATAAGGAATACCAACAAAGGCAATTGCACGAGCACTCATGTTGGGATGCATTTTTCTTATTACCTCCAACACCTCAGCACGAACAAACCCGGCAGAACCCATCGCCCGAGCTTCCCCACCAATCATAGTAGAAAAAGAAAAAGACGGTTCAAGAAAATAATAAAAATCAGAAAACAACTGAAGATTCATCTGTCGACGTGATAAGCAACTAAATAATCTTTCCATAAAAGCAATAATCTCAGGCAATGAACGATCCAATAAAACAGCTTCAACCTGAGTTTTTTCTCTTCTTTCTTTCTTCTCCCTAAATGTTTTCGAAATCGTATATATTTCTCTTGGACCATTCTTGAGAAGATTTTCTATAAGCTGAGCTGTCGTATGACTGACAAGCATATTTCTATCTTGCCCCTCAGTCCGAGGAGGTAAACCAAATCGCATTTGATGTAATCTATGTATTATATCAATTATATCTTGAGGAATATCTTGGTCCGCAGCAACACTTTCTCCAAAACGCAGCACACTATCATCAGAACGTACCGGAGAATATTCAGGTAATCCTAGGAAATCAAAAGAAAAGGAATCTGTAGTTAAAATTGGCATATCGACACGTTGAACCCCAAATTGAAAAAAAAAAGCATCGAGATCTTCTTGAAAACTGGTTTCAGGATGTTCTCCACGTGCAAAAAATCGTAATGGCACAATATCTGGATTTAAGACTTCGGGATTTTTCATAAAATAACTTAATTACTACAAATTTTAAAACATTGGTGAACTAGAATAGGCTATATCATAAGGCACTGTCAAGACATATTTGACATAGCGTCAAGATATATGTTAGATTTACTATCCTAATTAATGAATCCTTTATGGATAGACTAAGAGATAACGGCTCCCCAACAACTACGGATCCAGAAATAAGCAGAGTTCTTGCCGAATTTGAGGCTGATAAAGCAGTCTTGGATCAAGAAGTACTTCGCTTAAAATATTTATCGAAGAAAGGTGGCTCAGTCACACAATTAACAAGAAGAATTAGAGATATAAGTCCAGAACAAAGACCAGCATTTGGCGCACAATTGAATGAACTTAAAAACAGAATCGAAGCAGAAATAGCCGCAATAGGCTCAACCACAAGAGATGAAGTACAAAGAGTTGTAGATATTTCCAGACAACCATATCCACTGGAAAGAGGCACTTTGCATCCTACAGCATTAATGATTAGGGAAATTACTAACATTTTCAAAGGAATGGGTTTTGATATTGTGGATGATAGAGAAGTGGAAACTGTAGAGTTTTGCTTTGATAGATTACTAACTCCCGAATGGCATCCCGTAAGAGATACTCAAGATACTTTTTATCTAGAAGGTTCTAATGATGTTTTGCTCAGAACTCAGACCACGGCAACACAACCAAAAATATTATCAACACGCAAACCACCATTCAAAATTCTTTCTACCGGAAAGGTTTATCGCTCAGATGCCCCAGACGCGACACATTCTCCCATGTTTCATCAAATCGATGGATTTATGGTTGATGAAGGAATTAGTATGGCGCATCTAAAAGGAGTTTTAGAAACTTTTATAAGACAATTCATTCCTAAAATTAAAGGCCTGAGATTCAGACCTCACTATTTCGGTTATACAGAGCCTAGTTTTGAATTAGATGTGCAATGCACAATGTGTGAAGGGCAAGGATGCAAATCATGTAAAAATCAAGGATGGATAGAAGTTTTAGGAGCCGGGATGATGCATCCAAAGCTTTTCGAAAATGCCGGACTTGACCAAGAAAAATTCACAGGATTTGCCTTTGGATTTGGAGTTGAACGCTTGGTAATGCAGAAACACGGAATTGCTGATATCAGAAGTCTTTTTGATAATGACCTAAATTTATTAAGACAAGTTAAAAGATAAATATATTTAAATGAAATTAGCGTTAAGCACAATTACAGACTACACAGAACCACCTTTTTCGCCTACAGCTGCAGAAGCGAAAGATTTGCTAAACCAAATGGGCGCTGAAGTAGAATCTGTTACCAAAACACGGGATGGAGATACAGTTTTTGATTTGGAGATTACTCCAAACAGACCTGACCTATTGGGGGTTGTTGGAGTAGTAAGAGAATTGATGGCAGCAACAAGAACTGACATCAGAGCTACACGCAAACATGTCGATAAAGTAGAAGCAGAAGTCCCTCACAAAGATGTCCAAAATAATTTATCAAACCCGACAGATTGTCCCACCTATCAGGGACGTAGAATCTCTGGAGTAAAGGTCGGGCCATCACCAGAATGGCTTGTAACTTTTTTGGAGAAACACGGCATCAAATCCATCAATAATATTGTTGATATTTCTAACTATGTAATGATCGAAACCGGTCATCCTATCCATATCTATGACGCTGAAAAAGTTGAAGGTGGAATTGTTTCTTTGCGTAATGCTGGGGAGAATGAAGCATTTACAGGTATTGGTGGTACACAAATGGATTTAAAAAACGGTCATATGGTTATTGTAGATGGATCAGATAACATTTTAGCTTTAGCTGGGGTTCTTGGAGGGCAGTCTAGCCAAGTCACAGATTCAACAACCGATATCATCATTGAATCAGCATATTTCTCTCCACAAAAAGTAAGAAAAGCTTCCAAAGCAAACAAGATTTCAACAGAAGCATCTTTCCGTTTCGAGAGAGGCGCCGATCCTAAGATACCAACTTATGCTCTAGATAGAGCAACAGCTCTTATTCAAGAAAATGCAGAAGGAACAGTAACCGAAGAATTATCTTATGGCCAAGAACAACAACATACTCAAAAAAGAATTAGAGTTACATACACAAAAATAGACAAATACCTTGGAGTCAAAGTCGATAAGGATTTTTCAATTAAAGCTCTCCAAAGTCTTGGATTTGAAATCGTTCAATCAGATGAAGAAGGTATCGAAGTATTAGTTCCATCATGGAGATCGCATGATGTAAAAAGAGACGTCTGTTTGATTGAAGAAATAGGCAAAGTATATGGGAATGACAATATTCCAAGTGTCATGCCAAAAAGCACTCTAACTCTTAGCAGAAGACCATTAGCACAACAAATCAGAGAAACTGTAGATGATTTCTTTCTAAGAACCGGATTCAATGAAGTTATTAATTATGGTTTTTGTTCACCAAAAGACTTTGAAGACATGGGCATAGAATCTCCCAGCAAATTAAGAGAATTTGTAGCGATAAATGTTCCATTGAGCGGTAATTTTTCTGTAATGAGAACATCTCTAATCCCAGGATTAGTAAGAAACCATGAATTCAATGCCAATAGAGGACAGAAAAATATCAAAGTATACGAAGTCGGCAGGACTTTCCATAAAGCAGAAGGTCATCCTCAAGAAATCAGAAGAATAGGAGGATTGATGTCCGGCAAAATGGCTCAGGACACTTGGAAGAGAAAAGAAACCACAGCAGATTTTTATGACCTAAAATCAATAATATATGGATTACTGAAAGAACTAGGGATAGATGAACAGCAGTTGGAAGTCAGCCCAGCAAATTCAGAATTTGTAGAAGCAGGAGGTGGAGCAAAAATACTCATAGACGGAGTTTCTATCGGTTTCTTCGGTTATCTTAAGACCCCTAAGAAATCAAAAAAGAAAACAGAGGATATTTTAGTATTTGAATTGGATATAGATTCTCTCGAGAAACATTGTACTCAAAAAGAAAGCACCGTTGAACAACCATCAAGATTCCCATCGATCATCAGGGACGTCACATTTGATTGCCCGCAAAACTTCTTATCGCAAAGTATAGCTGATACCGTTAACAACAAAGGACATGAATTGGTAAAGAAAGTTGAACTTGTAGACACCTACGTTGCAAAAGGATCAGAAGGCCAAATCAGCCTTAGTTTCCGTATAGAATTCAATTCCGCAGAGAGAGCATTAACTAATGAAGAAGTCAGCGCAATTATGGATAAAATTATCGCAGATATTACCTCTTCACAACAAATTTCATTAAGAGGTTAGTTTTCATTCTTCAAATTTCACGATCGCCACTCCCCCTGTATCACACGGTCTAGAACCTTCCACAAGCCCAAAAGAGCATTTCCAAGGATGAAAGGGAGGGTTTACACATAACACCTTCGCCTCAGGGCGACGGGTCAAAGATGGCTTATACAAGCCACTTTTGGCTGGGGCGGTAGGATTCGAACCCACGAATGGCGGGACCAAAACCCGCTGCCTTACCACTTGGCGACGCCCCAGTGATCACAGCGATTTTACTGATTACCGGCAAAAAAGGAAAGACTCACCATTGAAAAACTCCACTTCCTGCTCTAAACTGCCTGCGTATGAAAACCGTCTTCATCAAAGATCTCCCAAATCACGTCGGCGAAGAAGTCACTATCCAGGGCTGGATGTTCAACAAAAGGGGGAGTGGCAAACTCTGGTTTTTGGAGCTCCGCGACGGCACCGGCATCGTGCAGGGCGTCGTTTTTTCAAAGGATCCGGACAACGATCCGCTATTTCAAAAAGCCGGTTCTCTCACTATCGAATCCTCTCTCCGCATCACGGGCAAAGTTTCCAAACATCCCAAACTTGAAAACACTTACGAACTCCAGATTTCCAACATCGATATAGTTCAAATTTCCGCCGACTATCCGATTGGCAAAAAAGAGCACGGCCCCGATTTCCTCCTTGAAAACCGCCACCTCTGGCTTCGCTCCCGCAAACAGCGCGCCATTCAGGTCGTCCGCAACACCGTGATAAACGCCATTTACGAATTTTTGAATCAAAACAATTTTTCCAAAATCGATTCCCCGATTTTGACTCCAAACGCCTGCGAAGGCACCACCACTCTTTTTGAGATTGAATATTTCGACCTCGGCAAGGCTTACCTTTCCCAATCCGGCCAGCTCTATCTCGAAGCCGCGATTTTCTCCCTCGGCCGCGTTTTTGATTTCGGTCCGGTTTTTCGCGCTGAAAAATCCAAAACCCGCCGCCATCTTACGGAATTTTGGATGATGGACGCCGAGGCCGCCTTTGTCGAGCATGAGGAAAATATGAAAATTCAGGAGGACCTCATTCTCCACATAATCAAGCGTGTTCTCGAAAAAAATCTTGCTGAATTGACCACTCTCGAACGCGACATCGAACCACTCAAAAAGATCGCGTCGCCTTTCATTCGCATGACTCACGCCGAGGCCATGAAGGAGGTCAGAGAAATGGGCTCGCAAACCCCTGCCGATCACGATCTCGGTGGCGAAGACGAAACCCTACTCACCAAAAAATACGACCAGCCGATTTTTGTGGAAAAGTATCCCGCAAAGGTGAAGGCTTTCTATATGAAACGCGATCCAAAAAATCCCGATCTCGTCCTTTGTGCCGACCTCCTCGCTCCCGAAGGTTACGGCGAAATCGTCGGCGGCTCCCAGCGCGAAGACGACTACGACACGCTTCTCGCCAGAATCAACGAACACAAACTCCCTGTCGCAGAATTCCAGTGGTATCTCGACCTCCGCCGCTACGGCTCCGTCCCGCACAGCGGTTTCGGTATCGGCTTGGAACGTCTCGTCGGTTGGCTCTGCGGCCGCAAACACATCCGCGAAACCATCCCTTTCCCGCGCACTATCGGTCGTCTCAGACCTTAAACTTATTGGCCGACAGCTACCCTCTCAAGCTCAATTCTGACTGTTCGAAACTGCTCCAGTATTTCTGGTTTATCATGTGCGGCCTCAACGACGCCAGCAACATAATGAAACGCCTCAGGAGAAAGTCCTCTTCCATCTGCTGCAGGCCAAAGGCTGTCAATGCTACGCAAAGCACAAGCTACCTCTCCATCTGCAATTTTCCCTAATAATTCACTAACGACTGCTTCATCTGCCGGTCTTTCAAATTTTGGAATATTCATAATTCAATTCACAGTTAAAACTACGAGAGCCGCTATCATACGGATATTCCCATTGATGTCAACTAAACTTTAAAAGCTGAAGGGCAGATCTTATTAAGCTTGCATCCTTTGCACCTCGGCCTCCTCGCCACGCAAACTTTCCTTCCGTGAAAAATCATCAGATGTGAAAACTTTCCCCAGTCCGACCTCGGCACTTTTTTCATCAGCTCCCGCTCGATCTTCACCGCGTTCTTCACTTTCACCAACTTCCCGTCCGCCAATCCCAGCCTTCCGGCCAATCTGATCACATGCGTGTCCACCGCCATGCCCTCGGTTTTCCCAAATCCAGCATTCAAGACCACGTTTGCCGTCTTTCTCGCCACGCCGGACAGTTTCAGCAGGTCTTCCATTTTGTCCGGCACTTTCCCTCCAAACTCTTTTAGAATTTTTTCCGCCGCGCCTTTGATGTTTTTTGCCTTTGCCCGATAAAACCCCGTTGAATAAATTAATTGTTCAAGTATTTTTGGCTTCACTTGCACGAAATCTTCCACCTTTGGCAGCTTCTTAAAAAGCACCGGCGTCACCTTGTTTACCCGCACATCAGTGCACTGCGCCGACAAAATCACCGCCACCAGCAGTTGCCACTTATCGCCAAAATTCAGGGCGATCTTAGCCTCCGGATATTCCTTCTTCAAAAGTTTCAAAACTTTTTCAGCCTGTTCCATATGACAGCATTCTACAGCTATCGAAGCAGCCGTTCAACATTCTCCAGCGTCTCCTCTTCCCAAAGTTTGATGTATTTCTCCGGCAAATTTTCAATCTGCTCGCGTTCCAAAATCTCGATCGGCAGCTGCTCCAGCGGATCCACGTATTTGCCGTTTATCATCACTTCAAAATGCAGATGCGGGCCCGTGGTAAAATATCCGGCACCTTTCGTTCCCGGCATTCCGCCGGTCAGTCCGATGATCTGGCCTTCTTTTATAGTCTGGCCTTCCTCAACCAAAATATCGCTCACATGTCCGTAGGTTGTTTGATAACCTTTGGCGTGCGCCACGATGATATAGTTGTAGCCATAGCCGTTGTCCCGCGTCTTGTAAACCA
>Ga0265292_1001782_pt1 | contig 17378 bp, 19 predicted proteins | sample Munlanlewell296A_FD_189080 | JGI IMG/M metagenome (GOLD analysis project Ga0265292, IMG submission 189080) | Leachate microbial communities from a municipal landfill in Southern Ontario, Canada - Leachate well 296A | ecosystem: Engineered > Solid waste > Landfill > Unclassified | place: Canada... | reverse complement strand
CTTTTTGGGCTGGATCACAATTTTATTCAAGAATAATAAAATTTGACGGCTCTGTCCCTTTAAACTATTGTCTAAATGAATTACCCTATGCGGGGGTATCTTATCTTGGAATGGATATGATAGAATATATGGGTAAGGGTAAATTAATTTTTATTAGGGGGGGGTTTGTTGAAGATACCGATCATAAAGAGGCTTTTTCTAGATATGAAAAAAGGCTGGATATAAAACCATTTTATAAAGAAATACCATATGAAAAAGCCCCTGCTGTGGTGCCTCCATCTGTCAATTAATCTTGGGGTTCTATTAAATCAATAATGATAGGTTCGTTAGTTGTTTTTGTAATTGTAACGCTCTTTGATTTATCTATTCTTATATCTCCATCATTTAATCCATTTATTCTAATAAAGTCTTCTGTTATTTTACATATCATTCCTTCAGTTCCTCTTTCTTTAGGAGCAAAACATAAACAGTATTTTGCAGTTTTACAATATTTTCCTTCTGCTAAAAAAAGATGATAATCCTTAGGCGAGTTTATAATAAGACTTACAGGAGCATTATCTTTCTTTACCTGTTCTATTTTTCCTGTAATAATCTCTAATGTAGCCTTCGCTTGTTCTGTTTTGGTTTTTGCAATGAAGATACTAAATAATTTTGCAGATAAAATTAAAAGAAGTATTATACATATAATTGCTAGAATAATTTTAAGAGTTTCTTCTGGTAATAATGTTGTTGCCCCTTTTTTGTTTTTCATATTAAGATATTGTTTTTCTGGATTATAAATTTAACTTATATAGTACAATAATGCTTAAAAAGAGAAGTTGGCTAATAAAAAATGGGTTTTAATAGATTTAGAAAATTTACAAAATGGTTGGCAATGGCTGCATTATCAACTCAATTTATATTGCCTAATTTTGCTCTTGCTGAAACTTCCCAAACACCACAAAGAAAAACTGCTTCACTAGAAGAAACATTCATAAGAAAAGATATTGCGACTAATAAATTTGCAGAAGGGACCCCTTTAGAAAAAAAATCAGAAAGAGAAATTGAATTAAAAGTAAATTATAATCCTAATGAAAAAGAAGTAACTATTGGTATATATACTCCAAACTGGGACGAAACAATTGAAAAGTATAAGGGAACAGACATTAGTGAAGATTATCTAAATATAAGAAGCGATTCAAAGTTTTATCTTATTCTTCCAAGAGATAATACAGAATTTGTAGATATAGATGAAAAAGGATATTTTCAAAAATTTGAAAAACAAAAAGTTTTTGGAGAATGGGATAGGCTAATTCCTGAGGGTAAAAATCCTGCTGGAAGAGTTAAAGACCGAATAAAATCTAAAGCTCTTAGTGAAGTTCTTAAGGCTAATGCAAGAACAACGATAAAAGACTTTTTTGGATATTGGGAAGCTACAGAGGAATTAAGCATGGATGATTTAGCTGAAAAATTAGGAAAAGAATATGAAGTAAGAGAAATTGAAATGTATACTCCTGAAGGATTTAAAGCAACAGTAAATTCAGCAACAGAAATAATAATACAATTAAATACTTCTCCTGAAAAAACACAAAAATGGATGTTGGTTTATAATCTAAGTTTAGGAAATAATGCTTTACCTCTGGGAGTTTATTATTGTAAAGGGCAATTTCCTTTTAAAATTCAGGGTTCTTTAGAAAGAAAATTGGCAGAAGAACAGCTTATTGGGGATATTCTTGAAACAGCAAAAAGCGATAAAGAAAGATTTGAAGAATTCCTTAATAAACTAAAACCAGAATTTTTAAAATATTTCCCACAAAAAAATGAACTTCCTTCTGATTATTTTTTAACAAATGCTGTATACACTTTAGGAACAGGAGTAGATGAAGAAAAAGATTTTTTTGAAAATGGAAATGGAGAAAAAACAAGTTTTAAAGAAATAACAGGAAATGTTGTTGAATCCATAGTATTGACATATTCAGATATTAAAAAAGAGAGGTATGATTTTGACTTTAAGATTATGAGATGCAAAAAAGATGCTTATAAAAGATTTGGTGAAGGATTAGAATTTTTATTTGGGTTTTGTTATTTTGATGAAAGGGGTTTTCTTATGGAAGTAGAATCAATAAGCAAGTTTGATTTTGAGCAAGACCTAATAGGGAAACAAAAAGAAAGATTAGGAATAATAGAATAGTAATTTAATCTTTTATTTAACCATCTTATTAAAAACTTGTTGTGCATAAGCAATACGATTTGATTCTCTACAATCACCACATCTTTCAAAATTATTTTGAAAAGAAATTGTTGCCCCTTTGATTGTTATTTGGTTTTGCAAGCTCATTAGGGTACTTTTTTCATTATTTTGTAATTCAGAATATAAAAAGTTCAATTGACATAGAATTAAATTATTTATTACATTAGAATCTTTTGATTTAACTTTAGTCCCAGGGCAGGCATTTATAACAGCGGTTTTTCTTTCATTATGCCACTGAGCAATTCCTATTGAAGTCCCTTTATCTCCTTCTAAATAAGGATTAAGTCCTGATTCTTGTATTAAATTTCCTATTATACCTGATGTTTGTACAGATGTAAATCCTTTAGATTTTAAAAAATCAAAAGCTATTATTACTTTATCTTTGTTTCCAATCCATACTGAAATTGCTGCTCCAGGATGTCTAATAGTATCCCTCCATTCTGCAATCTTGCTTTTTGGTTTTTCAAATGCAGAATAAACTTTATCTCCACAAAAATAACTTTGCCAGCTTTTGTAATAAGAAATTATATCTCTTGCATATGCTGTTCCTATTAGACTGATTTTATAATCTTCTCCTTGATTATAAACAGAAGCTATACACATTATTTTTTCTCCCTCTGTGTAGCTATTACATATCATATATTTAGGATATTTGTCATTATTATTACTTAATGCATCTTTTAATTCTTCAGATAACAAATTTATTTTTAAATCATCAAAACCCCATTTTTCTTTTTGTGCAAATGCTACTAACAATGCCTTAAAAGAAGAAATGTCCTTAAATTGACTTGGTAATTGAGTTGAATATTTTTCAAATGAACTTTGATATTTATTATATTCTATTATAGATTCTTGACTAACTTTTGCATTTGCATTTGCATCTTGACATTTAAATGTCATTTGAACTTTGCAAATATAATTATTATCTGTTAAGTAAGAATTATGAATTTTTTCAGCAGCAATTTTATCTACTCCTGTTAAGATAGAAAAAAACTCTGGATTAATTGATATTCTCCCATTTGTATCTATAGTTCCTATTACCTTATCCCCTCTAGTTATTCCTCTGAAAAGAATTATTTCTTTTCCATTTAATGCAAAATATAAATCTGTCTTTTGTTCATTTCCTTTTTCATCATATGTATGAATCCACCATTGAGAATACATTCCTTGTTCTTTCCCTTCTCTGGCTATAGCAGGAAGAGATTCTCCTGGAACACAGCCACCTGCAAATTTTCTATCATCTGCAGTTGGAAGTACAGTTCTATCTTCATCACCTTCATACCCAGGCAATTGCTTAAACCAATCTATTATTTTTGGACTATAAGCAATTAACAAAATAATAACTAATACAAGAACCCCTAAAATAAGATAAATTGTTTTTTCTTGTGTTTGTTGCGCCATAACTATCCACCACCAAATCTAAATAAATTTTTAATATGTTCTATCATCCCTGTTCCTTTTCCTGATAAGACTATATAAATCCCTAAGGCAACAGCTAAAAAAATAACAACTAATAGTATTTTTATTAATTCATCAATATCTATATCTGCTTTTTTTTTCATGTTTAATTTTATATTCATTTATTTTTAAATTTATTTAACGCACTGCATTTAAAAAAAACTTTTTAAATGCAAAAAAAGCCATTGCAAATACAATTATCCATAGTAAAATTATAATTATTTTTTTTACTGTATCACTTGTTTCTTGTCCTTTTTTGTTTCTCATCTTTCTATCTTTAATTTATTGTTAATGTTAATAACCCCTGTATACTTGAACTTCATCTTAAATATAGGTCATCAATATCCCTAAATCTTATAATGTCGTTCCTATCTTCCCAGTTTTTATTATTATCTCTTTGTTTCTCATCTCAAATCTCATAAGAGTTTGAGAGACAGAAAAATCTCTGATTTTCTGTATATTAAATTTTTTCTCAATCTTACTCCAAAATTTAATTTTTATGTTAAATTCATTCCTGCAAGTGCTAATGAAGCAAGCAAAGACAAAGCAATTATTGCAAGTAATGCTACTATAAGATACAAAACAATTCCTCTTCTTATATTTTTCCCTGTTTCATTAACAACTCTTAATTTATCTGGCCCGTTTTCTATAACAACTAATGTTGATGATAAAATAAATATTATTTCAACAAGATAAAGTCCTATTGCTATTTGTAAGAAATATGGAGGTATCATTGAATTTAAGTCTAATATCCCACCATCTCCTATTAAGTTTCCAAATCCACCTAATGTTTCTGAGGCTCCCTCTGTTCCTAAAGAAGCCATCATAGCTTGTAATTTTGTTAATATTGTAGTTATCATTCCTGCTAACCCAACAACAACTCCTGCAAGTAATGGAGCTAAAAAAGTCATATTACTTTTCATATCTGAAGTTATTTCTGCCAACAAATCCCTTAATCTTTCTTCTATTTTTCTTATATTTTTAACATAATCACTTATTGACATCAAGGAAGCAGCTGCAATCTTCAATCCTTTTTTCACTGCTTCTATTAATATCATCATTGATGTTGCAATTAAAGCAGAAGGATAAAATATAATCGCCCCTCTTCTTTTATTGAATATAGATTCTTCCAAAGACATCCCAAGCTGATGCATATTTTGATTTACAGTATTAAAAAATCCTTCTGTAGTCTGTCCTTTAACAGATTGTGCAACATGTGAAAAAGCAATTTCAGCAGGCATTCCATCTCCTAATCTATTTCCTAATTGGAATAAAGAAGATGCAAATTCATTCTCAAGTCTTTTACTTTTTTCTCTAGATACCATCAAATCTTTTGTTTTTTTATTATAAGCAAAAGAGAAAAATAATGCTATTGCCAAAGGAATTGCTAAACTCATAAGTAAAGCAACAATCCCAAATGGTCCTAATTTTCCATCGCCTACTGATTGGAAGTCAAAAATATTGATGTTTTCAAATCCTGAAACAGGAAATCCTAGTTCTCCAAAAGTATAATCATTCTTCAACCCAAATAATCCAGGAATAGATGTTTGAAAAATAAATGGGAGCAACCCAATTATAATCAAAGGCAAAACTATTATTAAAGAAATTAAAAATGGTTTTTTATCTACAAACTTCTTATAGTCAGGATTTGATTCTATAATCTCAGATTCTCCATAACCCCCTGGCCTTTTAGATAAAACCTCATTGGTCATATAAAAAACAAAAAATGGAATAATTATATTAAAAATAATAAAAACATGATACCATTTAAGAATTCCTCCAAGCATTGTTGAAGCCAATGGAAGTAAAGCTATGGCTAATGTAGGAAGAATTATCCCTAACATGTATAAATTTGTTAAAGGGCTTCTTACATCATGACTATATTTTAGCATTTTTTCATAAACTCCATCAAGAACAACCTGTAATGCTCTTTCTAGAACTGCAACTCTTCTGCTTTCGCTGGATTCATATAAACTTGATTCAATCAAATGAAAAGATTCCATAAACTCAATATTATCGTCTCTCCAGCTTTCTAGATAAGCTTCTAAACTTTCTTTTAAAGTAGAATACTTTCCAATTTCTACATCCCAGAAAACTTTTTTCAAATCAAGAGATAGTGGCGGGGCTAAATGTTTTGCAGCAAATGAAACAGCTCTTTCTAAATTGCTTGTATGCTTCATATAAGCAACAATGTATAAAATACAGGGTACCATTTGAGATGCAGTTCTCAGCCTATACTGATTTGCCAATCTAGCAGGCATGGTATATATAAAATAAAATAAAAATAAAGATGTAAGTAATGCTAAAAATAAAAGTACAAATGGAAATGTATTGGTAGCGATATAAATTAAAACACTTGTTAATATTCCTACAAAAAAAACTAAGAATAAAGAAATTATTGATAAAGAAGCGACTTGTGTAGGGGTAACATCTAATCTTGCTTGTTCTATTTCTTTTAATATTTTTTCGGTATCTTTTTTAGAGGGAGCTACTTTAATACTACTACCTATCCCCTTACATAATTTTTCATATCTATTCAGATCAGGAGCCATTTCTGCTTTAAATGTTGCATAGTCCTTGCTAAAATTTCCATAAGCTTCCAAATCTCCTTTAACTTCTTGGTCTAACTTTTTCCCGTACTTGTTAAATATATCTTCAACTTTTTTATCCATCTTACCTCTTTTTTAGTATAATTTGTTGTTAATATTAATAATGATTTTGTATGTAGGGCAATCATGAAAATCTAATATGCTGTTCCTACAATTTCAGTTTTATTTTATTAACTCTTATCATTTTGTTTTTTGAATTATACTCTTCCTTTTTTTATTATATTTTTAATTTCTTTTTTCATAAAGTTTTGCATTAATGGAAAAACCCTTTTGCTCTCGGGCAATCCTATTTCTCTTCTAACGCTTTCTGAAATTTCATGAAAAGCAGCATTGCACATTGAATTGAACTTTGCTTCAAGCAATTCAGGCATTCCTGTTTTCTCAGCCATATTTAATATTTCTTCTTTTATCTTTGCTCTTAGTAAAATATTATCATAAACAGCATCCCAGTTTCCTAACCAACCCTTAACATTTGAAGCAATTGATTTTATAACTTCAGAATCTCCATTAATTAGCTCTTGGGTTGGTTCTAATTCATCTTTGTCTGCATTATATTTTAATAAGTCAACAAATCCTTGTTCTTCCAAAGGATCTTTTGTCCAGTGTTTTCTTACTTCACTGATTTGTGTTATTCTTCTCCAAGATTGCATTCCAGAAGGAGACTTAACTACATTAGCTGTAACTATAATATCTGTTGCTTTGAAGCTTGTAATAGGAACTTGCAAATCATTTACTACTCTATCAAAAACACCATAAGGAGAAGCTCCATGAATTGTTCCTGCAACAACATTTGCCAGCGCACCAATTCTCATAGCTTCATACAAAGCTTTTGCTTCTATACTTCTTACTTCTCCAATAATTAAACAAGAATCTCCTAATCTCAAACTAGTTCTTATCCCTTCATCTGCTGCAACTTCATTACTTGTTTGCAACAAAGCACTTCGAACTTTCATTCTTAAAATATCATAGCCCATTTTTCTTATGGCATCAGCAGGCAATTCTAAGGTATCTTCTATAACTATTACTCTATATTTAGGCATGATTTCTAGCATTAAACTTCCAAGCAAAGATGTTTTTCCTGCAGATCTTGTTCCTGCTACCAACATTGTTCTTGCTCCATCAATGCAGAAACTTAATAATCCTGCTGAAAGAGAATTTAACATTTTGTTTTTCATAAATAAAGGCAATGTCCATGGTTTATCTCTATGTCTTCTTAATGCATAAGCCAATCCATAAGGAGATAATGGTTGTTGAATAACAGCAACTCTTGCTCTCATTTCTCCTAATGATAAGTCTGTATCTAAAATAGGATTTGCTTCATCCAATGGTCTTCCAGATAACATTCTAAATTTAGCAGCCCACCCATCAGCATCTTCTTGGCTTGGAATAATATTTGTTATACATTCTTCATATTTCTGATGTCTTACAAAAACATAGTTTTGAGATATTGGTGCATTTAAGACAATATCCTGTAAATTTTCATCTTGCAAAACAACCTCTATTAATCCAAATCCTATAGTATGCCTTACAAGAATTTTTGCTAATTTATTTAATTCCAAATAATTCAAATTTACTTTTTTTGTATTAGCAAGCTCTTGAAGTAAATCCCTGGCAACATTAAAAAAAATTTGTCTTGTTCTTTCTATGTCTGTAAATTCTTCTGCCTTTGGCTGATGTTCAATTAAAACATTTCTCGCAAGATTAAGCAACATTTGATGATCTTCATCTAAAACATACTCAGGAGGAGTTATATGATAAATATATTTTGGATCATTCTTTTTTTTCATTATAGTCACCTGTGCTTTGTCTTTTTCTTCTCCTATTTCATATTCATCTATTATCTCCGCATCTTCAGGAAGTTTTGCAATCAATCTTGTAAAAGTAAAATTAGGAATAACATCTGCTCTGAAAAAATGCTTATAGATTTCTCGATCTTTAGGAGAATACTCATCAAGATAAATTATTGCTTCTCTAATTAGAGTTGTTCCTTCAAGTAAAACAAGAATTTTCTCGACTAATCTTATATAATTCATCTGACAAGCTTTGCATTGAGATGGAACTTTTTCAAGAACATTTCTCTGCTCTCTTAAAATTCCTTTAATATAAACATATGCCCCAATAGGATCATGCTTCAAGGAATTAAGAAGTGAATTCATTTCTCCATATCTTTTACTCAAACATTGCTGACAGGTTAAAACCAATTTATCTGGAGATAAAATTCTTTCTTGTTTTAACAAATAAATATAGATTCTTGCTATCTCACTCAAAAATGATATTTGTGGAAAATCATAACTATAATTTCTCTGTTGAACAAAGACAACTCGGGATATATTTGGATTTTCTGTTAACAAATCTACAATTCTTGACATTGCTTCATTATTCTCTGCGATATTTGGTACATAACTAGAACCCATATAATTGATATAAGCGACGTCATTTCCTTGTTCTCTAACTATTTCATAAGCATATAATGCAGCACCTTGTTTGAATAGCATTTTAAGTAATTACATCCTTTCTTCTATCAGTAAGAATAAGCAAAATTAGTATTAAATATCTTTCTAAATCTAAAATAATAAATATTTTAAACCCTCTTTACCATATTATTAGGTAAAAAGAAGGTAAAATGGTAGCAACACAAGAAGATTTCATAACTCCATTAGTATCTGAATTTAATTCAAGAATTGCAGATATAGAAGAAAAGCAGAGACTATTGAAAGATAGAATGATCTTAGTTGGAAAAAATATTGTAGAGTTAAGAGAACAGTCTAGCAAGGATATTGTTGAGATTAAAGTAAGATTAGATGAGATAGAAAGAACATTAGAAAAATTAACAAATAATTTTTTAAGGATTGGAGAAGAAATTGAAAAAAAAGCAAGAAAATCAGAATTAGAAATAATTGAAAAACAATTAAAAATGTTCCAACCACTAAACTTTATAAGAGCAGAAGATTTAGATAAAATATTAAATAATAGGATGAAAACCTCAAAAATGCAAATTTTTGAAGGTGATCAGAAACATAAAGTTTCTGACAAAGAGTAAAATGGCCCTAGTAAATCAAATACAACAAATGAAATCTCAAGGTATGGGTGAAACTGATATTATTAAAAAATTACAAGATTCTGGCTATTCTCCTCTTGAAATAAATCAGGCAATAGAACAATCAAAGATAAGATCTGCAATTTCTCAACTTGGCTCAGAACTTCCTGAACAATCAAGCGAAGGAAATATGACTTCTGAAATGCAACCAAGCGTTATGGAATCTCCTGAACAACAAGAAATGTCTATACAACAACCAACCCAATATGAACAATATGCTCCTCAACAACAGCAACAATATTATTATCCTCAAGAGCAAGGACAACAATACCAACAGTATCAATCAACAGCAACAGAAAATGTTGCAGAAATAACAGAACAGATTATAGAAGAAAAAATAGATGAAATGAGGAAAAAAATTTTGGAAATAACTTCATTTAGAATTTTAACAGACAGACGAATTAAAAATTTAGATGAAAGATTAAAAGCAATAGAATCTTTTATTAGAGAATTAGAAATAAAAATTTTAGGAAAGATAGGCACCTATAGTGAAAGTCTACAGGACATCCAAAAAGAAATGACTATGATGCAAGATTCTTTTGGAAAAGTAATTAACCCTTTAATGAACAAAATGCAAAATTCAAATGAACAGTCTGGATTTATAGCAGATAGAAGAAAACTTGATGATTGGCAATCAAGAGAAGAAACTCCAGTTAAGAAAAGTAAAAAGAAATTTTCTCTAGAGTAATAAAAGGAAGCTTCATAACCAAAAAAATCCTTTCTGGATTTTTGGGTCCAGAAAATCTTTCTGAGATTTTCTTGGAAAGAAACCTTGGTATCTTTTATTTTTTAGTTAATATCCAAGAAACTAATGCTGCTACTATTGCTAATAAAATGCCACCTACTAATCTTGAATTTGTATCAATAGTATTCTTAAAATTTTCAAACAATAACAAATTAGAAAAAACTTGATTTGCAGATACTAAAAAGATAATCAAAATAGCAATTATTATAACCCAAATGGTTGCTGGCTTAAAAAATATTTCAAATTTTTGTTGGCTCATTCCTAAAATCAATAAAATAAAGAAAATACATACTACAAAGATAACAACCCATGGCATTACTGTTGTTATATATTCTTGAGTATTTGTTGTTGTTGCAAAAATTATCGCAATGATAAAACTAACTAAAAGATGTGCAAATTGATTATCTCCTAAAACTTTAATCTTATTCAAGATTGCAAAAATAATAGCAAATACAAATAAGAAAATAAAAATAGGCATAAAATAAGTTATTCCAGTAATATCAATTGCCATGTTCTAATTCTTTGGGGGTTTGCTTCCATCGCTTCCACTTTTAGCAACAGCAACTATTGCTGCAATTAAAATCCCTAAAACAATAAGAACCGCCCCATAATTATTCCAAAATGATTCGAAATCAGTATAAACTCCAAAACCTGTATTTCTAAATGAATTTATAATAACTACTAAAAAGATTATTCCACCAATAATAAATAAAGTTGATTTTGCCCAGTGATTACTTCCTTCAGGTATAAATGCACCAAATAATATTAATCCTACAATTAAAACCCCAAGCCCTTTTGCCAAATTAGGGAATAGTATCGCAAAGAAATTTGAAACAATATCAAATTGTAATGCTAATAGTCCAATTGCTATTGAGATTATCATAGCAGCTCCTTTATTTGTCTTGAATAAAGGTTGTTGAGATAATACTGCATAAACTAAAGCAAAAACCAAAACAAATGGTAGGACATAAGAAAAAAATCCCAACTCATCTAAATTATTAAGAACGCCTTGTACTGTTGTACTTCCTGCCCATAATAATGTGCTTAACATATTCAGATAAGTTTATTTTAATTTAAATATCTTTCTATTATTCTCTTCCTTTCATCTGCCAAACAGCATTTGCTGCAGCAATTACTGCAGCTATAAGTACTACATTTGCAAAAATCTTTTCTCCGTTGCTTGTTTTTATATAGCTAATAAATGAGTCCCAAGTACCAGTTATCTTCATTAAAGTGATTATCACAACTGTTACTGCTATGATTAATATCCAATATATTGCCGGCCTTGGTAATTTTATTTCTCCTGTTTGTTTTGCAAATCCATATATTATCATAAAAATAAGTAAAATAACTATCATTACAGCCAAAACAGGCATTAATTTTACTACAACATCTCTAGAGGCTGGAAATGCTACAAGAATTAAACCAATTACCAACCCTATAAGTGCATTAACTTGTTTTTTTCCTTCACCAAATATATTTGATCTTTCAAGGATAGCAAATATTATTGCAAAAACCAAGACAAATGGTAAAATATAATTTATAAAAATTGGTGAATTTAAAATTATCTCTGATGCCATTTTTGTTTAAACGATTTTATCTAACTATAAAATTAATATGTTTCTGCTAATTCTTCGCTTCCTGTAGCTAAATCCATATCTTCTCTTATAGGCAATACTGTTTTACTCATGACAAAAACATCACCTATGGACTTTACAAAACTATGAGGCGCGATTAGTCCTCTTGCACCGCCAATCATATTAGAAACTTGGCTTACGACTCTTATTCTCCAACCTTCTATCCTATTATCCACTAAATTGGCTTCTTCTATCTGACCTATAAAGTCACCTGCATCAGTAAATACGTTTTTCCCTAAAACTTCTGAAATTTTTTTAATTTTCATCCTTTTTACCTCTTAAAAAAATTACGCTTTTTACTTTATATAGTTTTCGCTTCTGTGACCTATACTACCTAAATGCACAAATACACAAAATTTATAAAAATAAGATAATAGGGTATATTATGTTTAATCCAAAAGAAATCGTGATCATTCTAATGTCATCTTTATTAGTTGCTTTTTCATATTTTTTAAATGGGAAACTATTTTTTCTGCTTGCTTTTTTTTATATCTTAATTATTTTTCTTGTGTATACAATAACACAAAAAATAGCAGCTTATTATTTTGACGTTAAAGCAGAAACAAAACTCTGGACAGAAAAAAGATTTTGGTTTGCTGAAAAATCTTATTTGAGATTAGGAGTTCCTATTGGTTTTATACTTGCTTTTATTTTTCCTTTGTTATCTTCAGGATATTTTAAATGGCTAGCTTTGACAGAAACTGATTTGAGTGTAAAAAAATCAAGAGTAGCGAGAAAACATTATTTTTATAGCTATACCGAGTTAACAGAATGGAATGTAAGCCTTATATGTGGAAGCGCTATATTCGCTTTGTTTGTATTATCTATTATAGGCTACATTTTTTCAGGATATCTTCCTAGTCTAAAAATATTTTCAAAATTATGTATTTATTTTGCTTTATTCAATTTAATTCCTTTTGGAAATTTAGATGGGAATAAGATCTTAGGCGGGTCTTTTAAATATTGGCTTGGATTGCTATGCTTGACTTTATTTGGATTTATTATTTCTGTAGTCTTACCATAGATTATCTGCTTGTTTTCACATTTATCCTTTTACAATATTCTCTTATAGGGCATATACTGCATTTTGGAGAAATAGGGAAACAAATACCTTGCCCAAATAAAATTATGATAGTATTAAATTCTTTCCAGTATTTTTTAGGAAGTATTTCAATAATCTCTTTTTCTGTTTCATCTGCATTTTTTGTTTTTATCCATCCTAATCGGTTTGGAATTCTATGGCAATGAGTATCTATAGGAATAAAATCTTGCCCATAGGCAAATGCAAGCACGATATTTGCGGTTTTTTGTCCTATTCCTTTGATGCTCAATAAATCTTCTTTGTTTTTTGGAACTTTCCCATCAAACCTTTGTAATATCTCTCTAGAAACTGATTTTATTGTCCTTGCCTTTTTTCTATAATATCCTGAACTGTAAACCAATTTTTCAAGTTTTTTTATGTTCATATTTGCTAATTTTTCCGGCGTAGAAGCAACCTTAAACAATTTTTCAGAAACAATTTCAGTATTCTGGTCTTTTGTTCTTAAAGAGATTAGACATGCAATTAATATTTGAAAAGGAGTTCTATATTTTGATGTTCTTCTTAAAGTTGGTTGCCTTTGTTTAAGATAACCTTTTAACAAAATATCCATCACTTTTGATATCTTCTTTTTATTATATTGCAGGATCATAATGTAAATAAATAAGCTAAGTATTTAAAAATAGCTTATTTTAATATAACATGGAAAATAATAAAGACTTGATAGAAATGAAGAAATATCTTATCGGAGTAGCCCCAAGGCAATACCAAGAAGAAATCTTCTTAACAGCAATAAATAACAATACCTTAGTTGTTCTTCCAACTGGCTTGGGAAAAACACTTGTTGCTTTAATGTTATCTATAAATAGAATGATAAAATTCCCGAAGTCTAAAATTTTGTTTCTTGCACCTACTCGTCCTTTGGCAGAACAACATTATCATTATTTTATAAAATATCTTCCAGAGTTATTTGCAGATTTTATTTTATTTACAGGAAAGATACAACCTGAAAAAAGAAAAAAAGAATGGCAGCCTGCAAATATTATATTCTCAACCCCCCAATGTATTGCAAATGATGTAAAAAATAATTTATATGACTTGGATGATGTTTCCTTGCTCATAGAAGACGAATGTCATAGATGCACAAAAAATTATGCTTATACTTATATTGCAAAAAAATACAAAGAACAATCAGAAAATTTTAGAATCCTTGGATTAACAGCCTCTCCTGGAAGTGAAAAAGAGAATATAAAGAGAATATGTAAAAGTCTAGAAATAGAAAAAGTAGAGGTCAGAAAAAGAGAAAGCGAAGATGTAAAAGAATATTTACAAGAATTAAAGTTTGAGATTATCAAACTTGATTTTCCTGTGGAGTTAGCAAAATTAAGAGATACTTTAAAAATAATTTATGATAAAAAGGTTGGAGAACTAATAAATAGAAAACTGTTATTCGGGCGACCAACAAAAAAAACTCTTCTTGAAGCACAACATAGAATTATGCGTGCGATTTCTACAGGCAATAGAAATTTTAACATTTTATCAGGAGCTTCTGCATGTGCAATTGCTGTAAAAATACATCATGCTCTTGAATTAATTGAAACTCAAACCCTAGCTTCAACTTTTGAATACATTCAGGGATTATTTGAACAAGCTAGACAAGGAAAAAGCAAGGCAGTTCAACAAATAATTAAAAGTTCAGAATTTAATCAAGCATATAATTATTTAATAGAACTAATTGCAAAAAAACAAGAGCATCCTAAATTAAAAAAATTAGAAGAAATGATAATAAACGAAATGAAAATAAAGAAAAGTATGAAAATTATGGTTTTTGCTCAATATAGAGATACTGTTGTAAAAATATGTAAGGACCTAAATTCTATTCCAGGGATAAATGCTAAAGCTTTTGTTGGTCAAGCAATAAAAGGAGAAACAGGAATGAATCAAAAAGAACAACAGGAATTAATAAGAGAATTTTCTGCTGGAAAAATTAATGTTCTTGTTTCAACTTCAATAGGTGAAGAGGGCCTAGACATACCTGAGGTTGATGCTGTTATATTTTATGAGCCGATCCCCTCTGCCATAAGAAGTATACAACGAGCTGGAAGAACAGCAAGATTATGTCCTGGAAAATTAATAATCTTATTAACAAAAAAAACAAGAGATGAAAGTTATTATTGGGCTGCTTTTTATAAAGAAAAGAAAATGTACAAAGCAATGGACGATATAGGTGAAGAAATGAATAATCAAATAGATTCTAATAAAAAGCAAAAAGAAATTTTTGAGTATAGTGACAATGAGGGTGAAATAGAATGATACTTGATATATTTCCAACACATATAGAAGAAAAAAAAGAAAGTAATTTAAAAATAATTGCAGATTTTCGTGAGAAAAATTCCTTGGTTATAGCTGAATTAATAAACAAGGGAATAAACGTGGAAATAAAACATCTTCTTGTAGGAGATTATCTTATAAATGATATTATTATTGAAAGAAAAACCTATAATGATTTTATTAATAGCATAATAAACAAAAGATTAATCAAGCAATTAGAGGAAATTAAGCAGTATCCTAATTTTCTTTTAATAATAGAAGGTGAAGAACATGAAATAGCTAAAAGACAAATAAATAAAAATGCTGTGCGAGGATTTTTGCTTTCTGTTTTATTAAAAAGCAAAGTACCTATATTATTTACAAAGGATTGTGAAGAAACTTCTGAATTTTTATATGTTTTAGCAAAAAAGCAGGAAAACAGTTCTTTTTCTCTAAGAGCTAAAAATAAAAGAATGAATAAAAAAGAACAATTACAATTTATATTAGAAGGATTCCCAGGCATAGGTCCTGAAATATCTAAAAAATTATTAAAACATTTCAAATCAATAAAAAATATTATTAATGCTTCTGAAGATGAATTAAGAAAGATTCTTGGAAAGAAAACCGATTTATTTATGGATTTGCTTGCTGAAGAGTTTTAACTAAATACTTTAGATGTGGGCCATATTCTTTTAGAACATGATTTTTTAAAAGAAGACAATCTTTTTCTGATTCTGGTCTCCTTAATCGGACATATGACCCCTGATTATCTGGGGTTGTTGGTTGTACATATTCAAAAGGAGAATCAATCCTCTCAGTAAAAAACGTCCAATGAAGAGGACGATGAATCCTCTCAATAGCTTCTTTTGATATTCCTAATTTTTCTGAAAGAGAAGCCCATATGATTGCATCAAAAGAATCAACTAAGGGCTCTGACTTTGCTGCTCTAAACGATTCTGCAATATAAAAATCAATAAATTCTCCTAGAACAAAGGTCTTTGGTAATATAAGAGGTTTGGTTCCGACAATCTTTTTTAAATTATCCATCAAAATAATAAACTAATTTTCGGGTTTAAAAAGAATATGATGGTGCAAGATATATATTTCAAAACCTAAAGTATATAAATACCTGCTTATTACCTAATATGGTATATGTTTTTCTTGGTATGAATAACTTTTATTCTAGATTATAAATTTCTATATCTTTATGTTCAGGCCCTTTATTATTTAACTTTGATTCTTTTAATTTGAAATTCATAACTTCAAATTCAATTTCTTTTGCTTTTATGCTTTTTAATTCTTTTTTAAAAAATTCTTGGTCTTTTATGAATTTCACTCTTGCTATTGTTATATGAGACATAAATCTTTCTTCTTGCTTAAATAAATCTTTTAATTTTTCATCAATTTCTTTTTGCAGTTCATCGCAATTTTCTAGTTTTATCCATATAATTTTTATAATGTTTTCTTTGAAAACCCCTATTTCGCCAAGCTTCGCTTTAAATTTCTTAAACTTTATTTTTTTAAGATTTTCTTTTGCTTTTTGAAGAATATCTTTGTCTATTTCTCCTAAAAACTTTAGAGTTAAGTGCAAATTTTCTATTTCTGTATTTTTTCCTGTAAATTCAGGAAGCTGGCTTTGTATTTTCTTTATTTCATCTTCAACTTCTTTGGGCAGGGCTATAGCAATAAAAATTCTCATGTTAATCTAGCAAAATTTTTTATTATTTCTTTTTGTCTTGCTTCAGGATGAAATAAAACCCCATAAATATCTTTTTCTCTATGTTTAATCACATCTATGCTTCCTTGAGAAAAGATAACAAACTTTCTTTCTATGTTATAATCTTCTACGATTTCATAATTATGCAACTCATAAACTTCATTCCAGCCCTGAATTCCAAGAAAATCTCTCTTTATTGAAATCATTTTCATCCCTATATCTGTGTTTTTCTTTAATTTACATCCAAATAATTTGCAAATAATCTGCATCCCTGCACATATTCCTAAAATTTTACCTTTATAATTTTTTATCCATTCAAAATCCTCTATATTATCTAGATATTCATTATCTTGTAAGGATGTTCCACAAATTATTATCTTATTATATCTTTTTAATTCTCTTCCGTCTAATTTTTTAGATGTTGTTTCATATTCTATACTCTCTTTTTTTAAAATATCTTCAACTGGTTTGACAAATTCAAAATAATGGAGTTTTTCCTTACACAGGTTGACAATAAGAATCTTATTTTCCATTCT
>Ga0265292_1001781_pt1 | contig 17378 bp, 22 predicted proteins | sample Munlanlewell296A_FD_189080 | JGI IMG/M metagenome (GOLD analysis project Ga0265292, IMG submission 189080) | Leachate microbial communities from a municipal landfill in Southern Ontario, Canada - Leachate well 296A | ecosystem: Engineered > Solid waste > Landfill > Unclassified | place: Canada... | reverse complement strand
AAACTGATGGCACTTGAATTGTTCAAGCCGTTCGTCATGAAGCGATTGGTCGATCAGCAACTGGCTCAAAACATCAAGAGCGCCAAGCGCATGGTCGAGCGTCGTCGTCCGCAGGTATGGGACGTGCTCGAAGATGTCATTAAAGAGCATCCGGTTCTGTTGAACCGCGCCCCAACATTGCACCGCCTCGGAATTCAGGCATTTGAACCGGTTCTCGTCGAGGGCAAGGCAATTCACCTGCATCCGCTTGTGTGCACCGCATTCAACGCGGACTTTGACGGAGACCAAATGGCCGTGCACCTGCCGCTTTCGGTTGAAGCACAGGCCGAGGCGCGGGTGTTGATGTTGAGCGCCAACAACATTTTGTCACCGGCATCTGGTCGTCCGATCGTGACGCCACAACAGGACCTTGTCATCGGTGGTTTCTATCTCACGTATATGAACGAGGATGAGCAGGGTGACGCTTCGCAAGGATCACAGGCAACTGTTCGCGTGTTTCGCCAGGTATGGGAAGTCGTCCAGGCATTGGATCAGGGCAAGCTGAATCTCCATGCTCATGTGAAGATTGCCGAGCGCGATGAGTCGGGCAAGACCGTCTATGTCGATACAACTCCTGGTCGGTTGCTGTTCCAAGAGGCGCTGCCAAAGGGTTACATTCAGCAATTCGGACATATCACCGAGGCACTCGACAAGCGTGGGCTCGGGGTCATCGTCGAACGTCTGAGCGATAATTTTTCCAAGAGTGATATCGCTTCGTCGCTTGATGCGATTAAAGATCTCTGCTATCGCTACGCGTCACAGTCTGGGCTAACCGTTTCGGTTGACGACGTCAAAACGCCAAAATCGAAGCGCACGATCCTCGATGGTTACGAAAAGCAAGCCGAGAAAGTCGAGAATCAATTCCGTCGCGGAATTATCACCGACGGCGAGCGACGTCAGCAGGAGGTCCGAATTTGGACCGACGCAACCGCCGACGTGCAAGAGGCGATGGTCTCCGAGTTCAAGGCACTGAAATTCAACCCGGTCATGATGATGATTGGATCGGGAGCCCGCGGCAACATGACGCAGATGCGTCAGATCGCCGGCATGCGCGGCCTCGTGGCCAACCCACGTGGCGACATGATTCCACGTCCGATCAAAAACAACTTCCGTGAGGGACTCGAAACATTGGAGTACTTCATTGCCACTCCAGGAGCCCGAAAGGGATTGGTTGACACGGCGCTTCGTACTGCAGACTCCGGTTATCTCACCCGAAGATTGCACGACGTTGCCCAGGAACTCATCGTTCGTGAGGATGATTGCGGGACGACGCTAGGCGTGTGGGTCGACAACATCGTCCAGGACACTGCCAATACGCGCAGTTATCTCGATACCAAGTTGTTCGGCCGAGCATTGCTCAACGACGTCGAGTTGGAAGACGGAACAACCATCGCCAAGAACACGATTCTTTCCGATGACGACGTGGTGAGATTGCGCGACGATTCGAAAGTTACTCGTGCCCGCGTGCGTTCGGTGCTCACGTGCGACGCCGAAGTAGGCGTGTGCGCACTTTGCTACGGTCGCTCGCTGGCAACCGGCCTGTCGATCGAACTTGGCGAAGCTGTCGGAGTTATTGCCGCCCAATCGATTGGTGAACCTGGCACGCAGTTGACGATGCGTACCTTCCATACGGGAGGAGTTGCCGGCAAGGACATCGCCGGTGGTCTTCCACGCGTCGTTGAATTGTTCGAGGCTCGCAACCCACGTGGCTCTGCGCGACTCGCCAGAGCAAACGGTGTCGTGCGCATTCTCGACGACGAAGGCAAGGGAATTCCTGTCAAGGTCATCGACGATGAGGGAACCGAACACGAAGTCATTTTGCCAACCGGTAGCCGTTTGATCGTCAAAGACGGTCAGGACATCACCGCAGGCGAACGACTCACCGATGGTCCGCTTGATCCGAAGGAACTAATGGAGATCAAGGGCCCACGTGAAACCCAGGTGTACCTCGTCGAAGAGGTGCAAAAGGTGTATCGCGATCAGGGCGTGTCGATCCACGACAAGCACATCGAACTCATCGTTCGTCAAATGACGCGAAGAGTCGGTGTACAGGAACCGGGTGACACCGGCTTCTTGCCAGGCGAACGCTCCGACGCAAAGGTTTTCCGCGACACCAATCGTCGAATGGTCGAGGAAGGCAAGCGTCCTGCCGAAGGTCGCCCGGAATTGATGGGCATCACCAAGGCATCGCTGGCAACAGAATCGTGGCTGTCGGCTGCATCGTTCCAAGAGACAACTCGTGTGCTCACCGAAGCCGCCATCGACGGCAAGGCTGACAATCTCGTCGGTCTCAAAGAGAACATCATCATCGGTAAGTTGATCCCAGCCGGTTCCGGTATGGATCGTTACAACCTGTTTGATGTGAGCGCTCCGGATTATGTTCCGATGGCGTACTACTCGAGCGAAGACGAAGATGATCCTGCCTCGTTCTTGGCAGGATTGCACGGCACGTATGTGTCGGGTAGCACCGATTCAGACTCTGAAGTGGCTCAATAACGACTCAAAAGACGTTCGGAAAGTGGTTTGTCCACTGGGGCAGGTTGCCTTAGGGGAACTCTCAGCCGTAGTATTTCCTTTCTGATTGTTTGGTGTTGTCGGCCAGTCCGATCCACCTGATTTCGTTAGTTCATCTGGTTTAACAAAGTAAAGGTAAACGTGTGCCCACAATTCAGCAGCTGATCCGTCAGGGTCGAAGCACGAAGACGACAAAGACAAAAACACCCGCGCTCAAGGGTTCGCCACAGCGCCGCGGTGTGTGCACGCGCGTATTTACGACAACACCAAAGAAGCCCAATTCGGCATTGCGCAAGGTTGCCAGGGTGCGTCTAACAAGTGGTGTCGAAATTACCGCTTACATTCCAGGTGAAGGCCACAATCTACAGGAACACTCGATCGTCCTTGTCCGTGGTGGGCGAGTGCGCGATTTGCCAGGTGTTCGATACAAGGTCATACGCGGAGCACTCGATGCCGCCGGTGTGAAAGATCGCAAGCAATCCCGCAGTCGCTACGGCGCCAAGAAGAAGTAAGAAAGAAACTGGTAATTCAACATGTCTCGTAAAGGCCCCGCAGTTCGTCGCGATATGGTCGCCGATCCCGTTTATCGTTCAGTTCTCGTTACCCAACTTTTGAACAAGGTCATGCTTGATGGCAAGAAAAGCATTGCCGAGCACATCGTCTATGACGCGATGAAAGCCGTCGAAGTCAAGACCGGTAGCGAGCCGCTGACAACCGTCAAGCGCGCGATCGACAATGTCAAGCCGCCGCTCGAAGTACGCAGTCGACGCGTCGGCGGTGCCACATATCAAGTGCCGGTAGAAGTTAGACCGCGTCGGGCCACAACTCTCGCCATTCGATGGGTTGTTGAAAACGCGCGCAAGCGTCGCGAAAAGACGATGGCCGAGTGCCTCGCCAATGAGATTCTTGATGCCTCCAATGGATTGGGTGCCTCGATGAAAAAGCGCGACGACATGCAGAAGATGGCTGAGTCGAACAAGGCGTTTGCTCACTACCGCTGGTAGTTAGTTTCGAAGTCCGAGAAAGAACCCCCATGGCACAGCGTGAATACCCATTAGATCGTTATCGCAACATTGGCATCATGGCCCACATCGATGCTGGAAAAACGACGACAACCGAGCGCGTCCTCTATTACACCGGCAAGACGTACAAGATCGGCGAGGTGCACGAAGGTGCCGCCGTCATGGACCACATGGCCCAGGAACAAGAGCGCGGAATCACGATTACGTCGGCGGCAACGACGACCTTCTGGCGTGATCATCGCATCAACATCATTGACACTCCCGGACACGTCGACTTCACAATTGAAGTTGAGCGTTCGCTTCGAGTATTGGACGGCGCAGTCGCGGTTTTCGATTCGGTGGCCGGAGTCGAGCCACAGACCGAGACGGTGTGGCGTCAGGCAAACAAATATCGCGTGCCTCGAATGTGTTTCATCAACAAGATGGATCGCACGGGCGCAAACTTTTATCGCACATTGGACATGATTAAAGATCGCCTCGGCGCAGTTGCCGCGGTGTTGCAATTGCCGTACGGTGCGGAAGCCGGTTTCAAGGGAATGATCGACATTGTCAAAATGAAGGCGGTCGTCTGGGACGGCGACGAAAAGGACTCTGAATACAAAGATGTAGAGATTCCGTCCGAGTACCTGGAAAAGGCTCAGCAATATCGCGCAGAGTTGCTCGAACTTGTCGCCGGCGAAGATGAAGCGCTGATGGAGACATTTCTCGCCAGCAACGATCTTTCCGAAGACGAACTGCGGGCCGGAATTCGCAAGGGAACCTTGGCGTTCAGTTTTGTTCCAATTTTGTGCGGATCGGCGTTCAAGAACAAAGGCGTCCAGCAAATGCTCGATGCGGTTGTCGACTACATGCCATGCCCGCTTGACATTCCACCGGCAAAGGGAACCAAGCCGGATAGCGATGAGCAGATCTCACGCGTTGCGGACGAGGCCGGTCCGTTCGCCGCTCTCGCCTTCAAGATCGTTGCCGATCCGTTTGGTCGTCTGACCTATTTCCGTGTCTATTCGGGAACCATTAATAAGGGTGACGAGGTCTACAACTCGACGAAGGAAAAGCGCGAGCGCGTTGGTCGATTGCTGCTCATGCACGCCAACCAGCGTGAAGACATTGACTTCGCCATGGCTGGTGACATTGTCGCCGGTCTCGGATTCAAGGATGTGACGACCGGTGACACTTTGTGCGATCGCAGCAATCCGATCGTCCTCGAGCGGATGATATTTCCGGAGCCGGTCATTCACGTGGCGATCGAACCTAAGACGAAGAACGACCAGGACAAACTAGGCAAGGCATTGAAGTCACTTTCCGATGAGGATCCAACGTTTCGCGTACGTACGGATGAGGAAACCGCGCAAACGGTTATCTCTGGAATGGGTGAGCTGCACCTGGAAATTCTTGTCGATCGCATGCAACGAGAATTCGGTGTTGATGCAACGGTCGGCAAGCCACAGGTGGCGTATCGAGAAACGATCACCCGCAAGGTGGAAAACGTCGAATACCGACACATCAAACAGTCCGGTGGTTCCGGTCAGTTCGCCGTCGTCAAGATCGACATCGAACCAAGCGGTGTCGGCAACGGATACCAGTTTGTCGATGACATCACGGGCGGTCGTATTCCACGCGAATACATCCAGCCGGTCAACCAGGGTTTGCAATCTGCTCTAGATAATGGAGTACTTGCCGGCTATCCAACTGTTGACGTCAAAATCACGCTGGTCGACGGCCAGTATCACGACGTTGACTCGAGCGAAATGGCGTTCAAGATCGCCGGACAAATGGTGTTTCGCAAGGCCGCCCAATTGGCCAAGCCGATCATTCTCGAGCCGATTATGGCTGTCGAAGTCGTGACACCAGAGGACTATATGGGCGACGTCATGGGCGACTTGTCCAGCCGTCGTGGCCGCATCGAAGGCATGGAAGCCAATGGCAATGCCCAGAACATCAGGGCGCAGGTTCCGCTTTCCGAAATGTTCGGATACAGTACAGACCTGCGTTCACGTACTCAGGGACGTGCAACCTACACAATGCAATTCCATAGTTACCAGCAAGTCCCTGCAGTCATCAGCGAAGAAATTATTAAGCGAGTGCGCGGCGAATAGTCCACACCAAAGAGGAAGCAACTAACAGGAGTAGTCATGTCAAAGGCAAAGTTTCAGCGCAATAAGCCACACGTCAACATCGGCACGATGGGTCACATCGACCACGGCAAGACAACGTTGACAGCTGCAATTTCCAAGACATTGGCCGGCAAGGGTCTAGCCGAGTACACCCCGTTTGAACAGATCGACAAGGCGCCAGAAGAGAAGGCTCGTGGTATCACGATCTCCATCGCTCACATTGAGTACGAGTCGGAGAAGCGTCACTATGCCCACGTCGACATGCCTGGACACGCTGACTACATCAAGAACATGATTACCGGTGCCGCTCAAGTAGACGGCGCGATCTTGGTTGTTGCCGCCACCGACGGACCGATGCCTCAGACTCGCGAGCACGTGTTGTTGGCCCGCCAAGTCGGAGTGCCATACATCGTCATCGCCCTGAACAAGGCAGACCTCGTCGACGACGAAGAACTTCTTGAGCTGGTCGAAGTCGAATGTCGTGACCTGCTCACCTCATATGAATTCCCTGGCGACACCGCACCCGTCGTGCGAGTCTCGGCGTTGAAGGCATTGGAAGGCGATGCAGACGCGCAAGAAAAAATCATGGAGCTCATTCGCGCATGTGATGAGTTCATTCCAGAACCAAAGCGCGAACTGGACAAACCGTTCCTCATGCCAATTGAAGACGTGTTCACAATCACTGGTCGTGGAACAGTCGTCACTGGCAAAGTCGAGCAGGGTCGCATTCACACCGGCGATGAAATTGAAATTGTCGGATTGCGCGACACCCAAAAGACAGTTTGTACCGGCGTTGAAATGTTCCGCAAACTCTTGGATGAGGGTATGGCGGGCGACAACATCGGCGCTCTCTTGCGCGGCACGAAGAAGGAAGAAGTTGAGCGTGGGCAGGTGCTTTGTGCGCCGGGCTCAATTACGCCACACACGACCTTCGAGGGTCAGGTATACGTATTGAAGAAGGAAGAAGGCGGTCGTCACAAGCCGTTCTTCAACAACTATCGACCACAATTCTTCTTCCGCACTACGGATGTCACTGGCACCGTCGAATTGCCAAAGGGCACAGAAATGGTGATGCCAGGCGACAACGTGTCGATGACAGTCGAGCTGGGCAAGCCGATTGCCATGGTTGAGGGTCTTCGATTTGCCATCCGCGAAGGTGGACGAACGGTCGGCGCTGGCCGAGTCGTAAAGATTCTCAAGTAGAGAACTGATTTATTTTCTTTCATGACCTCAAGTATTCGCATCCGGCTCAAGGCGTTCGATCATCGCATTATTGATGACTCTTCGAAAAAGATTGTCGAGACGGTTGCGCGCACCAATGCAACGGTTCGTGGCCCGATTCCGCTACCTACCGACAAGCATCGCTACACGGTGATTCGTGGCCCACACGTGGACAAGGACTCGCGCGAGCATTTCGAGATGCGCATTCACAAGCGACTGATCGACATCATCGAGCCGAATGCAAAGACCATCGACAGCCTGCAGCGAATCGAGTTACCTGCCGGCGTTGATATCGAGATCAAACTACAAAACAGTTAGTTTTGTTTTCGCTCATGCAGGATGCACTGCATAAGAGCAACATCGAGCCAGCGGCCGAATTTGCGCCCAACCTCGCGCTCGACACCAACCAAGGCAAATCCGCACGCCTCGTGCACGGCGCGCGACCCAATTCCCGCGGCGCCGATTCGGGCCATGACGGAGTGAAACCCCGATGCGTCTGCGACATCTAGCAAGTGCTCGAGTATCGCCCTGCCAATTCCTTGGCGGGTAAAAACCCGCGAGACATATAGCGAATCTTCAACCGTCGTGCTGTATGCCGCCCGATCGCGGTACACGCTCAGCGCCCCGAAGCCGACAATCTGTTCTGCCGCCGTGGCGACAACAACAGAGAACGCACCGCTCCGCTCCATAATCCACGCCTGTTGAACCTCCAAGGTTCGCGGAACAAGGTCGAACGTGGATGTTTCATTCTCCACCTCGAAGTTATAGATCTGGCGAATCGCCTCGGCGTCTTCGATGGTCGCCCGGCGGATGGAAAGATCGTTCACCAATTTCGAACATAGTGGGTTGAACTGGCCAATACTGATGATTGCAACTAGGTCTTTAAGAACTAGTCAAGAAAGTGCTCCAACCAATGGTCAAGTTCTAAAAGTTGCGCTAGACATCAAGTTGTGACTGACAACTTTCCAGACGAACCAAGTAGATGGAATACCGAACCGACTTTCGAACCCGTTAAATCGCCAAGTCCATTTGTGTATTCGTCGCCGCCACCTCCGCCTCCTCCTGCGGCGCGGCCACTCAACCGAAAAGGTTCGATAGCTGCTGTTGCGTTGGTGTGTGGCCTATTGGGCGCCATCGTTGGGGTAGTCGCGGCAGATCGCTGGGATCTCGGTTCGGAGTCGGGATCGACGCGCAACGTTGCGTCAAGCCCAGTCATCACCAGTGCGCTGAGCGCAGATGATCCAAACCTCGGCCAAAGCATTGTCGCCCAAGTGACCAACGCACTGAGCGACAGCGTGGTCACGATCTCGAGCGAAGTCACTGACGTGACAGGCAGTGGGGAGGCGGTTGGCACCGGTGTAGTTCTTACCGCCGACGGCGAAATTCTGACCAACGCCCACGTTGTCGCAGACGCCACGAGCGTTCGCGTCCGATTCGCCGGTGAATCTGAGCCCCGCGCGGCAAAAGTGTTGGCCACAGACCCCGGCAATGACCTTGCTCTGATCAAAATTGATGCGACTGGATTGACGCCCGTTACCTTTGCCCATCCCGGCAGCGTTCGGGTCGGCGACTCAGTTGTGGCAATCGGTTACGCACTCGCCTTGGACGGCGGACCAACGGTGTCGACTGGAATCGTCTCGGCATTGAAGCGCACGATCATCACAGATTCCGGCGCGTTGAACGGATTGATTCAGACGGACGCCGCGATTTCATCTGGAAACTCTGGTGGCCCGCTCGTCAACCTGCGCGGTGAGGTCATCGGCATAAACACTGCCGTGGCCAGAAGCGACGCTACGTCGTCGGCCAACAACATTGGATTTTCAATTTCGGTTGACGAAGTCCTTCCAGAGATTGACCAGTTGCGGATTTTGGCAAACGGCGGCGTGCGCGAAGAGGGATTTCTCGGAGTCGGGCTAGCTGGTCGAAGCGATGGCGGCCAGGGCGCGATCATCACCAGTGTTCAGGCCAACTCGCCGGCGTCGATTGCCGGTATTAAGGAAGGCGACATTGTGCTCTCCGTGGACGGCGAGCCGATCGACGGACAGGCCGCATTAGTAGCCGCAATTCGTGATTCGGCGCCGGGGGCGACGGTCACCATTGAAATTCTGAGGAATTCTGAGCGACTTACGCTCAGCGCAACACTCGTCACGCGGACTAACAACTAGGTCGGGCAACTATTCGCTCAATTAGCGAAAAACGGCGCATTTGTTGTTGGCATAAGGCGCCGATAGAGTGACACACCCGTATCCACGACAGATCTGACACGTCGTCAGCGAAGTCCCGAATAGGTAATTTGACGTCACAACTGGCGTCTGTAAGCGCCCCATCGCGGTGGGGAACCTTACAGCGAAAACGATTTTGGTGCTCCGCCGGCTTTGCCGAGCGGAGCATTTGCGTGATTAAAGACTTTTACAACAGAAACGGACCGCCTTCATGGCACAGAAAGCAATCGTCGGCGAAAAGGTCGGCATGACACAGATTTGGGGCGATGACCAACACGTCATCCCCGTCACTGTGCTGCGCGTCGAACCTGCGCGAGTGGTCCAAGTGAAAACCGGAGAGCGCGATGGTTATTCCGCTCTTCAGGTGACGTACGGACAGAAGGACCCGCGAAAGTTGTCGAAGCCACAGGCCGGCCACTTTGCCAAGGCAGATGTTGTCGGCGGTCGTCGTGTTGTCGAGTTGCGGTTGGATTCGGTAGATGGATTTCAAGTCGGCCAAGAGATTACCGTCGACACGCTCGTCGCCGGAGAACGCGTTGATGTCATCGCGGTGAGTCGCGGTAAAGGTTTCGCCGGTGGAATGAAGCGCCACAACTTCCGCGGTCAAGGCGCATCGCACGGTAACCACAAACATCACCGTGCTCCGGGTTCGATTGGATCGTGTTCGTTTCCTGGTCGAGTACTCAAGGGACTGCGCATGGCCGGGCACATGGGTCATCAGCAAACCACGACACTCAACCTCGAAGTAGTACAGGCAGATCTCGAGCGCGGATTGCTACTTGTTAGAGGTTCCGTACCGGGTCCGAACGGCGGCGTCGTCATCGTGCGCAATGCGGTTAAGGGAAAGAAGTAAGAGATGGCCGCTGCAAAACCTAAGAAGGCCGCCGCCAAGAAGGCAGCGCCAAAGAAGGTTGTGGTCAAGAAGGCCGCGACGAAAAAAGTAGTGGCGAAGAAGGCCGACACAAAGAGTGCGGCGCCAAAGAAAGCCGCCAAGACCGTCGCCCCAAAGACCGGCAACACGGCGTCGCTTCCCGCCGAATTCTTCGGTATCGAACCAAATATCTCCGTCATGCACCAGGTTGTCACCGCTCAATTGGCCCATCGTCGTTCCGGTACACAAAGCACGAAGACTCGCGCAGAGGTTCGCGGTGGTGGATCCAAGCCGTTCAGTCAAAAGGGAACCGGTAATGCACGTCAAGGTTCCATTCGCGCCCCGCACTTCAGCGGAGGTGGCGTTGCCCTTGGTCCAAAGCCGCGCAAATATTCGCAGCGCACACCTAAGAAAATGATTCAGTTGGCGCTGCGCTCGGCGCTATCCGACCGGGCCTTGGACAACAAGGTAGTTGTGGTCGACGAATTCACATTCGACGCGCCAAGCACAAAGTCTGCATCAAGCCTTCTCGGAGCACTTGGTTTAGACGGCAAGGTCATGGTCGTAGTCGAGCACACCGATGTCATCGGTTCGAAGAGTTTCCGCAACATCAGCAACGTGCAGGTCGTAACAACTGGTGAGCTGAATGCCTACGACGTGTTATCCAACGACTGGATTCTGTTCACTCAGGCAAGCCTGCCAAAGACATTGGCGGTGGCAAAGTGAAAGATCCGCGCGACATTATTTTGCGTCCAATCGTCTCGGAGAAGAGCTACTCCCTAATCGATAAAGGCACGTACACGTTCGAAGTGCACCCAGACGCGAGCAAGCCGGAAATTGGTGACGCCGTCGAATCCATTTGGGGGGTCAAGGTTCGACGTGTCAATACTCTCAACCGCCGTGGCAAGGTGCGTCAGACCCGCGGAACCAACCGTGTCGGTCAACGACCAAACACCAAGCGGGCCATCGTCACCCTCGAAGCGGGACATGAAATCCCGCTATTTGAGAACTGATCGGGAACTAGGGAACGACCATGGGAATTCGCAAACGTAAACCAACGAGCGCAGGTCGCCGTTTTCAAACGGTGTCAGACTTTGCCGACATCACCAAGTCGACGCCAGAGCGCACCTTGCTCGTCTCCAACCCAAAGGCCGGTGGGCGAAACGCGCAGGGCCGCATGACATCACGTCACCAGGGCGGCGGGCACAAACAGCAGTACCGACTGATCGATTTCAAACGCAACACCGATACGTACGAAGCAAAGGTCGCGGCAATTGAATACGACCCGAATCGGACGTGTCGCATCGCTCTTCTCCACTACGACGACGGATCCAAGAGTTACATCTTGGCGCCAAAGGGACTCGAGGTTGGAGCCAGAATTCAAAGCGGTCCAAAGGCCGACATCAAGGTTGGCAACGCGCTTCCACTGCGTTACATGCCGGTCGGCACGGTCGTCCACAACATCGAACTTCGTCCTGGCCAAGGTGGAAAGGTCGCCCGTTCTGCCGGAATGGCTGTTCAGTTGGTGGCAAAGGAAGGCGTCTACGCAACTCTTCGTATGCCGAGTTCCGAAATGCGCAGAGTACCGATCGATTGTCGAGCAACGGTTGGCGAAGTAGGCAACGCAGAACACGAACTGATCAAGATTGGCAAGGCCGGTCGAAACCGTTGGAAGGGTGTTCGTCCTCAATCGCGTGGTGTGGCGATGAACCCAGTCGATCACCCACTCGGTGGTGGCGAAGGAAAAACATCTGGTGGTCGTCCGCCAGTGTCGCCGTGGGGAAAGCCAGAGCGTCGTACGCGCAACAAGAACAAGACATCACAGGAACTCATCATTCGCCGTCGCCGCTCAGGAAAGGGCCGGGTATAAATCATGTCGCGTAGTTTGAAAAAAGGCCCATTCGTAGACGAGCACTTGCTCAAGAAGCTTGACGCGATGAACGAGAGCGGCGAGCGCAAGGTGATCAAGACCTGGTCGCGACGTTCAACAATCATCCCAGACATGGTTGGTCACACCTTCGCCGTGCACGACGGTCGAAAGCACGTACCGGTGTATGTCAGCGAATCAATGGTCGGTCACAAACTCGGCGAGTTTTCACCGACCCGCATTTTCCGTTTCCACTCCAGTCAAGAAAAGGCTGCTGCAGCCGCGGAAGCATTGGGTAACTCATGACCGGTCCAAAACTCAACGAAGCAACTCGTCTAGCTGGCGTCTCCAGTGGCACACGCGCATCTGCAATGTATGTGCGCATGTCCGCTTCAAAGGTACGAGTCGTGCTCAACCTCATTCGCGGGCTCGAGGTACAGGAAGCCGATTCGTTGCTGCAGTTTCTGGAGCGCGATTCCGCCCACGTTGTGCGCAAGTTACTTGCCTCCGCGGTGGCCAATGCCACGTTCAACGATGAGAAAGATGGCGACACCCTGTATGTAAAGGCATGCTTCGCCGATGAAGGTCCTACCCTCAAGCGCTTTCGCCCGCGGGCAAAGGGTCGTGCCGGGGCGATCCTCAAGCGCACATGTCACGTCACGATCATCGTCGAAACGATGACCGATCGCGCCCTTGCCGTTCGCCAGCAACGTGACGATGCAAAGGGAACAAGTCGAACAACTAGTCGTGCGGCCCGTGTATCGGGAAGTCGCGCCCGGGCGCAAAAGAGCGCGCCTCCAGTCAAGTCAGACGTAACAGTTGAACAAGGCGAAACGGTCGACTCTGACGCTAGCGAACAGGTCGAGGAGAACTAATGGGCCAGAAAATTAATCCGTACGGTTTTCGCCTTGGTATTACCACGGACTGGAAGAGCCGCTGGTTCAGCACGAAGGAGTATCGCCAATACCTCACAGAGGATTGGAAGATTCGCGACTATCTCAACGCCCAACTCTCCGACGCAGCCGTTAGCCGCATCGAAATCGAACGCACACGCGACAAGCTTCGAATCGATGTTCATACCGCGCGCCCAGGAATTGTCATTGGTCGAAAGGGTCAAAAGGCCGACGAGCTTCGCGCGGGTCTCACCCAACTGACGGGGAACAACAAAGTCCAGTTGAACATTACGGAAATCAAGCAGGCCGAACTCGACGCAGCACTCGTTGCCCAAGGCGTTGCCGACCAGCTGGTCAATCGCATCGCATTTCGCCGCGCAATGAAGCGCGCGGTGCAAAACGCCCAGAAATACGGCGCGGAGGGAATTCGAATTCAATGCTCCGGTCGCCTCGGTGGCGCAGAAATGTGCCGCACAGAGTGGTATCGCGAAGGTCGCGTACCGCTACACACCCTTCGAGCCGACATCGATTACGGATTCCGCGAAGCGAGCACTTCGGCCGGGCGTATCGGGGTCAAGGTTTGGCTGTACAAGGGCGAGATCTTGCCGTACAAGAGTCAAAGCGATGATCGCATTGCTCGCGAAGCAGCGATGGCCGTTGGCCAGACATCAGGACATTCTGAAGCGACGCTCAAGGTCGTCACGTCGGCCGGACCACGTTCGAGCGATCTCGACATCACAGAGATTGCACCACTTGTCAAGGAAGCCGATCCAGAGTTTGAACGATTGCTCGCCGAAGAGGAAGACATTCAACGTCGCATCGTCGATCCTCATGAGACACCGCACTTTCGGCGGGAGGACTAAGTCATGTTGAGCCCACGCAAAGTCAAATATCGAAAGCATCACCGCGGTCGTACCGGTGGTCCATCCAAAGGTGGAAACGAACTCGCCTTTGGCGAATACGGAATTCAGGCAATGGAGCCGGGTTGGATTAGCCAGCGACAAATTGAGGCGGCTCGTATTGCTATGACCCGCCACATCAAGCGCGGTGGAAAAGTGTGGATCAATATTTTCCCCGATAAGTCGGTTACTCAGAAACCGGCAGAAACGCGCATGGGTTCCGGCAAGGGAAACCCAGAATTTTGGGTTGCCGTGGTCAAACCTGGTCGTATCTTGTTCGAACTTTCCTATCCAAGTTCAGCGACGGCGCATCAGGCATTGGAGCGTGCCGTACAAAAGTTGCCGATCAAGGCTCGCATCATCAGCCGCGAGGAGGCTATTTAATATGGCACGCGATCTGATTGAACTACGAGAAATGGATCTTTCCACATTGGTGGAAGAACTTCGCGCCACCAAGCAAGAGGCATTGAATTTACGATTCCGTAATGCCACTGGCCAACTCGATGACACCGCGGCATTGACAAAGACGCGTCGTCAAATTGCTCGAATCAGCATGCTGATTCGTCAGCGTGAAATCGCTGCCGCAGAAGCGGCAGGGGAGTGAAGGTTATGACCGATTCAATTTCAAACCCAGAGTCAACTGACGTGGCCGCAGATGACGCCGCTCGCAACAATCGAAAATTGCGCGACGGTGTTGTTGTCTCCAACAAGATGGACAAGACGATCGTGATTTCAATTGTCGAGCGTGTCCGTCATCCAAAGTACGCAAAGTTCATCGCCCGGACGAAGAAGCTCTACGCCCACGATGAAGCAAACGACGCCCAGATTGGCGACAGAGTTCGAGTTATGGAAACTCGTCCGTTGTCCAAGCAGAAGCGTTGGCGTTTGATCGAGATCCTGGAGCGTGCTAAGTGATTCAGCAAGAATCCCGTCTCCGCGTTGCGGATAACAGTGGTGCTCGCGAGGTCCTTGTGATCAAGGTTCTCGGCGGTACTCGCCGACGCTATGCATCTATTGGTGATGTCTTCATCGCCACGGTGAAGGATGCCATTCCAGGCGCCGGTGTAAAAAAGGGCGAAGTCGTCCGCTGTGTGGTCGTGCGCACCGTGAAGGAAAAGCGTCGTCCGGACGGAAGTTACATTCGCTTCGACGAAAACGCGGCTGTTCTTATCAAGGATGATCTCACCCCACGTGGTACCCGCATTTTTGGACCGGTCGGTCGCGAACTTCGCGACAAAAAATTTATGCGCATCATTTCGCTTGCCCCGGAGGTGTTGTAATCATGAAACTCAAAAAAGGCGACAAGGTTGTCGTTATCTCTGGCAAGGACAAGGGCAAAGAGGGCGACGTCTCAGAGGTTTTGCCACGGAAGAACAAGGTGATGATCGCCGGCGTGAATATCTCCAAGCGACATTTGGCCGCCCGAGGCAATGCCAACACCGGAGGAATCATCGATAAGGACATGCCGTTCGATGCTTCAAACGTGATGTTTGTGCACAAGGGCAAACCGACACGTCTCGGTTATGTAGTCAAAGAAGACGGAACGAAGGTTCGCGTCGCCAAGAGCACGGGAGAAGAAGTCTGATGGCAACCGCTACCGCATATATGCCTCGACTCAAGGCCCATTACAACAACGTTGTGCGGGTCGATCTGGCCAAGGAAATCGGCGCCAAGAACGTGATGCAGGTTCCGACGCTGGAGAAAATCGTCATCAACATGGGCGTTGGTCGGGCCACACAGCAGTCTTCGCTCATCGACGGCGCGGTCGCCGACCTGACGGCGATCAGTGGTCAAAAACCATTGATCACCAAGTCACGCACCGCGATCGCCTCGTTCAAACTGAGAGAGAATCAACCGATCGGAGCCAAAGTCACAATGCGTGGCGATCGGATGTGGGAGTTCCTCGATCGCCTGCTGGCCGTTGCCATTCCGCGTATTCGCGACTTCCGTGGTTTCCCTGGCAAGTCGTGGGACGGTCACGGCAACTACACGTTTGGTCTCACTGAACAACTGGTTTTCCTAGAAATCAATTACGACAAGGTCGACACGACCCGTGGAATGGACATCACCATTGTCACCACGGCCAAGACCGACGTCGAAGGTAAGGCACTACTCGATGCGTTCGGCTTCCCCTTCCGTAAGGGCGAGGCTCCCGCATCGGCCAAGAAATCACGTAGCGGCGCGGCCAAGCGCACCGCGAAGAGCAAGAAGTAAATAAGGGGTCAACTGACTATGGCAAAGAAATCTCTCGTCATCAAAGCGGCGGCAACACCAAAGTTCAAGGTGCGCGGTTATACGCGCTGCCAGAAGTGCGGTCGAGCCCGCGCGGTGTATCGCAAGTTTGGTCTATGCAGACTCTGCCTACGCAAGATGGCACATGCCGGCGAAATTCCCGGCCTGACGAAGTCGAGTTGGTGATCACGTCATGATGACAGACCCAATCGCCGACATGCTCACCCGCATTCGAAACGCCAATGCCGCTATGAAGGACGAAGTTCTCATGCCCGCATCCAAGCAGAAGTCTGCCTTGGCCGAAATTCTGAAGAAAGAGGGCTACATCCATGACTACGCAGTCGTGCCAAACGCAGAAGGTTTTGGTCAGCAACTGAAAATTAGTTTGAAGTATTCGGAGGATCGTCAGCGCACGATTCTTGGAATTAAGCGCGTTTCAACTCCAGGCCTGCGCGTCTATCGCGCAGCGACAGAGGTGCCTCGCGTGCTCGGCGGTTTAGGTGTTGCAGTTTTATCAACGAGTCAAGGACTGATGACCGATCGAGAAGCGCGTAGGCGCAAGGTCGGTGGCGAAGTCATGTGCTTCGTTTGGTAAGCGGAAGAACTTAAAGGGAGTCCATATGTCACGAATCGGTCAGCAACCTGTCACCATCCCGTCGGGGGTGGATGTCACCATCGCCGGTTCAAGTATCACGGTGAAGGGTCCAAAGGGAACGCTCAATCGCGTCGTCCCCGTTGGCGTTTCGTTGAGTCGCCAAGACGACAAAATTGTTGTGTCGCGCGACAATGACGAGCGCGATGCTCGTGCGAGGCATGGGTTGGTTCGCTCGCTCATCGCCAATATGGTGCATGGCGTTACAGAGGGTTACTCCAAGGAACTCGACATCATCGGGGTCGGCTTTCGTGCAGAAGCACAAGGTGCGGGCAAATTACGTCTCGCCCTTGGTTTCTCGCATCCGGTCCTGGTCAACGCTCCGGCGGGAGTCACATTTGAGGTTCCTGTTCAGACTCGAATCATTATTAAGGGACCAGATAAGGAACTAGTCGGTCAGGTCGCGGCAGACATTCGCGAGATTCGCAAGCCGGAGCCATACAAGGGCAAAGGTGTTCGTTACATCGATGAGAAGGTCCTGCGCAAAGCAGGCAAAACCGGCAAGAAGTAACTAGGAGATTTCACGGTCATGAAAACAACATCAAGCCAAAGGCACAGCGGACGATTGCGTCGTCACCGCAGGGTGCGCAAGAAGATTTCCGGCACGACCGAGCGCCCGCGTTTGGCCGTGTACAGGAGCAATAAGCACATTTCGATCCAAGTCATCGATGATCAAGAGGGTCGAACGCTTGCCTCCGCATCGACGGTCGAGCCAGATCAGCGAAAGCTTGGTTCCGGTTCCACGGTCGAGGCCGCCCAGCGCATTGGAACATTGATCGCTAAGCGAGCCAAGGATGCCGGGATCAAGGAAGTTGTTTATGACCGTGGTGGT
>Ga0265292_1001779_pt1 | contig 17405 bp, 14 predicted proteins | sample Munlanlewell296A_FD_189080 | JGI IMG/M metagenome (GOLD analysis project Ga0265292, IMG submission 189080) | Leachate microbial communities from a municipal landfill in Southern Ontario, Canada - Leachate well 296A | ecosystem: Engineered > Solid waste > Landfill > Unclassified | place: Canada... | reverse complement strand
GAAAAACCTATGGTTATAGGATACTTTGGACCGGAAACTACGTTTACACATATGGCTGCGTACAAAACTTTTGGTTCTACCGCAAAATATTTGCCGTTAAAAACTATACGCAACGTGTTTGAAGAAGTTGAAAAAAAACGCGTGGATTACGGTGTTGTACCTATAGAAAACTCAACTGAAGGTGTTGTCAATCATACGCTTGATATGTTTGTCGATAGTAATACAAAAATATGTGCTGAAACATTTCTTGGGATTGCGCATTATTTATTGTCCCGGAATACTGAGATAGGAGAAATAAAGCGCGTGTATTCACATCAACAGCCCTTAGCGCAGTGTAGAAACTGGCTGGACAGCCATATACCCGGGGTGGAATTGATTGAAACCAGGAGTACTGCTGAAGCTGCCTTTATCGCGACACGAGAACATTTAAGCGCAGCTATTGCATCTGAACTTGCAGCTAAGAAGTATAATTTGAATGTGTTAGCTAAGAATATTGAAGATTTAGAAGAAAATATTACACGTTTTTTGGTGATCGGGCAAAATATTACGCAGCCTTCAGGTTCGGATAAAACATCTGTAATGTTATCAATAAAGGACAGAGTCGGCGCGTTACATGACATACTTCTTCCATTTAGCAAAAATAAACTTAATCTAACAAAAATTGAATCACGTCCATCGCGTAAACGTGTGTGGGAGTACGTTTTTTTTGTGGATATAGAAGGCCATTGCGACGATAGTAGTGTTAAGAAGGCGTTGAAGATGCTGGAGAAATATTGTGTGTTTGTTAAAGTATTAGGTTCATATCCAAAGGTGTAATAGTAGTAAAGGAGTAAATATATATGAAGAAAATAATGAGGCAGGAGCTTGAAAATTTTGAACCATACAAACCGGGTAAACCGATAAGTGAAGTAAAACGCGAACTCGGATTAGTTAATGTGATAAAACTTGCATCGAATGAAAATCCGTTAGGCCCATCAAAAAAAGCGGTTACTGCTATCTGCAAAGCAGCTAAAAACTCTTTCCTTTATCCGGATGGCGGGAGTTATGAGTTACGCAAGAAAATTGCTGATAAGTTTGATTTGGATATTAACTGTATAATTATGGGATCGGGAACAGATGAAATTATTGAACTTATAGGTAAAGCATTTTTTAATAAATCAGATAATATCGTAATATCTGAACACGCGTTTATACGTTACAAAATGGCAGCGGATCTCATGGGATGTAAAACTATTGAAGTTCCAATGAAAGATTTTACGCATGACTTATACGCTATGGCTACAAAGGTTAATAATAAAACTAAAGCTGTTTTTATCGCTAACCCGAATAATCCTACAGGAACGTATAATTCAAAGAATGAAGTCGAGAAGTGTATTACTACCGTACGTAAACGCAATCCTGAAACACTGGTAGTCCTGGATGAAGCATATTATGATTATGCAGTTGTGCAGAAGGATTATCCGCGGGCATTACCGGGATTTGTTAATAAATATTCTAATGTTGTAGTATTGCGCACTTTTTCAAAAGTATATGCCCTGGCAGGATTAAGAGTAGGTTTTGGTGTTGCCGGCAGGGGAATAACAGAAACTATCAACCGTATACGCCCTCCGTTTAACGTCAATATTATAGCGCAGGAAGCGGCGGTAGCCGCGCTCGACGATAACGCTCATGTCAAGAGAAGTGTTGCGATGGTAGAAAAGGGTAAGAAGTACTTTTATTCTGAACTAAGAAAGCTGGGGTTAACTTTCATTCCATCCGCAGCTAATTTCATTTTAGTCGATGTAACCCCGAAACTTGGACGTGATGTCTTTGTACAGTTAATGAAAAAAGGTGTGATTGCCCGAGCGATGGATGAGTATAAGTATTCAGGGTATATAAGGATCACAATCGGGACAGATGAACAGAACAGGTTTGCGATTTCTAAGTTCAAAGAAATATTTTAATAATGTGAAAGGTAGATTATGATAATAACGCTGAAACCGAGCATCACAAAAAAACAGTTGAATCATATAGTTCAAAAGATTAAGGATTTAGGTTTCGCTCCTCATATGTCCAAGGGTAAAATGTCAACTATTGTAGGTGTTATTGGAGAAAACGCGATACTTACCCGCGAAATGTTTGATGCCATGCCAGGGATTGAGTTTGTAACAGCAATTTCTAAACCCTACAAACTAGCCAGCAGGGAGTTTAAGAAAGAAGATACGATTGTGGAAGTCAGCGGCGTAAAGTTTGGCGGGAAAAAAGTGGTAGTGATAGCCGGACCGTGTTCTGTGGAAGACCGTGCGAGGTTATTGAGAATAGCGAAGATAGTAAAAGATGCCGGTGCGCAATGCTTGCGTGGCGGAGCGTTTAAACCAAGGACATCGCCTTACTCATTCCAGGGCTTAGGAGAATTGGGGTTAAAATACTTGAGAGAAGCAAACAAAATTACTGGCCTACCGGTAGTTACGGAATTAATGAGTGTCGACCAAATACCGTTATTAATCAATTATGCCGATGTCCTTCAGATTGGTGCAAGGAATATACAGAACTTTGACCTTCTGAAAGAAGCGGGTAAAACAAAAATGCCGGTGATGCTTAAACGCGGAATGTCAACTACTGTAAAAGAGTTTCTGATGAGCGCGGAATATGTTTTAAGTCAGGGGAATTACAAAGTTATACTCTGTGAACGCGGTATCCGTACATTTGAGGATTCCACGCGGTTCACACTGGATCTTAATGCAGTACCGGTATTGAAAACCCTCAGTCACTTACCCGTGATTGTAGATCCCAGCCATGGTGTGGGAATACGCAAGTACGTTACACCAATGGCCCGTGCGGCAGTAGCTGCGGGGGCGGATGGCCTGATGATAGAAGTTCATAATGACCCGGAGAAAGCTTTGTCCGATGGCCCGCAGTCATTATTGCCGTCAGATTTTGAACAAATGATGATAGAAGTGAAAGCAATAGCGCGTGCAATCGGCCGTGACGCTTAATACAATAACTTAACAAGTTCTATAAATGTAGATTTGAGGTATTATTTGATGGATGAAAAGGTTCAAAAAAAGGTTGAGATGCTTGACACAAATCCTGTCTTGTATTTCTTTGTTTATTGGGGGTATAGAATTACAACCTCAGTCTTGTGGCGGCTTAAACGTATTAATGTTAATATTGTACCAAAAACCGGGAAAGTGATTATTGCAGCAAATCATCGCACATTCTTGGATCCGCCTCTTATAGGTAGCACACTGCCAAGATGGACATATTTCTTGGCAAAAGAAGAATTGTTTAGAATGCCGATACTATCCTGGGCATTGCCCAGATTGAATACAATACCACTCAAACGCGGGAGTACAGATGTGGAATGGTTTAAAACCTGTGTAGACTTACTTGAGAAAGGTGATAGCCTGGTAATGTTTCCCGAAGGAGGAAGACATAAAGGAGAAGGTTTTGGTAAAGCAAGAAGCGGTGTTGGGATGATTGCGTGCCACGCTAATGCACCGGTGATACCTGCGTATTTAAAAAACTCTGAGTACCTTGGCAAGTTTAAAAAATTAACGATAATCTTTGGAGATCCTGTAATGCCTAACCCCCCTCAGGATGAGTCAAAACGTAAAGAGTACTATCAGGAATTTAGTGAACTGATAATGACAAAAATTGCGGAACTTTCCACAAAAGTATAATTTTTTATGGAACAACAGAACAAGCAAACAGAGAAAAATAAAATTATTAACTTGTATAAGATGATACTTATTAGTATACTATTCATTTTTATAGGGTTGACTATATTTCCGTTAATAATAAAATATATGGATAGTATAGTTGCGAAAATTGGATACGTTGTTTACGTGGGATTCTCGTTGGTGATTGGATACTGGCTTCTAAGGTTATTCAAAGAAGTCGATAATGCATAAAGCAAAAGGTAAATACAGCAGTAAAGTTATAATAGCGCAAAATGCGGGGTTCTGTTACGGGGTTAAACGCGCGATCGAGCAGGTTGAAGCAGAGCTCGGCAAGGAAAATAAGAAAATTGTTAGTATAGGTTCTTTGATACACAACCCGCAGATGGTAGAGATGCTTAAGAACAAAGGGTTGAAAAAAATCGAAAGTTATTCAGGATCAACTCCAGAAGATACGATTGTTATCCCGGCACACGGCGTGATAAAAAAAGAACATGATTCTTTACGTTTAAGGAAGGGCGGGATAATAGATGCTACTTGCGTGTTTGTAAAACGAGCACAGAGGCTGGCAGAAAAATTGAACCACGCAAAATGCGATGTTATACTGATTTTAGGAGACAGCGAGCATCCGGAAGTAAGGTCGTTATTGAGTTATGCAGGAAAAAAAGCTGTAGTAATTGACAGTATTGATAAATTAAAGAAACTGAACTTGAATAAGAGCATGAAGGTGGGGCTTATAAGCCAAACAACACAAACTTCTGCGCGGTTCAATCAGTTTAAAAAATACCTGAAAACCCAGGGCATTGTTTTTGATTACTATAATACTATCTGCAGGGCAACTGTACAGCGGCAAAAATCGTCTGAGGAACTCGCGAAAAAAGCTGATCTGATGATAGTGATTGGCGGTAAAAATTCTGCGAATACCAGGCGTTTAGCTGAAACCTGTATGAAGTACCAAAAACGTACATATCATATAGAGAATGAAAATGAACTGAGAAAGGTGTGGTTCAACCATAAAAGTGTTGTAGGGATAACAGCCGGCGCGTCGACACCGGAATTTTTGATAAAAAAAATATTTAACCAAATATATAAAATGGTAAAACAAGGAGGTTGTAAGTAAAAGTAAAGTATGGATGATGATAAAATATTAGTTGTAGAGGAGTCAGACGTAAATATCGAGGAGCTATTAAACGCTTCAGATAGTAATAAACGCGAAGAACGCGAGATTGTTAACGGTAAAGTTGTAGAAATAAATAATAAAAGTATAGCGGTGGATGTAGGTTTAAAATCAGAAGGAGTGATATCCAAAGAAGAAATAGGATCGGATATAATAAAAATAGGTGATGTAATACCTGTGTTCCTGGAAGCGCTGGAAGGCGTGGAAGGGCATCCTGTGGTGTCATACCGCAAAGCAAAACGTATAAGCAACTGGAACAAACTTGATGAAGTATTCAAAGATGCGGGTGATATTGATGGTAAGGTTATCCGTAAAGTCAAGGGCGGGTATATCGTAGATATAGGCGGAGAATCAACATTTCTGCCGTTGTCACAAACAATTCTTAAACGCAACGAGTCAAATACCGTTAATTTAGTAGACCAGACTGTAACGGTGAAGATAATTGAACTTGACCGTCGCCGCAGGAACATAGTGGTATCCCAGCGTAAAGTTAAGGAAGATGAGAATAATCGTAAAAAAGCTGAACTTTATGCAACAATCTCTGAAGGCAGTATTATTAAGGGAAGGGTAACGTCAATAACGTCATTCGGTGCATTTGTTGATATTGGCGGTGTAGAAGGTTTATTGCACATATCCGATATCGCGTGGAGCCGTATTGAAAAAGTTGAAGACATTATCAGTATGAACCAGGAACTTGAATTAAAAATAGTTAAATTCGATCCTGCGAATGACAAGATATCGTTGAGCCTTAAAGAATTGAAAGCGCACCCATGGGAGGATATTTCAACTAAATTCCCTAATGGAAAAATGGTAAAAGGCAAAGTAACATCATTACTTCCATTCGGCGCGTTTATTGAACTTGAGCCCGGTGTGGAAGGCTTACTGCATATTTCAGAAATCTCGTGGACTGAAAAGATCCGTCACCCTCAGGATATATTAAAAACAGGTGATGAGGTTGAAGTAAGAATACTTGATGTCATACCGGAAAAAGAAAAAATTTCATTAAGTTTGAAACGTATAGGAGAGAACCCGTGGGAAGCGATTAAACAGAAATATCCTTCCGGTACGAAGGTTAAAGGGATAGTAACAAACCTAGTGCCGTTTGGTGCCTTTGTTAAGCTTGATGAAGGAGTGGAAGGGTTAATACATATCTCTGACTTTTCATGGACAAAAAAGATACGCCATCCGCAGGAAATATTAAACCTGGACCAGGAAGTTGAAGCAGTTGTGCTTGAAGTAAATCCTGAACAGGAAAAGGTAGTACTGGGGTTGAAACAGTTAAACGATAATCCTTATACAAAATATCAGCTTGGAGCGACTATTGAAGCGAAGGTTAAGAAAATAACTGAATACGCTGTCTTTGTAGAGCTTGAAAATGACATTGAAGGCATTATTAAAATCTCTGATCTGTCATTAAACAAGGTAAAGGATGCAAAAGAAGTCTTGAATGAAGGCCAGTGGATCAAAGCAAAGGTTTTGCGTGTAGACCTTGAAGAACATAAGATAATGTTATCGGTGAAAAAATACGAAAAAGAACGCGAAACTGAAGATATCAAAAAATACATGAACCGTGACGAAGATAAGGTTACCCTGGGAGATGTTATTAAACTTTCATCAGATACTTTATTGAACGATAAACCTAAATCCGAAAGTAATGATGAATCAGCTTAAACCGGGACAAATATTTGTCCTGTTTGTTATATTGTCTTTAGCTGGCGTTGCCGCAACGGTGGTTTTATACGGTAATTTTGACAACGTATTAGAAAACACAAGGAAAACAGGTAACGTCGTTACTACGGATAAAGACAAACTTGATAAGCTGATTACACAGTATACTGCAAAACTTGATATTTCACCGGATGACGGGATTGCACTTGTTGAACTGGGCAAACTGTATTACTTCCGTGGGACGGATTATTATCAGAAAGCATTGAATAACCTGCACCGCGCAACCGAACTTGGTATGCTTGATCCTCAGATTTTTTTGTATGAAGCGTTAATATATGAGCAGATGAAACTCACAGACTACTCCGAGAAAGCTTATGACAAGTATCTGCGAAATGTACATAATGATCATAAAATACGTTTGAGATACGCAAATATGCTGTTCAGGCAGGGTAAAATTGATGATGCAATTGACCATTATGAACTTGTATACTCCCAAAAACCTAAGAATAGCGAAGTATTGTACAATCTTGCGTTAGCGTACTTGAAAAAGGGTATGATTGAGGATTCAGCTGCGATGTGGGAACTAAACCTTAAACTCCACAAATCCTTACCGCCAGGGGGATATTATTACCTGGCAACTATACGCGAAAAACAAGGTAATAAAGAAAATGCAAAGCTGTTGTACTATACAGAAATAAAACATAATCCTGATTACAAACCGGCGGTTGACGCGTTAAAAAAGTTAGAATAGCTGTTCAATGCACAGAAAGATAAGTTCTGCAATTTTGGTTTTAATCCTAGCGTTATTCAACTGGAATACCGTGTATGCTGTTAATCAGTTAAACATAAAGAATCTTGACTGGCAGTATGTGGAATCCAGCCATTTCATTGTGTATTACTATCCGGAAGAAACAAAAATAGTACCAACGGCTATCCGCTATCTTGAGCAAGCGTATAACAGTGTTACAAAAAAGTTTAATTACTACCCTCCGGAAAAAACGCCGTTTTTTTTATTCCTCGGGCACCAGGATTTTGAGCAATCCAATATTGTCTCAGTCGATGAAGGTACGGGCGGGGTAACAGAAGCGTATAAATACCGTTTTCTTGTTCCCTACGAAGGCTCAGAACGCGATTTTTCTTATGTCGTAACACACGAATTCACTCATGTCCTTCAGTTTAACTTATTGTTAAATGGCTTCTGGAAGTCAATGCGTATCCTAAAACTTGTCCTACAACCGTTATGGATAATGGAAGGCATTGCGGAATATGCCGCTGCAGACGGCGATCCTGTAACCCGTGAAATGTATATTCGTGATGCTGTACTCAACAATAAGCTCATTCATATCTCTCATTTATTCAACTTCGCGCATTTAAAACCACATAACGTTGTACCGGCATACAAACAGTCAGAATCCGCAATACGGTTCATAGCTGAAGAGTATGGCGAAGAAAAAGTTATGGAAATACTTAACCAGTTTAAAAGCAAGCTTGATACTTACGCGGTATTCAATTCAGTCCTTGGGCTTGACGTATTTACACTCGACAAAAAATGGAAAGAATACCTTGATATCAAATATAGGCATCTTGGACATCAATACACGCCTTTAAGCGAGTACGCTGAACCCATCACCAAGAGCAAGTCCGATCTTTATGAATACAATACTTCAGCGGTACACGTGCCGGGAACACAGAAAATTGCGTTTATCACTGACCGCAACGGCAGTTATGATATTTGTCTTCTTGACAAAATAAAACCTAAAAAATGGCGTACACTTGTAGGCAGCAACTACCGCGGTGTTTTGGATATGATAACCTTCGGGCGTGACAGTGCGGGGATTACAATCTCACCGTTTGGGCAGGAGATCGTGTTTTCCGGTAAAAAAAACCAAAAAGTGTTCTTGTATAAATACAGTCTTATTTTGAATAAGCTATCCGCAGTACAGAAGATGGATTTCGAATTACTTGCAGACCCCGCATATGCGCCCTTTGACGATGAGGTTGTTTTCACTGGTATGCAAAATGCGCAATGTGATTTATATACATATAATTTTAAAGACAGGAAAGTTGTAAAATTAACGGACGACTTGGCGAATGATACCGGCGCGAAATATTCGAGAGACGGTAAAAAACTTTATTTTCTTAAAGAAACAAACCTTGAGACAGATATTTATGTTTATGATATTTCATTACATACAACATCACGGTTACTCTCTATGAACGGCATGGAACACGACCTGGCAATGACTCCGGACGGAAAATCTCTTATATTTGTTTCCGAGAATGACGGCGTGCGTAACCTTTATAAACTAGATCTTAACACAAAATCCGTGCACAAACTAACCGATATCTCCGGTGGGTGTTATACCCCCGATATTTCAGAAAACGGTAATGACCTTATATTTGTAGCATTCAATAAAGGCGAGAAGCATATTTATCAATGGAAAACCGGCAGTTGGAAAGTTGACACCCTTGCTCCTGACAATAATAATACAGATAGCCAGGTAGCAGGGTTTCAGGAAGACACGGACAAAGATAAAGTAGATACTTTTTTTGTTGAACTAAATTCAGAACCCAAAAAATACAAATTTGCATTCTCTACTGACATGTTTATACCGTTATTATACGGCTCAAACGAGCAAGCTTTGTTATATACCTATTGGCAGGGTTCTGACCTGCTGGGAGAACACACAGTATCAGCTGAAGCTATGTACAGCGATCCGGGCTCAGGACTGGATTACCAGCTGAACTATATGTATAAAGGCTGGCGTCCATGGTTTTCAATCGCTACACGCGGAAGTAATTACTATACATGGTCGAACAGTTTGCTTAAATATTTAAGGAAAGAAGACCGTATATACTCCGTCAGCATGTTTTATCCGGTAAACAGGCTTGATACCCTGGAAATCGCGTTAGGAGAGTCTCAGGAGAAGGTTAGGATCGAAGATAGCGAATATAGTTATAGTGAAGACATCTTATCGGTTTCGTATATGATTGATAGAGTGCAGAGTAAATACCTTACAATACCATTGTCGGGTTACCGCATACAAGCGGTAGCAGAAGCAGGAGACAGCCTGAGGGATGGATTTACCAATAAACAGAACATTTATTTCTATTATGAACACTACCTCCCATTGACTTATACAACGAACCTTGGTTTACAGTTAATAGGAGTAACAAGTTTAGGCCCGTGGCCTGACTATTTCCGTATGCCAATTCGTGCGTATGAAGGTATTGAGCAAGACAGTCCTGTAGTTGGAAGATATGGACTCTATACAAAACTAGAATACAAGATACCCTTTACTACAAACCTTAATTACTATATGTGGTACATGGTCCCTGACCTGTTTTTTAAGTATGTTGGAGGGGTGATCTTCGCAGATGCATCTACTGTTTCGTTGACAGATGCGTCAAAACTCGTAGATAATACCGTTTATGCCAGTACAGGTATCGGGTTAAGGACGTATTGCTTTATACTGCAAACTTACCCATTAACAATCGGTATAGATTATATTCAAAATATTAATACGCAGGAAACACGTTACGTTTTTATCTTTAGTTTAGGTATATATTAAAACATTTGTAGTTTCAAACTCTTGTATTTAATTAAACAGATATACTATCATATCTATTATTAATAAAAGAAAATGAATTATAAGGCAAGGATTAATCTGTATGAGCAAAAAAGACAAAAATAAAAGCAGTAAAATACCACAGGCCGCTGCTGTTAGCAAATCCAGTGATGATAAATCTCTTACCGGAATCACAAAAACCGGAAAAAAGGTCATCCTAACAGGCATTATTCTGATCATTTCAGGATTTATTGTACTTACACAGACAAATCCGGATGGCAGTAACCTGGCTAGCATACTGTCTCCGTTATTTTTAGTGGCAGGCTATACCGCTGTTGCCGTGGGTATCCTGGTTTAAGAAACTTTATCCCAACTATCCTACCATTTTTTGTGAAACCGCATATCCGGTTAAACGGGGGTAAATCACAAACACTATGGCCTTTACAGTTTCCCTGGTTTTTGCCAACAATCAATACTTTTACCACCAAGACCATTATGTAAACTATTATACACAAACAAGGTTTAGAAAATAATTACAAAAGTTGGCAACTTTTCAACAAATTTCTGTCAAAAATATTTTGCCGCCGGGAAGACGAGAGTGCTAACATAAAATAATTAATAAATAGTATTAAACATTGTTAATAAATAGCCTATAATCAATTAAATACAGGTATTTGTTAAAGTTAAGTATTAACAACAACAATACGGCGCTTTGAAGCCATTAGTTAACATAATATACATTATAGGAACTAGGTTATGTGGCAAAGTTGTGAGATTGTTTTGATACATATTTGATTAAATACTAATACTTCTACTGTTTCTTTGCTTCTTTTTTCAGTTTTTCGACTATTGTATCTACAGTTACGTTCTCAGCTTCTGCGTTGAAGTTAAGAATCAACCTATGCCTAAGTACTGGCAAAAGTACATAGTCAATATCTTCAGTAGAAACAGCGTAATTACCAGAAAGTACGGCTCTTGCTTTTGCACTTAGGATTAGGCTCTGTGACGCTCTTGGGCCAGCGCCCCAAGTTAGCCAGTTGCGTACGTACTCAGGAGCCATACAATCACCAGGCCGTGTCATACGGACTAGTGTAACCGCGTAGTTTGTAACATACTCCGAAACTGGTACACGGCGAACTATGTCCTGTAGTTCAAGTATTTCTTTTGAAGTAAGCATTTTTTCGATTTTAGCGGTATAATCAGATGTTGTTTGTGTAACAATCATTTTTTCTTCGTCATATGACGGATACCCGATATTTATCTGGAACAAGAACCTATCCAACTGAGCTTCCGGTAACGGGTATGTCCCTTCTTGTTCGATAGGATTTTGTGTAGCCAATACAAAAAAAGGCAGTGGTAATTCATATGTTTTACCCGCAACAGTTACCTTATACTCCTGCATTGCCTGTAATAACGCGCTCTGTGTTTTTGGCGGTGTACGGTTAATTTCATCCGCAAGGACTATATTGGCGAAAACCGGCCCCTGTATAAACCTGAATACGCGTTCTCCCGTATCCACGTTATCCTGTATAACTTCAGTACCTGTAATATCCGAAGGCATTAGGTCAGGGGTAAACTGTACACGGTTAAATTTTAAATCAAGTATTTGCGCAAGGGTAGAGATCAACAACGTTTTCGCCAGTCCGGGTACTCCAACAATTAAGCAGTGCCCACGTGAAAATAATGAAATAAGCAACTGATTAACAACTTCATCCTGGCCGACAATGACCTTGCGAAGTTCAGCCAAAACTTTTTGTCTTGAAACTGCCATTTTTTGCGCTAACTCAATATCTTTTTCTTTTAATTCATCGTTTTTATTCATATCTAGAAATATTATACCTTATTACCAGAAATTCTTAAACCGTTAATCCCGGCCCTTTAGCGGTGAAGCCGTAACTCCCCCTTTTTTCTTTTACTAACAAATGACCATCAAGATCGATATATTTAAATACCCCTGTTCCGCAAGCAAAATGCACGCTTGATGCCAAGCCTATACTGGATTCAGTCATACACCCGATCATAAGCTTAATCCCTTCCTTTTTCGCGATAGATACTATCTCCTGAGCCTGTGAGTACCCGCTTTTTGCAAGTTTAATATTGATAATACTAGCGAGGTTATTATCAGCAACGCGTTGCGCGTCTACGGGCGTTATCACGCTTTCATCCACAGCAATAAGGATATCGTCCTGCCGATTCAACTTCTCAAGCCCGCGATAATCATGGCGTTGCAGAGGTTGTTCAAGGTATGCCAGTTTAGTAATAAGGTTTTCCTTGCGTAAACGCATAAGTAATTCCACAGCTGTCTTATAAACAAACCCTTGATTACCGTCAAGCGAATACTCGTAATTCTTACTTGAATCAATCTTTTTATTAGTCTCAATAATATGTTTGATAACAAAAATATCCCAATCAATATCACGGCACACCTTGATTTTATACTTATAAAAACCAGCATTATTCATTTTTCGCAAAAAAGGCGTTATCTCTTCTATCTCCGCAATCGGTATTGTGACATCTGTTACCACACGCCTGAGTTTAGCACCAAAATATTTGTATGCAGGAACGTTCATTACGTTTAACATCAACCCAGCAAGCGCGCGTTCCGCGGTTGATACCGCTAGTATTTGTGATGGAAACCTTCTTCTCAACCGTCTTGCAATTTCAGGGTATTCGCGGGAATCAGTGTTCTTCAATAATCCGCAAATCCGGTTAAGCGTACGCGTTATAACGTCAATACTTTGTTCTTTGAATACAGTTGCAGTAACGCATTCGCATAGCCCGGACTTACCCTCTGAATTATTTATGCGTATAAGAACTCCGTTGGTATTAACTTTTTTACCCTGTGCAGTACCAAAGGTAATACGTAAGGGCAGAGAGTATGGTATGACTTCTGATTCCGTGACAATAAACCGCGTGTTCATAGATACCTGCTACCTATACTACCCGATCCAACCATCGACATGCTTAACTTTTTTCATAACTTCCGAAACTTTTTTGCGGGTATCTTCAGGCAACCATTCAGGCTTACGTTCAAGTATTCTTGTGATTGCCTGGAATACTTTACGTTTTAACGCTTCATCATCATCACCAAGGAATTTTGTTAATAATAACAATGCCCGCGGGCTTTTGGTTGTAGCTAGAGTGTCAATAACTATATAATGAGCCTGGAGATCCGTCGAATGCGCAATATCCCATAACATGTCAAGCGCACGGATTTCGTTATGCGGATACAGTGCCTCTATCGCCCGGATACGTACGCGGATATTATTGTCCGCAAGAAACTCTTCAAGCAAACGTTCAGCTATCTCACTTTCTTCCGGCAGTTCGCTTTCAATTACTTCAATACTCTTAATCCGTTCCTGCAGGTACTTGTCTTCCTTTGACAATTCATGCTCTGCCTGGCTTTGCTGTGCAGCAAGCGCGGCAGCGTCAAAACTTTTCTTTATCTCAGCGATTTTGTTGCCGATCTGAGTTTCGCGTTCCGCTAAAAGTATTTCAAAATCACGCTCCCTTTTTCCTGAGCGTATACGCGTGTATATAAAGTATATCAGCAACAGCAATGCTATGCTTATCCCCGAGATAAGCACTTCTGAGGAAGTTAGAAGTTCATTAATATAATTACCGTTTTTATTTTGTTTTTCTTCCTTTAACGCTTTTATAAGCATAGCGCGTTCTTCATCGAGTTTGCCTATAAGTTTTTCATATTGTTCCTTATCTTTGATATACGTTTGCATGAGAGTATCCTGTTGTGTTTGAAATGTCTTCAACTGGTTTAGCAACTCCTTGGGAGGTTCAGATTTAGAAGATCCCTGATTTCTCTGTGCCTGCGGTTGCTGAGCCCCGGAATTTAACCGTTCCTGTTCCTGTTTCATCCAGGTATTCATTTGTTTAACTGAAGGATCATTCGGGAGAATATTACTTGCGCGGTTTAAACGTTTAATACCCTCAGCTTTATTACCTTGTTGATAAAGTTTAACGCCGGACTCCACAAGCAGTTTTGCGAGGAACGCCTTAACTTTTTCAGGTTCAGAAGGTTCGAGTTCCAACGCAAGTTCCAAATCTTCAATTGCCTGGTCAACTTTACCGTTGAGATACGAATCTAAAGCAGTATCAAAATAAATAGCACGTGTATTATCAGCATCGATTACCGGTGTTGAGGAGAGCAATAATAACGTTGCGTAAATAAATATGCAGCGTAACTTCTTCTTCATTAACTTCCTGTTCTCTACCCGATAACTTCCCGTACTTTACTTATGAGCATATCCGAAGTGAAAGGTTTTTCAAGAAAACCCGCGATATTTGAACCTGGTGTTAATTTAAATAAACCTGCCATTTTACCTTTACCACTAGCAATAATTACGGGTATATCCTTTGTTGCCGGGTTCTCTTTCAACTTTTTATTTAGAGTAAAACCATCCATCTGCGGCATAACAATGTCTAATACTATAAGACTTGGCTGCTCACGAGCTGCCAAATCAACCAATGCCGTTGGATTATAGCACAGTATTGGATTATACCCCGCACTTTGCAGTGAAAGTTCCAATAGAGCGAGTATATCCTCGTCATCATCTAATAAAACAATTTTTTTGGGTTGTCCCATCCCTTATTCCTATAGTTACACGAAATTTTATCAGTACAAAAAATCTTACAACAGGTCAAACGACAACCTTTTTTATTATACATTTTATGAAATATATAATCAATTACTGCTTCACGCTTCTCTTAATCATACTTTTCATCCTGCGTACAGGTAAAGCATTAAGTTCAATAAGCTTGTCTCTTATAATACTTGCAAGTTCAAAATCAAGGTTATCTACAGCATCGTTAAGCTGTGATTTTAACTCAAGCACAATGGCATCAAGATCATTGCTACCCATACCCATCCCAGCGACTTTTGCTTCACGCATAAGCATCAATCCCTGCTCTTTTGTATGATAAGAAAACTCTTCAAGTTCCTTTACTGCTTTTACAATACTTTTTGGCGTGATCTTATTCTCAACATTATACTCTTCCTGTATTTTCCTTCTACGCGCCATTTCTTTTATTGCACGTTCAATTGATCCTGTCATTTTATCAGCGTAAAGAAAGATTTTACCGTCAACATTTCTTGCAGCGCGGCCGCATACCTGTATCAACGATGTTTCAGACCGCAAAAACCCTTCTTTATCCGCATCAAAGACCGCTACAAGCCCTACTTCCGGGAGGTCAAGCCCTTCCCTTAACAAGTTAACACCGATAAGCACATCAAACTTACCTTCCCGTAATTCCATGAGTATAGCTATGCGTTCCAACGCATCAATCTCTGAGTGCAGATACCGCGCTTTGATTCCTTTTGTAATAAAATAATCAGTTAAATCTTCAGACATGCGTTTAGTAAGCGTTGTTACAAGCGTACGGTAATTTTTCATAATTATCGCAGGAAGTTCGGATAACAGGTCATTAACCTGGTTTTCAGTTGACCGCACAATGATTTGCGGGTCCACCAACCCAGTCGGGCGTATGATTTGTTCAACAAAAACACCACCTGTTTTATTTAGTTCATACTTTGCGGGTGTAGCGGAAAAGTATACCGCTTGAGGAATTATAGATTCAAACTCGTCAAAGCGTAAAGGGCGGTTATCCAACGCGCTGGGTAAACGGAATCCGTAGTCCACCAACGTTTTCTTTCTCGACTTATCACCTTCATGCATACCGCGTATCTGCGGAATTGTAACATGCGATTCATCAACAAAAAACAGGTATTCCTTCGGAAAATAGTCCAGTAAACACAACGGCCTTGCCCCGGGCGGGCGCCCGCTGAGATGCCGTGAATAGTTTTCTATACCATGACAAGTTCCTGTCTCACGGATCATTTCAATATCAAACTTTGTACGCATTTTCAGGCGTTCATGTTCAATAACCTTATTTTCTGCTTTCAGCACAGCTAGCCGTTCGTTAAGTTCAAGCTCAATATTTGTTAGTGCCTGCTCCAACCGCGGTTGAGGGGTAACAAAATGCCGTGCGGGATAAATCAGCGCCTTATCCTTAGCCTCAAGTGTTTCATTAGTTACGGGATTAAACTCAACAATATTTTCTACTTCATCGCCGAATAAATGAATCCTAATCCCGTTGGAGGTATAGGGCGGGTGAATTTCAATTGTATCCCCCCTTGCACGGAAAGTGCCATGCAACAAATCACTGTTCGTGCGGTTATACTGAATACTGATAAGTTCGTTTAGGATAGCCTTGCGTGTTTTACTTTTTCCGCGTTCCACTACTAAACATAACGAACTATAATCTTCCGACGAGCCAATATTATAAATACATGAAACACTGGCAACAACGATCACGTCTTTACGTTCAAGCAATGCCGAACTAGCTTTTAATCTTAACCTGTCAATCTGTTCATTGATCGCAGAATCTTTTTCAATATACGTATCAGTCTGCGGGATATACGCTTCCGGCTGGTAATAATCATAGTATGAAATAAAATACTCAACAGCATTATGCGGGAAAAATGATTTGAACTCGGCATACAATTGCGCACATAAGGTTTTATTGTGAGTAATGATCAGCACCGGGCGGTTAAGTTCGGCAATTACGTTTGCCATTGTAAAAGTTTTACCCGACCCTGTGACACCAAGAAGGACGGTATGTTTCCCGCTGTTACGCAGCCTGGTTACAATCTCATTGATCGCTTTCGGCTGATCTCCCGCGGGTTTAAAATCTGATACCAATTTAAAAGTATTCATATAAATATTGACTATTTCTGTTTATGCTATATAATATAATAATAAATTATCATAAGGATTAATACAATGGTTGCACAAATATTGTCGATGATGGAAAAAGTATTGTTTCTAAAAAAAGTATCACTTTTTTCGGAACTTAACTCCGACATACTTATAGCGATTGCAGAGGTAGCGGAAGAACGTGACTGGAACGAGAAAGAAGTGATCTTCCGTGAGAACGAATCAGGCGATACGTTATACCTAATAGTTTTTGGAGAAGTTGAAATATCAATTACCCCGCAGAATTCGCAAAAACGCGTGCTCAATATTGCAAAATCAACAGAAATCTTCGGTGAAATGAGCCTGTTTGACAGCAGCCCGCGGTCAGCTACCGCAATCGCAGCGAAACCCGTTAAACTTTTGGCGTTACGAAAAAACCAATTCCGTGACCTTATCAGTGAATATCCTGAAATTATGTTTGAAATGTACAGAATAGCGATTGAACGGTTAAGGAAAGCGGATAAACACGTGACTGACAACTCGCCTCAAAACAACAGCAGTACTAACGGAACAAACTGATTTTACTCAAAAATTTACGGGTACGCACTTCCTGAGGTTTATC
>Ga0265292_1001778_pt1 | contig 17412 bp, 15 predicted proteins | sample Munlanlewell296A_FD_189080 | JGI IMG/M metagenome (GOLD analysis project Ga0265292, IMG submission 189080) | Leachate microbial communities from a municipal landfill in Southern Ontario, Canada - Leachate well 296A | ecosystem: Engineered > Solid waste > Landfill > Unclassified | place: Canada... | reverse complement strand
GTTATGACTTATTCTTTTAAAAATAAGGGGGAAATAGAAGTTCTTGCTTCTGCGTCAGATAAAAAGTTTTTAAGAACAGATTTAACTGATGGATTAAAAGAAAGCTTAAAACTGAATCAGCTAAATATTCCGTTGCTTGAAATGGATGAAATAAAAATTTTTGAGATTGGAACCGTGTTTAAAAAAGACAAGGAACAGATAAATATTTGTTATGCAGATAAAAAAAATATTACGGAAATTTCTTTAAATGACTTTTGTAAAAATATACTTTCTGATTTTTCACTAGAATCTAGAAACTATAACCTAGAAACTAAATTCAAGCCCTGGTCTATTTATCCATTTATCGTCCGAGATATAGCAGTTTGGGTGCCGGAAAATATTTTAAGCAAAGATGTAGAAAAAGTTATAAAAGATAATATGGGAGAACTTGCGATACGAGGTCCGGAAATTTTTGATGAATTCAAAAAAGATGGCAGAGTTTCTTATGCTTTTAGGCTTGTTTTTCAGTCTTACGAAAGAACTCTGAAAGATGAAGAAATTAATGAAATTATGGCAAAAATAGGCCATAAAATAAGCGAAAATTCAAGTTGGCAAATACGGTAATTAACTGGTTTTTAGGCTACTTTTCTGCTATAATAAAAGGATAGAAATCTTGTATTTCTATTTATTTTTTGTCTTTATGAGTAAAAAGAAGGAAGAAAAAAATATAAAAAACGTACAAAAAAATGGACATCATTATAATGCCTCGGATATTTCAGTTCTTGAGGGTCTTGAGCCCGTAAGAAGACGTCCGGGAATGTATATCGGTACTACGGGACCGGAAGGACTTCATCATTTAGTTTGGGAAATTTTTGATAATTCACGCGATGAAGCCATGGGGGGGTTCTGTAATGATATTGAAGTTGTGCTTTTACCGAATAATCGCGTACGTGTTACAGACAATGGCAGAGGCGTACCTGTTGATATACACAAAAAAACTAAAGTCTCCGCATTGGAAACTGTAATGACGACGCTTCATGCCGGAGGAAAATTCGGAGGAGAAAACAGCGGATATAAAGTTTCTGGAGGATTGCATGGTGTCGGAGCTTCTGTTGTGAATGCGCTTTCAATCTATTGCAAAGTAGAAGTGCATAAAGATGGCGGTAAATATCTTCAGGAATATTCCCAAGGCAAAAAAAAAGCTGCCGTTAAAAAAATTTCTTCTTCTAAATTAAGCGGAACTATAGTTACTTTTGAACCGGACCAAGAAATTTTCAAAGATATAAAATTTGATTTAAATACAATTATAAATCACATCCGCCAGCAAGCATATTTGGTAAAAGGTTTGAAAGTTAAAATAATTGATGCGCGTAATTATACCGGTAAAATTGATGATTCTGATATTTTTTATTTTAGAGAATTAGGATTTGAGTTGCCGTCGATCTCTTTTTATTTTGAAGGAGGACTTATTTCTCTTGTAAAATATTATAATAAATTTCAAAAACCGCTTCATAGCAGCATTTTTTATGTTGAAAAAGAATTAGATAATGTAGGTGTTGAAATTGCTCTACAATATGTGGATGACATAGTAGACCATATTGTTCCTTTTGCGAATAATATTTATACGGGAGAGGGGGGTACACATGTGACTGGTTTTAAAACTGCATTGACTAGAACGTTAAATACTTACTGTAAAAAAAATGAAATGATGAAAGAGTCTGAAGGCGGATTCACTGGTGAAGACGTTTTAGAAGGACTTACTGCCGTTGTTTCTGTAAAGCTTCGTGAAATTCAATTTGAAGGTCAGACAAAGGCAAAATTAGGCTCTATGGAGGCTCAGGGGGCTGTCGGGACCGTTTTTGGGGAAGCCTTTGCCAGTTTTTTAGAGGAAAATCCAGATGATGCCAAAACCATAATAAATAAGTCTGTTCTTGCATTAAAAGCCCGTAAAGCCGCCAAAGCGGCAAAAGATTCAGTACTTCGCAAGGGTGCGCTTGAAGGCATGACACTTCCCGGTAAATTGGCTGATTGTCAAAGTAAAAGCGCCGAGGAATCGGAATTATTTTTAGTAGAGGGAGATTCAGCCGGTGGTTCGGCAAAACAGGGCAGAGACAGGCGTATTCAAGCAGTACTTCCTCTTCGTGGAAAAATTTTAAATGTTGAACGCGCGCGTATAGACAAGATGCTTGCTTCCAAAGAAGTCAGAGCTCTTGTTATTGCCATGGGTACTTCCATTGGAGACACCTTCGATCTTTCAAAAATGCGTTATCATAAAATAATTATTGCTACAGATGCCGATGTTGATGGCGCTCATATTCGCACACTGCTCCTTACTCTTTTTTACAGATATTTCAGACAAGTTATTGAAGCGGGATATATTTATATTGCTCAACCGCCACTTTATAAAATAAAAAAGGGTAAAGAAGTTAATTATGCTTATTCTGATGAAGAAAAAATAAAAATTATTGGAAAAGAAACAGATGTAAGTGAAATACAGACTGTTGAAACAGATGTTGAAATTAAAGAAGAAGAAGAAATTAATGAAAACGAAAAATCACCCGCCCGAACGGCCGAGGCCTCTCGGTCGGGCGGGAATAAAATTCATATTCAACGCTATAAAGGTCTTGGAGAAATGAATCCGGAAGAACTTTGGGAAACAACGATGGATCCGGCTCACCGCGTGCTTAAAAAAGTGAATATAGAAGACGCCGAAGAAGCGGATAAAATCTTTGAAATTTTAATGGGTAGTGAAGTTCCACCAAGAAAATCTTTCATTCAATCAAACGCCAAACTAGCCGAGATTGATATCTGATACTATTTTTTATTTTTAATTTCTTCCAATAATTTTGTAACAAGTTCTTTTTGTGACATTTGCCCAAGCTGTCCGGCATCGCGAGACTCCAGTGTTACCTTTTTTACTTCTATTTCTTTGTCGCCGACGACAATCCAGTATGGAACTTTTTTATTTTTAGCATCACGGACTTTTGAGCCGAGATTAGCATCAGCATCATCCAATTCTGCGCGAATATTATTTTCTTTTAATAAATTAAAAACTTGTTTGGCATATTCATTATGATTTGTACGGACAGGGATGACTTTTACTTGTACAGGAGAGAGCCAAAGAGGAAAAGCACCAGCATAATGTTCAATTAAAATTCCTATAAATCTTTCAAATGATCCGAATATTGCAACATGAAGAACAACTATCCGATGTTTCTTGCCGTCTTCTCCTACATAGTCCATTTCAAAATTTTCTGGTTGATTAAAATCAAGCTGTATTGTTGTTAATTGCCACTCTCTTCCGATTGAATCTTTTACTTTTATATCAATTTTTGGTCCATAAAAAGCGGCCTCACCCTCTTCAATACTGTATTTTAAGCCCATTTTTTTTGCAGAATTAATCAAAATTTTCTCAGCTTTTTCCCATACTTCATCGTTCCCGAAATATTTTTCTTTACTTTTAGAGTCTCGCGTAGAAACTTCAACTTTATAATTATCAAAACCAAATATTTTATAAACTTTTTGCATCAAACCAAAAATCATTTCTATTTCTGATTCGATTTGATCGCTTCTTATAAAATGGTGTGTGTCGTCTTGGGTTAAATTTTTTACACGTAAGAGTCCAGATAGTTCTCCACTTTTTTCATTGCGATATACAGTTGTATTTTCTGCTATACGTAAAGGCAAATCACGATAACTGTGCGGTTCTGCATTATATATTTCAAAATGATGAGGACAATTCATTGCTTTCATAACAAATTCTTCGCCATTTTCATCTGTCATAATTGGCATCATTGAACCATATTTACCCATGTGTCCACTACGAATATAAAGTTCTTTTCTTGCTATATGTGGAATTGTTACGAAAGAATAACCCAAATCTTCTTTTTCTTTTCTTATAAAATTTTCTAACTCAGTTTTAATGATATTACCTTTTGGCAAATACATCGGTAATCCTTTGCCAACTAAATTTGAGATAGTAAATAATCCCAATTCTTTTCCTAATTTTTTATGGTCTCTTTTTTCAGCTTCTTCGCGCATTTTGACATATTCGTCTAATTTTTCTTTTGTCTCAAATGCCAAACCGTAAATACGTGTGAGCATTTTATTTTTTTCATTTCCGCGCCAGTATGCGCCTGCGACCCGGTCAAGTTTGAATGAATCGGATTTTATTTCTTTAGCCGGATTTTCCAAATGTCCGCCACGGCAAAGGTCCGTGAATTTGCCACAGGTATAAAAAGTTATTTTTTCGCCTTTTCCTTTGATTTCGTCTATTAATTCTATTTTATATTCATTTTTTTTAAAATATTCTTTTGCCTCTTTTTCTGTTTTTTCTTCCTTTTGAAACTCTTTCCAGGATTTCAAAATCTCCTTCATTTTCTTCTCTATTTTCGGCAAATCTTTGTCTGAAATGAGGTTTTTAAAGTCAAAATCATAATAGAAACCATCTTCTATTGAAGGTCCTATTGTGTTTTTCGTATCGGGATACATTTCCAGAACAGCTGCAGCCAAAAGATGAGCAAGAGAGTGTCTTAAATTATGCAATTTATCAATATCTGCCATATGTTTCTATAGTATCATATTTTGTTATTTCGCAAAAATTATATTTTGCTTTTCATGTTTAATATGCTAGTATAATCTACATTATGGTAGTACGAATGAGGAGCACAAAATCGCATACGAAAAATAGGCGTTCTCATCATGCGTTAGTAAGCACGGGTCTTACTAAATGTGAGAATTGTACGAATTTTAAAAAACGTCACACAGTTTGTTCATCTTGTGGATTTTATCGTGGAATGAAAGTATTGGATTTAGTCAAAAAGATGGAAAAGAAACAAAAGAAAGAAAAGGCAAAGAAAGCGGAAGCGAAGTAGACTTCACCCTGCCTTTGGCACCCCTCTCCTTATTAAGGAGAGGGGCCGGGGGTGAGGTGAATTGGCAAAAGTTCATTAATTTATGGCAAATAGGCACCTTTCAAGATCAATAGTACTTCAAACGCTTTTTGAGTGGGATTTTATATCTACTAGAAAGGAAGGTAACACCTGGACTGATAAAAAAACAAAAGAAGCGATAAATAGAAATCTTAAAGAATTTGCTCCCGGACTGGAAGATGATGTTTTTGTGTTCTCTTTAGTAGAACAAATATTGAAAAAAAGTTCAGCAGTTGACGAAATAATAAAAAAAGCCGCGCCAGATTGGCCGTTGGATAAAATTTCTATTGTTGATAGAAATATTTTAAGGATTGGTTTAACCGAACTTCTTTTTGGTGATAGGAATCAAGTGCCCCCTAAAGTAGCAATTAATGAAGCAATAGAATTGGCAAAAACTTTTGGCGGAGAGAATTCTGGCAAATTTGTGAATGGTGTACTGGGTGCGGTTTATAAAGAAATTGGCGAACCTGGCAAAGAACAGGTAAGCAAAAAGAAAAAAAGTGATGAACCTTTTGATATCACAAAATTACCGATTGAAAAATTAGGAGGAGCATTGGTATATGCAAAAAAGGGTAGTGATGTTTTGTTTGCATTAGTACATGACGTTTTTGGTTATTGGACTTTGTCAAAAGGCAGGATTGAAAATAATGAAAATATAGAAGAAGAAACAATAAAAAAAATAAAAGAAGAAATCGGTCTTGAGATTTCTATAAAAGAAAAAATTGGAGAAAACGAATATATAGCAACACATCCAGAGAATGGTAAGACTCTGAAAAAAGTGATATATTTTCTAGCAGAAAGCAAATATCATAAACTCCAACTCGGAGATTCCGGTGGACTGGATAACGCCCACTGGTTTAAACTTTCAGAAATTCCGGAACTTCGTATTTATAATGATATTATTCCGCTTATTACCAAGGCAATTGAAATAATAAGTAGTAAAAAGTTATAAAGTTTATAAAGTAGAAAATAAAATTATGATTCAATTTTCAGATTTTGAGAAAAATACAAAGATAATTTTTAAAGATAAAAATTTGCTTAAACAAGCTTTTATTCATCGTTCCTATATAAATGAAAATCCGGGTTCTCTTCTTTCACATAATGAACGTCTGGAATTTTTAGGTGATGCTGTGCTTGAGCTTATTGTTACTGATTTTCTTTATAAAAAATATCCGAATTATACAGAAGGAGAATTAACTGCAATTCGCTCGGCTCTGGTAAACGCTATTATTATTTCCGAAGTTGCTTTAGAGATTGGGATGAATGATTATTTGCTTTTATCTAAAGGTGAAGCCAGAGATAATGGCAAAGCGCGACAATATATTTTAGCTAATACATATGAGGCATACGTTGGAGCGGTTTATTTAGACCAAGGTTATAATGTTGTAAATAAGTTTGTGATTGCCAGTCTTTTACCTCATACGGAAGAAATTGTCTCTAAAAAACTTTGGCGTGATGCAAAAAGTTTAGTGCAGGAGAAAGTGCAGGAATTCGTTGGTGTCACTCCTATTTATAAAGTTCTGCACGAATCGGGTCCTGACCATGATAAACATTTCACAGTAGGTATTTTATTTGGTTCCAATTTGATTGCTGAAGGTAAAGGTAAATCAAAACAGGAAGCAGAACAGAAAGCAGCCGAAATGGCATTAAAAATAAAAAATTGGATAGAATAATATGCGACTCAAGAATCTTGAAATGAATAGCTTTAAGTCTTTTTCTAAAAAAACAATTTTAGAATTCCAAAATTCCATTATTTCTATCGTAGGTCCAAATGGATCTGGTAAATCAAATGTGGTAGAAGCATTCCGTTTTGTTTTAGGTGAACAATCAATGAAGTCAATGCGTGGATCATTGGGATCTGATTTAATTTTTAAAGGATCCAAAAATTTACCAAAAAGCTCGCGGGCAATTGTTACAATATATTTTGATAATTCCGATAAAGTTTTTAAACTTTCAAATGAAACAGGTGAAAATATTAATTTAAATTACGATATTATTTCAATTTCTCGAGAAGTTTATTCCGATGGATTAAATAAATATATTTTAAACGGTTCAGAGATAAGATTGAAAGACATTAATAATCTTTTGTCTTCAGTCAATATTGGTTCTTCCGGACATCACATTATTTCACAAGGCGAAGCAGATAGAATTTTAAATGCAACACCTAAAGATAGAAAGGAAATGGTGGAAGATGCGCTTGGGCTTAAGATTTATCAATATAAAATAAAAGAATCACAGCGTAAATTGGAAAGAACTACTAACAATATGAAAGAAGTCTCACTTTTACGTCGAGAAAATCTTCCGCATTTGAATTTCTTGAAAAAACAGGTTGATAAATTTGAAAAAGCGAAAGAAATGCAAATGGAACTGCTTGATTTTTACCGCGAATATTTAAAAAAAGAGGAAATTTATATAGAAAATGAGTGGAAAATAATTTTAACCGACAAAAAACAACTAGAGCATAAACTATCTTCCATAGAGAAAAGTTTTTCTGAACTTGGTTCAATACCTGAAGAAAAAGGAAATATTGCTTATGTGGAAATGAGAGAAGCGGAAAGAAAAATATCGGAATTCAGGCTACAAAAAGATGAACTTTCTAGAAAATTAGGACATACGCAAGCAATACTTGAACTTAAGGAAAACAGAGTAAAAATGTCGGGTAAATGTCCGGTATGCGGAAGCGTAATGGCTCAAAAAGAAGAGAATGAAAAAGACCTTAATGAAATTAAAGAAGCTGAAAATAAGATTCAAGCCGAAATTTCAGGTTTAATGGAAAAAGAAAAAGAACTTGTTCAAAAAATAGAATCGTTAAAAACAATAATAGACGCAGATAAAGATAAAAAAAGGTCCGGAGATATGAGACGCTTGGAGTTCACAATGGACAAGAATAAAATATTATCAGAATTAAATCTTGTCAAAATAAGAGAAGACCAACTTTCGCACATAGAAAATGATTTTATAAACGAAGTAAAAGAGGGTGAAGTATTGGTTGGGCAGGAAATAACTTCTTATAAAAGTTTTCAGACAGAAATAACAGACAGAAACACTCAAGAAGAAATGAGAAAAAAAATAGAACGCATAAAAATAAAATTAGAAGACATAGGTTCAGCCGGGGGGTTGGAAGTTGCGAAAGAATTTGAAGAAGTGACAAAAAGAGACAACTTTTTGGCGAAAGAAATGGAAGATTTGGAAATAAGCATAGAGTCGCTTCGCAAACTTATGGCGGATTTAAAGGAAAAGATAGATGTGGAGTTTAAAGAGGGTATCAAAAAAATAAACATAGAATTTGATAAATTCTTTTCGTTGATGTTTGACGGAGGGACGGGCCATCTTTCTGTTGTAATTGAAAACAAAAAGAAAAAAGAAGAAGAAGAGTCAGAAGAAGAGGAGGAGGAAACTATTCCTGAACAGGGTATTGAAATCAATGTCTCACTTCCTCATAAGAAAGTGAAAGAGCTTAATGCGCTTTCGGGAGGAGAAAGGTCCCTTACATCCATTGCCCTCCTTTTTGCCATGTCACAGGTAAATCCGCCACCATTTTTAGTTCTTGATGAAACGGATGCCGCGCTGGATGAAGCAAATTCCCGCAAATATGGGGATATGTTGGAAAAACTCTCTCATCATTCTCAACTTATTGTTGTCACTCACAATAGGGAAACAATGTCTCGAGCCGGTATTTTATATGGCGTTACCATCGGCAACGATGGTGCTTCAAAACTTCTTTCTGTCAAATTGGACGAAGCCGCAGCAATTATGAAATAAAATTATTTATTTTTTGTTACAATGTTGTTCCCTGTACCCCCATTTACGCCATGGCGTAAATGGGGGAATAGTGATATAGTTTATATATGAATTCAAAAAAGAAATTATTTTACAAAGGGATAGAAGTAAATTCTTTTGGTATTCCGGTTTTTCTAAGAAATAATAAAAGTCGCATAAAGAAAGAAAACAGGAAAAGAACTTTTTATCACCTTACTTTTATCTCACCTTTCAAAAAAGATTCTTCGAAAAATTTGATTGTGATGTATGATATCCCACATTATCAAAAGAAAGAACGTGATTGGTTTCGACGACACCTAATAAAGTTTGGTTATATTATGATTCAAAAAAGTGTTTGGGTTGGACCTTCTCCATTACCTAAAGATTTTTTAGATTACTTAAAAGAGATAAAAATAGGGAATAGTTTCAAGACGTTCAAATTAGCTAAACCTTATGCATAAAATTTTGACCATTTATACACATATCAGCCATGGCGTAAATGCGTATTATATAATAAAGTAGTGTCTCAAAATGCATTTTATTATATAATCATTATATGAAAGAAAATGCTAATTGGTGGTCAGAAGAATATGGTTTCTTTGGAAAACACTATCTTGAAGGTGATAATTCTCAAGAAGGTTATTTGATTGATAAAAAGCAAACTCTTGAAGAAAGAACTAGAACTGAAATAGAAGGTATTATACAACTTTTGGATTTAAAAGATGGAGAAAAAATACTTGATATTCCATCAGGTTATGGAAGACACAGCATTGGTTTAGCAAGAAAGGGGTTTGATGTTACTGGAAGTGAGCTTAATTCAATTCATTTAAATGAAGCTATTGGAAATGCGCAAAAAGTAGAAACTGAATTAAATTTTGTAAAAGAAAACATGATTGATATTAAATATAAAGAAAAATTTGATGCAATAATTAATGTGTTTTACTCTTTTGGTTTCTTTGAAACTGATGAAGAAAATAACAAGGTTCTAAAGAATTTTTATGATGCACTTAAGCCAGGTGGTAAGTTTCTTTTTCATACTGATGTAAATGTTCCTAGAGTTTTATCTGGGAAATATAAAGAAGATGAAACAAGGAGTCTTGCTTCAGGTAATACACTAAGAATTATTGATAAATATAATCCGCAAGATAAAAGAATCCATGGAACTTGGATTATTAAAGACAGGGATGGTAATGAGGTAAAAAAGGATTATTCGGTAAGAGTTTATACAAGAGAAGAATTTATAGATATATGTAAACAAATAAGCTTTACAAGCTTTGAGGTATACTCAGATTGGAACAGAACTCCTTACTCTGAAAATTCGGAAGATATGATTATTATAGCTAAAAAATAAATATCGTAAATATCATAGTTATTATTTAAATTTAATTTTTTCTTCTTTATTTATGATTATTTTATCCGGCTGGAAGAATTTATTCAATTTTACGATATTTTTCTTTATAGTCATATTTCCATCTTTATTTAATTTAATTTCAAGAAGCATTCCCTCCATAGTATTTTTGGAGAAACTTTGATCAAAAATAAAATTACCCAATGAATAAGCAATAAAACCGTTTTTATAAACTTCCGTATCTTCAATTACATGCGGATGCGTACCTATGATAATTTTTGCGCCATCATCTATCGCTTTATGCGCCAAATATTCTTGCCTTGCATTATGTTTTGTTTGATATTCCTCTCCGAAGTGAAACGATACTACTAAATAATCAACTTTCGTTGAAGCATTTTTTACTATTTCATCAAAACGTGGATTATTAGCAAGAAGTAATCCGGCTTTTTCTTCGTTTGCTTCCATCCAATTTGGTCCTACATCTGAAAATCCTAAATATCCTATTTTTATTCCATATTTTTCAATAACAGTCGGTTGTTCTGCTTCCAACGCATTTACTCCTCCTCCTGTATATAGAATTTCATTTTCTTTTAAATGCGCCAATGTATCAGCATAAGCTTCACGTCCCCAGTCTCCGACGTGATTATTAGCAACCGAAATTATAGATAATCCTGCGCCCTTAAATGCAGGTATGGCAGAAGGATCCATCCTAAACGAATATAAATTACGTACATCTTTACCTATATCAGATGCTGGGCCTTCCAAATTGGCAAAAACGATGTCAGATTTTTTTAAGATTCCTAATTTTTCAAAAAGTGCTGAGTAATCTCCTTTAAAATTCTTATTTACAGAATTTTTAACTCCACGATCAAGCATTATATCTCCACCAAAGGTAAGAGTCACAAAATCTTGATCATATACTGGAGGTATGTCAGTCCTTTCCTTAACCCAGGCAGTATTAGCATCGGTTTCTCCGCCATAATATATGTTTTTATTTAAATATTTTAAGATATTTTCTACATCTTTAAAGCGATCCTTGCTTTGCAAAAGCGTGATAGCTATATGACGTACCCCCGTTTCTGATAGAGGAATTGAAAAGAGAGAAACGGCTGTCTGTAAAGCAGGATCAGTGAATCCGCTCTTACCGCCTAAATAGCCTTCTTCATGCAAGAACTGATTGTTACTGAACCAATTATGCTGTTTATTTGAATAACTTTTTTTCGTTGTAATCTGAAATAAATCTGGATTTTTTTGGTTTATATATCCTGCTAATTTAAACAGATCATAAACAGTTGATTGATTTTTGGAAGATAACCCACTTGGGTCTTCAAAAATTGTTTTGGATAATTCCAATTTACTGGCCGTTTGATTCATTTTTTTTATAAAAATATCTCGCTTGAAATATTCGGCTATTATTTCCGCGGCATCATTGCTTGATTCCAAAAGCAGAGGATAAATAAGATCCGTAATTTTTATTTTTTCTCCCAGTCTGAAATTGCCATTTTCTCCGTAAGTAGTTAACGCTTTTTTAGAGACTTTAGTTGTATCATTTTGATTCATTGATTCCGTAGCAATAGTTGCCGTCATAAGCTTGGAAACTGAAGCGATTGGAAATTGTTGGTCTTGATTTTTTGTTAAAATAATTTCTCCTGTATCTAAATCGCCGATTAAGTAAGCTCCGGCTGAGACTTTTGGTTTTTGATTTGGATCTTTCGTAAAATAAAAATATTTAGGTGCTGTTTCATTTGATATTAAAGATTCTACTGCTGCCGCAGTGTTCTCATTCGGTTTTAATATTTTTTTGTATTCAATATTCTTTAAAAAAAAGGATGCAAAAAAGATGCCAATGATAACAGCAGATATTACCCAAAATCCGAATTTGATTTTTGAACTAAGAGTAGATTTCATACTAATATATAATCTATGGTTTTTCTTTCCAGATCGACATTTTTTACTTTTATTTTTACATTATCTCCCAGACGATATCTTTTCTTCTTTTTTTGCCCGACTAATTCCAATTTTTTTTCGTTAAAAACATAAAAATCGTTTTTCATATCTCGAACTCGTACCAGACCTTCGCATTTTGTTTCTATTTCTTCCACATAAATGCCCCATTCTGTTACTCCGCTTATGATTCCTTTAAATACTTGAGCAACGCGAGAAGACATATATTCAACTTGTTTATATTTGATAGAAGCTCGTTCAGCATCCGAGGCATATTTTTCCCGTTCTGATGACTTTCTAGAAATTTCTTCGTATATATTTAATTTTTCTTTACCTACTTTTAATCCTTTTAAATAATCGCTTAAAAGTCTATGTACCACCATATCCGGATATCGTCTGATAGGGGAAGTAAAATGAGCATAATATTCAAATGCCAAGCCATAATGTCCTACATTTTTCGTGGAATAAATTGCCTTAGCCATGGAACGTATAACTGCGCGATGAACCGTGTCTTTTTCATTTTTTCCGGATAAACTTTCCAGAAGTTTATTTATTTCATGTGTCGGTATAACTCCATCCGTTAAAGATACTTTATGTCCCAAACCTCTTAAAAAGAAAGCCAAATCAATCATTTTTTCTTTACTGGGATTGTCGTGTACGCGATAAACGAACACGCCTTTTTCATTTTTTATGCCTTTAGCCTCGCCCGTAGGTCTATGGCCGAGGGAAACCGTTTCAGCGACTTTTCTATTTGCCAAAAGCATAAATTCTTCGATTAACCTATTAGAATCACCTCGTTCTTTTTTTATTATTTTTATTGGTACTCCGTTTTTATCCAAAACAAATTTTACTTCTTCTTGGTCAAGCGATATTGCGCCATTTGCAAATCTTTCCTTCGTTAATTTTTTCGCCAAAGTATTTAAAATAAAAAGTTCTTTATGTAATGGTGCTGAAGTTTTTTTAATGGATTCTTCCGCCTCCTCATAGGTAGATCTTTTTTGAGAATGTATTACAGTGCGACCGAACCATTCCTTTTTTACCTGCGCATTCTTATCTATGATAAAAACCGCGCTCATTGTCAATCTGTCTTTGTGGGGAAGCAAGGAACATAAGTCATTTGAAAGAGTTTCCGGAAGCATCGGTATCGTTCGATCAACCAAATATACGGAAGTTCCTCTTTTTTTTGCTTCTTTATCAAGTTCACTTCCAATTTTTACGTAGTGAGTCACATCAGCTATGTGTATGCCTATTTCATATTCATTATTATTGATTTCTTTAAAAGATAAAGCGTCGTCAAAATCTTTTGCATCTTCGGGATCAATAGTAAAAGTCAGAGTTTTTCTAAAATCCCTTCTTTTTGATATTTCCTCTTTCCAGCCAGAGGCTGGTCCGCCTTCTTTGGCGGATATTTTTTTCGCTTCTTCTTCCACTTTCTCTGGCAAATCACTATCAAAACCTTTTTCCATTGCGATAGCATACATTTCCGCATTATTTTCACCAGGTTGTCCTAAAATTTTTACTATTTTACCTTCTGGCGCTTTTAACGCGTCTTTCCAAGATATTATTTCTGCATAAACCTTTTGTCCATCTTTTGCTCCATTTAACATTTTTTGAGGTATTAAAATATCGGTATATATTTTCATATCGTCCGGTTTTAAGAAAAATATGCCATTTTCTTTTTCTAAAACCCCGGAAAAACCAATTTTTGCGCGTGAAATTATTTTTACCACTTCTCCGGTAAGACGTGTTTTTCCTTTGGGATGTAATATAATCTCAACCATATCGCCGTGGAGTGCCGTATTTAAATGCCTAAAATCGATTTCTGGGTCCTCTTTGTATTCTGGAACTTTGACATAACCGATACCTTTAACAGAAATAGAAATAATACCCTGTATTGTCTTTTGAATTTTTTTTGCTTCTTTTTTCATTCTTTTTAATATAACATATCATTTGCGTTTTTACATGATAAGATTATAATAGACTTATGAAAAAGAATATCTTAAAAAAGAAATCTGGGTATGTAAATACTACCGTTTTTGAAAAGAGTGTAGATTTTATAGCGAAATCTTTTGCTAAAGTTTTTGACAAACTCGATAATTACGATAAATTATTTGCTAAAGTTTTTGATAGATTTGACCGTAACGATAAAGTTATCGAATCTTTGTTAAAAGAAATGCAAAGTTATGGCAGGGAAGCTCGCGAGCACAGAATGACCATGAATGGTTTAAATCATTCTGATATTTCTCAAGAAAGAGAAATTGAAGGATTAAAAATCCGTGTCGAAAGATTAGAAAATAAAATAAAATAAAATAATCTTAATATATTTTTATGGATGAATCTTTAAATATAGAAGGAAGTAATTTGACAGAGAATAAAGAAAAATTAATAAAAAGAATACTATTGGCAGAAGATGATGATGATTTAAGAAAAACACTCTTTGAGATACTTACTGAAGCAGGTGGTTATACAGTTGATGCGGTGAAAAATGGGGAACTTCTATTAGAAAAACTTTTTGCTGGGAAGGAAAAATATAGTCTTATTATCACTGATAATGATATGCCTAAAGTTAAAGGTATTGAAGCGCTTAAAAAAATTCGTGAAAATAATAGCTTTAAAAATTTACCAGTAATCGTGAATTCGGGAGATGTTGATATCGAAGAAGAAGTTAAGAGATTAAATGCTTTTTTTACCAATAAGTCTATTAAAAAAGTTGACATTTTTTTAGAACTAGTAAAAAAGGCACTTTCAACTTCTCAGAAATAGTCTAAATATTACATTCAGTTCAGTTTGCCTTTTTTGCAAATTATGTTAGACTGTCTCTATGTTAAAAATAAGATTGCAAAGAATAGGCAGAAAAAATGACCCATCATTTCGGGCAGTTTTGACTGATTCAAAAAACAGTACAAAAAGCGGAAAATTTTTAGAAATAGTTGGTACTTATAATCCAAAAGCAAGTGAAACCAAATTTAAAGTTGATAGAATAAAATATTGGGTTTCAAAAGGTGCTAAACTTTCTGACACAATGCATAATTTTATGGTGCATCAGAAAGTAATAGAAGGTAAGAAAATAAATGTGTTGCCGAAGAAAAAACCAACCTTGAAAAGGAAGGAACTAAAAGCAAAGAAATAATTTGCTTAAATTTATAACTTATTGATATAATCATTAAGAGCAGTGAAAATAATTTCTTTAGGTCGTAACGCTGCCAAACATTAAAAATAAAATATTTTATCTGAAACACCATGCAAGACGCTGACAAAGTATTTCTGGAATATGTAGTAAAGGCTCTAGTTGATAATCCGAACGATGTAAAACTCGATCGTACTGTTGATGAAATGGGTGTACTCATTAGTCTTACGGTAAATCCTGCCGATATGGGTAAGATTATTGGAAGAATGGGAAACACAGCAAAGGCTATTCGTACGTTGTTACGAATTATAGGTATGAAAAATAATGCTCGTGTGAATTTGAAGATCAACGAGCCAGAGGGTGGAATGAGGCCTGAGCCAAGACCTGCAACCGGAGGAATGGCAACAAAGACAGTTGACCAAGCAATGGAAGACCTCAAGGGGATTTAATTAGGTTCTAGTGGTTAGTTTCTAAAAAAGCTCGGAGAAATCCGAGCTTTTTGTTTGCTTTGAATTTATAACAATTAAATATATAATTGAAATATGCCCTCAGAATTTGGACTTACAAATACAATACAAAAACATCAATCATTAGAAACCTTAAAAGAAACTTATAAACAAAGGCTTGATGCTATTTTGTATAAACAATTAACGGTTGATAATATTGAATCATTTGCTAATGATGCATTATCAAGTGTCGTTTTGTTAACTGAAGATATATTAAATGAATCAAAGAAAAATCCAGAGTTCCATTTTAATCCTTCTTCAGACAAAAAAACTCAAGAAGATGAAGCGTATAAAATACTTGGATTGCCAGATATTGAAGAGATATTGCAGTCAGTTGTTGAGATGAAAGAAAAAATCAATTCTCTTAAAACATATATTCAAGAAAATATGGAAAATGTAGACGAAGTTATTACTCCACCAACAAATACTAATGTAAAAATAGAAGAAGGAGAAAATACTTTTATAAAAAAGAGAATATTTCCAAGACTTCTTACATTACTTTACATACTTGAATATGATTTTGGCATAACTTCGACACCTGACAATGTGCCGATAAAAGAAGGTATTACAACTTCTAATATGATGAGAAAAACTCCTTATGTAAGAATAGAAATACCAGATTTAGATCGCGTGGTGTATATTTGCGACGAGGAAGGCAATGTCAGTTATATATTTGATACTCAAAAACTCATAGAGCAAAAAATAACTTTAGAAAAATTAGATTTAGATGATAAAGAAGAAAAAAATTTGATTATTTCCAGTCATCCCGGTATTGGTATTAGATTATCACAATCTAAAAATTGGAGAGATTATGTAACTGATATATTAGGAGGGTCAATTCCTGAAAAACAAAAAGAAGAAATCAGAGAAAAACAAAGGGAAAAAAGATCTGAATTTAAAAAGAGAGAAAGAATTGAGTTTTTGTCTTTTGTTGACTTTCAAACCGAAGTAAAAAGTTTATATACAGAGCAAGGAGATGTAAGTAATTGGTTTAGAGAAGAAAGAAAAAATCATTCTAATTGGCCTAGTCATCCTGATAGGGCATATAAAGATAAAGGTTGGGAAGGATTTCCAGAACTTGTAGATAGAGAAAATTTTATGAAAAAACCATTTTTATCTTTTACGGATTTTAAAACTGAAGTAAATAGGTTATATTCTGGAAAAGAATATATTCAATTATGGTATAGAAAAGAAAGGAAAAATCATCCTCAATGGCCCTCTAACCCAGGGGATATCTATAAAGATAAAGGCTGGGAGGGATGGCCAGAACTTTTAGGAAAGGAGAATCTTTTTAAAAAAGTTTTCTTGCCATTTGAAGATTTTCAAACTGAAGTTAAAAATTTATATCCAGGACAAGGAGATATAGAAAGGTGGTATTTAAAAGAAAAAAAACAACATCCTAATTGGAGTAGTCAACCACATGTAATTTATAAAGATAAAGGCTGGCTTGGTTGGCCAGAATTAGTAAACAAAGAAAATTTTCTCAAAAAAACACTTTTATCTTTTATTGACTTTCAGGCTGAAGTGAAAAATTTATATCCAGGGCAAGGAAATGTAAATGAATGGTATAAAAAGGAAAGAAAAAATCATTCTAATTGGCACTCTAATCCTAATATTTTTTATAAAGATAAGGGTTGGAATGGATGGCCAAAGTTATTAAGCAAATAAAAAAAATATTTATGAAATTCCATATAATAAGTATATTTCCTCAATCTTTTGATAGCTACCTCAAGGAGTCTATTATCGGGCGGGCAATCAAAAATAAGCTTATAAAAGTGGAGTTTTATAATCCCAGAGATTTTATAAAAGCTCCTAAAA